>ENA-UOUE01000175-UOUE01000175.1-compost-metagenome-genome-assembly--contig:-NODE-175-length-52282-cov-11.155847_pt1 | contig 52282 bp, 37 predicted proteins | sample MGYA00238146_ERZ747223 | MGnify/ENA primary metagenome ERZ747223 (study PRJEB28781, sample SAMN06268865) | compost metagenome | isolation source: single cell | place: USA: California, Emeryville, Joint... | reverse complement strand
GAGAAAATCGAAGCAAGACTCCAAGAAGTCAATAAAAATTGAATCTCCAAAGAGATGTGCAAATGAAGAGGAAGAAATGGAAAAGTTTTCAAATAGACACGTGAAACAAGAAGCTAGTTTTTCTGCTTTGCCTTTACAAATGCCAACACAAAGCTTAATGCTCCCTGCTGCCAACCAATCTCTTCATTTGCGAGACGCTTTCTCTGCGATGTCCAAACAACTCGCAATCTATGAAGCACAAAAAGAGAGAGAACTATTACTCGCTCAGCAGGAGAGACTTCGATTGTTATCGGCAATTCAGAGTGTCAACTCTCAAAATATGATGACTTATGGCTATCCTCTCGCAAACAAATTGATCACCCCTCAGTATTTGTATGGACAACAGATCCAAGCTCAAAATGTTTTTGGTTATAGCGCATACAGAAACTAAAGGAACCCACCATTGAAGAAGAGTTGTCTGACATTAGTTTATGAACGAATGAATTACTAGCCATTCTTTATTTGTGATGCAGCCTTATGTTGATAAGGTTGGAAACTTGAACTACATTTTATGAAATATACGTGTTTACTTATAAAAGGGAATCTTTTGCATGCTTTTTTAAACATAAAAATATACCCGAAGTTTGTCTCTAATAAAGTTTCTCTCCTTCTACATTAAACATTTCCCCAATGATTTCACAAACTTACGCAAATCATCAATATTTCTTAGCGAACCCCCATAGTTTTCAGTTTTCTTCCAATAAGCCATGCTAGATGGCAAGTTATGAACACAGAGAATCATCTCACATTGAAAGGGAGAATTGTGGAAGGATCAATTGTTCTTAAAAAGGTATAAAAAGAGATGCTTTACCCAAAAAATTACGAATTAGAAGTGATAAAATTTGATGAAAGGGATCCTTTTCAGTGAAGAAATATATACACAAATGATGAATCATAAGTAAAAAAATCCTTCAAGCCAGTATTCAAAGTTTCATACCAAATATCCGCTTTTAATCTGCCTTATTTACATTCAAAAACCCTGGATAGTTTTCTTAATTAGTACTGCCTATCTGATTCCATTTAAAGCATAGTCCTCTAGTTGCTGTATGGGCCATGGCCAAAAAAGCTCTGCAGGTGGTGCAGATGGCTGTAATAATATTGGTTATTGTCGACAGGCAAGCCATTCAGAACTAAATTTTGAGAGTTCAAGCTCTGAATCGCTAATAGCACTCTAAGGCTCTCTTGTTGAGCAAGTAGTTGCTCTCTTGCTTTCTGTGCTTCAAACATTGTAAGTTGCTGAGACAATTGAAAGAGAGTATCTCTCAATTGGAGATGGTTAGTCATATTCTGAGCTGACATTAGGAAAGGTGGAGACTGAACACACGCTTCTGGTTTCATTTGAGCTTGCTGCTTTGAAATTTTCTTCTCAACTTCTTCGCTCTTTGCTTCTCTCTTGAGAGTATCTGCTTTTTCGGACTTTTTGCATTGTGGTCTGAATCTCATTGTATGAGGCACTTTATCAACTCTTTTAAACAGGCGGTACGTTCTCATAATTGTTTTGGCGGTTGAATAGTTGATTTTGAGATCTCTCGATGCTTGAGCCAGTGTGTCTTTTTCAATCAGCACCCTGCGAACAAGCTCGTTTCTATCCTCATTTGAAATTTGATGATAAGTGTAAGCTGCTCTTTTCCTCATAGGGGCATTCGCTTTTGGACTCAGGGAAGGTTTGGTCTCCGAGGTCTTTTCTGTTTGAAGATCACTCTCTAAACTTGATTCGATTCTAATGCAAATTCTTTGTTGCTGTTCCACTTGCATCATAGGGTTGAGATTTTAGATTTGTAAAGGTTGTGTTTTTGAGAAATGGGAAAATCTTTATTGTTTATAAACAAAAAAGACCTCAATTTATAAGCATGAGACGTCGATGCTTTATATTTTTGGGATGGCTATTAGTTTGTCTCAAATTGCCATCAGAAATGAATTGATTGACGATGGTTGGTTTGAAAAAAATTTGTTAGACAGTCATCATTTTGATTTGGATCAGATTCTGGCGAATTCTGGCGGGAGCTAATCCTATTTGATTAATTACATTGATTTTTCAAACGCTATTCTGAATTAAGGCCTGTTCAGAAAAAACCATGAAAGTGGCAAACTAGACGAAACTCTCAACAATGGAACACCAAAACATAAGTTGATTCCTTTCATTCAGGATATATAGTACTTAGCAAGCGAGAATTTCATCAGAACTGCGAGGTTTCTCTTCCAGGTCCGATTCAAGACACTCTATATAGTTTCAGCCTTCATTGACTCCTATTGGTAGTTTTTCATAATGCATGGGAGCGTGAAGTCAACAATTACACCAGAGCTAATTTTTTCCCATTACGAACAAAAAATTCATAATTGAGCAAATATGGAGCTATTGGGCTTTCTTTTTCTAAAAATATTTGGAAGTGAACCGCCCGAAGACAAACTATGAAAGTCTAAGATAAACATGAGATTCGTATGAACTATTTCCAGTTGTTTTTTTGGTTTTTTTTGCAAAGTTACAGAGCATATGTTTAGCTTTTGTCTTTTAGACAACTTCTCGCAGTGCAAATATTCATAAACCCTTGGTAAGTTGTTAATTCAATTTCATTGTGAAATGAGAATGTGATGTGATGCATTGTGAATTAAGCAATTTCCTCTGATAAAGAGATTCTTTTTGAAAATCTCATGTACAAGCTTTCAAAGCCGAAAAGTTAGAAACAGTGGTATGCTGCTTGATTGTGTGTAAGTCGTTGCGGCTATTCAAAGGGTAATGGGTGCTATTAAGGTCACAATTTCAAAGTTGCTGTAAATTCCGTTGAAGCGCTCCTATCAATTATATTGATTGATACTACTAGTTAATACTTTTTTAAAATTCCGTGCCAATTTCGAGATTACAAGAATTTGATTGATTGGAGTATTACAATCTGATGTTTCGAATCTAACTATCTTTCCTCTCTGAACAAAATTTAGGCCAACTACCCTGGCGAAATAGACTTGCCCATATATGTCTATGTGTTCCTAGTGCGGAAGTTGGACAAAATTTCAATGAGTTCATCCTTCGCTAAATAGATTCAGAGTTACTTGATAAAAAAAAAAATAGATTTTTTTCAGCTCCTCGTAAATTATCTAAACCTCTTACCGGAGTCTCGAAAGATTTTTTAACAGAATATGATAGCAGTTTTCACAATTAAAAGGGAAATTATTTTCTTAATCACATTTTCTAAATTGATGTAATTCAATCAGAGTCTACACAGATTATGAAATAACCTGTCTAAGAATCAATCTCATTCTTTAGATGTTTTGCCGAATGAGCATCCAGTATAAAAATTTCATACATTATTTACTTCTATGCCCGAAGTTCTCCCCACATTGTTGTTTGTTATGGGAAAACTCGACATAAATATTCTACATTAATTTCTTGTCGAAGGTCTGAACGTCAAAACCACCAAACGCTGTTGGATTTAAAATCGCTGACGGTACTACGAAGTCGTCTTGAACTCGAAGTATGATCTGTTCTTCTCTTTTCTCTATTGGTTCTTCTACTTCTTTTCTGCTTAGACTTTCGCTCGTTCGTGTTGCGTACACTCGACTACGATTAGCGAGAGCGCGTTCTATTGAAGTACTGGAACCCACCTTGCGTTTGGAGTCATTGGATGATCTTTTTGGGATCACTTTCTGTTCACCTATGAATTGTTTCGAAAACTGAGGGGCTGAGAGACGTGTAGTTTTCTCTTTTGAACCTCTTTTTGTTCCTTTCTGCTCAAGTTCAAACTTCGGAGAGCAATCATACACCGAGCTTTCCCTTTTCTTTTTCGTTTTCCCTGTTGAGTCTAACTCGCTCTGTTCGTCTCGTACATCTTTTATTCTAGAATAACATTTCAGGGACTTATATTTAAAATTAACTCTTTATTACTTAGAACAGGAACTAGGGGTTTTTTCAGAAATTTGGTCTTCTTTCTCTTGCAGATATTTTCGAGAGTCATTCAAATCAATGGTCACGCTCCTCCTTTTTTTCTCCTTCCTATCTCGGAATTTTTGTTTGATTTTGCTGATGATTGAGCTCACGGTCCCAAAGTATAGTACTACTAAATTGTAGACTAAATAGCCCTGTGCGAATACAAGAAAGACTACGATAGCAAAATTGCAGAATTCCTGGAAAACCGAATTCTCTACGTTTTCCCTGAGGAAAATGAGTACCATGCTGCAAATTGAGGCCATAATACAATAATTATCAGCTCGCTGCAAGTTTCTGTGACTATAGGGAGCAATGGCGTTAAGTAATGCGTAATAAGTGTAGAAAGTAATTATCAAAAAGCAGCCCTTTGCAGTTTCAGATGTGGTCAGCAATGAGTCAAACATGTAAATCACGGTCTTGAACACCATAATGAGTATACCCCAATAATAAGCTGACTTGGTATAGTTGTTATAGAAACTCCCCAAGGTAATTCTCAATTTCTTTGATTTCATTAGCCTTTTGCGATTGTAGTGCAATATGAGGAAAATCGCAGCAGGGATCACAAAGGCCCAAATTATTAGAGCGGGAATAACAAATATGTTTTTAAAGTTATTATATTCTTCTGTGTCACATTGGACATTTTTATTCCTCTTCACAAAGGTTTCACTGGAGTAGGGGTCGAGTTGAGTGCAATAGAAATAGTCGCACAGGATACCGATAATGCTAGGCTGATCGAAAACAATCACGACCGCCGCAACAGCTCCTATTCGTATCCAAGCGTCTTGCTTTTTGTACTTTTCTCCTTTCTTCCTTAGAATTAAATATAGATAACGCGATGTCTCGAAACCAATCGCACAGATGAGTTTTAATAGTGGGGACAATATGTAATAGAAAATCTGGAGTTGAAATGCCTGAAATGGGTCTGCGGATCTGAGATAGAACAAGCAAACCATTGAGAAGAACACTTTGCTGTTGGGGTTACCCGCAGTTTTAGAAACATCTATAACTTGGCTATAATAACCAACATTGAACTCTGAAACCAGCGACAAAATTTGACTAAACGTGGTAAAGATTACGATAAAAGCACCAGCGTTGAGATTATAGGGACTTTGCGAGTTCAAAGAAAGTGTATAGATCTTGCTATTGCCTTTGAATGTTGTGATGACAATGATAATCTGATACGTTAATGATCCGAGTACCATAAGCGTGCCAATGGCAATCAGCTGAGGCGTTGATCCGTCACATTTTGAACATTGAGAAGAATCAATAGGCAAATAATTCGCGTCAATATTGCACTGAAGACACATTTGCCCTCCGTAATCTTCTCTACAGGTATTGTTGTGGCCTCCGTAACATCTTTGCCCACTATCATTGCAAGGGATAATCAATAGGGCAGAAGGTGAGGTAAGACTCCGCCAATACCCACTGTCCAGATATATTTCTGCTCCCCCAAAGCAGTTCGCGCCCTGAGGACATGTGGAACATGATTTATCGGAAGTGTTCAGCGAATAAGTGAACTGCTCGCAATAAACGCATTTCTGGTTTAATGTGTCATTAATCTCCCCAGGAACACACCCTCGCAGCTTAATGTAAAATTGCTGAAATTGGGTGTATACTTCGGACTCGTAGGTAGCATTCACAAGTATTATATCGCCTTCTCGGCCGCTGAGAGAAATTGACGATGCATCGACTACGCAAGTCGAATTACTGCAGTTACTACCGACGTATTTCTGTATGTTCACGTTTGAGTTTTGGTTGATGAAGTATAATGTCACTAAAAATTTCTGAGACTCATCAGCGGCGATCCCAGACCAAGAAACTCCCTGGTAAACGAGCGTCAAATGGAGAAGATAGTGAGTCAAAGAATAACTTGTGAGATTAGAAAACGTCGGATTAAAAGGAGGATCAGTAGTTCCACTTGCTGATGGAAGCGTAACGTTAATTGAAAGTGGAACAAAAGTGACTCTGAGATTGGTTGGAGCGAACGCGGATTGGGAACTTGAGCGGTCAGAGAATTGATTTAGTGCTCCAAAAATGCTGAGATTTGCTGGGGGAGCTAGGGCGAACTGGATGCCGCCAGTAATTCCTGCAGTGACGTTAGAGAAACTGTTGTTGTTGACCATGCTTGTATTTGTGGGTTTATTAGCGTAAAACGCGCCTCCACGTAAGCTCGCAAATAAGGATTGGAAGTTGTTTGACGTAGCCGTAAGGATGATAGAATTATTCGGAGTATACTCGTAGAGAACTCCTCCATTCTGAGAAGTAATATTACTGAAGTTGTTTCCGGCGAATGTGACATAGCCAATCAACGTGGTTGATGTAGACAGTGATGTCTTGTTGAACGGAGAATATAAATGGACTATCGCTCCATTTCTCTGACAATGAATGGCGGAAATGGCATTCCCATGTAAATTTATTTCAAATTTCTTGAAAATTGGTGAATTTGGAGTTGGAGCTTCGTATTTCGCATATACTAAGCATCCGTCCTGGCTACAATTAATGTCTGTAAATGAATTATTATCGACATATAACGAGAGACCTTGAACTTTACTATGGTAGTAAACTATGCCTCCAGATTGTGACGTCAGATTAGCGAATACATTTGCAGTCAGTCGATATGCAATATTCCGGGATTCTTCGCTGGTAGTAATTAAAGAGCTGTCATTGCTAAACTGTGCAGCTGATGGGTATAAAATTGCTCCCATACTGCTGGCAGTTATCCATGAGAACGTATTGTTGTTGAGCCAAGCTATTGAATCATACATTGATTCTACGCCTGTATAGACGAGCCCAGCTTGACCACTCATATTGGTGAAAGTGCAATTAACAATATTAATTGAGAATCCGTCCCCTTGAGACTTTCCTATCAACGTGGTTGCTGATTCGATAATTCCTGCAGCTGTGCTCTCCAGCCATACAATATTTGAAAACGACGTGCCTTCAAGCATTATCGTTAGATTATCGAGAGCACTTTGCGAAACGTCATCCGCGGTGACAAGGACTAGCGACTGAGTAAAACTCAGGTTTTCAAAGTTGCTTTGATTGATCTGCATGTTCCACTCTGCAGTTTGAACAAGAGACCGGTCACAGTTAACCACAATAAGGCTTGTCTGGGTATAAGTCAAATTTTTCAGGCTCAGTTTATCAAAAATTGCTTTAAAGTAATCGCCTTTGAACAAAGAAAGCCCAACCGCCGTCTGTGAGTTTGTCTCTGCATTCATCGCAGCCATGAAGGTCAAATTTGAAACCTGTACAACAACTTCCTGAGTGCTGCTGATGATTCCAATAAAACTGCCTCTGGCAGTGCCGGCAGCGTAGACAGTTGAGTTGGCAATTTCAAGATAAACTCCTTTCATTGAACTGTCAAAATGTATGATGTCCATTGCTGGGAATGAAACAGTTTGCGATTGTTCAAAATAGCAATCGATGAACGTAATATTCGACGAGAATAATTGATTGAACATCATTCCAACACCTTCCACACTTACTTGGTTATTGGTAAAGTTACTCGATCGAACTACCATATTAATTGAAGTGTGTGGAATATAAAACACACCATATTTGGGTCCTATGGTCCCTTGAATGACACTATTTTGAATTAATACTGATTGAACCGATTTTTGAGGCGTCGGGTTGCTCATAACGATTGTTCCGATTCCGTTCGAATTTGAATTACTAATGTCAGTGATGTTGCATGCATCGATTGACATACTCTTAACAATAAAGCTGAAAATCGCATAAGTGGTGCTGGTGGCGATTTTCTTGAAGCTGGAGTTGAAGAACGAGATGTTTGGAGCAGACATTATGATATAATTAGTGAACCCGTATCCGCTAAATAGTTCACAGGTGTTATTTGAATACACCAGGTTTGAGCTCAGAGAGACGATTTCGGCAAATGAACCCGTGAAAATGAACTGAGTGAAGCCTTGGAGATTGTTGATAGATATATTCGTGAAAATATTGTCTTTAATGAGGATCGTCGATGAATTGTCGAGAGTAGCGTTCGAATTGAGGATCGAAAGGATCTTGTTTGCCGTACCCACTGTAATAGAACTAGTTACTTGAGTAATATTCTCGAATTTCGATGCTTGCAGGGTAATTTGATCGGAAACTGTTCCGCATTCAATACTCATAAATATATTTTCAGCTCCGGCATTCTGCACTTGGAGCCCTTCTAGTAAAATTTGATCGCAAAGAACTCCTTCAATTTCGAAGAAAGCTATACCTGAGGTATTGGAAACCGAAATGGTATCTATGATGACTAGATCTAGCTTGTTCGATGAAATGGAGAGCACGTATCCAGAGGCAATGATTTCTGATAGCGTATTGTTGAAGAGTATTCCTTGGATTACATTGTTTATCGAGAATAAATCATTTCTGCCAACCGTGAAATTTTGAAATATATTTCCAAAGATTGCAATTGTGCTGTTGGCCATGGAAAAATCAGATATGGCGATCACGCTTGCACTGCTTGAATCGGTAGTGATATTTTCAAATTTTTGTCCTTGAATGGTAATGAAGTAGATGCTATTCGTTGGACGAATTGAAGAAATTCGGTTCTCCAAATCTGTGAAGATCTGAAAGACTTCAGGAAACTCTCCAAAAACGTTCGTTTGAGCGTCGAAGTAAGGAAGAACAGCAAAGCCTGGTAGAAGAATACCGACAGCAGCGCCGGAAAGAAAGAAAATTGACTGCGGGGTAAAGGGGTACAGGTAATTTCCCAGGTTAAACAGTTGAGAGCTGCTGAGAGTAACGTTAGTGATCGTATTGTCCTGAATAATGATCATTGGATTCGTGCTATCCAAAAGCGTCGAACCAGACGTCAAGGTCAAGTGGCTAAAACTGCAATTGTAAATTATGAATGGTTTGGTTTCTGAGTAAACTTGGGTGGCACTCGCTCTGAATGCTGCGTCTAACTGATTAATCGGCGCATCTGACGCATTTGATTGGATAAAATATGAATTGGCCGCCAAAGTGAGTGAACTAACAGTACCATTGCTCATAAAAAAGGAATTTTGTTGGACTTCGCGCATGAAAAACAAGTAAGAGGCAGAAATCAGCGAGTTCGATATAAATGAAAAATCTTTGATCGAGCATAGGAAACCTTCGAGTTGAAAAAATTTTGTCTGGTTGAGAGAACTCTGATTGATATAAATATTGGAGAGTTCGAGTCGAAGCGCCTCTAGCAGTGGAACATAAGTCACATTTTCGTAAAAGAAACTAAATAAAACCCCCAATGTCCAATTATTTCCGGCAAAATACAGTTGGTCGATCTTTGCGAATTTGAAATTTTGAGCTGAAAGTGCCGTAGTGTTTGACGAATAAACTTGAAAATAGATCAAAACCCCTTGGTACCTGGAGGTAATATTGGAAAACGTGGAGTTTTGAAGTGAAAAATCTCCAAAGCTGTCGTAATTCTCAAAATACACTCGAAGTAGAGCTGTTGTGCTTCCAAGGAATGAGTTAACTACGTTTAATCCATTGATGGCAGTAGAAATAGGGTTGTTATTTCCGACAATGTGATCATCGATGTGCATCAGCACATAAAACGGAAGGCTGGTGGGTTTTAAGGCAACATTGAGGTTTTCGAAATTAAGATCCGAAATTGAAATGCTGCTCGTTGAGGAGATGTATAGCAGCTTCCGGTACGAGGTCACTCCGAAGTTAATTTGACTGAAACTTGCGTTCTTGAGAACGAAAGTGGAAGTTGCTTCAACAGAAAAGACGGATTGAGCATCCGATGTAGTCCCTGTCGAGTGGCATTCAGAAAGAGAGAAGTTTGATATTGTTGCGCTTTCTCCATTCGCGAACCATAGTACAGCGGGAATTATGGTTCCTTCTGCGTCACAAATAACTTGAAGGTTGCTCATGCTTATCTCAGTCGTGAAACTATCAGGATTGGAAACGTTGAAGGCTGCTGCGAAGTTATTAGAGATCCATGAAAGACCGACGAGATTTAAATTATCAATAATTATTTCCAAGGTTTGCTCAATTTGAAGCATCTTTAGTCCATCGAACAAATAGGTTCCTTTCGTCATCTCAAAAGTCGCGACGTTACTCATAATGAATGCATTTTTGTAATTCGGATCTGGAATGTGGTGTGAAGGCTCTGAGGAATTAAAGCAGAAATTAGAGAATCTGACATTAGAAGTACTGAGTATTTGATTTTGATTCGAAGATCCGATAAATTGAATATTAAGTCCTTCAAATGAGACTGCAGTAAGACCCTCGAGATCAAGAAAAGATGAATCCGAAAGAATTAGTGTTGGAAGCTGATCGCAAAAATTAGCCGAATCAAGTGCCTGCAAAACATTCGCATAAGTAATAGTCAGCGATCCAGACCCAGCGAGTGTACCGAAGATTTTTGTACTCGAGAAATACTGTGGCGTTTCCAAGGTGGTTGGCATCAATGTTATTGTATTGACATCATCCTCCAGATTCTGTCCGATTAGCAAGTCACTGAGTGCTTGAGTAAGGCTTGGGAAGGTGTCTTGTGAAGAAGCATCCGGATCCACAATGATATCTTTGGCGGCTATTGCTTGAAGGCAAATCAGAATAACCAAATGAAACATTATCCTACACATATTTTAAAGAATACATATTTTTTGAACTACTAATTTAAGCTCATTAACAAAATCAATAACTGTTAGCGCTCTAATTTAAGCTCACGAGCTAAAGCATGCGTATCCATCCGCCTTCGCAAAATTAGATCATACATATCGGGATAACTTCGTGTTGGCTTATTCCAGAGTTGGCAATAAAATGCAATGAATATGTCTGAAGGTGCAATAAAGAGAATTGATAATTCTTTACACACAGAAAAAAAAAAAAGTTTCTGCAGTTCCCCCGAGTCTTTCAACTCGATCGTATTAGGTCATTTATCGATACATTAAGCTATTGCTATCTGTGGCTTCTTAGTATGAAAGCTTATTCTATAACTAATTAGCTAGATTGAGTTAGAGGATCATCAATTTGGACATGAATGGGCTTTTTTTATCGCTCGTGTTTTCCACAAGCAATACATGATCCTAAAGTCTCGCCAATGTTTCCATTCATTTTTCATGTTAAAATACCAGCTGTTTCCATATGTGTAAGTCTCAACTTTGCATAAAACATAAATTTTTTTTTTACATGGCAAACGCAGACCAAATTCACTTCGAAGAGGAGATGAATATCACGGAGTCACAGCAAAGAATTCATGTGTTACAGAGATTTGTTAAATTCTATTTCACGTACTCAATTGTCGTGCCAATTAGAATAAAGCAAATTTTTTATGATTCAACATGAAAGTAGCATACATCATAATAGATAACCGTGTTCATTTTTCATTGAGCGTAATGACTGAATTGAATGCGATGTGATTTCTTATAACAAAGAGTCATAAATTGATTCCTTGTGACTATCAGCCCTTTGAGCCTCAATTTCTCCATAATCTATCTTCTTTTTGGTACAACGGCCCTTACACTCGTTCTTTACTTGCCCGGAAGAGCAGTAGAGGATAGTATTCAGTGATCCTTGCGAATTCCACATGACCAATGAGATCAAGATGAACCAATAGTTGGGACTAACATCGGCAATCAGCGTAAAAATATCCAAAATAACCCATGGCAGGAAGCAAACTGCTAACATCAGTGGATATAGCATCATTTCATAATGGACACCCGCTCCCATAGAGTTTAATATTTTGATTATTTTGAAGTAGAGCATTCCACAATAAGTAATGCCGCAGAGACAAGGAATATCAAACCCAACAAATTCAATCCATCCAAAGTTTTTGAATTCAACTTCTGCCCAGCAAGTTCCTGTAGGAGGATATATTTTATAATCTTCATCGAAAAACAAAACGACTGATATTCCAAGAGCGAGCGATGTAGCAATGAGTATGTATTGGTTGAAGTACTTTTCGATGAGATCGACGGTATTGTATTTGATGGTTGCAAAGATATAGTGTGCAAAGCAACATGTCCAGGCGATGGATGAAAAAAATCCAAAATTTTCTCCAAAGAAGAGTATTCGGCAATCAAAATCGCTAGATACCACGAGTTTAGCCTCAATTATGTTGCCCACTCCGAACACAATGTCTGATAATGCGATTGCGAAGAGCAATTTTGCAAAAGGTCCGGATTTTTTCCTCAGAATTATCAGTGCTATTATGTTTATGATGCTTCCAACAGTGGAAATTATGCTAGAAATAAAACCAGCGTGTATGATTGGCTCATAAGTATTGCTAGATTCCAGGCTTGCTGCGACATCAAGTTGAAGCTGGAACGACTCATGAGGTTTGAAATAATCCATACTAAAGTGCAATAAAATGCTTTAATTATAAGTTTTGCAAAATCGTTTAAAGAGAGGGGCCTAGCATGTTCCTGTTATGAACAGAGCGGGTTATGTAGATGGCTCTACCTGAAATTTGTTACAAGTTTTCATGAGAATATTCATTAAGTATATGTATATATGGATGGATATTGTGGCAATTTAGCATTGTTTCAAATAAACAAAAAAAAAAACCCTTTGTACGTAAAATGTAAAAGTGAACTAACTCAATTAATTGTTAATCAATTAGAGTCAGGCTACAAGCTTGCAGTTCTGAATTTCAAGGTTCAAATCAAGAATCCTCTTAAGGAGTTTCGCCAAATTCAAACAGAAATTAACAAGCTATTTGGACTTCGTCCCCATGGCTCAAATTCATTTGAATTTGTTAAAAGATCGTAGATATAGACAAGAAAATATCCTTCTGTATAATTCTCACTTCTGCAGGCAGCAAAATCACAATCTTAAGAATTACAGCTACATCCCCTTTGAGAGACTAGTGCTCAGCTATGAAAATTCTTTCGCTTCCTCTTGGACACTTTTTTAAAAATTCATTCTTGCAGAAGCAGTGTAATTAGATCAAACTAAATTTCTTACACTTCTGCTATCTTAACTTTTTATGAAAAAGACATATTAAGAATAAAAACGATTTTCACAAGAATGACAAAACACATAAAAAGATACCCCTTTTTCCACCATAGTTTTTTGATTTAAGATCATCAGGAACTCAGTTAACATACTTTTCGAATACTTGTTACTCATAAAGCAAACGCTGTATTAGAATTGTTATATTGGTAGTCAATATGAATCAATCTTGGATCGCAAATTCAACAATCATTAACACTCTAGGGCTGATACTCCTTCAGCAGCATCGTGTCTAACAATTACCTTCTTTTCCATAGGTAGAAATATAGTTAGTAGCAGCTGGCTTACTCTACAATAAGAAACTCATATTGTTCTTTAGTCATCATGGATAAATATCATCTTGTGTAGGCAGGCTCATGCAACTTGAACAAGGTTCCTCATGATTGGATTCCAATATCAATGCCCATCCCACAAATAATAAATCAGAAGCAGTTATTACGCTCACGATATTTGGTAATAAAAGCAAATAAACGTTTATGAAACGCTCTCAACGCAAAAAGCCTCACAAAAACAAAAAAATTAATTCAAAGGCAACAAGCAAATTATCAAAACTACTCCCAACTGGTTTCAGCTCGCTTGTCCTTAGAAAAGAGCTACTTCACAACCCTCTCGTATCGGGAGATCAACTCTTGAAATCAAATGCCATATTAGAAAACTATTTATCATCTTTTGATTTCTTCATCTGTAAAAGAACGCCGGGATGAAGCAGATCTCGAAGCAATCGTTAAATTTATTTCATCGTCGAAAATACATTTTTGTGGAGCTTATTTTAGAGAATTGAAACTTAACTCTCTTTGCAAATAGGAATTTTTAATTATTTCTGTTCAATTCAGAAATGCCCTCAATAATTGCAGCAAAGACCCTACCATAAATTACGACCGAATGGACTTCGGCTCTTCAGTTGCAATGCCAGAGGCCTAACTAAGTCGGCTCGGAATGACTCTCAGTCGCAAGTTACAGCTGCTCGGGTAAGGCCAGAAGGATTCTTTCTTCTCCGCCTATTAAACTAAAAGCCTCTGATGAAGTTTATCAGTCCATCAGTTAAGTATTTTCAAAACTGTTTAAAAAATTATTCAAACTGGCTGGAGTGTGTTTGTAAGTCGAACCTTTTAATTTTCGAAAAATTAATCAAAAACTTTTATTCGAATTAAAGTACATATTTCACTGAAATTCTAATTAGATGTACCCAGAAAAAAGCCTCATTAATAAATAATTTCCTCATGGCCACTGATCCTTCTTTGAATCGAGTCACGGTAATAGGGCTTCTTACATATTCAAAATTAAAGCTTCTCTAAGCGGTCTCATCTCTAATCGATCGTTTTCTCCCTGTAGAACCTTTTTCTTTTTATCATTTCAGTTTCAATAGCTCCTAATATTTTACAAATACTGAACGTTTCGCTCTTGTACTACTGAGCCAACTACTTCTTGCAAGGTATTTTGGCTTATGAAAAGAGAATATCGAGTCTTTGGTTTGTTCTCATTGAAACAGCGAAGCGCCAATATTTATCGGTTTCTAAAAATATCTAATAATTTCCAGACCTTTTTAGTTGTTCCTTTATATTACTGGCCTCTACATCTAATAAAAACTACTGGCTTGATACGAATTTAAAATTGTATCCTAAATTAGAGCGAGTTGATTATAAAAAATTAATCAAGTAATCGTCTGATAGCTTTTTTTCGAAACACCGAAAACCGTTTCCTCAATAGATGGAGTCCTCTACCGCAACTATCTCAGATATCAAATGCGATCGCTTCCTCGGACACCTGCCTGAAAACGTTTCATGTCGCTCAGCGACCTTGGTCGGAAATTTCCTAATCGCTGTGCAATTATACAAAGGGACTCTACTGAACTACGAGTCTTCAAGTATTGCTTTGTTTAATTCTAGGACAAACAGGCTGATAAAGTCAGTAAATGTTTGCTTGGCCCGTCCTCCTTCCAATATCCAACAGCACATCCTACTAGCCACTCCGGATGGCAAATTTCTCGTTGCGTGCGATGACTTTGGAGTGATCATTTTTTCCGTTGAAAGAGCCTTCAAGGCCTATGCTAAGTATAATGTCCCTAACACTATAGTGGAATTACCTCTGCCTCATATTAACATGACACAACCACTAACCAAAGTGAGATTGCACAACTCCAATGAGATTATCATGGCGAAAGGTTCCTCCTTAATACGGTGGGACTTTCTAGCTAATCGGGCGCCTACACAACTACCAAATTTGATTACATTTCCTTCGGAAGCAAAAATTGCGGATTTCACCTGCGACTCTGAAAGAGACCTCTTGGTTGTGATGCTCGAACAACTACTTAGCTCACAACACTGCAAGATCATCCTCTACGATCTTACGGATATGACTCAATTATCGTCATATAAATTTAACTGCATGCTTTTGAACAGATTCTGGACAGTTGATATGGAAAGCGGCTCCATTTCAGTCATGCAAAGCGAGCTGACGAACCAGAACAAGAGAAGCCATATTTCATTCCTAAGAATCACCGACGACTTTAAGATCCGAAAATGGAAGAGCTACGATGTGGATGGATGGCCTTTGCCTGTTCTTAATTCGTCTACTAGGTACTCATGTATTGTTATTTCCCAAATGGTTGGGAATCTTATCAAACGAATCTGGGGATACTTCGATTATGCTGAAGATAGAATCTTCAAAACCACTTGCAGCTTCACAGACGATAACTCTGAGAGCAAGATCCCTCGAGTCCACAAAATATTCGAATTTTTCGACAATCTAGATTTATTTATCGGAAGCCATCATGGCAGGATGTTTTTAACGAGACGAGAACGTGTTATCGACAGCAACGAAACCTTTCCCACGAAGAATTTCTGGAAAAGTGTTGCGAACAGCGCCAAATAAAATTTTATTTAATAGTTCCATTTTTTAGGAAACTCAAACTAAACTTTTTATGAGGCTCATGTTACAATTTTTTAACGAATTTTCTCTCATAAGAAGTTTAGTGAACTGCTTTTCCATTATTGTATACATGCGTTTCACTTTTTTAAAGTAAATTGTTTCTATGCTGCATTTTTTTCAAAAACAAAGACCTTTAATTTAAGTTGATGAGACTTTTGTGTTGAAAAACAAATATGGGCTTGAAATCGAATTTATTATCAGATCTATTACATGTTCATGTCAAGTCACAAGTTGGGTCATAGTCTGAAGCAATCGATTTAAGATTCGCTTGTGTACTAAGGTTGTTCGACTAAATCTTTTTGAATATTTATATCGAAACTTGGGAGAAAATACACAAACTAACAAAAATTAGGTCTGAGCAGGGTTGGGAGTCAAGTGAATATGCGTTGGGATCCGAAAAATCAAATGATATATAATTTTTTCTTTGGGGATTTAGATAAGAATAATAATAAAATGCGGAAACGGATATGGATAACAGAAACTGACATGAGCTTGATGAATTAATGATATCTGACTCATAATTTCGCATGAATCTCACTTGAACCGTGACTTGAAAAATATCCGTTTTACTCTTGAGTATTACACGAGGATAAATCAATCATCAGAAAAACCCTACAACTTAAGTTTTTCAGCGACACGCATAACGATTTTTGGGTTATGATTCTCAATCAAAAAGTTCTTCGAGTATCTTTGCTTTGTATTGCTGGAACAGCAAATTTTATATTTGTCAAACAACTCCTTTATGGCTAAATTTCGAAAAAGGGCAAGAAAAACCTTTAACCATAAATATCAATTTTGTCAGTAGGTTATCTACTGCTTTAACAATTAAAGGATACCCTTAGCAAAGCGCTAGATGGATCAAATCTTCAAACATTGCTACTAAAAACGCTATGTATGCATTGGCTTTCAACTCACATAAACACTGATTAGAGTTACACCCTTCAAAGTCAGTTATTTTGTAATACATTTTTGATTAACCCGATACAAATGACACACAACTTTAGCTCAAGAGAATCGAAAATCATGAAATAAGTCACTCGATGCTTCATTACTTTCATCAAGCGATCGTGAATTCTTTTGCTTGGATACTAATCTTTCGCAAAACAAGGATCTTAATCGCAAGTGTAACTATTAAATGGGAGTGTGATTGCAAGCAACTCATAGAAAACCAGTTCTTCAAAAAACAATAAAAAGTTCTAGAATACTAATTTGGAATATTGGAGGAGGTCTCGGTCTCAATCGATTGCAGTGTTTCATTACGACCAACAAAAGCCATGACTAATCCAAGGGTAGCTAAGCTTATGCAATATTATTCTCATGTATTCTTTGACAGAAATTTAAGTTGAAAATCTTCATCTAAGCTCAACTCATAGGAAAAATCATAAATAAAATTTGACATGTTAGGAATTTCAAAATTGATATGCAAGCAAACAGCTTCCCACTTCAGGCAACAACAGAGCATTGTTAACCAGCTGCGATACTTTTATTTTACTCAGAAAAAATTTGAAGACCTCAACCTGAACAAAAAGCTGATCAAATCCCTCAGAGATTGCAATTACCAATATCTTACTCCTTGCCAAGAGATATCTCTTCCCGTAGTTATCGAAGGAAATAACGCTGCTATCCTTGCTGAGACAGGATCCGGGAAAACCCTCGTGTATACGACCCCCATAGTTAACAATTTTTACAATAATGCTGATAAGCAAGGAAAAACACGAAGAGGAGCCATTATTCTCACTCCTAATAAGGAACTCTGTTCGCAAGTGTATGCTCTCATTCGCTCTTTGGAGCCAACTTACGCTATGAGGGTTACTCGACTTGGCCAACTTACAAGCATTGTTGACGATGCAAATAATCGCAGTCCTGATATTTTTCTGCATCAGAATATAGTTTCTGCGCTCAACTGGAACCATTTCGATGTGGTCATCAGCACTCCGACGCAACTTGCTAACGAATTAGCAATAAAATCCTCGCAAGAGCTTTCAGAAATCAAGCCCAAAACTTTGGTTATCGATGAGATGGATTTGCTGCTAGGAGATGTGAATATTGCTAAAGCTACCCAAAAAATACTCAAAATGCTCAAGGGTGATCGAAAAGGAGTGCAGAGTGAGGACCCTCTTCAATATATTCTCGCTGGAGCCTCATTTCCAAGGAAATTAGCAAATAACGCAAGTGATCAAGTCCTTAAGACCTGGTTTGGCAACTTAGCAATCTTAGAAACGAGAAAATTGCATAAGCTCTCTGATTCCCTTTCGCATGAAATGATACGATTGAGCTCTGAAGAGACCCTTGAAACAAGATTGGAGATGCTCAGTTATTTGCTGGCCAAGAAAGGAACAAAAAAAAATATTGTGTTTTGTAATGGAGGGGAGTTTATCGACCCAATCACCAAGTTCCTTGAGGAGAAGAAGTTCACGGTCTTTCCTTTGCATGCCAAAATGAGGTCTGAGGATCGTATAGCTTCCATCGCGCAGTTCCGAAAAGAAGAGCAAGGAATATTAGTCACGACTGATTTGGCGAGTAGGGGCATAGATATACTTGATGTAGAGATGATTGTGCAATTTGACTTTGCGAAAGACGCTACGACCCTACTGCATCGATTAGGAAGAGTCGCTCGTGTAGGCCAGAAAGGACTTGCAGTCAGCTTCGTTCAGCCTACAGACGAGTTTCTCGCAGGTGAGTTCCTAAGAGTGCAGGAGACAAGCGGGAACTTGAGCGAGATTTTTAGCCGAAAGAGAAGCCTCAGAAAGAGACATAAAGTGCCTGAAGATGTAATTGTTAAAGAATCCCAAGAACAATAGGTGTATATCTCCAACTAGTTCCTAGGACCTAGCGTCTTATCATCGGGAATCTCGAAAGAAATGTATTTTATTCTCCTAGTTCATAAAATTTGTAAAAAGCATTTGTTTGCCAACAATATTTTTGAAAATGTGTGTTGATTCGTAAATATTTTGCTGGCCTGCATATGAACAGTTAAATCAATAGGAAGTCGATAAGTCAAAAGCAATGCAATATGTTTCATTCAGCCGGCGACACGCTGAAATTATCCCCTTAAAACCCTTTTGGCAAACAGGTTATCTCACGGATGAGTTGGCAGTTATATATAAAGGCATATATGTATTTTTTCTCTACATGATATATGGGGTATATAGAAACTATTTAAGTATAGCTGTGTAAAATGAACCTCGTAATCGCAGTAGGTAACTGCCCGAATTATTAGTTAAACAACCTCATTATATACGAGAAATATGAAACGAAATATCTATCCCCCCAACGCGATTACGAGTTGTCATTATGGGATTTTTAATCCGTTGCTGTTGTTGTCGGAGGGTCAACCGGAGCCTCATTTGCCTCTGGCTTATCTTCGGTTCCGTTCATAGGAGGCGCCTCTGGCTTTGACTCAGATTCATCTTCTTTGTTACTTGCCCCTTCAGCCTGGGTCTTTCGAAGGAGTCTCTCTATCAGAGAACCTGGCTTCATTTTTTCTAGCTCATCTTGAATTCCTTTGATCTGTGTTATCGACTTTTGCTGCGATTCAGGTTCGTCCTTATTGCTACCGCCTGTCTCCATCTGAGTTTCTGTAAAAGAGCCACTTTTCTTTGGGGCTTGAGCATATTTATTAAACACCATCTTACCTTGTGCAATTCTTTCCTGCGAAGCACTTCGGTACACACCGGACTCCTGCTCCGGGTCTGAGGCATTGTCCCTATCTTGGGAGGTGACTTTAGACTCTTCGTGCCTGGTGGTAGGGGCATTGGCGGGCTCTTTGTTCTGGCTTATTTTGAGACGAGATTCGTAGAAATCCAGAAGAAGGAAAGGGTCCTTCGATCTCAAATCAATATTTGTCAGAGGAGTTGGGAGAGGTTGGACGCCATTCTTCCGAGGCTCCCATTCAACGAAGCAAAGGACGTAGCTCATATCACCATTCACTTCAAACTTTGCATTCAAAATTCTTTTGGCTTTATCACCATAATGATAGTGTCCTTGGGCAGGCAATTGATCCGACGATAGTTTCTGTCCCCCTTTCTTTACAGGAATCGCCGTTTGGGCTCCCATTTTGATCTTCTTCTGAGCTGCACCGTTCGAGAACTCTACATCGGAATCATCACTTGCTTCATAGTCAGAGTCATCATCTTTCTTCTTTTTTAAACTGGTGGGTTTGCTGCCACTGTTCTTCAGAGAGGTCGGTTTTGAGCCCGGAGTAAGTGGCTTAGAAGTTGTTATTGGTTTAGGTATTTTGCCATCAGAACCGCTAAGTGGCTTAGCAGCCACTTTCTTGGCAGGGTCAGTGTGCTTGAGTTGTGGGTCCCCAGGTTTGTAAGTTGGGGTTTCTTTATTCTTATAATTTCTCTCGAATTCGTCGATCATGTCTTTGACGGTTTCGAGATTTGAGAGAGGTTCCCATGTGCATTGGTTTTCAGGGTATCCCTCCCATTTCACCAGGTACTCGAGTCTGTTTTTCATGTATCGCTTATCGCGGATCGCTTCGACATTGAAAATGTCTTCGTCGTCAGTGTCTGCTCGCTCGGGTGCATCGTTATAATTGCCTTTCTCGATCTCCATCTTTTGGACTTGGTTTGAAGAAATTTTCTATTTTAATATTACAAACTTAATTACCTGTTCTCAAACAGTTCGCCACGGTTGATTTATAATTAAAATTATTTGGCGCCTGAATGTTTAGAATTACTACTGCTAATTAATTTTGATTCAGTTAGTCGCTCAAGTTTTACCGAGAGGGGTTCTAGCACACTTTCTTTCATTAGGTGCGACTTAAACTACCAGATATAGAATATTGAGATCAATATTTAGGCAAAAGCAACATATTTCATATAACAGCAATAAGGCCCTCTAAAAGAATTTTCTCCCATTTTTCATCCTATTTCTAAGGGTTGAATGAAACCGATCTTGATCTATTATACATGTGTCGGTATTTGTAATTACATAACGACGTATTTCTACTTCTTAGATGATGTTGAATGTGGTTTTTTAAGAAAATTTGCTTCCTTTGAACTAAATTTACTCTATACATCATGAAATTATGAGAAAGAAACAACAACAGCATTAACTACAAACAAATAGAAAATTTCTCATCAAAATAGTTTCTTTGATTTCGCAAATTTCTCATAAAACTCGATATCTTGAGGCTTTATTCTTGGGGCTATTTTCTGGATAGTGGCCTCAAAATCTTTGATACTAACTTTTGCAGAAAAAAGATCACGGTCTAAAATTACGAATAAGACAAAGCTCCTAAACAAAGTTTTACCCATCGCAGCAAGCGCAGCTTCTCTACAAATCATCACTAACTCTGCACCAGTGTATTTTTCAGTCATTTTTGCCAGCTCAGGGAGAGTAACACTTTCATCAATTGGCATTTTCACGCCTACTGTGTTTAACCTGAGAATCTCTTCGCGGGCAGCAAGGTCTGGCACAGAAACTAAGATTAAATGGTCAAATCTGCCAGGACGCATGAGAGCTGAATCGAGTATATCTGGACGATTTGTTGCTGCAATCACGATAACGTGCTTGATTGACTCCATGCCGTCCATTTCAGTAAGCAGCTGTATAAGAACCCTCTCAGAGACATCAGTGCTAATAACGAATTAAGAAACAAGAGGAGCAGAAAATAAATTACTTCACGGATCTTTGTGTGGCAATGGCGTCGATTTCGTCGAAGAAAATGACACAAGGAGAGCACAGTCTTGCCCGTCTAAACAATTAAGCCATGATTAATTCAATTCAATTTTTTTCAAGTTGTATTACTTGAAAAGTTCGCGGATAGCTTTTTCGGACTCTCCGACATATTTATTAAAAAGCTCCGGACCTTTGATAGCTATAAAGTTCAGCTTACTCTCTGTCGCAATGGCTTTCGCTATCATAGTTTTCGAGCAACCTGGAGGCCCATAAAGTAATACTCCTCTTGAGGGTTTAATTCCCATTCTTTCGAAAGCCTCAGGATGCTTCAGAGGCCACTCGATGACCTTTTTGATTTCGGCTTTCACGAAATCATAACCTCCGATATCTTTCCAAAATACCTGCGAATTTTCTCAGTACGAATCCGGAAAATTAAATATACTTTCGGTATTTCAGCGATAATGTCTTTAAGTCCGCTCGGATTAACCTCGCCCAGAGCTTCTTCGATGTCTGCCTTGCTTACGCAAAATGATACTCCATTTTTATTTTCGGGGATTTCCTCGGATTTATTAACTCGTTTTGAAGTGAGTGCTCGGAAGATAGCCTCTCTGATGACCGCCATCATATCGGCTCCGGTGTACCCGTTCAAGTTCATATTTATTTCTGTGAGGTCTTCGGAAGAAAAATTGTTCGGGACTGATTTCAACAGTGATTTCAATATTTCCAGCCGTTCTAGTAAAGACGAGTTATGACGAACGGTGCAATTGTATTTTTACTATTTGCGTTAGGTGTTTCTATTTTCACCTCTTTTTCAAATCTTCCAGCTCTGCGAAGGGATGTGTCGATGCCGCTGATCTGATTTGTGATGGCAATACAGAGAAGACGATCTTTGGAAGTAATATTGTCAATTTCGTTGACAATGGCATTGAGTATCATGCTTGAATTTTCACTTCCAATGTCCTTTTTAAACGAAAGCACATGAAAGTCATCGAAGATGAGCACGCAGGGACTTAAACTTTTCGCTTGAACGAATATCTCAGCAATCTTCTTCTCGCTCTCGCCAACGTACTAAACAGTTTTAATTCATTATAATCAGCTTCTCATCTACCTTAGAGAGCAAGTCCCTCGAGTTCACGAGCAAAAATTCAATTCCGTCAGTCGACCTTGCGAGATCTTTGATAAGAGCTGTCTTACCAACTCCACTGGGACCGTAAACAAGCACACCCTGTTCAAAATAAATTTTAAAGATATACTTTTTCAGTCACTTACTTTAATCGGAAGGAAAAGACGCGCTTGCTGTAGTACCTCCTCGTCAAGCTGCAATAACTGGACGAGCTGTGTTAGTTGGTTTTTCTCATCTTCGAGACCAGCTATTGGAAGATATTGGACATCTTTTAGCGATTTAAACAGAGGCTCAGTGATCTTTAGTTTGTCTGCAGAAGTTTGAGAATCTGTAATTGTGAGGAGAGTCCTTGTTCATAATTAGTCAACCAAACCTGAAAATCAAAATACTTTTTGGTAACTAAATATTCTAGTGGTTCAGAGATATCCGACTTCTTCTCTTCTGAGCTTTCTGATCAACATCATGTCGCTATTTAAGACCAATGCGTCAAAAGAAAATAGGTTATACCTTCGCTTAAGTCTCCTGAAATGCCAATTACTTTGAAATTCTGAGCTTTTCCATATAGCGGAACTTCAACTACTTGATCTTGTGAAAGCGCTTTCCCAATAATCAAGTCTTTGACGTAGGAAACAAGCAGCACCGAATTTAGCTAGTGTAAATTAATTTTCGCTCCGTTTGAGGCAAACTTACTTTTCCAAACTTCAGTTCCTCTTCTACAACGCTCAACGTGAGCATTTTTGCTTCCTTTATGTCCTTGCGAACCTTAATATTGGTTTCAGCCTCTTCTTTGCCTCCTTTTTTGCCTTTTGCTTTTGACATACCAATCAAATATCCGAAATAAACTTTAATAACTATATAATAGACTCCACTAGCAGGCTAAATCGACTTTTGACATTGTTCTCTGCTTAATTTTTCAATCATTATTTGTGCTTCGGTATGATACCATCGTATTTACTTGTGCCGAATCAGGATTGAGTTGAATAGAACGTTGAAGTTTCGATGAATTAGAATTGAAATTTGCTCTGCGTATAAGTTCTTCATTTTTTCCCCCTTTGAAGCCTTGATACTTAGTCAATAAGGTATACTGTCTCAATTTCACCAATGCGATGAGTTCCAGAGTCCAGGGCACCAGGTACGTTTGAGTATTTGTATTTATTTAAAACGTCTGGATTTAAATTGGAGAGAAAGAAAATCGAACATGAAGCCAAAAAATAAGCAAATGGATGAAAGTGATGATTCTGATGATGATTACTCACCACAAATCAAGAAAAAGAATACTACGAAAAAGAAAGAACCCATGCCTGACTTTGATAGCTTCGGAAGTATTGAAAATTCTGAGTATGCTAAGAAGATGCTGCAGGCGAGAGGATGTATTTACTTTCTCCTCTAAATTTGCTGACAAATCAATGCAGTTGATATTAATGAAAAGGAGTTTGCTAAGGAGAGCACGACGAAACCTACGACAAACCCAAAAACTGTAACTTTCTAAACAAATGCTTGTGGCCTGACATTTACGAAAAGGGTACGAGTATGCTACCATCTCAAGCGATGCTTTCACTGGCAGATCTTGAATCAGAGCTTGCTAAGGCTTATAAAGCCAATGACAAAAATTTGGCTGTCAGTTTGATCGATACCATTCTTTCCAAAGGTAGATAGTTCAAACTTTCAAGAGATTAAATATACCTCTCGCCTTCTTATCTTGATAGACATGCCAAAGACAAAGAAACGCGAGTACTTGCTCAAGTTTTCCTCGTTGGTCTATGAAATGAAGAAATATAAAGCATGTATCGACAGTCTTAAGCAACTTCAAGCGACTGCGGAGCACACTCTTGAACAATCGATTGAAAATCATCGCGTTTATGCCCTTCTTGCAAAAGTAATTAAATACTTTAATTATCAGAAAGGTTAACTCTCTTAAAGTGCAAAATAGAAGCAGGATATAAAGCAGACGGTTTCACTGATTACCAGCGAGCAGTGGCTCTTCTTCCATTAGCAGAAGCGCAAACACGGAAAATTTCTTCGGGAGAGCAGTCATGGCTAGGAGAAGATTTCGAGTTTTATAAGCAAATCTTTGAAGAGTTAACGATGCTCTATCAGCTGAAGATCAACAAAGAAAAATCAGGGAACTTAGATTTTGCGTTAACTGCTAACATTGGAGGAGGAGGCCTAAAGACTCTATTTGAATTCCGCAATCGCAAGGTGCTTAATATTGCTTGCGGAGACCACCACACAATAGCACTAGTTGAATGCGCTTATACAAATTTGTATGAATTGAAGAGTCGGAAAAAACCCCAAGAGGCAGACCCTTATGGAGGAGACACATATGGACAGCCTTTAGTGTTTGGCTGGGGAGAAAATACGTTGGGTCAGGTCCTTGGACACACAGAAATCGAAAATGTAGAGAGGCCCACTCTCATTCCCTCTCTCATTGGCAAGAAAATAGCATGCATTGCTGCGAGCAGAGCGGCTTCGGCTTGTGCTGAGAAAACCGGAGAAGTCTATGAATGGGGGTTTAATAGAAATGGTATTGAAAAATCAGCGACTTTAAAAGTAATCCTTGCGCACTATCTCAATAACTCATTGCTTGTTCACAATTTAGGAGGAAGTCACAGCACTAGCTCAGTCTCAACATGCACTTGGCATTATAACCAATGCTGGCAAAATTTGGATGCGGGGTCATTTTGAGCATGAAGGAGCAGAGTTTGCTAGGCAAGATACACTATTTCAGTTTAATATCGCCATTAGAGCGAAACAAATTGCCATGGGCTCAAACCATTTAATGGTCTTATCTGATCCGAATAAGGTAATTAAGTTGATTAGACATGAAACTCATCAGGACTTAAAATTTCAAGATATATGTTGTTGGAAGCAATTCAAAAGGCCAACTTGGAATAGGAAAAGCCGAAAGTCTCAAAAAAGAATTTGTGAATTTGGAAATCCCTCACTATCACGGAAAACCCACCCAAATATTCGCTTGGAATGATATCTCAGGATTTATTAACCAAGACGGAGAATTATTCATGTGGGGCGTCCTGACCCCAAATGTTGAAGGCGTTCAAAATGAAAGTAATTCAAAAAATTTTCATTAAGCTTGAAGTCCTAATTGTTATTTAAGAAATTTTATGGGCTCCTCAAAATTTCGAATTGAGTCAGGCAAACGCGGTAATCTCATTATCAGGGACCTTCAGAAATGTATACGCTATCCCTGATACTGGAGTCCTTCACGCGTGGGACCTCGAAGAAGGAATTAAATTTAAACCTATGAATGATCTTAAAGATGTTGGATGTCGCCAAATCTTTTGCACTCGCAATCAACTTGCGCTCGTTAGAAATATTGTGAAACCTTCTCTCTGCTTCATACAAGAGAAAAAAGACGAAGAACCTCTACAATCATGTAATACATGCATGTATATCTGATTAATATATAACAATACTTCTAGTCGTTCCGTTTACACTTTCTATCCAGCTGATGGATGAGTATGGAAAATACTCAATAAAGCCTTGGCATCCAGTTCGATTCTTCGTGTACATTGGTGACAGCGCTTCAAAGAAACCTGATGAACTAGAAGAAATGGCTTTGAGCGCAAATAAAAGCATGAAACCAATTTCATCTGACGGCTTTGCAACGTTCTTTTTAACTGGTGACCCGGCAGTTGGACTTTTTGAACTAAAATCGACAGATGAGCCTGGAGTTTATGATCTGAACCTCTCATTAGATAAAGAGGGGAAATACTATCTGTATGTCGTAGTCAACGAAGAACTGATCAAAGGAATGCCTCGTCTGCTCGATGTCTCCCGAAGTAATGAAGAGGATAGGAAGCGGCAGGAGGAAGAGGTAAGTTATTATCAAAATGGGTCTTAAATCTCGCTCTCTAGAACAAACTGAAAAAAGAAATGGAAAACCGAGCGCGAGCAGAGGAGCTAAGACTTCAAAAACTACGAGAGGCGCAAGAAGCTCAAGAAGAGAAAGAAAGAAGACTCGCAGAGACAAGTAATAATGAATAACTCTTTGATACAGCTAAAAACATCATTGCCAGACCTGAGAGCCGAAGAACGTTATAAAGAGCATTTGCTTCAGCAAAAGGAAGCAAAACAGCGAGAAGAGGAAGAACGAAGACAGAGGAAAGAGCTGCTTGTGGGCGGAGGCTATGACATCGAGAAGCTTCAGGCTATGAGGAAGGCGATGGCTGCTTCGAATCAGTCCCAAGAAGAAACAAAGCAGCAACCGACTCTCACAAAAGCATCATCAAAAATTGAGGAGACTAAGCAACCTTCGCTTACGAAAGGGCTATCCAAAAATGAAGAATCTTTGAGTGCAACCTCCAGTAGCACCAAAATAGACACAAATCGATCAGCAAGAGACTCAACTCTAAAAAGTTCGACCAGTAGACTATCGAAACCCGGCAGCAATTCTGGAATAAGGTCATCGTCAAATGCACAAAGCAAAGGCATGATTCAGAGTCCAACACTAACAACAAGCACAACTACAACTGCCAAACCATCGACGGGAACTGGCACAGCTGTTAAATCATCAACGACGGGGACTGGCACAGCTGTTAAATCAACAGCGACAACAACGGGAACCAAACCGGTTCCTGTAACTTTAGGGTCGAAAAATTCAACTAAGCCGACTAACGTGCTAAATAAAGCAGTTTCCTCAAATACTGCCAAAAAGAAATAAGTTTTTTGTTGTTTTCTGTATCGTAATTGCAACACTCACCATTTCTCTGAGATTTAAATTGATTGAAGAGACCAGTATGTCGATTTGCTATCTTCTTTGAAAACATTCGCTGTTGAATACTCTTAGCTGATGATCATTCTAAAATTTAACCATTTTTTCTAAGAATCCCCGTTGCGCTTAGGTCGTAATAAATTCGGAGCACGGAATCTCTCAGAAAAAGTTCTTTGATCTTCGAGTAAATTTCACTTTGAAAGAAGTGACTTTGAAAGAAGTGAGTGTTAGTATCCTCAGAGGATCTAAACTATTTTATGGTCATACTAACGGTCGACGTCGATTATTAGATTGAAGATAATCTTTTAAAGCATCAAGACCTAGCAATTACTAGCATGTATGGACTCTCATAAATTTGTAATCACCTAAAAAATGTAAATTTGATAAATGCTTATGCAGCTAAGAGCTGAAGATCCTTATAGGCTTTAAGCAAATCACCTGAACTCTCTGCAACCTTTTCTACCTTTGCGAGAATGCCTGACTCTTTGACTCTGGCTCTGGTCTGTTTTATTTTATAGCTGAGCCAACATAAATTGATAACAAGCGCCAAAATATTTGCTTCATCGACTTCTTTGGCTAGCAATGAAGTCAGCTTATCAACGAAAAGAGGCGATTCTTGGGACAGAGTTTTATCACTAGCAGTTTGAACGAAATTCGTCGTGAAGGCAAGAGCCGTGGCCAAAATACCTGTATCCGCCTGGAACAACTCTAATTTATGTACTATCTCCTTGGTATACTTCTCATAATTTTCTTCAAACCATTTCGCTCCTTCTTTCAGAGCAGCAACGTTCGCAGCCAGTTTCAATCCCAAGAGTGTCGTGTCTTTGGAGAGCTTGCTTTTCTCGGAAAGAACAAGAGATTCCAAAATAATAGCGAATTGTTTTTCCGCCGTATCACTCACAAGAGTTACGCAAAACTGAGGGTCAGCACTAAGTGTTGTAAGCAATTGGAGGAAGGGTAATGTTTGCCCACATCCTTCTGCATTCAAGAGAGCTGCTGATAACCAATTAACGAATGAGGATCTTTCTTCTTTGGTGGAGCTCTTGACGAATTGGTGTGGATCTCGCGCGAACTCGTTGAAGCTTTGGGTCCCAATCAACTCAGCCAGAGAACTGCTCTTCTCAATGACCTCTTTGATTTTTGCGACAGGCTCAGAAAACTCGCAGACTGTGAAGACATTTGGAGTGGTTTTTCTTGGATTGAATAACTGGAAATCAAAGGCTTCACATCCTTTTGCCTGTTTTCTATCACTTTTTTCTCCAATAAGCTGACTAACTGTGCAAGCTTTGTTTCATTGGCACCCGTAAATCTCTCGACTCTTTGTCCTTGGTAGAATCCCAGGAAGGCTGGGATTATACTAATGCCATATTTCTTGGTCACTTCCTTCGAATAATCAACCACTACTCGGGTAAATTTTAGTTCAGGGCAACTCTCCGCGTAATCTTTGGCATATTTCTCTAGTAATGTTGTCATTGTCACACACGTTGGGCCACGAAGCGAAAGGAACGCAACAATCACAGCCGAGTTTTCTTCAAGGTATTTGTGTACCATTTCGACGCTGTCAATTATTTTGAGTGGAGAATTTGGGTCTAGTTTTATTGGCTCCTCATCTCCGAACATTGAGGTTGATTGCTGAGTCATTTTTTGCTGCATCTGATTAAGCCCAGGCTCTAACAATTTTCCCAAAGGAGTTTTGAGAAATTCGTCTGGAAGGCCGATAATGTGGTCAGGCAGTCCCTTACCTAGAAGGAACTTGAGGCAATCATCAGTAAAATTGTTGCAGTTATTCTTAAAGAGATCGTATTTTTCAGGTTCGTATTTTGGACTTATTTCTCTTAAGAAATCAAAGAATTGCTTCCTTGTTTTGTTTGTTCTTCCATATTCGAGTGTTCTGATTGGTGTGCCATAAGGAGTGTCGGCAATAGAGCCTTCACAGATACCACCACCAAAGAAATATTCTTTTCCATAGATAACGAGGCCAGTGTGCCAAATAGCTTCAATCTCCTTGCCCAAGAACATTGGAGAAAACTTTTTCGCCATTCCATTAGAGAGGTCATAGAGATTGAGTTGTACGGTGTAAGTTCCTGTTGAAGAGTTATCCATTATGTGCGTGGTTGTTGAGAATTGCGTTGATTTTAATTAATAATTTAACTACCAGTGCAAAAATTGCAGCCTCATCTAAGAAGTGATTCTTTGCATCTCAACAATTCGACATCAGTCTTAAACTCACCAATATACTCTGGAACCTTCGAAAACATTCAATTGCGTTCTTCTTCATTTTCTGTCGTTAAAAGCAAATGGTTTGAGTGTTTTGAAAACGATGAATTTCTTTATTCTTCCTACACTTGTTCAATACACGTTCACGGGCTTTTATGTTTGGCGAGAGTTTTGATTTTCTCAAAAGTTCCACTCTTTTTTTTTTTGAAGTTCGAGTTGGACTCGAATTGTTTGGTGTTATTTGCGTTTGTAGCAGACGAGTTGAAAAACATGGATGCTATGTTCTTACGATCGCTTTAGTCTGGTTGTAGTATATTTTCTCAGACTTATTGAAAAACAATACTGTATGAAAACACTAAATGCCCCCACTATAGTTCGAACTCAATACTCTAGAAAATATCTGAATTGCTTCCTGGAAGAAAAAAGATACATCCAACGTGAACTTCAATCCCGTGAAGGTTCCTTTTTTATTTTATCAAGCAACCGAATCTCTTTCAACCTTATTAAGAACCAAATAACTCAATTGAACACACGAGATTTATTTTTAGGTTGTTCAATGATAAAATTTCCCAGCACTCGTTTGGCCTCTATCGTATGAAAGGGTTGAAGCTATCAAAGGTCTAAACAGAGAAATTGCGGGATTTCTATATTACGAATATTGCTATAAATGGGCAAAATGTTTAAATTGAGCGCCAAACTATTTCAAACAGTTAAATTAATTCCATTCGCTCACTTTTATTTCTGATCAGTAGCCAAAAGACCCCTTTAAGGATTCACAGTTGAATCACTTCTTGAACCTTTTTCTCAGATCCTTATCGATAACAACTCTCTTTTTTATCCCAATCAAGTCTCCTCTCCTCATACCTCATGGGCTCAATGCTTGCTGAAGCCCTAATGAAATGAGATTACATATGATCTATAAAATAGACTGAATCAATGGCTAGATTGCAGCAAAAAAGGACGATAGATGAACTCTTTATTTAAATATATACTAAATTATTATAAAATATTATGACATCAATTATGACATCTAAGTTGCAATGAGTTTCACAATGCGTGAAATTACTAACGTCGATATCTCTTTGTCGACGAGTTGTAGGGTAATCTCACGTAGTGAGAAGACTAGGGTGTTCTTTTGAGTTCACTTTGAACAGAGATTACTAGCACTTTCTGTTCTCTGAATCGAAAAGTATTTAAACCCTCGATTTGAAGTAAGATTTTATTAATTCTTTTTTGGGAAGTTAATTCAAAGCCACCTTCTTTTTTTGAAGCCGAAGAAATGAAGTCTCAGTCTCAAGACTCCAAAGGACAGATCTCAGACAAGATAAAGATTGAGAAACTTACTCGCTTTTTGAATCAAGCGTTGGATCTCTATACACAAGTAAGACATAATATACAAACTAGATTTTAAAATAATGTTACCAAAAGGGCAATCCCAAACAGCTGAATCAGATATTTGATGACATGCTGAATGAAAAAACCGACCTAGAGTTCATCAAACTTTGGTTAAAGGCTTTCACGCGAAAGCTTCTGGAAACCAGTCGAGAGAGAAAGAATCTGACCGAGACTTCAGAAAATACAACGTCTCCAAATCAGATTTCTCTTTTGATTAACTTTGTACTCTATCGCTCAAAATGGCTTCAAGCCAGCTCAAAACACCTTGCGGTGTTCTCTGATTATGAGGCCTTCTGTATGACTTTGATATCGGTTTGCAACCTCTATCTTCCAGTCATCCTCAAAATCTTGTTCCAAAGCTTTGTACCAAGGTAAATTCCTACCTTTGCCAAGTACCAAGGCTTATCTGCTTATCCAAAAAATTTTTAGAAATATCTATGAGAATCCAGAGAGCGTCCGAGAAGCAGAGATTAAAATCTCAGGCAACACATTCAAGACAAGAAAGGACCTCGTGGCCTATGTTGGGAATATTTTGCGAGGGACAAAACTACAAACCAATTCCCCTGAAGAATACGTCGAGGTCGGCTCCGAACACCAGAAATTCCTACTAGAGTTATTTAACTACCACCCAAAGGCCAAGCGCAAGCTTGCAAACGCCTCAAAGGTGCTGGTGGGAGCAAATATCTTTGAAGGAAATAAATTATCAAAGTGCTTTTATATTTCAAAGGGAGTCTCTGAAAAGGAAGATATCTCTTATATAAAAGCCTGTAATTCTGCTGCGGAGGCATTCGCAAGCCATAAAATGAACAGTCTGCTTTCAGAGAATGAAATCAAACTCATTGATATGCAGATGAAGATGCTCTTGAAACTTCAAGCCATTTACCCACTCGCCAGAAAACAGTTTGAAATCGTTATAAAAGACTGTTTTCCACATCGAATGCTCGATGAGAGCATTCAAAGAGTATTTTTTATCAACATTCTGAAGTTTGGAATAGTAAAAATTTGAAATTGAGAATCGAATTTGTTAACTTTAATTTCCGTTAGAAATGCCCAAAACTCAATGAGCACATACTCAAATTGTGCTTTGAGAAGATGATAATGATTGACGCAGAAATTAAACACGAGGCAAGAGTGGGAGGATCTGAGCCTACAAAAGTAGCTAATGACTCATTGGAGATGGCACATAAGATAGATTGGTTGATGGTTACGCTATTTGACTATGTGGAGTTTGTGTTCAGAGTGAGGCGCCGAAACTCCCTGGCAAGCAATAGCTTCGGGGAGGTGGCGTCTATCTCTAGTGTACTCTCAGAAGAGGAAATTGACAAGGCAACTGACAAATTCCTCGAGTTTCTTGACATGTTTGAACTCTACTTACTCATCACATTCGAGTCAAACTATGTACAATTCATCATGTTCTATCTGTGCTCCTTCATGGAAGTCTATCCTTCGTTTGTTGAACTTTTCCTCTCGACTCTTATTCGAATCATCAAAGACGAAGAGAAAAGTACGATAATTAGGATCAATTCAGCGAAGTATCTCTGCTCGTTTCTAACAAGAGCGAAGTTCATTCCATTTAATGTCCTAAATGATACCGTAGGTTTTATCATTGAATTCTTGGAGGAGTACATTTCGCGAAACAAAGACCGACAGCTTAAGCGCTCCCAAAGTCAATATATAGCTTACGAGTTCTTCCACTACGTCGTTCAGGCTATGATTTTGGTGCTTTGGTTTCGGTTAGATTCGTTTGTGGAGCACAGAAGCGTTGACCATGCGAATCGCTTCACTGAGCTAAGTATGGAAATTCAAAAGTATTTCCATTCATTTGATTATATGTCTGCCAAGACTTTACACTTGTTTGAAAAATTCTTGAATAAACTGAAGCCGGGTTGTACATTTACAAATGAAATTCATGAACTCGTTGCATCAAAGAGCCTCAATCTCAGTGTCGAGGCTCAGCTAGAGGATAAATTCCCGTTTGATCCATATTTCATCGGCCATAGTTCCAAATACTTGGTTGAGAATTACATCTTCTATGAGAGCTATGATGCAGATGTTTTTCTGAGAGGCTACGAAAAAACGCCTCAGAGCGTGATGAATTACTCAGAAACCAACAACGATGGCGATGGTGCAGATAGCAGCGTGGGATACGATTCATACTTCCAAGAGGATGCAAAGAGCAATGCTGATAGTTGTTCTGGAGTTTCAAAACACGGTACAGAGGCGAGCGAGAATGATACGATTTTCGCTAATCTAGATAAGCTGTTGGATTCCAAGAAATTGAAAACTGCTCTGCTCGAAGCAAAGAGAAAAAGGCCGTTCCTTATAGACGATGATGAGCCAGAAATTAGCAAAAAAGTAGATACGACCCACAGGAGTATAAATATTTTAAAGACTGTTATCCCTCACTAGAGAGCTATTCGCAAAGATGGAAATAAAATATTGAATATATCAGCTAAACATTGTCACATTGACATGCCCGAGGCCTTTACTTGTTCGATTGCATTACAATTCCCTTTAGATTGTAGTAGTTACATATTTGTGGATATGTTCATAAATGTTTGTCGTTTCAAAGAAAATTTGTTTCTCCGAAGTAAAAATCAGTCTTTTAGTTTGAAACTGGATGTGAATCATAAGATTAGATGAAAAAACTCAATAAGAAGAAGACGCTAAGTGACTTTTCATCCTTTGAACGGGATTTTAATTGTGATATTCCTCAAAAAATGAAGCTAGACTACTATCAGGCAAATCCTATCCTCAAAAGTAGAGTCATAATCTTTATCAATACTGCCAAGCACTTTCTCCAATCTAATTCTCTTCTTCTGTTTTCTTCAAGTGCTGCAGATTGAATTGTTTATTTGAGTAAAGCAATAAATTTATTGAGAGATTCATCTCAGTCGCGAACTTTAGGTCCGATTGCTAGAACAAAAGAGGTAGAAATCACATCTCCTTCTCAGATTTAAGTCATATATTATATAGGTGTCGCTATGAAATATTATATTATTAATCTTCCTGTGTGGTGTGTGTGATGATATATCCATCTCTCTTTTTTTTTGGATACTGTTGCGTTTGCGCTCAGCATAATTGGAGCACGAACCATGACGAGAAAATTTAACAAAATATTTCTTCGAGAAATGCACAAAAACTCGACTCGTATTTTTGTTTTTTTGGCTCTGCAGTAAAACAATGGATCGAGAAAGAGCTGACGAATTTCGTTGTGCCTGGAAATTCGCTCATCGAGCAAAATAGCTCTAGAACAGGAATAATGAATAAGCATGCTCCAATCATGAAAACTAGAAGTAATCTTTCCAAATTTGAAGTATCTGAGATTAATAGAAAAATTTGGAAATCAACTAAAATTATATTATGCAGGTACTCATCTTCTTGATGTGTATGTATCAGACCACAATATACTTACATTTCGGGATTATTCAATAAAATTACAACAAAGAAATCCTGAAAAATCTGTCTACAAATTCAAACTCCAAACAAACCTGGTGTAGGAACCAACCTCCTCTATATGCATAAGGAAAATGATCCTTTGCAAGAGGGGATTATTTCTATGAAGATAGACCTTTCTTGGGTTGTTTCTTTTAATTTACAACAGTAGAGCGTGATTCATTTTTGCATTACTCAAACTCATGGTTTCTAAAAAACAAATTCTGTGTTTTCTTTACGCACCAGCGGATATATTCCAATTCAATTGGCATTTAATTCTCTTATTCCACCTACTTTGAGATCAGCAATTTAGTCTATCTTCGTGAAGTTTTGATTTTTCCTCGTCTGCTCGCTCGACAAGTCGCCTTTCTAGAAGGGATAGAAACAGCTACGAAACATCAATTTTCTGTTTCCATTTTGAATTATTCAGCGCTATTGCATTTCAGCTCTTTAGAATCATCGATCGAATCAAAAAGAAGTGTCAGGAAACACTACGTTACGTAAGTGATTCAATTTAACTTCGGTAATTACATGAAAAAACTTTAAGGCTGGCCAGTCGAGCAACATTTTAAGGCTAGTTAACTCCTAATCCCGGATATATAAGGACATCCATTTCGAGCTTGTTTAGATTATAATTTTATTTACTAACCAAAAACTTCGTCAATGGAAAGGTATTCACAAAAACCTCGCGTTGAGCAATATAACAATGGTACTATCTACGACTGCAGGTAAGCACTTCAACAGATCAGCATCTAACATCAATCATAGGGATCCAAGCAATCCTTGCAATAAGATTATTTTGACATGTGAACACGCTACTAATGAGTATGCGGTTTGTTTTCGACATTTCACTCTAATAATTCTCCTTAGGTTACCTCCAGAGTATCAGTGGAGCGAAAATGATAAAATCAACTTTGAAAAGACGCACTGGGCATGTGATATTGGGTATTTTTTGAAATTGTTTCAGCTCGCTTAACATTATTACTATCTGCAGCGCACTTGCACTCGCCAAGGCCGTCGCAGAAGAAATGAATCTGATGTTGGTTCATACCAATTACAGGTAACATCTTGCATATATTTGAATTAGAATTACAATTTTGTCTAATTAGCCGTCTTTTGCTTGATGCTAACAGACCAATGATGTCAGATACCCTGTTCCGCTTACAAGGAGACGGCAAAACGGTCGAGCTTAACAAAGATCTCTCCCCTGAAGAAGAGAAGGCGAGAATTGAGAAATATTACTTAAGCTACTATTGGATGCTCAGTAAGCCAATTTTCGTCCTTATGAAGTTATTAACAAATGAAAATAGGAAAAGCTGAAAAAATGGTCGATCCTGAACACGTTTTTTCAGTGCATTCATTCACCCGATTGTACGAAGGTGTGCTCAGAGAAGTAGAAGTCGGCGCTCTCACCTCTCTTACGGATGAGCCTGCAGCTAAAGTAATTAGTATCCTTTAACACCTTGTTAACAAATTTTTCTCCTCTAGTTTGTTGAAGAATTTAATGCTATGGGAATCAAAGCTGTTGAAAATGAACCCTACACCGGAAAAGACGGGTTGAGCTATGCTTTGGACGCGTAACTAAATTTCTTTGATTCTGTCATTTTAATATAACAAATTCACTAGAATGATTGCTTCAAAACAGCCGCTAACCCGACAAGGTCTACTTCTTGAGTTTGGAAACGATCTTCTCACAGATCCAGTACGTTTTGAGGCAGTGAAAAACGCCTTTGTACAATACTTGAAAAAACTGCTTGCACAACAAGCTGAGAAAAAATAATTGAATTTTTATGATTGTTGTAGTAAAGAAATATCTCTTCATTGACTTTAGCTTGGTTTGATATCTTACTATATGAATCAAGTTTATTGTTATTTCAAGAATCACCAATTGAAACATGATTTTATATTTTAGATTAACCTAGTCATAAAGCCTTAAGTGAGAAGATAGCAATTTTATAGCATTTTAGAAAGACACTTAAAATGTATGTAATCCTAAGCAACCATATGTAACTTCTATGTGTAACAGCAAATGAAAATCAAAATAAAATATATTCAAAAGAAGACCAACAATATTTATTTCAAAAACCATATCTCTTGATGCATGTTTATGAGCTGGGTTTTATTTCAGGTTTATTAATTGTTTAACACTGTTAAAAGAGCACTAGCTAACTCATCCACCTTAGTGTCTCTCAAGTCACCAGCCCGTCGATAATTTCCAGATCTATAGTTTGGCTGTTGATTAAAGCTATCATAATTTCTTGGAGCTTCTCTTTGTAATGGGGAATTCATGCCTTGATACATGCTATTGTATTGGTTTCGATTATCATAATATTGGTTTCCAGACCTTTGGTATTGCTCGTATTGCTAATTGTGAATTATGAGATACTATTTAAACAGGTAGTTTTCAATTACATTCACAAATTCGAAAAAATCATTCGAGTTATCTTGCTGTTGCATTTGTGGCTGATATTGGAGGCCATTCATTCTGTCATCTCTTTGATTCTTTGGATAGTTATATTCCCGGCTGTAATCAGCGACAGAATCACGCTGATTTTGACTCTCCTTTTTCAATAAAGTACTCAACTGATCTGTTCAAAAAACAGTTTATAAGCCAAACTGAAATGCTCAAAACAGTACCAAGTATTTCTGCGTCGGAAGCAGATTTTTGTTGCTGTTGTTGGAATCCGGTATTAGAAACTGCAGGTTGCTTTATTTCGGCAGCCTCCACTACTTTTCCACTGTTTCGATTAACCACATCTGTTTGAGTATCAGTGTTAGCTGCAGGGCTGGATCGTCTGGCCTTTCTGGTTTGAGACGATTCTTGCATAAAAATTCCACTTCCAGGTATTCTCTGAGCACTAACATTGAGAAAAGCCTATGAGTATGACTCAATGCATACCATTTACCTTGGGCTCTTTTGTATAAACGCGGCGGTTGTTGATGTGGTGCTTGTGGATGATGAAGTTGTAGTCGTGCTGTCGCTGCTATAATCTCGAACAAACCTGCACTCACAAGCCAGTTTCTGCCCTGAAGCGCTCTCTAAGACTGTAGTAGCATCCGAGCCATCAGTGGTGACGAATTCTAACGTCGTTGTATCTGAACTACTGGCGGCGGTAAGTTCAAGGAATGATCTCAAATGTCGCTTTTCAGATGCAGGTTCCTTAGCTGTTAACGGAGCAGCCACTGCTACTTTGCGGACTGTTAGGGCAGGATGCCAAAACTCTCTTCCTGGATTGAATTGCTCTCTTGTTATCATTTCATCGAGAAAAGATTGAGGAATTTCAAGCACATATTTCTTGAAAAGAGGTATTAGGAGGGAAAAAGATCAATGATGTACCTGTGCTTCAACAGCTGCGAGGAGGGACAGTAAGATCAGTGCTGTCCAGGCATTTCTGGAATTTTGGTTCATATCCAATAGACTAACTTGGTTTTAATGAAGTATTCAAAACGGATTTTAATCAGAGGTGTTACTCTATGTGTTTTGCTCGTGTTGCAAGATTTAATTTTGACTAAAAACGTTTTTAAAGCATTTGATCGTTACACAGTGTGAAGTTCCCATCTTAAATTTGGCCTTAGTACTTCTCTGCCCTGGTAAAGTGATATTATATATGAAGTAAATTACTATGAAAAAACATCCCAGCTGTCATTATGGACAGAAAATTGATATCAATAATGTGCTATATATTTTTCTCCTCATTTAAATAGCTTTGCATCAAAATTTTGATGTTGCAGAGCTTAGAAAGGACTTTTCTCTAAATAAGTATTGATCCAAGGATGATAAGTAAGAAGCTTTTTATTGATTATTTTCCAAGGTTTTCACTTATTAAAATAACACGTAAAGGCAATTCCTTTCTTAATGAGCTGATATCTCAAATTCGCCACAAATTTAGAGTACATCAAATCATTTAAAATTAGCAAGAGATTTTGGAGAAGGCCTATAATCGTAGGCTGCAAGTCTATCTTCAAAAACTCCTTTGAAAAGATACATAATAAACACACTCACAAAAAAAAAAATAAAAAAAAAATACAAAGCGACGATATCACTATTTCACCTTATCTGTATTTTTTTGAACCAAAAAATTAAACCTATTACTGAGTTGAATACTACAAAGCTTTATAATGGTCTTCATCTCCAAAAGTGTAAATGTCACCTTCGTCTATTAATCTATCAACATACTCCCTAAACAGCATTATCACCATCACTATGTTAGCTAACAATATACTTGAGTGCTTTTTCATCAAATTTTCCTGGTATTCTCTGTAATACTTGCTCTAAGCTTACTGCAGCTCCGGTTTCTTCCTGGATCCGTGAAATCGCATTCCTTACCTATTTGAATGAATTTAAACCTTCCTTCGTTCACAAAAAAAAATTACAAGCCGCATATTCGGATCCGGCTTTTTAGGTTGAATTGTGTTTGTCATTCCTTGCTGGCTCGCTTCCACACTAGATTGCTGCATCGATTCCACATTAGATTGTCGTATCGATTCCACATTAGGTTGTCGTATCGATTCTACATTAGATTGTCGCACCGGTTCCACATTAGATTGCTGTGCCGATTGAGGTCTATCTCTCACATTTCTATAGCTCTGTAGTTTTCTCAACTTAAAGTTTCATATAATAAGATACCGGTTGATTCGTTTGTTTCTCTTCTTCCGGGATAATCACAACGTCTTTCTTAGTGCGTTTTACATGCGTGAGAAAGCAGCTTAGCAGATGATATGTTATTTGGTTAAAATCCGTCACTTCTTCAGCATTCATGATAATGTTTATCTTTTTTCCTTGAAAATTTTTCACCGTGATAATCGCTTTCAAATAAACTTTGTTCCTGTTTGAACTTAAGTAATCACACACTCTGGTAAGCAGTTTACTTATCACACAGCTTTGAAATATTTTCTGGCACCACATCGTTTTTTTTGTAGTAAATTATGTCCAGCTGCCCAGTTGTATCATCTATCCGGAAAACCGTTCTTGAAGGATAATCCTCTGTTTTAATTACTCTTCCCAAAACTGCAACCTGTTTCAAAATCATGTTGTCATAAGGCGTTCTCTAACTTGCCATTACTTGAGTAACTAGCTGCCCATCAATTTGAAGATTCTCATCTCTCGTATCAGAAAGTTGTAAAAGTGCGCGGATGGTGAGAGGAACAATTGAAGATATCGTTTTAGTCTCAGATTTCTTCGAATATTGAGGGAATAATATCAATTACTCTCCAATCTGAAAGAAAAATACTTTCTCAGCGCTGCGTTTTTGATCATAACTCCTATTTCTGCTTCTTCTTCTGTCACCTCTGTCGTTTGGAAAGAAACCTCCTCCTGGATACTTGCTGCGCTACAGAGAATGCTGATTACTCATGAATTGTAATAGTAATTACCATAATTTGTGTTTTTGAGTTAGTATCTTTATATTTGGCTTGACTAAATTACAGAAAAAAACTTATGAAAAATGACGAAGTAAAAATGTCTCGTTGATAAATTCAATTCAAACAAAGAATGAGAATAATCAAGGCTTAAATTGCTGTAGTTGGATATTGATATTTTCACTTGGTCTTCTCGCACTTTTGAGGGCTTCATCGTACTTATCGCTATACGTTCCCAACCGAGAGCTGTGCAAAACGACTGAAGCTCTTCGAGTCTGAACGCTGTTTTCTATAGTTTCTGCCAAGAGTCTTAGCCCTCTCATGATATTGTCATCATAGCGCTTCTTATAGCGTTTATTGATGTACAGATTCGTTTTATCGAGAATATCCCCTTCGACTAAAAACGATTTATCCTCCATGATCGTCTTGCAGACATTACAGAGCTCCTTGTGTAACTGTTTAATTTCAGTGTTTTCCTAAAAAGAATTAGAGGTTTATTTTGAAGCAATCAGGTACTTTTATTAGAATATCATCAGGAGTAATCTTCTTGGGATTAATGGATGATACATAAGCTGATTTGAGGATTCTATGGAGTTTTTCGGACATCTGCCGAATGGGATTCATAACAAGATTATCAAAATATTTTGCCCAATATCTAATCAAGAAAAGGATGCCAATCAAGCAGACCAAATCCACTATTGCAAAAATGATGTGCAAGGAAATTTGGAATGACAAAAAGTAATCGAGGAGGTTGTCCAGTTCACTGTGGTGGCAAAAGGATGCATAGAATAGGGTGTCAGGCTCCATAAGCCCAAGGATGTGAATTTGTTCAGCATAAACAGAGTAAGAGTTGCTCTTGGAACTATTTGAAGAGTTCAGCATTGAGAAGTTCAAATATTCTGCAGTTTTATAATTCTGTAAAAATGCGCTGGTTGAATCCAAAATGGCTGTAGGGAGGCCCAAATCTTTAATGTTTGAATATGTTTGATTAGAAGATGTTGTTTGTGTGACGAGAATATCGCCATCTACTGTAATAATCATGTTTTTTCCGTTTTCACATCGGCTATAGTTTGACTAGTAATATCTTATTAATAAAAAGAATATTGGCAAGGTAGTACTGTAATAAGCCCTGATAAAATACTCGAAGGAATTGCGGCTGCAACATACCCGACATAGCTCCCGGGATTTTGTGATGTTCTGAGAGCACGAGCAAGAAAGAACTGGTTTGTATCTTTGCTACTGGGGATTGTAACCATAGATGTTCGAGCCAAAAGCTCTGTAGGATTCTCATCTGAAACAAGGCTCAGACGCGCATTGAGAGTGCCTAAAATTGATGAGAACTGATAAGTTAGTAAGCGGTTGCACCTTCGGAATTAATGACAGGAATGTTATTAGCATCAATATTAGAGCCTGGATAGACCATGTGGACGCTTGAATCCTGAAGATAGAAGACTAATCCACTATACATGAATTGCCAAAGACTTTGATCGAGGAAATAGTAAGCAAAATAGGTTTCCAAAGACTTGACACTCATGAAATATTCCTACAAAATTTGCGGACTTTGCCTTAACAAGAAAATGAAAAGCAATTACCCATGACTGAGCTGTAAATGGATCCTCATTATAGTATGAAATGATTGAAAGAGAGATTTTTGTGTCCAACCTGTTGAAAATCTGTTTGAGCTTCGAGACTGTATAGAAAGTTTCCACATTAGATATCTGGCAAGATGAACTGTTGAGATAGTTGCAAACGTTCTCGACGCTGTCAAAACTCGTTGTATTTTGATTGCCGCTGGCATCTAAGTATCATTAAAGCATCTGATGTAGCATATATATCATTACAAAGTCCATATGTTTCTTGAAACATTTTCTCTATGACCGCAAGGTCTCGAATAGTTTGATTAAATGATGTTGCAATGCTTCCAGCTGACAGTTTTGCAGATGTAAAGAACTCCGTTGATTCTTTATCAATTACTCTAGGCACCACATCCCGGTCGTTAATCATAGCGTCGATGTACGTAAACACCTGAAAGTTTGATGAGGTATTGATATTTAGGGGTTAGGAGTACGTGAGGCAAGGCCATTAAGAGTATGAACACAGGTAAAAAGTATGTTGTGATCTTTTCTTGAATATAGACTTTCATCGTTTGCGGAGCTTTATTCCGCCTTGCAGTCGCCTTCCGATGGACTCCTTTATGATGCGGATGAAAGTGCTGGTGCATCTTTATCTTCAAATTTTCTTGCTAGGTTGAATACAGAAATTTATTTTCAAAACCGAATATATTGTTGTACTTTTTGATACTTTGCATTGGTAGAGAATCGGTACAAAAAAACTAAAAAATGTTTCCGAATTTTGTAAATAAGAAATAATTAAGAGTTAGTTGTTATGATTAATGAACATCTGAAAGGTGCTGGTTTTGTTTTCAAATCAAAACTTGAGAATTATGTAATAATCTAAACGTAGGGATAGAAACTTGTGTGTGTGTATGCATGTGGAAGTGAATCTGCCACACTATAGAGACCTAATTTAGTTTCATTAACCACTTAAATTTAGATCACAGTAGACAAAACTTTTTAGCAAAGAAAATTTGTGGAACAGAAGAAATAATTCAACACTTTCCTTGCTTGGATTTTTGTGGAATACTCTGATAAGTTCATAAGATCAGAGGGGATTCTTCTTATTTCATTTGTAAACTTTGGAAATCAATATTCAATCCAACAACGTGAAAGAGATATCTTTTAACATTCAAATACTACATTCATCATTACAACAGGACTATTAAGCAGACTAACTCTAAAGGAAGGAAGCAATAAAATTCGGTCTTATTCTTGTTCTTTTGAGGGCTTCGATTTTTTCGGTGACACAAAATTAGCATCTTTGCGTTTTTTCATAATTTGCAAGGCTTTGTCCTTTGTGTTCATTTTCTTGTTTTTCTTTTTCAGTATATTGAGTTTCTGCAGACCAGAATTGTCTACTAGTTTCTTCTTGGAAGCAGGAGCTTGCTCTTTCCTGACCTTTTTAATAGTCTTTCGATATAACATATTTTTTTCAAATTCTTCCTCTTCACCCGATTCATACATTTTCTACAAAGAAAACCATTAAATAATGTGAAATGGAGTGGTTTCTTACTATCTTGATAATTTTTCTAGCTTTCGCAACTTCAGTCATGTTATCTAGCACATCCTTTTCTTTGAGTTCCTCATATGGTTCGAGCTTATCCCCGATTTCATTTTCGATACTTTTTATCAGATTGATATCATATTGAGTAATTATTGAAATCGCTTGTCCTCTTTTCCCTTTTCTGGCTGTTCTACCCACTCTATGGATGTAGTCATCTGCATCATGAGGAATGTCGTAGTTAATGACTAAATCGACCATCTGTATATCCAATCCTCTGAATAATAAATGCTCATTAATTTTTCCGTTTTGTGTGAGGGAAAATTACCTGGAAGCGACATCCGTAGCAAGTAAGATGTTCACTCTTCCGTTTCGGAATCGTTTCAAATTAATCAATCTTCGAGCTTGTGGCAGATACGAATGCAAGCACGTGGACTCAAGCCCGAGTTCTTGTAACAGAAGGTTCATAATGTGGCAAGCTCTAATAAGTTAGGTGAATAATGTTAATTCCTTCAATCCAAAGAGCAAAATAATTTTACCTGCATGTTGAAAAGAAAACTATAATTGAAGTGTGCTCGCTGAATTTCTTGACTAATTCAACAAAGTAGTACTCCTTTACGTCTGCCGGTACAAGTAGGAACTGCTGGGTCAGTCCTTCGACAACTTTCTTCTTTTTATTTATATCATGTATCTCTACTTCTCTACCCTCTCCAATCAATCTCTCCTTGTTATCGAAAACAATCGGAGTCAACGTGGCCGTTGTAAGAATTGTTTGTCTTTGTTGAGGGAGCGCTTCAAGGATCTTTGGAGCGTTGATTAGTAAATCATTGATTTTGTTACAGAAAATTTACCGTGTCTATATCATCTTTCATCGATTCATCAAGAAGCCTATCGACTTCATCCATGACAACGTATCTGACACGTGATATCATCTCACGAACTTTATAGTCCTTCTGAATATGGTCGACTAATCTTCCTGGGGTTGCTACCACGATATGAGGGACCCTTTGCAGTTCGAGAGATTGCTTAAGCATATCAACACCTCCGACGATGCAGCAGCATCGAAGATTAATTGAAGTTCCAAACATGGTGACTTGTTCAGCTATCTGAAATGCAAGTTCTCTGTTTGGAGTGAGAACGACCGCGAATATCCCCCAAGGATCTTTTGCTAAATGCTGAAGGATTGGCAAAGCAAAGCATGCCGTTTTGCCGCTACCTGTCTCTGCGCTGGCTAAATAGACACGATTCTAGAATCGGAAATGTAAATAAAGTTTACCGATCACGTTTTTTCCTTTGAGAACAGCGGGTATCACAGCAGATTGAATGGGTGTTGGGCGGGTGTAGTTGAGTTTATCGCTTAGTTTTACGATCCATCGATCCAAGCCAAGTTCGTTCATGAGTTCTTGCTAATGGCGAGATTACAAAGAGTAAATAAAATCTAATTTGTATAAACTGCCTAATTAGCATTCAAAGTGTCAAAATCGAATTATGGGACTGACATCTTCTACTCATAATTTGACATTCGATCGCTAGCGCTGATATTTACTATTTATTATTCTTCATAGTTTGATGAATCGAGTCTCCTTTGGAAATTTGCTGAGAAATAAAAATGAAACTCTCAAGAGAGTCGAGTATGGAGGTTACTTTTTTATGATGAAGTTGACTACGTTATTTAATATAAGATATGCAAGCTGTTGGGAGAGAAGACATACTCTATTTCCAAAAATTATCAATTAATTCTTGCGATAACACATCAAAAACCAAAACGTGTGAATGCAATTATCTACAGGGTTGCAATAAAATTTCAATCAAAGCCTTAGACACAAAAAAAGGAGAGATGTCAAATATTTATGATTTAATCTTTAGAGCCGAATTTTTTTTGGATATACTCCATACAGTTAATTATCCACCATGCAAAATAATAGTATTTACGAAGAATCCTCCCCAGCATCAACGGCGTTATTCATCCTTTTGCAATGAGAACGTAAAGGCCTTTGCACCTTTATTTGTTTCCAACATTTGTCAAATACAAAAGGAATGCACATTTTTTTCTGTCAATGAAATTTGGTGTCAAAGCATCTTCTTTTGACACCTATCTATTATTTTTCTGGATGCAATCCCGATTCTGTTTTTCTTTTCACCTCATATTTTATTGAAAATACCACGAACAAGCCTCCTCTTGAAAAAGTGTAGGGAAAGGAAAGAGTCCGTATTCAAGGATTTTGATTCTTACAAGGAAAACAGGATTTCGGGAGATTTAATTTATTATTGAAACTCAAGGTTCAATAAAGCAAGCTGAATACGCATATTCTAGGTAAACACACTTTAGCTTGATTAAAGTAAACAGCTAAATTACGCGATTCTGAAGTTTCGAGACTGTGGAGAGTTTTTCCTCTTCTCAGATCAAATATTTTCACGGTACCGTCTCTCGAGGAGCTGATAAGCAATTCATCATCTTTGTTCCATCTAACCGAACTTATACATGCTTTGTTCGTTATAATGCATATGACTTTTTGGAACCATCAACTCTGTATTTTACCTTTATGCAAATCTCTGAAGATTCGTACAACTCTACAATGTCTCGGATCGAATATCCTCACTGAATTATCATCAGCACAAGAAGCCAATAAACGACCATCTCCGCTCCATTCAATCCATGTTATCCCTATTGACAACCAATTGAAAAATTTCATCGTTTGTAATGGAAATGGCCATGTGAAATACTTACAGCTATCATGAATCTCTTTAGGTGCCAAAAGAGCCGGCTTTTCAACTTCAGGAGAAAGCAACATCAATTTTGTTTTATCCAAACTGACTGCAATTGTTTGTGTGACAGAATTCCAGCGGCATCTTTTATAGGCTATGCAATAATTACGAAATGAAGAATTAGCCATCAACCATTTGTTTCCGTTGTTAGATTCCTGTGATAAGCATATTCTTGCTGCTTCAAATTGAAAATTGCTAAATTCCCATAATTTTCGATAGAGCAAATTCTTGACCCTTCAGAATCAAAATCATGGCTCATAAGTAGTCCTATTGTTTGTAAATATAAAAGATGGAAATATATTAACTTTTCTAGCGTTAATTTGAGAGAATGAAGACCTTTCTGATGAGAATGCCATGGAACTTTTTTCAGCACTCCTCCTGTATGAAAATCGAAAATATGATATGCGATACTTTCACTGACTGATTTGAGAGCCAATAGATTGATTTTGCTATTGGAAGAGATGTCGAAGATTGCTAATTGGCGCGTGTTGAAACAAACAGCATATTTATTGCGTTACCTCCATGTGAATGATGCTCATTTATTTCATAAAGCTTCTGCATTTCCTTTTCGTGATTAAAAACTACAAAGTTTGCTTGCTTATCTGAAGTCATGCTTGAAACTATGAAAGGGGTATTCTGAATCCGATGTAGCAGCGTATAAAACCCTAATGGGAGTGAGTAAGGACAATGAATTCTAATTGTATTACCGGATTGAAGACTGGCGCCTTGAAGATGAGAAGTTTTGGCTCCATTTTTATAATCATGCAAGTGTATTAAGTTAGATTGAGAGCAATAAGCAACTCTGAGATTATAACACGGCCCCTTCCGTTTATGAGGAATTATTTCTGGGTCGAGCCTTTGCATTAAATAAATATTGATTTTTCATTGCGTGGAATACTCTAAAGCAGCCAAGAATTTACTCCTTTTCGAAAATTAACTAGTATGCAAGCAATAGCTCATTTACTCTGCCTCACGTTGGGTTCTATCATACTAAAATTATTCTAATACCGTCTGAAAAATTCCAATTATATAAGACTTCCCTCTTCATGTTAATTCAATTTCTTTACAGAGTAAATACATTTCTCAAGCTACATTCACAACTTTTAAATATGAAAAAAGGTCTCGGTCAGAACATACAAATATTTATGAAATTCAAGAAAGGCACAACATTATAATTCTTCCCGAAACTGCTAGTGTTGAAAGTGCTTGCCATGAATTTTAAACAAAAACAAAAAAAAGGTACTCGTGTAACTTTCAGTGATGGAGATATAATCAATATTTTACCGTCAATATGATGATAATTATTGCCCAAATTGCTGGTTGGTCTGATTTCTATATGGGTCTCCAGATAGGGTGATAAAAGAATATGGCGCTTTAAAATTCTTTGATGAAATAGTTACTGATCTGTGGAGTTGAAGTGATTATTCTATCAGGTAGAATAATGAAGATTTTCTTAGTTTCAATTAGCCGATTATTCATAATTCTCATGAACGCAATCCACCCCAACAGCATCACTATGAGCAATCCAGTTAGAAATATCGCATACAAAAGCAGCATTAAGCTCCTGGTGTTTTTGCTATAATTAATAATATTTGCACCCATCTTGTGGGTCGTGACGACAACATACCCTCCAATTGCATTGATCATAAGGTCGTAGTTTTTTAATTCAGTTGAAGCTCCAATCTCATACATAACTCTCTGCTTGTCACCTGTTCCGTTGACTCGCGAGAGAGTGCTATAATGCTCTTCTATATGAATTCGTAGGTATTCGATGGTTGGAATGATACCTTGCTTGCTAATACCATTGAGGATTGCCTGGCATGTTGGGTCATCAATAAACGGAATATACGTTTCATCAGTCCTGTAGAGGCAAAAATCGCCATCCTTGCCGGATGAAATTTGCTCTCTGGAAGCTTCATCAAAGAGGTTTTGATTCGGAAGTTTCCCAAATTGTAGCAGGAACACTTTAAAATCTGAGAATGCCTCGTCAAATTGAGCGAAATTTTGACTCATTTTTGCTTCAACCAGGCTTTGTAAGTAAGTATCGTTATCAAATGCATGAGTGTAGTATGAGTATGTCGCTTGAAACAGGTAAGCAAGTCGTCCTCTTGTATGCTCGAGCAGATTAATTTGATCGACAGCCGTTTTCCAGGCATTGATTCGAGATGCCGCGATTATTTGACTTAAAACCATGGGGAGAATTAATAATCCAGTGATGAAGAGTATGAAGAAAATTTTAATTAGCAAATTTTCCTCTTCTGCTTTGAGAGTAAGAAACATCTTTTTGTTCTCCTTCATTTTTGAGGGTGCATTATTATTCTTGTGTTCTGCTGAATATTTCTTGTTTTTCGAGGATTTAACTTCATCATCGAATTTTCCACGAGGTATTTTACTAAATAACGCCATCATTTTACTTCTCCGTTTTTCAATCGTGAGATATACACGGACGAACCCAATAACAACAATAGCCACGATTACAATCCCGACAGATAGACTGGCTATGCCTACACGATCAGTATGAAGGGTTTGATAATTGATTTCTTCTCGAATACGATCGTTCAATTGGAATAGCAAGAGTGAGAGATTTTCAAAGTTTGTCATTGTAAAAATTCCTGTAGGGTGATTCATGATAGTTGTAGGACTGGTGCTCGGTCTTTGAAACTCGACATCATCGCAAAATTGCTTGTAATAGTGCATGAAATAAGAGGAAGCGGTCCAGATAGTGACCAATTCAGTATTGCCGTCTATAAATTCTATGTTAAGCGTTGCGTTATTTTTGGTGATGTAGTCCTCGTAGAGTACTCCCGATTCTGATGTAGAAAGCAGAGTTTTTAGGTCTATAGTAATATCGTCTGAGGCTCTCCTTACTGATGCGAAGACATTTTTGGTGGGAATGTTTAAGACATCCATAATTAGCAAGGCCTGCTTGAAGATGTACCTTGACCCAACACTTATATCGTATTGAAGCGTTAAAGGGAATGTCTTAATGATAGCCAATTGAGTCAGAGTTTGAACAGAAAGTTGGTTAACGATAAGTTGTAGTGTGAGCATTGCCATAACGGTCAATGAACCGGCAATACCAATCCAATTGTAAACTGAAACCAAGTTCGTTTTTTTCTTATTTTGGACGATGGAATGCAGTTCTCTCACAAGAGATCGAACACTTGAGCGGACACTCCCTATTCTCGAACTTGCTTTTTCTTCATTTTCTTGGCTCTGCTTGTCTTCTCCACTGAGTGTTTGTAATGATAAGCCCTCCTCACCTTCAGTTATCCTTGCGTGTGAAACACCACCTGTTAATAGTTTTCTTCCAGTTTCAGGAGTCTCGCCAAAGGAATATCTTGCTGTGTCTTTGAAATTGTCGTGTTCTCTCGGGGTGATCTCCTGATCTCGGCCGTTCCCACGATTTCCTCTCCAAAAATCCATTATGAATCCTGAGCGGGGTTTTTGAGATTGCTTATCTTCAAGATTCCTTGGGGATCTTAGTTTAAAATGCGAGTCCACGCTAAATTGTCTTGATGCATTTGAGCTGGCTTTTCCAAGAGTTTGCTGTGAAGTTCTTGTGACTTTCAATATCTGAATAACTTTAAATTTCAACCCTCCAAACTCTTTTTTCAATATTTTGAGCGCAACGTCGAATGACTCGAATTTCTGTATATTGCCACAGGTAAGGATTGTCTCATCGAGTAAATTTCCTATTCTTTGAAATCTTTTCTTTTTTTCTAATAAGGAGGAATCCTTTTCCAGAGCTCTTATATCTTGATGAAGAGCCCTGCTTTTTGATGAAATATCTTCTCGGAGCTGATATAAGATGCCTGGTACAGCATTGACTCTCAAAATAGGACTTTCTCCTCTTTCGAAAAATAGCTCTTCTTCGCTAACAGCATCATTTAACAGGAAGTAGTCGGTGGTTCCTGAGAATAGCAACCCACACCATAACCCCTTTATTACATCTAAATCATTCATTTCGAACATCTTCTGGAAACCTTCTGTACAAGAAACGAAAATTCCCGAGGAATTGGCAATCACATATTCCGATTTTGATTCTATTCGCTGCATAATCAGGCCTCCGAAAATATCAGAATTTGAAATCTCTAACCTATACTCAACTTTGAAGGGCACAACGAATCCATTCTTATTCATAAGAAAGACGGGGTCCACAAGTTGCTTGCTCGGCATAAGAGAGTCCGAAGTAACTAGCCAGCTATTCAAAATGCCATTGCAGGTTTGAGCAAAGATCGATGGGAAAAAATCTGTTACGTGACGCTTAAACAACGTAAAACTCGTATTTTCTATTTGGAGGATTTCCAAGAGCTTTTCGCTTGCTTTGACTATTGCGCCAGGATCATGTGTTATGTCAATAATGGCAAATAAATTCCTTCTGTCATTGTAAACTATTCCTTCCTTTTGGTTGCTGTGGCTAATATTCCTTATACTGATCACCATGTCGTTCAATTTCTTCTTGAGTAAGTAAATTTCTTTTTCAGATTCTTTTAAGATCTCTTTCCGGAAATGGAGCTCCATTTTGAGAGTTTCTGGACTCTGAAGATTAAGATTTGTGAGATTTTTGAATTTGTCCTCAGCGTTTTTAAGAGCTTTCACGTATTTTTGTCCTCTCTGATAGAGATCAGAGACATGAACAAAATCCTTTTCGGCGAGGTGAGCATAAAATTCATCATAAAGCTCGCGGACGTTCGCAAAGTCTTTCATTACAAGGTCTCTTTGCTCTTCGAAAAGGAGAGCATCAGTAAATTTATGCTCGTACCTTTCTCTAGCAGGGTCCGAGAGCTGATTCACACAAGCTTTTTCAATTTCTTCGATCAGAATTCCGAAAACACCCTTCATAACTGTCGATTTTACACGACTCTTCGCTTTTGACAGGACCAAACTCGCCTGGATATACCTATTCATTTCGAATGCTTTGTAGCAAACAAGCTCGAACAGCAGCTCCTCAAATTTTTCAGTCGAAACATTGGCCTTTTTCAGGAGAACTTCAAATATACCTTCTAAAGCGAGTTCCAGAGTTGACTCATTGAAAAGATCCAGACCCTTTTTATTCGAATCCTTTATTTGGTGATAGTCGATAGTATGGCAGAAACAGTACTGGTTAGAGCAGGTTTGTAAATGCGCGATGATTTTTGTGCTGAGAATTAGTCGGTCTTTGTCGGTTATTGATTTCCCAATTTTCATCAATTCTCTTAACATCAGCAGGTCTTGAGATGCGGTTGTCTGCGTCAGCGGCGAGAAGCTTGAGTCTCGTAAAAGAGTCGAAATGTTCAAAAAGAGTTTTATGGCAACACTCATAGAAAGTAGATAAATGGTCGCCGTCAGGCTCTCTTTTAGTCTGAGCCCATGATAGATCGACAATATGATTGAATGAGCTGTGAATACTGTATAAAAACAGCCAAAAAATTTCTGTGTTGGTGAATGCAGATAAATCTTCCGGATCAAGCATGCAAGTCCACCCAAAACTCCAATTATAGCACAGATTAAATAAAGTACCCACCGATTAATTTTTCCGTCCTCTGCGAGTTTCAAAAATAAAATTATCATGGCGATAGAACCCAGCCGGAAATAATCGAACCATCTTTGATGAGTGAAAATTAGATCTTTGAAGAGAGTCTTTTTTGGGTATCGAAACAGTTTAATTCGAATCAGAGAGAGGATGTTGAGAGTGAGTAGCACTGCAGTTGCTTGGAAGGCGTTTTTATTAATCGAGTTGTATTTGGGAAGAAAAGATGCAGCTTGAGCGAAAGCGTCTCCTTCTGTACCACCAGAGTGGAAAACAGCAACTGAAAAGATTGGGATCAAAAGGAAGTACTCAAATACAATGTTGAAAATCTCGGCCAGGCTGAAAGAAAAATGTCTCAAAGCTCTCCATTGAGATTTCTGGTAAAATATGAAGCCCATTACCTCAAGTAATATTTTTACAGCCATAAATGTCCACATTGTAAAGATGGTGACATTTTTGTCGGAGAAAGAGGCCCAAAAGAGAGGGTTGCATACGTTGATGACCTGAGTAAAATTTTTGAGGATAGTATCATTCTGATTGTGATTATCTTGAAAGAAACCGGAGGTGGTTAAGCTGAGTAATTGAGTGAAATGAATCACCAACGCAGGAAAAATGATGTAATTGAGAGCATAAGGGTTGAATTCCTCGAAGCAAGACCGCGATAGTTGTTGGTGAATGAATCGTTGATACCATTTGAGGCGATCAACGCTCAGAACTTTTTTCATGTTTTTTCCTTTCGGATTTTTTATTGATTAACCAAATTTATGTATTCTATGGAGCGATATAAAATTAATACATTGCAAGCAACTATTAAATCCTGAATGGAAATGGCCTGCTGAGGATCCATGCTTCACTCCCAAACGACCATTTTTAAAGCGGCCTACCCTAGAAACTCTTCTGGTTTGTTTGGAAAAACCCATGTACTTGGAGAGCACTTCGCTTAAAATAGAAGGGTTCTTGATAGGAAATAATTTTTACAATTTAAATTGCTGAACATTTAATTGATAATCATGTTTTTTTAGTTCCAGGAACCAACTCATAGTTGGATTTGGGTTAATTCACATAATCTAAAAAAGGCAGACGAATGTCAGAACAATTTAATCTTGAAATAGATTCTGGGTTCCTTTTCTTTCTCCAAAGAACATGTTTTTTTTT
>ENA-UOUE01000174-UOUE01000174.1-compost-metagenome-genome-assembly--contig:-NODE-174-length-52528-cov-7.791043_pt1 | contig 52528 bp, 35 predicted proteins | sample MGYA00238146_ERZ747223 | MGnify/ENA primary metagenome ERZ747223 (study PRJEB28781, sample SAMN06268865) | compost metagenome | isolation source: single cell | place: USA: California, Emeryville, Joint... | reverse complement strand
GACCAAGTCGAGGTTGTGGATGTGTCCACCGAGACCTCCCTTAAGGACGGCGAAGTGCTTTCCGAAAGGAGCATGGGATTTGAAGGCATCACCTCCCTTGCCACCGAATTCGAAGCTTCTGCCCTTGTTGGTTTTGAAGCCGAGGTTGTCGAAGATATCTCCATTTCTACCGAAGAAAGTGGTCAAGAATTCATCAGCAGCGAGTTCGATGCATTCTTCCTTGACACCAGGGTGGACGTGGGTTCCGAGGTGCTTGTTGCCCTTGACGACGATGTTTGGTCCGAAGACGAAGTAGTCAGCTTGGAGACCGAAGACGAACTTGTGGTCGTGCCAGACTCTGAGGTGGCTGATCTTGTGAACACCGCCATAAGATTGGAGGAGAGCCTCATCGCTGAAGTTCTTGGTGTCACCGTGTCTCTTTCCTCTGAAGAATTGGTCAGTGGTTGGCTTGAATGGTTGGAATCCACTGATCCAAGGAAGAGCGTCAACGTATAAGTTGAGGTGGTGGACGTGTCCGCCAAGACCTCCACGGAGAGCGCTGAAGTGCTTGCCGTATGGGACCTTGAGGGAGAATGGGTTACCACCAGATCCACCGAAATCCCAGGATCTGCCAGCAGTGGTTCTGACACCAAAGTGATCGTAGATATCACCAGCTCTTCCGAAGATTTCAGTGATGAATTCGTTGTCTTGGAGTTTGATGACGCTGGTTTGAGCACCATGGACTTCCTTGCCGAAGTTCTTAGGGCCAGCAACAGTTTGGTTGTAGCCATAGATGTAGTAGACGGCTTGGAGACCAACAACGTTGTTCTTGGTGTGGACAACGATGAGTTCTTTGATCTTGTGAGGGGCTCCAGGGTACTTGGAGAGGATGGAATGATCGTCGAAGAGGAAGGTGTCAGGATGGCTCTTGCCGTGGAAATAGTTTTCAGTGGTGCTCCACATTATTGAGAAAAAGATATGCGGGTGTTTGGTTTATTTGAGATTTGTTTTTTTGAGAATGATTATAATGAAAAGATCCGCACTATTTATAGTCGAAATTTACGTGTGTCAATAGCCAAAAATTTAATTTAATTAAATCAGGAAGATAGTTCTTATTTTGTTTCATTGTATCATATTCATGAAGTAAATCCCTATTATAATTCACATGTTGTCATTTATTGTTGATTCATCAAATTTTGTAGAAATCGTCCTCATGCCGGTCTGTTGTTCAAATTTTGTTGGAGTTTTCTGATGATGTTCTGGCTAATGAATTGAAAGAGCGACAACACTCGCGCTTCAGTTTCTATATATGGATATTCCACTCTAATGAAAGGCCAAAATGGCTAATTGGTGAGAACAAAGAGAGAAGAACATTCAAGGAGCATCTGATATCTTTAGACAGTTAAAATTTACTGAGAGGGCTAATTAAGAATCTTGCTCAGGACTTAAGATTGCCTGAGAAGAATTTCATGCCCATAGAAACAGGTTGAGTGGGGCATCTCTACAAAATGAGTGCCATTAATCTCATTTTTAACTATTCCCTGAAAAAGAAGCTATGCAATTCAGAGACCATGTACCCTACCTAACTCTTTTAGACATAACTTAGACCACATGCACATTCATTTATCTATTGAGAAGTCTCAAACTCTTAAAGGCTTTTCAATAGAAATCGTTAGACTTGGCTGGAGATATTTTACAGAATAGTTCTTAACAAACCATGCATGAGACCTCACTACCGGCAAATTTATGTATCAATCTTAGTTTGATTAACCTATTATAATAAAAAAAGATAAACAAAAATAAATTTTTAATTCCACACGTCATGTTGGACGTGCTTATCCTGCTTTCTGGCTCATCATCACGAAATATTAGCGAGGGAAAACACAGAATACATAAGCATTATCATATTAGATGAACTATTGAGTTTATCATTACTATCAACATTTTTCAATACCTGATCCGATCATGTTAGGGCACTTATTAAAAACATTTTCAATGTTTATCGGTTTAATTGAATTTAGATCGGTAGATACTTAAAACGTTGAAAAATTCCTTAAAAAATGAGTTTATGTCCCCCTTTTGCAGAGCGGATATTTCTATCGAAAGCGAGACAAATGAGCGACAATGGACTCTTTCACGAGACATCATCCTAAGGAGCTTCTTTCGCGTTAAGATCACACCAAGGATTAAATATAAGACAGATTGTGAATCAGATGCCTGAAATACCCGAAGGTTTGAATCGTTTGGGATTTCGCTAATGAAGTGTTATAAATAGACAATTGGTATTTGTTAATTTGCTTGTATATTTATTTTATTTTTGCGAAGGAATGGAAAATTTTTGATACTACTGCCTGGATCTATTGAATTACAACTTCAAACGAATTACCAGAACCTGGTATGCATTACTGCTTAATCGAAACTAACATTTAATGTGCCAATTCAATCTTTCGTAAGAATTTACAGCGATTTTCAAAGCAATTTTATTTTTCCTACCTATTGATTAGATACTAAAGTTTTGACTGTATGATTTGATATCACTTGTATCATGTATGATTAACAAAGTACATTATCGTATGAGTTTGGATAATTTCAATTAAAAAGAACGAAGAAAATTAAAGTATGAGTTCCAATCAACAAGATCCGGTTCGATTTGAAGATCAAATTGGAGACAAATCTATGGAGAAATCGCATGATGTAGTCCAGGTCCCTCTTCCAGGAATCACCGGCGGGATGAAGCCCAGCCAGGTTAGACTGCGATCTATCCAAATAATTGTCTGTTTGCCTGTTTTCTTTTTCTTATTCACGTCATTGCTTTGTGTCGCTCAATTTTACGTGGCCCAGTCGTCCCATGTCGAAGAATTCAAAGCTATTGTTGCAGTTTTAGAAAACATTGTCGACTCGAATTGCTTGGAAGCCCCGATCACAAATCTCAAGCTCGTGAAACCTCCTGAGCTGTGTCCTTCTGGCTACCAACTTATCGATATAGGAAATTTTTTAGGCACGCACCCTGGTTGCTATGACACGGAGGCTGGAAACTTCTTCTCAGGAAGCTGCCCATCGGGACCAAAATTCATTTCGATCCCTCCCATCCCAGCCGATAACTTTCTATTCTGGCGGGAGCATCTATTGTGTGCAAAGAGGAATACAGGTGTCATGTATATCAATGAAACCTCGACTTGTCCAAAGGACTTTACCAGGTGCAGATATTCTCCAGGTTTCATTTGCGTCGGTCCAGGAGAAATATGTCCAATCAGCGACATTAAGGTTCAAGTCAAGGGAGCGTCTGTTCCTAAGACATACACCAGTGAGCCGCTGGGCCCTTCATTAAACCTCAACTACGCGAATGATCCTCAAGTGCCTCGAAAACTTACGAGATTCGATTTTGCATTGAATGGACTCGTGTGTCTTGATCTCACCGAGTCCCTTGCGAGAGTGTATAAGCAAAACACAAGCGCTGCATATCCCTTGATGAAGAGAGAGGAAGACGGTTGTGAGGATTTTGGCTTAGATTTCGATGCGCAGATCATTGATGCCTGCCCTGAGAAGGATTTTTATAAAGAAAATCTGGGTCCGCTTCTGGAGCTTCCACGCATATGCGAATATGTTGAGGGGAACAATATCACCCTCAACGCGAGGTATACGATGAGTGTTAAGAACTCTCAGTCGTGCCATATCTGCCGAAACGACACAAAAACTGGACTATTCAGCATCCAGCAGCAGCTAAGGCAACTGAAGCACACCTATTGGGTCTTTAGCAAATACGGACTGATCTTGGCGCTTGTCATGGTGCTGACAGCTTGTTTCAATCTTTATTCCTATTGCGATTTGCAGAAGAATATCCTGGGCACGTATTTCAGAGTCGCAAGGGTCAATGCGTGTGTTTTTAGTTATATGATCGGGCATTTCCTTACAGCAGGTGTCTTTGCCGTTAAGGATTTTATCAATATATCATCTTCGATAGAAGACTTGGACGAGTTTGTGGAAGCGAAGTGCTTTACTAATAATAACATAAACGAGGCGCTTGAGGATCTTCATCAAGATGTACTGCCAACAACGTTGAAGATGACAATCAATGGAGGAGTGATATTCGCTGTAGGCATAATTACCACCACGGTGCTGATCCTGGCTAACTATATACTGTCTGGAATAAAGAGAATTAAAAACACTACCGAGGAATCCAGGCCATTAAAGGCTCAGGAAGTAGAGCTAGAGAGTCATCAGAATCAGAATCCTGACGACCAAGAGAAAGGGACTAGTGAACCGGATAATGATAATCAAGAGGAAAAATATGAACAATAGAGCTGGGTAGTATTTTTCTTCATTTGTATAAGTCTCAATTAGAAGAATGCATCTTTTAATACTCATAATGAAGTTATTTGTTTGCAGGCTGATTTATACAAATAAAATGCTAATGTAAGACGCCAAAATACTTATCATTATAGTCACTCTCATTGTTATCATCATCGTCAATAGTTTCTCCTCAGTGATAACTTAGATTTTTAAGTGCATTATGAAGCTAAGAAAGACATTGTTCGATTTCAATGTACTTTAAAAAGTCCATTAAAATTTTAAATCTGAACTGAGATTCAAAACTACCGATTATCTTCAGTGTCTGTGAACCTGGACTGAGAGTACATCAGTTAAATTTATCATTCAGACCGAAAGAAATATACAATTGTTAAATATTCCCATGAAGCCCTCAACAAGTTTAGTCTCCCGGATTCGATGCTTCGGAGATCTCGAGAGTGAATTTAACCAATTGGAGTTACGACTTCCTCAGTTACAAAAGCCCTACCAAAATTATGAAGGCCAGATTTTTCGATTTCAGAGGAGAATAAAGAGACGATCTCAGCCTGGCTCAATAGTTTCCTTTGAAAATCTGATGGACTTCTCAGGCCAGCAGAGCCCCGAAAACTCCTCCCAATTGGCGAAATCGCCTACAGCAAACCTCAACAAGAGCAATCTTTTTCACATAAGACTTAATCCAGACCGAAGATCCTCTCAAGGAGCGGTCAGCAAAGGAAGCTCTGGGCAAGAGAGGTTGTTTTCTAGTGTTTTGAAACCAGAGCTTGAATTTCAGAGCCTTTCTCATGCGAGAAGGAAACTAAAGCCATTGGTAATAGAATCAGAAGTTGAAAGCAGAAATAATGGGTCAAATCTGATGAAAGATCGGCTGGCTCGAATCACGACTACAATAGGAGATGATAATGATATAAAGAAATCAACAATTTCAACAACTAAGGAGAGATTACCGCAGCTGCCACATGCGCTCTTTCCTGAAAATGAAGCTTTCTTCAATGACCCAAGAATGAAAGCGAAAGAGTTTTTGAGAGGACGGTCGCAGGCACAGCTATCTGGAATTGCGAGACCATTGAATTCAATTTTCCCATCAATTTCACCTCAATTCCAGACGTAGAAGGGCATTTTTAGTTATCACTTAGGAGATAATGCGAAATGAGCCTATTTGATTTAATTGGTATTTTTCTTATATGAAAAAGTTTAGTAATTATATAATATATTGAAACAAGTGTATCTTGATATGAATTTGGTTGGGATTGCGAAAGTCATAAACAAATTCATGGTGGTGACAAGTTCCTAAAAGTCTAATTTGAAAAAATTTTATTAAATCAGAGATGATTGAGCAATTCTTTGTTCGAAGTTTCATCTCCAAACTACGAGCGAAAACTTTTGTTATTGATATTTATGATTCCATCACTTTGGTAGTCTTAAATTTAGCAAATATCTTTGTTCTCAAAATTAACTTCGCACCTACAGCACCGACTATTGCCCTCACAGACCACTTTGTCGATACTGTAATGAGTCTTGGAGACCTCATCAGAAGAAATATAGAACCAAATTTTTCACTCCAAGTCTTTAGAAAAGATTAAACAAAGATTTGCAATCTATGGCTAAGCTTCTAAATTTCAAAGATCTCAAAGGTGAGATTTGTATCGCTGTTTAATATGACAATATATGGATCTCAAAAGAAGTCAAGAAGATTAATGCTTTATATCGGGGTGATTATCAGAAAAAATAAGGGTTAATTGTGTTTTCATGAAAATCACGACACTTTTTCCTGATTCAACCGATGATTAATTTTCCATTTTTTTTTCTTTTAGCCTTGTTGGTGTTGTTTTTTGATAACTCTTTATCTACTTGGCAATACCTTTCTCTTTCTGCAATGATTCATTGACCTTCGTATTACATATATTAAGTTGATATTGCCAAATACAATTACACAAACAATTGCATTCTTTATGACACATAGGTCCATCACCTTAAACGAACTAAAAACTAAATTTTCTAAATTTTTCATACTGTAAATCGTCCCATGAATTTTAAACAATTTCAAACAATTTAATCATTCACAACCAAAGAGAAGTATGCATTGAAGAAGACAATGTTTGTACATTAAAAAAAATGGATTAAAAAAATTCATTCTATGCTCGTTCCACTCTTATCAATTACTCAAACAACAATAAACAAATAGCGATATGTGCTGGACGCCCAAATTACTAGGATTTTACGAAATTGTGCGAAGTCGTACTTAATCTCAACTAATTGAATTTGAAGCCTCTCTCAAAAGGACGCATGATTGTGTTCCCGCATACCACAATCATCTTACTAGACCCAAAGATACTTAAATCTTAATCAATTTTATCCGGATATAAATCTCTTGAATACAGAGGGCAGTCTGGTCGTCATCGCTCGTCCAACACATTCGCAACCCTCTTCAAAGTTGCCCGGAGCTGCAAAATCATAACCTGTCAGTCTTTGAGGAAAATTAGATTAAATTACCGTAATCTCGCTCATGCTCCCCTCCGGTGGCTAGAAAGACTTCCATGGCGCCTTTGGAAACATCCTTCTAAGCTCTGAAGCATTAGAATCCACGTTAAAGATATGAAGGAGGAAGCTTTTACTGGACTTATTGCTTCGCAGCTTAAAGGGATTGACCAAAAAGTCGCAACTAATTTTCTTAATGAAATCGATTGTAATTCATTTACAATAAATCGCCTTATAAGCAAATTTCAGAGATTTCTAAAAGGAACTCTCAGGGAATACAAAATCACCCAGAACATTCTATGACCTAAGGAACACATTTTAATCCGAATCATTGGCTTGAAAAAATTGATATTATAATATTCTGTAGTAAAGAATTACATCTAGTGAGACGACACCTTCAGTGGAGCGTTCTCATCAGCATATAAGGAACACATGGATGAAGGAAGCTCATTCCAAGGAAATCGAAGGACATGGCCTCTGTTTACTTATAAACTAAAGAATTAAGCTCCTATCAAGAGAAAACCCCAACAGTTGCTAGCAACACGTCGATTTGATTTAGCAATGCTTTCGATTAAATCCCTTTTATTCAAAAAAAGAACACTAAATATAAATTTTATGCCACTCGGATAATAGAAAAGAATAGGCCGTTCTAACTAGTTTGGATTTAATAATTTTTTATAAATTAAATCCGTCAGTGAAGACTTCGAAGTTCGTTAGGGTTAGTTCAAAATTGATAGCCACTGCCTCGGCCGAATGCGTTTTTAGAAAATGAACCCATAAAAGAACAATATATCAGAAATGAATTATTTTCAAATAAAATTTTTTTGTTGCTACTACAGTCTTTTAATGAGGAGTAGTATTTTATATGGAAAATAGGCAGACTTTTATCCCAGAGTACAATCGCGACACAATGAAGAAATAGAAGTTTTCCCTGATTAAAGGGGGAGTTCCTTTGGAATGTATTTTCTGCTTTCTCATCTCCTATTCAAATTGTTGATTAGGGATCGGAATATAAAAGAAACTTGCTTTTTGGTCGTAAACATAAGTCGTGTTCCAAAAGAGCATATTTATATTAGCATTGAGCACCATTTTCGCTACAATGTTAGGGAATTTTCAATCAGTGACATAATTGTATTAATTGCCGATAAGAGGTACATAACCTTGACAGTTGACTATTCATCTACCATAGCAGCGTTTTCTACGAATAATAACCTCCGAGTGCCCTCGAGGACCTGACTTGGCAAGCTCGGCATTCATTATATTAGTCAACTTTATTAGGGTCAACTTGGGTATTTCCCACTGAAAATGACGGCGATTATGTGAATATGTGAATGCGAACCTAGATCCGAAGAAATTCATTTTCTGTATATTTGAATAAGTTATGGTCAGTTGGAAGATGGGACGAGCAGTTGCCTGGCAGCAAAATCGAATTCAATAGGCTTTGAAAGCGCAAGTTTGCCTCAACAAAAAGAGTGACTTAGTTTTGATGGCACAATAAACCATCAGTGTATTTTAAGAAGAGCTTCTTAATTTTGTTTGGCAGTATCGATCTTATCCGAGGAATTTAAGGGTTTGATATAAAATTCTGCTTATTCTTCAAGACTGAATGGCGACGAGAAATGGGATTTATTACAATGCCAGTTAATAGCATGTATAGAACGTTTCAAAGTTTTTTCTCAGCACTGAGAAAGAAAGATGGAATTGTTACAAATCATATTATTTCAATCTTTCATCAATAATGTTTTTTCAACAAGAATGTAATATCTCTCGCCTATGATAACAATTTATGTTTCGTCCTAAGACATTTACAATGAGCCTTTACAAAAAAAACTTGTTCGAAATGGAAGTTTGAATACATTAATGTAGAATGCAGATAAGGCTAAATCGCCTCATTTCCTTCTCCATCGGGGAGAGGCTGAGCCTTTTCTTGCTCTGGATCTCCCGATGGCTTGATATTTTGCACCTCGATGCCAATAGCAGCCAGAGTGGGTCCATTATCAGATTTATTTGCTTTATGAGCAGCGCTATTTAATTCTTTTTGATGGAAGTATAGAACAAATTTTCACTTGTAAGAAAAGCAAAGTAATAATAAGAAGCATACCTTTTGGTTGTCTTTCGTCGAATTTCTCATGAAGACTGTCTTCGGCATCCATAGCTGCTCTGAGGGCATCGGTTCTGAAGAGTGGGTTAATAATTTAAAAAGTTAAGGTGGGCTGCCATTACCTTACTACTCCGAGGATTATGAACCTGTCTAATATTTCCAGCTTTTTCTTAAGACTATTGTAGCAGTTATTGTCGGTGATCAGCATAGCGGAATCCTCCTCACCACTAATCACAGTTCTCTCCGTTAGACTGCTAATATACTCCAGTCTTACCTTGCTTGGTTTGCCACGCCGTAGTGTTCCAAGACTGGAACGAGAAACACCCCTTGCAAGAATATCTTAGGCTTGGATTAGCAAAATTTCGGAGGAATCAATTACTGTAACAACGGCATATAGGAGGGTCAGCAGCAGTATCACGTCTCCGACGCGGTTATCCAAGAATGTTATCTTTGCATTCGTTGCAAGCGCAAATGCTTTTTTTTGTGATGAGTGAAATCGGAGAGTAGGAAATGTACCCATAGCGCCTCTGAAACCGGAGTAAATCATTACGTTTTGAAAATTAGTTGTTATTTTCGTCCGATCTCTGATCATATTAAGCAGCTTGGAGAGCAACTTAATTTGAAAAATTCTTGCGGCATTGATGATCAAAAAGACTGCTATAAAGAGCGCAATTCCCATTTCACTATATAAGTTAATGGAAACGCTTAATAAAACTTATACCTGAAGCTGAAATTGAAACTAAAGAAACCGAGCCCTATGAAAAGAAATACCATAGTTTCGCATGTAGCGCTCAATGTAAGATAGAGATTATTCGTTAACTAATGGAACTAATAAGACCATATGATCTTCTTAAAGAAGGCTTTACCCGTCTTCCAGAGCGAGAAAGGTTTGGAAAACAATACTTCGACATCGAAATTCCGCAGAACATGAGAGTCACAATGCCTGACATATCAAGGCCCTAGTGAGATGTTATTATTGTTGCATAAATTTGCAAACTTCGCCGATGAGATAGGCACACCAAGGCACTAAAATCATCATTAATGCTTCGGTATTCTCTTGAGAATGTAAATCAGAGCTGCCTTCAGGTGGTGGACTTGGGATATCTGCTTGAGACTTTTTGAAATACAGCTTCAACACCTGGCGTTGCAAGAACCGGCTGAAGCCAATTTTAGCTAGTGAATGCTTACTAGTGCGCAGGCCATGCCTATCACCCACCCAATGAGAATAGAACCGAAAAATATTCCACAAAATATGAGCGTAACGCGAATAAACTCGAAGTTTTCCTTGCTGAAATACATTGAACTGATAATTCTATATAACACGCTCAGATTCAAGCATTCCTCATAGTAATGACCTGTAAAGCGTGACTGTCAAAGCATCATTGAGAATGCTTTCCCCGAAAATCAATGAATAGAGGATTTTATTTGCATTCATCTCCTTGAAGATAGAAAGCACCGAAACTATATTCATATATTAACCATTTCTCAGAAGCAAGGGGGTTTCCTACCTGGATCAGTGGAAGAAATCACCGCACCAAAGGCTAAACATTCAATAATCCCAAAGCCCTTATTAATCAGTCAATTATCAAAATTTTGCTCCGGATGCACGGGTATTTACTTTAGCAAGACCAAGTTGCGCCAGCAAGTAAAGAGAAAATCCAGTTACAAGGATTGCGATGAAGGTTCCACCGACCGCAAAGCTGATAATACTTCCAAACTGATAGAAAAACTGTTTCTATTATGGGAGTTTTAGCTTGCTAGACACACCGAGATTGACAAAATACCTTGTCTAAGCTTATTGCGCTACGAAAGGAATGAGAAATGCTACTCAATCAGTACTAATATTACCTTTCAAAGATAATCGGTGGTAAAAGCACGATCATGAACAATGACTGATATCCGTCTCTAATCTGATCCAAAACGCCCTTGAAATTGCCCGTTTTCAGTATGATTCCAGCGAATATCCCTGCAATAGATAAAATTATCTTGAATCAGGAGTATCTTTACCGACAAGGGTCGGAACAAACGCGTCCTGTATGTATCGCGCACAGAATGTGTATCTACTACGCAGGTTGCGAGTGATTCGATGCAAAATCGTGTTGATCACCATCAGAGCAAGCATCACCAAAATGCTCGCACTCATGTAATGAGTTTCCTTATTAGTCCATTAGGATTTATCATACAGCGTCTTAGAGTCTACCTGGGTCTTTTCGATTCTGTCACTCGAATCGGTTTGGTTAGTGTAGGACGTGATATTACTGCTATTTTCCATTTTACGACAAAAATTTACCAGAGGATTGCTAATAAGCCTAATAGATACGGTACAGTGCTAATTTAAATATTAAAGGTTCCAGAAAAAGTTCTGATGGCGAGTCTTAGCGGCTTTAGTAAAAAACCATCGTCTCTTATTTCTAATCCGCTTGAGTCCTGCCAAATTTCCTCTTTTTTATCTATTTCCAAGCTCAAGGGCGCACATAATCTAAATTTTTCCTATAGTTTCGATGGTTTTCTCATTTTTAGCAATGAAACATTAAACTTTTTTGCTCCAAAGTGTTGCTGATCGTGTATCTTAAAGGGACTAAGTCCATTACAATAAAAAAGACTAAGTTGCATGGCTTTTTGCTCTCTTCAAATTTCTGTATGGGTTTATTAACAATTTATTGTATCATTTATCTTGGTTATCAATGAAAACACTGGGTCTCTATTTCTGGTTGCTAATATCATTAATTACGACTACTCAGGCTTGGATTGAGAGGCGTGAACAAAACTTCGCACCTGTAAATGATGATAATCCATCAAATCTCAATTTAACAAGCAAATATCATCTATTTCTCAATGATTCAGCTCTTCACAATGCACATTCTGAAGGAAATTCTTCAGTTCTTCCTCAAATAGATATTGCAACGGAGAACATCTCTCCCAAGAAAGATACGAGCAATCTCAAATACCATATAATTCCATTCAGCCATACTGATCCTGGTTGGATCGTTCCCTTTGACGCGTATTATAAAGGAGAAATGACGCCAAATAGAGAATGCGTCAGGTGCATTTTAGACACAGCGTTTTCCCTTCTTTCCTCAAATAAAAGCCGAGTTTTCTCTTTCACCGAAATTTCCTACTTCGAGCGGTGGTTCGAGGAGCAGTCTGCAGCTATCAAGTCCCAATTTAATCAGTTGGTTCAAAGCAATCAGTTTTTTTTCCCAGGAGCTGGATGGGTAATGAACGATGAAGCTTCCGCGTATTATGAGGATGTAATAGAGCAATTTATTCTCGGGCATGTGTATTTAAACCAGCGGTTCAACTACGTGCCGACCACTGGTTGGTCCATTGACCCTTTCGGTCATTCAGCGACTCAAGCTTATCTTTTTGCGCAAATGGGGATTAATATGGTGTTTTTAGAGAGAATTCATAGTAAGGACTTAGAGAAGCGGAAAAAGAACGGAGACATGGAGTTCATCTGGATGCCTTATGAGCAGTTTCCTGAATGGAATATCGTCGGCCACCTAAATTTCCTCAAGTACGGGCCGACTAATGAGGCTTTGTACTGTTTTCCGGGGAAAGTGTGCGAATATTTTTCAGAGGAATCGAATAGTTTGCCTTTCTCCATTCATTGGCTGAACAAGCAATCCGAAGTTTATGCAACGAATCAAATCGCATGGCATATAGGAAACGATTTCACTTTTAGTATAAACGGCAGTGAGCTCTATCAGTATCTTGAAAGCTACGTCCAAAAGGTGAATTCGGATCTTGAAAATGCTCATGGTACGGCGATTCTTAGCACGCCGGAGATGTATTCAAACGACTGGTATCAGGATTATATAGAAGGAAAAAGGACAGAATTAAAGATGAAATTTGATGATTTCTTTCCATATGCAACGTCAGGAGATAGGACTATATATTGGACAGGGTTTTATTCCTCGCGGCCTGGCTTAAAGCGGTTGATCTTTGAAAGTAGTTGGCTTTTACAGAGTGCTCGAAAGGTGGCTGTGAGTACGTTTTTATCTTTATCAGGAGATATAGGACAATTGGGCTCTTTTCTAGCGGCGTTTAGAGAAGCGTCGAAAGATTTAGAGAGAGCTTTGGCACTTAGTCAGCATCACGATGCGATTACAGGAACATCTCCCATGAGAACCATTCATGATTATTTGATGAGGCTTGAAAGCGCGAACGAAAAGGTGTGGAAAATGATATTTCAGGCTTTTGAAATGGATGTCAGAAACTATCTTAATTCTCCTCTTTCTGATAATTTGTACAGCTTTCACCCTTCGATTTTGCTTCCGGGCTCTCAAGACTCATCAGACCAGTTATCTTTCACTTGCAGCGTCCTAAAGAGCTCTATTAATTGCGATGGATTGGTCAATTCTGCCGCAACGAATAACTCCTTACTATTAAGGGTATACAATCCAGGTCCTAATAAAAACACTTTGTTTCGAGTCAAAATACCTCACCACAACTATCAAGGTAATGATTTTTCTTTCCTCATATCTAACTCAACTGCAAAGTCACAAGTCCTACTGGAAAGTCTCCTCAGTACGACATTATCTGCGCGGATGATGAATACACGAATTCAATGGGGAAAGACTGCGACTTGTATATACATGATTTCCTGCCTTCCTATGAGAGTCGATTCTATCTGCTCAACCCATCTCCACCGCAAGATTCCATTAAAGAGATTACTGTGAAATCTAACCAAAGATATAAGATAGAGCTTCCAAACAAGAGCTACATAACAGTAAATTTGTGATAGATTCATGGTTTAACTTAATATTAATTAACCAATCTCAGGTTGATGAAGATATGAAGACGTATCACTATAAATTTTGCGATTCAGAAGGCGTTTGCATCGAAGATAAGATAACGATTGATTATCAATATTATGAGAGCGATAAACAGTCAGGAGCATATATAATGAATTTGAAATCGAAGAGTAAGTACCCGCTGGCTAAATGGATACGATACTCTATTTTCCCAGGGAAATATGTGACTGTGATAAAAGTATGTGACCATTTTCACTTATAGATCTTATTAATTTCTGCTGGCATGTATTTTATTAGTTAACAAGAAGATTGAATGCAACCAGCGCTGGTTTCTACGGAAAACATCAAATTATCACTCAGCTTCGGATAAATAACTTCGATTTACATGATGGCATCGAAATTGACACTTATCTTGATTCAATGCATTTCCCTCCAGACTGTATCGGCCGAGAAATTCTCTTAGTAGTCAAAAGTCACGGAATTGACAACCGAGGGACGTTTCAAACGGATTCTAACGGGTTGCTGATGATGAACCGATCTATCAAAGCTCAATCAAATTCTCACGAAGACTACTCAGGGAATGAGGTCGAAGAGAATTTCTATCCCATTACAACTGCCATTCAGATCGCAGATCGCGAGAAAAACAATTCGTTTTGGTATAATTTATTGTGAAAAAGTATTAATAGCTGGCGCTTTTCTTAGGCTCTTGACTGATAGGCCACAAGGAGCGTCAAGCAGAGCTGCCGGCGAGGTTGAAGTGGTTATTCAGAGGCAGACTTCCTCTGAAGATGGCCAAGGGATGGGTGAAGAACTAATTCAGAAAGGTATTACCAGATAAAGTCATTTTCCACTTAAAACTATTCCTTACATTCAGAATTCGTTAAAAATTTTACTGATAACTCATCCATTTTGATCCCCGAAACCGTTCGATGCATCCATCATTATCAGCGATATAATCAGCGTAAATTGCTCTTGCTGAGGCCAACAGTGATCTCATTCTTATAAATTAGACATAGAAAATCGCTTGCGCAGGAAACAAATCGAAAGAGACACTCGGCCTCTCATTCTTTATAAAAGCCTACCCCATAACACATCTGCCGGAATTTTCAAAAAAACCTCTTTAATAGATCCCTCTGTAATGGATCTGAAAAAAGATCTCTTCTCGAGTTCGATAAAACTTTCGGTCAACCTTATCTCGCCACGAGAATTGATTGTTCGCATGGTGAATCTCCATGATACTACAACAGCGAATGCTTCTCTGGTAACCGCGGATGGGGAGATCCCAGCTCTCACATATCTCTCTGGAATGCGAGTGCGAGGTCTCAGCGGGAGAATTGAGGAAATCTCCTTAAATACTATAAGGACAAAAGAAGAAGTGCTTAAAAGCAAATTTGAACTGAAAGAGACTGGCAGGTTGAATTTCAGTTCGCTGTTAGTAAAAAGTAAATATTTAATGGATCTTCGTTTTTTGACGATAATTATTAGATTTTCAGAACTTTCAAATGAGGCCATTTGAAATTCTGACTTTTAAAATTTCTGATTTCAAATTATCGAGTCCTCTCGGCCTCGATCAGGCTTCTGGTACACTTATAATCAATAGCATGGGAGATAACATTTCATAGTGTTGAGATACTACTACCATGATCATAAGAGCGAGCTTCTGAAAGAAGAAGGGGAAGATTCTTCTCTCGAACGAGAAATCATTCCGCTTTATGACCTGCAGAATCCTACCAAAAGACAGCAGGAGTTACGCAACCAAAGTAATATATGATATGATAGGCCATAAGGGATCTAAAATGGTATAACTTCATTCTAGGTCGAAAGGGAATCCCAATAGTTCCATTTGTTTTGGTTTCATTTGGGATAATCTGTGCGTTTCTATTAATTCGAAGATGCTTCAAGGCGAAAAAGCTTTTCTTCATTTCTCCAGCAAAGAATGAAATTTCGGAACACGATTCTTGGACTGCGTTAGATAAAGATGAGATCACTAAGAAGATCCAAGAGGGTAACCGTGATAGACCTGAAATTTGGCTCTAATAAGACATTATCAATAGAAAGCACAATCCAAATGACGGAATTTTGATTTAAGCATGGAAAATTTAATGAAAGAGTCACATTATATAATTATATAAACTTTTTCTTTTCATACTGTAAAATTTTTATTCTAATAAACTTTTCCAAAGAGAAAACGAAAAATTACATTGTAGACATGAATTATAAAGGCTTTTCTAAGAGTCGTTTTACTAGATATCCCGTTTTTTATGATGTTTGATCGAGATTCAGATGAGGCACATCAATGCTGGGAATCGAGGAGGACAAATTGCTAGTTCGAATTGAATTCGGTTTGGTTGAGTGTTGATTGAGATCTGACGGATTTCTCCTTTTGAGCAGCGAGTTCAATGGGTTCACCACATGTCTCCCTACTGAAGAGGACCTTGAAAACGAAGAAGCGTTCTTATTCGAGTTTAACTGTAGTTTCACAGGAGTCAAGTCATTTAGTAACGCCCTCTCTTGCATTTGCGCTCCAGGAGTTGGACTTTGGTCGAACGAAATGATACTAGAGGAGTTGATGCCTCTCAAGGGAGTTTGAGATCCTATACAGCTCAGATTATTGGTTACTCACTACAATTATTACCAAATCTTTTGTCGATTGTGCCGTTATGTGATGTCTCAGGAACTCGCCTCAGGCGGTTAATATCGAGGAGAGATTCGTTGGGCTTTCCTGCTTGGGTAGCTAAATAATACTTCTTTTTCTTGGAGTAGGCTGGCTTATGTTCAGATTGAGACTTAATTCTTTCAACTATTCGTTGTTAAAAACTATAAAGCATCATATTTTTCATACGTTTAGCGAGCTGCTCAAGCGCTCTATTGTTTTCATACACCTTCTTCACAGGATTTTTCATTATTTCGTCAAAGCGACTCGGGGCTTTTTCTGGTGTTTTGTCTTTCTTAACGCTCATACGTACCGGCTCTTCTGCTCCTTCCGTCGGGCATCGCCTCCTGAGGTCCTCTTTTTGCGCTTTCTCTCGTTCCTGCTCTAGGTGCTCCTACGTTACAGGTGAAATTCAACATCTCCACTAAGAGTTTACCTGTTCAATGTAAAAACTCGCTGAAGGTTTATGAGTTGGAATAATTGTGGTTTGACGCCCTTTCACACGTCTACTGCCCGTTAGCTCTTGCAACCCGGTTGGGACGGCGCTGCCTCCGGTCAGCAAAGGATTCTTCCTCCTAGCGTGAGTGACGGTTTCGGCTTTAATCGGAGGCAAAAATTCGTCCTTGCTGGATTTTTTCATCATTATTTTTGTCTCTTCTGGAATCTCAGAAGCTTCTTTCTCGAGCTTGAGAACAAGCTTGTGATCTTTAGAAAGTTTAGTATAATGCTCGTTAACTTTGGCACGACGGTCTTTGACGAGAGTGGATATCAAATCACGAACTTCGTCGAGTGATTTCGATTTTCTCCTCCTCGGTTCAGTCATTTTTTCCTCGTTCTTCTCTGCCGCTCCGATCATGGTTTTGACCTCATATTCCTCAATATCGTTCTGCTTTATTACCTTCAAGACTCTCTCTTTCGGGGCTAACGGCACACTATCTATTCCTAAATGCGATCCGACCTTCAAAGTCCTTAGCAGCGACTTATTATCTTTTTCAAGGGCTAGTAGTGCTAATGGGAATTATTATTATGATCTTGTCTCATATATCGTCTTTTACATTGCTTATTGCTCTGAATGCAGCCCACAACTTTTTCAAAGCGCTGAAACATCCCAACGAACCGTTCTTGGAGCATATCTCGGATATTTTTCCTAAATTCATGGAGCGAGGTGAACGCTTTTTCCAAACCTGTTTGAACTCCGTATTCCGCCAACTGTTTTTTCAAATACTCCTGGATGGTCTCCTTCGAAGTGACCAACAATGCGATTTGATCCTAGATAAAATCAGACGGTAAGAGTTTGAGGAGTCTTAAAGAAAGCTATTTACACTTCCAATTAAATCAGCCCATTGCTTTGCTTTTTCAAGACTATTCGGGAAAACTTCTTGGAATTCTTTGATTATCTCTGCTCTTGTCAGCGTTTGAATAGCATCGCTGCTGAAAATCTGCCCCTGGCTCCTGTCAGTGAACGTATCTTTCTTGTCTCCAAGCGACACTTGAGAGCCCACGTTGACACCTTCGCTCCGACTTCGATCAGTCTTCTCATCACCTACTTCAGTTGGAGTCACAGAATCTGAAGCTCTTGCTCTCTGTTTGAAAAAAGCTTTGTTAAGTCTTCAAGGCCAAAAGCATTACCCCTAAAAATTCCATGATGCCTGTGCTCGTCCGTTCTTTCCTCCTCACTGTGAATGACACTTCGGCTCGTACCAGGCTCTTAGCCGGTACATTCAGCATTTCCGAAAGATATTTATTAACGTCTTCAAAAGCGAACACGACTTCATAAGACACCTTGTGAGATTTTTTCGATATGCCTTGGAGTAGCCTCGAAATCCTAGGTTGGTGATTTTAATAACTGTATCTTTGGATGATATATGCGTTTACCTGCTCATTGTTTCGATCAGATACACGTATGACACAGCAAGGAATCTTTCCGCGCTTTTGAACATCGGAGTGTCGTTCATTAGCGGCTGGAGCTCTTTAAAAGTAAACTCCATTTGGTTTATGGTCGTTATCGATAGAAAATCAGAACTTGTCTCTCCATTGGGTAATCCCAACGATTTCTCATACTATATATCATGTTGTGTGAGTATCCTCGTCTCATTAAAAAGAAAATTCCTACTTGAATGAGAATACTGTCGTTTTTCATCATGGTTAGTAGCTCATTGCTCAGTTCTTTCAGCAAATCCTCCTTTTTGCGCTTCTACGAGTTATTTATAAGAAATAAGCATCAATCAAATAGGAAAGCCTTTACTTCAAGCGAATGCTTTTCGTACATTTCTTTAAAAGTGTACTCTTGCGCTAATAGGATACGATGGACGTTTAATAGTCGATCTATCAACTCCTCAACATTATGGGTCCCACAGAAATCAATGATTTTTCTCAGAATAGGGTCTCTAGCATCGGCATGTGCCATCGATGACGCTCGGCTACGGTTTTGATTCATTCTTTCCGAGAGAACGCTAGCTCGTCGACGTGGCGACTCTAACATGTTCTTTTCTGCGAATTTCTTCGCTGGACTTATCGAGTTTGATCGAGCAGACGACGCCGGAGAATCTTCAGTGTTTTGCTTCAAGAGAAATTTACTAAGCACTCATAAGTCCTCGATAATGAGAAGTTAGAACTAACTTTTCAAGAGAAGCTAAGATATCGATGTATCTGATAGTTGTTTCAGAGTCACGTATCTTTTTCAGATTCGCTTGCTCGATTTGATTCAAATCGCGCAGTTTCTCTTCAAATTCCTTCTTCGCTGCTCTCGCTTGCTAGGTCATGCTAAAAAAAACCACATATCCTAAAGCAGACTACCTCTAATTTAACAAGCATCTGAGAGATTTTCTCCTCAACCATCTTCGTTGCTGCCTGTGATCCTTCCAAACCCTCATTGAGCCTTTCGATGTATTCCTTCCCTTCGACCTTAGACCCCTGGAGCTCAGACTTCAACAAGTGAAGATTGTTAGTCGTCAGCGCCTAGTTTATCGAATTTCGCGTCATGCTACCAAATAGTTTTCCCATTACCAGTTTATTTTTTGCAGTGTGTTCGATCTTTTGCGTATCAATTAACGATTTTTCCATCAAGTAATGGACGTGCTTGGCCTCATTTAACCTTTTCGTCAGCACATTCTGTCAAAAATCCATTATATTCATCATCAAAGTGATATTCGAACCTGTTCCTCTTGCAGCGATGTAATCCTCTGGTCTAATGAGCTGGTAGCCTCCTGCTCTTTCACCAATTGAGTCTGTATTCCTTCGTAATTGTTCATAAGGAAGTCATATTTCTCTTTTAAAAATTCAACATCAACAGCGTCAGCATGCTCATTGTACTCGGCACCGAGCTCCATAGCTTTCCTCATGAAGACCTCAGGAGACAAATTGACAGACCAATTCACTAGCTCTTTCTTTTTCTCTTCAAGAATTGGATTTTCGCACTGCGATTGCGAATGCTCTTCAAGTTCTCCAAGGTTTTCTATTTGCTCTTCTAATTCATGCTTTTTCTTGACTTTATCGTTGTTTTCTGTCTGTAGCGCATTCAAGAGGTTCGCAAACTTAACCCCATCAGCTTCATGGCTGAAGCCCAGGTTCCGACCTTGAGGATCGTTGGTTACAAAGAACTCGAGACGGAGTTTTTCCTTCTGTTTTTCGACAAGGTCATCAAAGATTTGTTTTTTCTTCTTCTCTATGTTGTCTTGCTGGAGTTTGCGGAAAGTTCTTTCCAAAAACTTTTTCATTCGGTTTCACTTGAATTTCCTTCACGAATAATAATTTCCTTTGATTAATTTTTATTGCGGAGTTTATCATGAAAATAAAAAATATTTGGGAAGAATCATCTGACCAAGTCTACTTTTTGAGATTTTATTTCTTTTCTTTTTGAAAAGAAACGAAAGTCGATTTTACTTGAATAAAGGAGGTCATACTCTGCCTGGTATTCCGGTTCCTGGCGTCCGGTCATATTAAGAGAATAGTAGTACTATCCCACCCGGTTTCTGGCTTGGGGTTCATTTGCCTTCCTTCCCCGAGGTCCCCTTTGCGATGGAGCTATATATTGAGAAGGCAAATCAGCAAGATTGGAATTCTTGCAACTATCTAATACCACAAAAGCAATGAGCAAGTAAATATTTAAAATTCAAATCTTATTGGAATGAATGCTGAGATAAATAAAAATTTGCTGATGAAACCACCAAGAGATCCCTTGAGCGGCAGCGAGGAATCCAAAAAGCACTTTCTATCCACCGATTCTCGGCAAGGGGCATACCTCAACACAACGAATACAAAAGACTCACTTGAGAATTTCCGCGAGATTGAATCTTCCAGGAACTACTCTGAAAGAGGCTTAACCACGGATAAAATCTCGGGAAGTAAATCGAGAATGCTAGCCAGAACCCCAGAGAAGGACGTACCTCAGTTTGTTATCGAAGACTTTTCCCAGAAAATCCCGAAAGGATCGAATCAGCAAGAGGAAACTCACGCGCTTTACATCTCAGAGACGGAGTTTAAGAAAATGGAGCTATACTTCCAAGAGCAGATGCGCATCGAGAAAGAAAGCGTTGAAAACGCGCTGAACGCGTATTGGAATAGGCAACTTGAGGAACAAAGAAAAGAATATGAAAAGAAAGTAAAGCAGACCTTCTTCTGTTAAGTCTGTAATTACATTTGTTAGATAAGCGAGCTGAAGAGCACTCCTGAAATGGTCACACATAAGGAGATTGAACAAAAATATAAGGAGTTGTATCTGCAAAAGGTCGACGAAATGCAAGAAGCGGTCAAGCAGATCGAGGAACAGAACATCGCAAGGGTAGATTGCATTACTTGGGAGCAACTTGTTAATTTTGCACTAGATTATCGAAGAAACTCGACAGGAGCTTGAGATCGAATTCGAAGAGAAGTTAAGAGCTGCGGAAAAGGGAATTTGGGAGCAGGCAAATCAGAAAATGCAGGAGCTGTTACAAGAAATGGAAGAAAAACAGATGAAAACGACTAGCCAAAGTTGGGCCCGCAATGAGGTTGGTTCCCCGAAGAAACAATATTTCTCAAAGGACAAATCCAAGCAACAAAAGGGAGTTGAAGGAAAGCTGAGGGAGGAAATAGCGAAAGAAATGGAAGCAGAATTCAGGAAAAACATGGCTCATAGAGATAAACTGATGAAATTAGATCTGAGGAAATCTCTCGAAGAGCATAAGAAACAGCTTGAAGACGTATTTTATCAAGAGGTCCAAGCTCAGGTTGAGACGGAAAGAAAGCAGCTCGAGCAAGAAAAACATGAACTTGGTATGGAAAATTATCATTTGTAAGTGCTTATCATTGAAATAATAGCAAGGATGAAATCATTAGAAAACGTTAGACTCAAAAAGGCCGAAGAAGTCCGCAAAACACTGGAGCAAAGGATCAACGAGCTTGAGCAAGGCTCTAATAACAAGATCAAAGAGTTACAAGAGCAGATCAACAAACTCATTGCAGAGGAACAAACTGTCGATAAGCCCAGTCCTAGCGAGAATATTTTAAAGCAAAAGCAACTGAACCACGATAAATCCCTTGACTCGCTAGCAAATTCGAGTCGAAAGACTAGAGAGGTCTCAAATCCCTCTTATACACAAAGATCTGGGACAGGCTCGCAGAAAACATCTATAATGAAAGAGAGGAGTGGAAACAAGCCGCCGTCGAAGTTAAATAGCACTCAGCAATGGCACAGGCTGGATGGAAGTTCAAAAGATCATTCCACTAGCAGAGATGCTTGGAATCTGGATTACTTTGATGATAATGGAGGAGAAACAGGGAGGAAGGAGCTTGCGGGCTCTGTTAAAAAGAAAGTTCCACCTTTAAGAATCTACACTTAAGAAAAACCGCTTTATTCCTCGGAATTTTGTAACATTTAAATAGCAGCAACGATGAGAACCAAAACGAGTCGAGGGAGCTCTCAGAGATAATAGATCCTTATGCTCCGCCTTCTTTTGTTGGAGATCTGAAAGAGCTCCACTCGAGTGGGAAATTGAAGAAGAACTTAGATTTAATAATACAGAACCATAATCTGAGGAAGAGCTCGACTCAGCTTACAGGTCTTAACTCGTCTCCTCCTGCAAAGAAGGAGTATACAAGTAAGAGAATTAGTCATTCAAGTTCTCATTGCTTATTGGTTATCATGAATAGCATTAAAACACTATGACTCTAGCGGCATCGCGCAAGGTTTAATCAAAAAGTACGCTTCTCTAAAGGACCTCACAGTTGTTGCGGAAGTACCTACTTTCCAAAACATTAGCAACGACACATTTATGAAATCTGATTATGTGAAAGCCACGAAACCGGACGATTTTCCAAGTTTCGACTGGCCAACTTCAAGGATAATCGAAAAGCCTGAACCTGAAAAGAAAATTGAAACAAAACCAATGGAGCAGCCTGAGAAAAACCAAGCGAAAAAACTCACGAAATGTTACAGCGAAGTGTTCAAAAACTATGGAGAAAAGCTCAATTCCGATGCTCCTGCTCTATCCTCCGCACTGCGATTTGATAAAACGCTTCAAAATAGCTTCGTCACTGCGGAGTCTCCCATCGAACAAAAGCATGGACTCAGAAGACAGTCTTCTTCAGCTGCACTCAGTAAACCAAATCTGCTTATGCCTGCCTACGACAGGATATTCTGTATTAATGAAAACGATGACGCTAAGGTAATTTTCCCTTTGAATTTGACCTTTATCTCCTTTATCACAGACAAAAAGCTTGAAAACTGCCAAAAAGGTCCTTGATGAGAGACTGGAACGCGAACAAACTTTACAAATTACATTGAATTCAAGGTTGAAATATTTCCAAACGGAGTTTGCTCGAAAGACAATCATTTCGAAAGAGCAGCAACAGCATTTCCTTACAGCTTTGATGACTCTTGCTGACCTTTGGAATGAGATTGGGCTTAGCTGTGCGGATTCTTTAAAATTTCTTGACAGTCTTGAAAATAAGTAATTTTTTATTCATTCATTCCCATTGATCTGATCGATGATTTTCTTAATGAGTAGTATCGGCTACGAAAACCTGATTATGAAGCTGAACATTGAAATAGACTATCTTCGCATGAACCACCGAGACTTCATTCCCGTGACCGAATCGATGAAAAAGAGGTTCGAGTTGAAGCGTTTAATTGACAAGAACAATTTCGTGTATAAAAACGTGAAGAAAATTTATATCGCCATCGAGGCGAACACCTTTGAAGTCCAGAAAAGGCTCGAAAAGTTGGGTAAGCTTGGGAAAAAGAACGTACTCTACAAAGGAATAGATATCGCAGAGGTAATGAGCTTGGTCGTGAGAAATTTTGATTCTGAACTTTTTGCAATAGATGCTGAGAATAGACACTTGGGAAAATAATTTCCTTCAGAAAGAAGAGCTGAGACAGGAGCTAGTCGCAAAGATCAAAAAGAAATTTTAAAGTTAACCGACAGAGGATCTTTTCGTGATGGGTGATGTAGTTTCTAACCGATTATGCGTTGTATTTAACAATGAAATGAGTGTTACATAGAGAAAATAAGAAAAATTCATACTTTTTGCGTTTTTACAAAATTTATATTGTTATGTCTTTACAATTGTAACAAAGTTTGTTTATCGGATCATAAAGGCGTCTTCGTTTCAAAATTAAGCATTACTCGATTCTTTAGTTAACTAAGAAGCATGGCACAGTATAGGTAGTTGCTATGTGATAGATTTTACTTTTTTCTTTATTGGTGGAGTTTATAGGTTGTTTTTTTTTTATAGGAACCACTTTCGATTAATTTATGTTAAGGGAAACAAATATACATAAATACAATTAGATGCAAATAAACGTTAAACAAATTGTTCAGCAACTGACATCAATCAATAAAAAGTTAGTTCGTTACCATTGTCTTTCGATAATTACAAGGAAAAAAATTTGAAAAAACGATAATTTTTCAGAAGTTGTAGGGTCTTTTCAGCTTCTCTTGCCTATCAGTTGCCAGAAGCAGTATTGCCAGGACCAGCGCCGTAAGCATCATGAGCGTCGTTTCTAAATTCACCGCGTAATTCTCGAAAAGCTTGGTTGAAGACTCTTGGTAATAACTCTCAACCACTCTGTTAATCACATTCAACATGCCCTGAATGAAAATCTGGCTTCCAAACACTACTCCATAAACCTTCTGAGGGATAATTAAACAGGTAGACGAGTACGCCGACGTCAATATTATCCCTTGAGCAATGCTTATCAGAGTCAGAGGAACAGTCGCGGACGATCGCAGCAATCCCGAGTTAACCAATATCGCGAAGAATCCAATGAAACCGCAAAATGCGCCAAACAAAATCGAATGCCCTCGATACCCCAATACATCATTGAAAAAACCAGTAATGAAGCTCCCTGTGATCTGGCTGAAGAAGATGACAAGAGCGTAGTTGGGTATCAGCTCTGTTTCATATGATTTTGATTCGTTTAGCGAAGTGAGGACCCATTTCGTGAACATCACGACAGCTGCTGAAGCGAAGCAGTTGATTACGCAAGCGATTATTGAAAGCTTATCGATTTGCTTCAGGTCTCTCGGCTTCGGGAAACAATCAAAGGAGCGGTTTGCATGGGCATGCGACTCCATTTGATCGGCTCGGCGGTCCAAATACACCCAAATGAAAATGCTTATTCCGCTAATAACAGTTGGAATGAAAAGCAACCAGACGAGGATCTCAAAGGAGTGGTATTTCCCATGGGTCACGTAGTCCCAAAGCTTTATACTGCATAGCCTGGCCGCTCCAAGCGCCGCGAAAACGATCCCGAAATCTCTCCCGAGGTGCTTTCGGTCAGTCCACTTGGCGATTGCGACTGGAATCAAAACAAAAATCCCTATTTGACTCAGCCATGAAGATATATTGCATGCAATGAGGGTTAGCTCATTATTCAATGAGGTAATACCTACGGTAATAGAAATATGGACCATCAATAGACACCCAACGAGCATTATCAGTGCGGTTCTGATCCCGAAATAGCATCCGAACCAGCACAGCAGCGTGGCGAGCAGGAGGTTGGGGACGACGTTCCCTATGATGTATGTTTTCAAGTCGGTATTTTGATTTTTCGGATCGAATCTGCTTTTTATCGTTGTCTCTAAAATATTCGGGCTAACCTCCAGAAGCGCGATGCCAATAACCGCAATAACGAAGAGCCAGAGCGCGAAGCCTTTCCAGAAGGGGTTAGAACGGTAGGACCGCCTCGCTTTTGTGAGTCTTTCGATATAATCATTACAATTTTCTTGGTTTGTCTCCTGGGTGCCGTCGCTGAACTCAGAGTATTCTGTAAACAAGCGATCTCTGTTGTCGGTCTCTGTAGACATAAGGTTAGTTGTTTATTCTCGGCGTTAGTATAGAGTTGTAGGCTGGTAATATTATCGAATTCTCCGGTGATGAAGCGATTAATTAGACTGCGTTAATATTCTACTCGCTTTTTTAAATACGAAAATGATAATTGCTCACATAAGAAAAAGACCTTTGAATAACCCATTCTATTCCTATCAATTTCTCTTCAACTAATTCACTAATGCAAATAACTAAAGGCCTGATGTGTGGCTAGTGAAGAGGAGCTTCTATTGCGAATTTACAGTAAATTAATGAATCTCACATTATCTATATAGAGTGAAAAATCACAAATAACTCTTAGTTTTTTCATAATCATTTGTAATTAAATCTCCTCAATTGCACCATATTGTGACTCAGCAGTGCTCTGCTTAGAGAGGCTGAGACATTCCTCCCTGCAGGGACAGATTTTGCAGTCAAGCCACATTTCAATCCACCAGCCTCGAGGTCCAAGCGTCCAGCAAACTCCTCTCTTTCTCCATTCAGAGTTCTCTTCTGTCATATGATAATGAATTTTTTCCATGAGACGCTCTTGGACTCGCCCTATCAGCAATTCGAGGCAAAACGAATAGAAAACAAGCGCTCCGACCCAAGCGATGATACATAGGACAAACCCAATGATTAAACTATAACTGGCTCTGTTAATTCGTTCTAGAGGGTTCAGCACGGACATCATAAGCACAAGACCAATAATAAACAGAGTGAATAGAATAAGCATGACGGTTCTTACTACTTTACGACTAGCTCGCAGCTCAGCCAACTCAGGTTCCGCCTTTCGTGAGATTTTTCGAAGAAACGCCTTGAATTCATACTCAGCGACGCGATTATCAGTCATTTCAGGTAAATACACCGGAGGAACATAAGTTAGTGTCTTGTGGTCGAGTCCGATGATAAGACAAGACTGGTTCGAAGGAGGTACCATCGGCCTCCAATACTTCCTCTGAGGATTGCAGCAATGTAAGGTGTAATAGTGCTCCAGCTGAGGATAGGACTCGCGCAGTTTGCATGAAGTCGTGTTTCTTCGACTACAATGCGAAGAAATAAGAATTGAAGTGTCAGCGGCTGTTGATTCCATGGATTAGATTAGTACTAACGATTTTCTTTGCGATTGTATAAAGCATAGTGGAGCCAGTTCAAGATTTTGCATATTTATCCGTTGGCGAAATCTCTTACTACCGCTTTACGAAAATCGGATTTCGATATAGAATAAAATTTGTCAAATAACGCCCTCAATGTGATTTACTTCCCTTTTCATAAATATATAATGGAAAGATGGCATTTCAGACTGCAGAGCTCATGCTATTCGCGATATTTTGTTGAACAATAGAAAGCATTCTTGTGGTTAGCTAGAGATATCTAAAAGCCGTTATAAAGTCAACACTAAATAGCTGCACGCGTTGTTACATCTATATATATACACGAACAGACAAGCGATATATCTCTAGCCCTTCAGTTATTAATTCTATAAATGATTTACTCTCTAGTACTTATGGCCTGCCCGCACATCATGTGATCGGACGTTATTTGCGTTGACGTTGGTAGATTCATTATTTTCTACATTTTCAATATCCTGGATTTGGCGTCTACCGCTTCTGACATCCCTACCTTCATTACGGACGTCTCCTCTGACTTCGTGTCGAGCGTCCTCTCTGATGTTAATGACCTCGTCGCGTTTCTCTTCCTTGTATTTGCCGGTTGGGACACCAGTGTTGGAGATTACTCCAGCGGCTCCCTTATCGACAACTCTCTCGCTAGCGACGGCATTAGACTTTCTCACATCAACGACCTCCACAGCGCCTCCTGTGGCAGTGCCTGATGCGCCGGTTCGTAGTTTCGCCTCTTCTTTGATTTCTTTAAGGAGTCTCGAGATGAATTTGAATAAACTGACCAAGAAGATGACTAACCCGACCAAAGCGAAGGCAGCAGAGATGATCACTGTTGCCCATAGCAGAGATTTCATTTCGTGATCATGGCATTGAGGTCGATTAGCAAGGCCAGTGACCAGGTGGAAAAAGAGAGCCCAGTTGGCGAGCCAGTGTAGAGTATCGAACATTTGCATCCAATGAGTGAAGCGGGACTCACGACCGAGCTTTCGGTTGCGTTTAATTGCCATTATGTTGAGAGGAATAGAGACAAGTTGGTATATTGCGAAGCCTAAGAAAGCCCATCTAGCAAAATTAGCGACGTCCCAAGGGATTCCGTAGCAGTTACGATTGCTCCCGTGGTTTTTCTCTGTGAGCACCCAATATGCGATTACGAATGGGGTTAAAAGCAAGAGGTTCCATCCGGTCCAACCAAGCACAGTTCCCGGAGTTTTTCGTCGAATTGGCACGACACCTAGCATGTTTTGATTATGGTGTGAAGGAAAATCCTGGAGATTATATTAGAATTTTGTGTTGTTATTATTAAAGGCTTTGTAATTGAGCTTATGTATTTTTTGTCCTCCAAATTCGAACTATTCTTTCCGAATAAAAAATATCCTAATAACTGAATCGATTTTCGATCGAGAATTTATTCAATACTGCCTTATGTTGGGTTCGTATTAGATAAATATCTTACTGATCGATGTGGAGGCCAAAAGAGTGTTAATTGCTACTGCCTATAATTTGATAAAAAAGTTCCATAAATCTTCAATTACATGATTTTTCGTCTTAAAATAATGAATTTCTCTCTTCAACTTTTGCTAATTTCGCTCTGAATTCCTTCATCTCTTTGCAAAAGAGAGCTTATTTCCACTCATTTGAGGAGTCGGACAAATAATTTTGAGTATGTTCACTACGGAGGACATAAATGGAAATGAAAACGACTAGATCTTTAGTTTTTAATGCAAATTGATAGCGTCGGAACTGCTGGCGATTTCGAGAGAGTTAGAGACCGAAGGTCAATGCATCTGGATGGTTGAATGATTATTTATTTTCAGAAAATTAATGATTTAGTCGACAATAGGCTTGCTATGTTATATCAGCTCGCATTCTGATAAGGAATGCGGGCTCTTGGAAGTAAATTATTGAGGTTGGTTGGGCAAATTGCGGTTTGGTAAAAAGGCAATAGACTGTTAAGAACGATTTTAAATTTTTAGAATTAGAAATATTCGAATTCTCGAAATTGGTTTAAAATACTTCGATTATAATACTGCTTTGTAGCTTCAGCGTCAAAAATTAATTGGGAATGAATCTTGAGAGTTTCCATGTAGTTCATGTGGTTGAATTCAGCAATGGTTGGCTGCAGCAATATCAATTCGGCTTGCGAAAATCAGTTCTCTAGAAACTCAATTTGAGATACACCAAGCTGCCAAAAACTACAACCGAAAGGATTCGGATGGGGCTTGTGAAATTTGATGTCACGAGAGCTGATTCATTTGCATCAAAAATCCTGCTTATCGGGTAGATAAAGAAAGCTGAACATTATAAGAGTGTGAATTTAGAAAAAAGATCTCTCTGCTTTCATTTCTGTTCCCCAGTTCTGATAATCATTTTCCATTCCACCAAATTCTAATAAAAGGGCTTACAGTTACGTATATCATGAGTACAAGCGCCGGTTTGTTTTAATAGATCATCATACATTTCCAAAAATCATTTGAATTATGAAAAATTTCAATTTTTCGAAATTGTTACACAAAACATAGAACCCCAACAAAATTCTTAAATGCCCAAATAGCTTAACAAACGAATTACTTTCATTGAGTGGAACAAATTTAGGTTCGATTCTTCTACCTTAAAAAGTGGCCATTGACAGTTCCAGAAGGCCAAAACTTGATTTTCCTATGAACAGAATTCTGAACGCGAGCACTAGCAAAAACTTAATTAAGGCGAATTCCTTATTTTTTCTCAGAAAAATTGAACATGCATAAAATTTTCAATAATGTTATGTTCGTGGTCCGCAAACCCATTATATATGAAATCTGAATCAAACAGCATTCCTTGCCGAGAATGCTTGCTCACACTCGCGATTTAAATGTAAGCAAAATCTACAAGACACGCGATTTTGATTCAAACCATTGAAAGATATTTTCTTGCATTTGCAGAAAAGATTACAAATACTAAGCATTGCGACGACAACAAAAGAGAGTTGAAATCTAATTATATATATTTTTCTTTTTGATTGTTTCACTCCTTTCTCAGAGGAAACTTATAAAAGGAAATTATATCTTATAAATGAGAGTTGTCCAATACCCAAAAAAAGTATATTAATTATTCCACCAGAACCTCGGAGACTATCCATTTAGCGACTGGAACTTTCATTAGAGAAACCTCTTTTCTTGAAGATTTCTATAATAAGCTCTGATCTCAGGTCTTGACATCGGTACTCTGAAATAATCATCTCGCTCAATCTCAACTTCTGTAGATTCGTCTTCGTAGTAGTCACTATCACTTTCAATACTCATCACACTGCCCCTAACCAAACTTTGTAAAGAGACCAAAAACTCTACCTAGTGTTACTCAAACTGCGAGCCCTCGCTAAGAAGATAGCTTTTTGTGGTTTCTACCTCACTCAAATCGAAACTCGCGTACTCAATTTCAAACTTGCTTAATTGCAAAACGTGCTAACACATCTTAGTCATTTAAAGTCTCACAGAATTTGAGTTACCACGAAATGATCTCCATCAGATTTTTCATTCGAGAAGTTTGACCAGATACCGCTTTGGTTTTTTTCATCGTTAGCTATTTCATATATCTAAATTATAAAAGCAACGAGGGTTTACTGAGTCCTTGTAACCCTTCTGCTGAGAACCCGAGGTAGAAGCTTGAGGTGGCAAACTTTGGATGTTTCCACGCGGCTGAGAATTGCACGGGTGCTTTTCCTGATTTTATTGAAAGTTTGACGTCGAAAATCGGTTGTCTCACTTGCTCTTCTAAGCAAGGAAGGTTATTGAGCAAACTCCTGGAGCGGAGAAGGCTCTTAACGATCCAATCCCTTACGATCTTGAAGCTGACACTCATGGGCTCTGGGAAATGCAGGAGGTTCTGCGGAATGATAATTTTATTAGAAAATTAAATAATACTGGTAGAGATAGTCGAGAATCAAGTCGATCGGATTCGTCGAACACATCGAAGTAATAGAAGCAATTTAATCTGCGATTTAATCAATAAACAAGGGGTTTATAGCAAATTAATAAGGTAAAAATGCTCTCCGAAGAGAAATTTGGAACACGCTTGATTTTTTCCCTCAAAGCTGACTAATACGTCACTATGCGAGATCCGAGAGCGATAAGCTGGTCCAATTAAAATAATCTATTTCCACCTTAAAAAAATCTATTGAACTGTGTTATTAGAGTAAGAGCTTTCCTTGCATATAACTCGTAACTGAAGTCTCCTTTTGAGAAAGTCTTCACTACAATAATTACGAAACAAAAGCCATTGTAGTTATATCTGCCATTACAATATGCAATCAGTAAACACATACATTCTCTCTTAATTGTCTTCTATCGCAGTGCCATCCGCATTAATGCCTCTAGCATTCAGCTCTTCCTTGAGCTCATCCGCTTCCTGAAGCACTTTTCCGAGTCCGAAGGTACAGTAGAACTGGTAAAGGCCAATAACCGCGCCGACGTAGTTTAGGCAAAGCACAGTGATGACTAGGTTAAGTCCCCATCCAAATTTGCAGACCGTGAGCAAAAACCCTACTTTATATGTATGAGAAAGTATCGACAGCAACGATAAAACAAAAGGGAACCCAAGCGCTCCATATACGTACTCCACTGGTAATGATTTCCCTCCCAATGTGAACTCCTTTTTCTTTAGACAGATCACCAAAATTGTCATAAAGACACATGCGACAATGGTAAGATAGTTCGCTAGGCTGAACCATAAGAAATCATTGTCAATTTTGCTGACGAGGTTATCGTATTGGACCATCAGGGACCCCGCAGACTTCTTCTTTTTCTTTTTTCCGCTCTTTTTTGTTTTAATGACGCCTTTTTTGCCCAATCCTTTCTTATTTTTTGGAATCTCTTGCAGTTCGACGTCCTCAGAAACCATCGTGGTGTTTCTATCATCCGAGTGCAATTGAGTGTCTGCTTCTTCGTCATCATCATCGTAATAGTTGTCATCGTCACCTCCATCCTCTGCGACGTTATCTGGAACATCGTACTCGAAGTCTCTATCCTGGTCGCGCTCTAATTGATCGTCGTAGTTGGGACTACGCTTGTCTTCTTCATCGTCTTCCTGGTTGATCTGTCGCTGGTATTTTTTGCCTTTCTCAGCTTTTTTGGTTTTCGAATTCTTTTTCATAGCGAGATTTAAAAAATTTTATTAATGTTCGAAACACTGGAAACAAACGTTTTAGATTCTTATGGAGAGGAAATTGGCAGCAGAACCCCTTGATCAGGCGTTATGGAGCGCGAGAGAGAGATAAAAAAGCAACAGGAAATTTAAATAATGCACAATTAAATATTTTTAAAGCGTGGTTTTTTTTCCTTTCCAATTCATGATTATGAAGTAATGAATGACAACTTACGTGAAATAATTGCAACTTCTATTCTTGGATGTCAGAACTGTCATGCACGATCGAAATAACAGCTTCATTTGCTCGCGGACCTTCGTTTGACTCAGATTGCTTAAAGTTGGTCTCAGCAAGCTGGATGGTTCTGGATTCAGCAGCGACTTTTTTCTTCTTTTTCCTCTTTTTCACTTTTAGACTACACTCGTTATTTTGAGCGTTTTCCTCTCGAATTGCATCTTCTAAAGGCACGCTAGACGACATAGACTCGCTATTTGTGAGCGCAGTTGTCTCGATTTCAGGCTCATGCTCGGGTTCTTTGAAAAGAATCGTTGAGCATCTGAATGGACAGAGATCGGTTTTGTTCTGCTCGATAGATTTCTGAATCCAAACGCCAAAGCAATCCTGATGCACATAATGCCTTCCGCATAAATATATCTGATAAGGGCGTTCTTCCACCCCTTCTAAGCATAGCACACAATCGTTGCCGGCTGTAGGTACCGGATTGCCCTCGTATTCAATGAAAAACCCTCTATTCTCCAACGTTTCTCTCATCTCAGGGGTCAGTGCTAGCTCAGTCCCATGAAAGTTAGCTTCATACCCTATCAGTTGATAAGGGTTTTCTGGCTCAGTATCAAAGTCGATATCCCACAGCATGGGGTCATTCCATCTCCTTCTCACCGCGAGGATCGAGCATCTCGCTGCGACGAGACAGATAAGCGAAATTTTTAAAACGATAAACACGACTTGAAGGATTGGCTCACTAAAATCCTTGTAAATAAGCACGAGTTTAGCATGGCGATCACTATCTTTCAGCAGCAGCTCGTAGGGTTTGTTCATTGTGATATAGACCGAAAAATTTTGAAATTCGTTTTCCTCAGAGGTATTCGTCTTGAAGATGATTTGCTCCACCGGTCTCATATTAGCATAAGCGAATGTTTGGTTCGTAATGTCGAATTTAAATATTAATTGCTCGTTCTCCTCTAGCCTGAATTCAACGAATAGCCATGTCGTGCTCAGGTTTAGTTCAAGTTTGCAAGTGGAATAATTCTGATGAGGGAACACTTTGATTTGCTGACTTTTGTCGTCGTGGATATAATGACAAAGCCTGAAGTCCGGAACTTTAAAGCAGTCTTGAAACTCCGAAACACTTGAATTATCGCTAGGGGGGTAGGGAGCTTGGCATCCAGATGACTCGCTGTACGAGAAAAAATTAAGTGTATCAACTCTGTTCAAAAAATCGAGTCTTTCCTTGTAGCGGCTTGCGAGGCAACTTGTGCACTGAAGATCGTATCTGAACCTGTGGTAGTCTTTGGCTACAAAGTAATAGATGTTGAACTCGAGGTAGTAGATATCTTCAAATGTAAACAACACATAGTCAAAGCTTGAATTCGTGGAAAGTGTTTTCCGCAGTGAGAGCGGGTCAAATCCCGTGAGAGTAAATTGATTTTGCAGCTGAAATCGTTCTTCGAAGCGGAATAGCATGAGAGTCACTCGCGGAGAGGGTCCAACGTGAGCATAATCGAACGTAATCAGCATATTCGCTGCGAATGGGAGTCCATAATACACAGAGCCATGATATTTTGCCTCATTTTCATATTTACCGATGATGAATTTACTTGAAGAGACATTAGTCGGGTTGTTATGAACAAGGAAGGTAATTGGTAGGTCCACCTGATAAGCGCCGTAAAATATCGCTCCTCCTTGAGCATAACAAACCAATGCGAGATGCATGATAATCAATGAATTGGTCACGAGGCATTCTTTTGGGTTCCGGCTACAATGAGAAAAGAGATCTTTTTTTGCAATAGGCAGGTATTCCAATGATTTGCTCTCGATATCCAGCACCCGTAAAGAGTTATCCATACAAACGCTCTGGAGAATTGAGTCGTCGCTTGGGAGCTCATGGTCATCCTCTTGGGTAGGAGGAGCTGTGAGACAGTTTTTCTCGAATCCTTTTTCGATTTTCTGCTGAGAGCAACCATAACGAATGATAGTTTCAAAGATGCTCTCGTTGAGACGTAAACTCAAGAGGTCTTCTCTTTTCTGCTCAGTGGAGAGACAAAACTTGTTTTCATTACAGAGAGAGCCATTTTCCAGCGTGAAATTTTGCTTATTGACTAAGAAATGGTCCGGAAGGGCAGCATCATCGATACTCAGGACCGTGCCGTTCAAAGTAGCCATTAAGAGGCTATTACTCGCTTCATCAACGAAAACGTTAAACATTCTATGGCTTTTCACAAAGTGGAAATCCGTCACGTTGAACTTCGGGACCTCTCCGATCTTCGTAAATTGCCTCAAGAGGAAATGCCCATTCTGCTCAAATCCAAATATTACGGAAGAGATAGGGACATGTGGGTCAGAGTAGTGAGTATTCGAGGCAAAAAACCCATAAACCACTGGTTCCACGTCAATAGCGCTACCGATCAATATCAGCGGGTCAAGGTTAAAGATATAATGCCTCCTGTCTCTCAGACATGAGAGCAATAGTATCTGCGAGTTAGGATCCTGCATTATATGGAAACCATACTGACATTTTTTTATGTGTTGGCTTGAATGCCCCGGCTGGTCGTCCTGAGACAGCAATTTCTCATCGAGCTTTGAAAAGTCCATGGTATAGACTAATTTCCCCACAATGGACATCGTTTGCAGCTTCTTACTCGGTTCGATCTGATAAGAGATCAGCGCCTTGTTCGGAACGTCGAGGATGAGGATCCTTTTGTTGCTGAGAGAAACATGAGAGGTGTTTCCAGAGATACAATCATTGGTTAGCGACTCTTCGATGGGAAGTCGCGCTAATCTGAACGTGTCCGACGCGGTTAGCAAGACTTCGAAAACCGATATGTAGTAGTAGCTGCATTGACTTGTTCGAAAAATGAGGTTAGACCCAATGAACTCGAGCATCATAGCTCTGGAGTTGTCATAATGAGTTGGTTGGTTAAAAATCGGTTGGAATGTTTTGTTTCTGAGTGAATTTGGGGTTACACTAACAGCGACGACAAAATTTTGTCTTTGAATCGCAAAGAAAAAAATATCATTATCACTATCAAACGTGTATGTCACTGCTCGATGTCCCACCGAGGAGGAGTTAGCAAAATCCAAGGTGTAGAGCATCTTGTAGGGGTGGATATAAATGAGAGCCTGAGACTCGCAGTTCATGACAAATGCGAGTTCCTCACGTTTAGAAGCACAGGTGCGTAAATCGGGTAGCGAGAGATTGCCATCGATTTTTTGGGTAGTGAGAATGAACTCCTGAGGCTCTGCGACCCCTGGTGTCATTAGGAGGATGAGAATTATTGAGCAGAGCGAAAGGGTTGAGAGTCGGATTGACATCTGATATTTATTTTAAGTTAATTTTTTTCTGTAAATAACGCGATGATTAAGTTTTTGATTGAGTTTTGAAGTGATGGGTAATGGAACTTTAAAAACAAATGATGAGTATTGAAAGTGAAATGAAAAAATATCATTAATATATGCGGGTGTTGGTCAATATACCTGAGGTAGAATCCCAAATGGAATCTGATTTTTATTTTATTTTTTTTGAAAGTGCATTTTAGCTATTGGCTTCCTGCTGATTCTTTACACTGATTTTAAATGAATCATTTTGTAAACAACTCAAAGACAGCGAGTAGTCCCAAATCCCAATGTTTTGCCCGAAACATTTCACATTGTAACACTTTTTGCGTATATCATTGGAAGTGCGAGGGCTAACTTGATAAATGTTAAATTAAACTAAAAAGAGAGTTATGAGCTAGTGATGTAATCGATTTAGCTACGAAAAATTTTGAGATGATGTCATTGGGAATTGGAAACATCTCGATAGACCAATATAAGTTGATTCTCAGTGATTTCATTAATTGCGGATTTATTAACTCTTCATATGTTTCATTTCATAATTGCTTGACTCAACTTAAGAATATAGCTACTCTTTACACAGATTTTCAGCAGCGCAATTATTGAAGTTCATATAGTAATAAAAGATTCAAAATTGAATGTGTCAGATGATTTTCTACCAATACTGAGGGTGCAAGTTTGTTAATTACCGAATTACCCGTTAACTCTGGGATATATAAGTACGAAATACAGATATATTTGAAAGTTTTGCTATTCTGAAAAAGATTTATTCAAATTATTAATTTTTGAATTATTATATTCAAAAATGTTTTACATTATAAATATTGCTAATCTAAGTTTACTTTATTCAAGTAATGAATCCACTAAGTAGCTGTTGAATGTGACTGACCTCAATTACTAGTATATAATAGTACTCTGGAGGAGTTTCTGACAAAACCTATTCAAATTACTTTTAGAAAATAGTTTCTAAATCATTTGCTTCTCCTATATTTGTTGCTAAGAAACTCCCACAATCAGCTACTCACTAATTGAATCTCTGATTTCGGAATTCCATTCACACACAATCAATTTCAGTCAAACTCCATTCTTGTCTATGACGTGAAACAAAACCATTAAGGAATTTCTCTAATTCAAACATTCCAGACCCTAATATTATTATTTTTCGAAAAGGATTTAGTTCAACTGCCAAAGCTTAAAGCTTCTTGAGCAGCTTACCTTGTTGGTTTAATATTCGCAGACTTTTGAATTCCTTGATAAACTTCCATTTCTTAAACCGACACATGATACTATTCACAGCAGCTAATAGCGTTATCATATGAAAGTTCTATTATTCTTCCTCCTACAGAAGCGTTCCATGCAGATGCGTGGAGACATTTATTAAATCATCACTTCTACATTCAATAACAACGCAAGTATGATCCAATGCGCTTGTCTCAGAGGTATGCTCAAAAATTGAATTCTCAAAAAAAAATTTAATTGATGCTTGGTACGTTGCATTTTTCTATTTATCTCTCCAAAAATAGCGTCCACTTGTTTCGTACAATTAATGAGAAAATTTCGAGTATAGTGGTCTGACTCAGCATGAAAGGCTTTTGTCTTTCCTTATATAACCCTATTGCGCTCAAAATCTCATCCATTCATTGACAAACATTAGTTATTGTAGGATACCTCACCCCCAATTCTGTCTCTCAATCCTCTGTTAATTCCCGGAATCTGACTCTAACAAGCCGATGTTCAGCTACAATACTTAGCATTTTAATTTTTCGTACTGTTTTCTAAATTCTACCTCATATTTTGCCTTGCTTCTCGATTTTCATCCTTGATATGGTGAAATATTTAATATTTACAATGGAATTCACTTTTGACTAACAAAACATTTTTCAGTCTCAAAGTTATATGATAAAAGGGACCCTCAAGCCATCGTTGAAGGTTTTTTTTTTTTGGAATGTTGATTTATTGAAAAGTATAACGTACCAAAAGTATAACATACCAATATATATTTATAATTTAGCCTAATTCGTCACAAATAAATCAAAATGAGCAGAATTCAATATGGAGACTACATTTACATCCAAGTGGCACCCAAAAGCCGAAACAAAAAACAAGAGCCACAGAGCCTCATCGTCGGAACTGGGTTCTTTTCGCAGGATGTATGGGCTGGCAAGGCCTCTAATCTAAACTCAAAAAACTATCTGAATTGCTTGTTTCAAATTTGTCCAAACCAGCACAGCGAAAAGGACAAATATTCCGTCGAAGCTGAAAATCGCCTCAGAATCCTCAAAGAATCAGCCGGAGCGAGCCAAGAGGCTATCAAACTTTTCACCGATCAAATTGCATTGGAGAAAAAAAAAGCAAACAATCGGTCTGGCCGCGTCGCGCTTCTCAACCTGAAAGAAAAGGAAGAAACAAACGGATATCCAGTCAGACTCAACACCGGAAAATTCACATTGCGTCATGTCGTGAGCGGTATGTTCCTTGACATCCATCCTCGCGTCCATAACCTCGATTACACCGTGACGGATATGCGACTCACCTATTCGCCTAACACCGAGAACAGCTACACGTTGGTAAGTCCTAATCAAGCAACTGAATCCTCAGAAACCGCAGAATATGGAGTACCATTGCTGTTATACTCGGCAAAATACAACCTTTACATTTGTCATACCGTTGAGCCTTATCAGGAAGTAATGCTCGCTCGAGAGCTCAATTTCAACAGTCGTTTCATCAACAGTGCTGAATTTCCAAAGCCTTTGATCAGACGTCAGGAATGCTACCAAGAGAACCAGGCTGGGTTCCTTGTAGGAGGTCAAGTGAGAGAATCTTGCGTTGTGTTTGAGAATTATAAGCGAAAGAAGCAAATAAGACTCAAAACCGGCGATTACGTGCGTTTCATGTGCGACGGCTTGTATTTGACGATTCTTTGGTACGGAGATAATCAGCTTAACAGGGTCTTCTTCCAGTCTTTTGAGAGCGCAGACTATCAGTTCAATCAATGCAATACGATATTCCATTTGGTCCAGACTTCAGAAGAGGGCTTCCCAACCCAAGAGATTGTAGTGACAACCGATATTGACCAAGTAACAAAGAAGAAAGAGAATATTGCAAAGAAGCCGCCTCAGAAATATTGGCTTAAGCATTACGTTAGCGGCTGCTTTTTGGTATTGGACTCTCAAAACCAACCGACATTGGCAACCAAAGAGCAAATCTCAAAGGATCAGAGTCTATGGTGCGATGTCTTCTTTGCAGCGAAATCTTACGAGGGACAACAGCAAATAGGGCAAAATTTCGGATTTGTCCTTGGTTTCATCAAAGGTAACGATACCAAATACCTTACAACAGGCGGACCGCTTTCTATGAGCAAAGATCAGGATGAGCTGCTCACAGGCTATTATTTTGGCTCGAAAGTGACTGATGAGTATATTTACAACAAGTTGAGGCCTCAGATGCGCAGCGCGAAGGTTATTGCGAATGCAAATGAGAGAAAAGCGGATTTTAAATATGATTTCGTGAGAAAATCGGACATGCAAGGGATTTTGAAGACGGAAAGTTTGGCTAACCAATTGCTTTTCTTTTTGAACTACATCGAAGATTTCAAAACCCCTTACGAACGCAAAGGAGGCAAAGAGACGAGCGCTTTGAGAGTCGATGAATCAATGGGTGAGGGCGCTGCATATCTGAATAATTACATGAGAAAGGTTGGAGATGCTATCCGGATATTCATGAACAAAGAGCCTCTCGTAAAATCAAAAAGCATCACCGAAGTGGCGCTGAATGATCCCATTGCTGTTGAGGAAGAGAAACTTGACAAAGTTATCGTCCTCGAGGACGATGAAGAGTCTGACGACGAGCATTATGAGCATGATCATCAGGTGTCTCACACTGAAAACCGCGCAACAAGAGAATTACGCGCTATCGATATAATCGCCATTCTCGCCCATACTTTTTTCACTGAAAAGCATGTCGTAGCTAAAGTTCATGAGATAAACAGCAATGCTGAAAGCGCGTCCAACTACAGGAAGTTCGATAACAAAGATTGCATCTACTTCCTATCGAGTTTGCTCGAGCTGTTGTTGATATTGGTGCGAACAGACCACAATACCCACCTTTACACCTGCCAATTCACAAGGACATTTTTGCAAGCGCTCGCTTACCAAAGTAACGGGATTCTGTCGGCTATGTCTCTCGAGGAGAAGTTTGGCTTGCGAGAGCTGCTGCTTGAGGTCGTCTGCGAGCTATTATGGGACGAAGACATCAACTCGCTCATTCAACTCAACAATGAGAAACTCCAGGACGATCTTTTCGCGTCAATGTTAAAAGAAACCCATTATCAAGGCCTCTACATTAGATTGCTCAATCATTTAGCGCAGAGCAAGGCGCCAAATTTCGACAATGCGCTTCAAGTGCGTTTCTTCAAGAACTTTTTAATTGACTCAGCCTGTATGAGCCACGTGTTCCCTGTATTCACGCCTACAGAGAACGATATCATGATAAGCTTTACTCGTACGATGGCTCCTTCATCAAACATGAATATCTCTCTCAAGGCCATCGTAGAAGCTTACAAGCAAGGCCCTCCAAATTCTAGCGCCGAGGAGAGTTGGAAGCATCCCTACTCCTTGGCGAAGTACCTTCTATACGCTACGACCTTCGCTAACTCGATGGCCCAGTCCTTTGATTTGCACTACTACCAATTGATTATCAAGCATTACCCTTACCGGACTCTGAAATCTGCGGTAGCGATCATCGGCTCAGACTTCTACGAGTTAGCTACGATGCTATCTGAGCTGATTACCAAGGTCCATCTGAGGTACTTGAGGCTACCGATCAAAAACTTCCCTCCGCAGATCCAAATCGCTGGCGGAGTGGACTCTGAGTACACCAAGAGCGTAAATGAAAAATTATTGACGGCTGTAGAGGAGTTGATTTCGGAGACCGAGCATATGGTCATCCATGAAAGAGAGCTCAAAGCGGGAATTGACAACTGTAAAAACCTGACCATGAAGGATATCTCTCAAGAAAATGAGGATCTCATCCCCAAGGACATTACCAATAAATTATTCTTCATATCTCGAGTCAAAGTCGTATTAAGTGATCCTCTAGCGATGGTGTCGCTAAAAAAACTTCAGGAGATTCATAAAAACCTCTGTTCCTTGCTAATAATGAACATAAATGATATAAAGCAAGGGAAAGATGCTGGAGCTAAGAGGATGGTGTTAGACATTCTCAGCGTTTTCCGCTTAGTGGAGGAAAAGATTATTTTTGAAGCGTCGCTGAGAATTAGCGAGGAGTATAATAAGATTGGCTGGGGCAGTAAGCCATCTCTTCAAGAAGAGAGTAGTCCAGAGGCACCGAGGATCGCATCTCCTATAAGTAAAGACCCACTACTTGCTCTCAATAAGGTGTTGCCGCTGGTGGATCCTGGCAATGCTACCATCGATGATGCAGTTAACCAAGGGACGCCTCAGGCGCGAAAGTCGGTGATGCCATTATCAAATACCATTATGGGTGCAGCTGCTCAAAATGCCAAGAAAAACGCTGATGTACAAGTTCAATTAAAGCAACTGAGCAAAGCGGATTCGGCTTACATTGAAGAAGAATTCAGAGGGCACATTACTGGCGATGGGTTGATTGGCATTCTGTTTGATCTCGTGCTCCTCGAAGATCAGCAGATAACGTTAGAAGTCGTCAAAAAACTCCAAAGAATTGCCAACTTTAAGATCAATCTCATCAAGCAGGCCAAGAAACTGGCTCCGTTGAAAAATAGAGGAGATGCTCTGCTAATTAACGAGCTTATCTCCTTGAATTTGGAGTTCAATCAGATAATTCGGCTGTTCAAATGCAACGATTTCTTCGGAAAGCAGGTTCCGCCTAACCAAATCAGCGAAATCTTCCAAACGATCGATAACCATGTTAATAAGCTGCTAATTACCATCTACAACGCGAATAAGCACTTCCGATACGTAGATTCAAATAAAGAGGCTGAAGAAAGACTCTTAGAAGGGCTCAACCGATGGACAAAGGCTGAAAAAGACCGTCCATTCAAAATTCGCGAGGAGGCTGTCAACCGAACCTATCAGAAGGTATTTGCAGCGCTGAAGATTCCAGAAACGCTTTCAGAAATCGTAAAAATCGCCTTTGCTATCACTGGTGGAGATTATAATGCAACCAATCTGCGCTTCCTTTCAGTCATAAGGAAAATCATCATTATCTTGATGATATTCGTCTACAAAAACACCGATAACCAGAACTATCTTGCCTCAAAGAGGTTCATCATCCTCAACTTCCAAAACCCCAAGTTCCTCGAACAGAGCTGTGATATGCTCCTGCTTTTCGCCGAAATGTTGCGTGATAACAAACACCTTCTGAAGCTCCCCATGAGATACCTTTATAACATCGTTTTAGATAATTTCTGGGGTGCAATGGAAGAAAAAATCAGCGAATCGCAAGCAAACTCGAACCTCTCTGCCGTTGTCATGTCCCTTCATTTCCTATGGCAGGTAAAAATCGAAGGCAAAGACCCTGAAAGCTTAGTGAAAGAGAAAATAGACGAGCTCTTCGCAATGTTATCAAAAAATAACCCAAAGCTCGATTTCTTTGAACTTTGCTCCAGCCACCAAGGCAATACGCTTGAACACCCAGCGATTGAATTACCTTACTACTACTTCACTATCAGAGAGCAGCTGTCTTCTTGGAACGAGATCCAGCCGAAATTCGTCACATCAATACAAACTCTGAACAATATATTCGAGAACCAACCTCAGGAGAGCTGGACGAAGGTGCTTTCTAACCCTTCTTGGCGATTCCATTTCGATCTTCGGAACAAATTTTGTAAAATGGCGGCGCGTACGTGGTACGGTAAATTCAAACTCAGCATGGTCCAAGACGCTGATGAGTTCAGAAACCTCATGTTCTATTTATTCGCTGATTTAGACGCTTATATCACTTTCATGGCCAAATCCCGCAAGATTGAGGAACTTGCGAACTATAAATTCGACTATAGCTGGCTGGGAACGAAGGAAAAGGTGACTGAGTACCAAGACGCTTACTCTAAATTCTGCAAGCAGGAGCTCTACGAGAGCAAGCTGTTCATCTACGCTGAGGAGATCTCGGTTATGCAACTATGGAAGGAGTATATCTACGAAGGACTGATTGAATTTCTGAATCAATTCTTGCTTAATGAGCCGGATCAAATGTCCTTCATAGTCGACATGCAGAACACGGAATCACCCAATCTGCTGACTCTCTACCTCCAGCTCCTGGAAGAATTAAGTCTTGTTCCAAGCGCTGTGACGGAAAGCCCGTTCTCGAGTATCAGAGATTGCCTGCAGAAGGCGTCGCTTATAAAGGAGTACTCAGACTTCAAAGAGAAGATTCTCGATGTGATTAGTCATATTAGAGTCCGACGTCCTGAGGCGAAAACTAAGCACTCGACATTTGCGCGTACGAGAAACCAGACAGGTGACAGCTTTGAGAATTATATTGAATCTCTTGGAAAAGATCGAGAAAGCATCAAAGAACTCAGCACAAGAAGGCTGGCGAACGACCTCGAGAAATGCAAGAATGACTACAAGGACGTGCTTATAAAGCTTATTCTCGCTCTTAGAAGAGGCTTCCTCAAGATGCAGAACGGTGAGGTCGTCTTCATGTTACGACTACTTCGAAAAGTCATTGAGAAAGAGAATAAAAGCGCCAGCGAAACACTGCAAATTTACCTCTGGGAAGCCGTCAAAATCAGCGAACTCAAGAAGATAAACTACATCCAAAAGATCTACCAAACCCACGGACTCACTAATCTGATCTTCAAACTTGCTGAGCAGATCAACGAAAAGAAAATCCTGAAGGAGCTCATGCAGCTCGGCCTGGCTTACCTCTATGGAGGCAACTCTGAGGTACAAGAAGAATTTTTTGAGAAATTCAATGAAGACAAAAACAGCAAATTTTTAAAGAAACTCGCAGATTTGTTGGACGACTGCACGGCCTTTTTCAAGGAGACAGAGAACCAACGAATGATGAACCTCTACGACCAGTCGTTGACTTATAGCATTGAGATCTACACTGAGCAGGAGCAACAAAACGACCCGGTTCAGTTCTTCGAAAAAGTCATTGAAAACTACGACCCGAAAGACACTCTGGACGCGTTGGCTTTCAAAGAAAACGCGCTTTTGCTGCTTATCGCGTCCTTCTTGCAGGCGCTTGCCGAAAAGCAGTGCAACAACATACAAAACTTCCTCCGTGATCAGCGGTTCAACGCGCCATTGGGATCAGCAAGCCAAAGACACACGATCAATTTCCTCAGTAAATTCCGCTCGTTGTTTAACTCCTATTATAAGGTTCATAATAATTACAACGTTGTCGTTGGATACAAAATCGTCGACGTTTTGAACGAGCTTATTCAGGGAGATGTCCCTCTTAACTTACAAGACGTCTGCAAAAAGACCTTCCTTTACGATCTCTGCAGGTTGCTGACAGAATACAATAACCAAATGCACCTTCTCGCCAGAGGCTACGGGCCTAAGCCCTACCAGGGAAGTTTCATGGAACTCAAAAGCAAGATTATCGGAATGATAAAAAGCGTTGCTGAATCCCCCAATCACAAGGTTGTGGACATGCTGAGGAAGTACGCTGATTTAAAAGGCCTGCTGGACGTTTTCGAAGGGTGCATGTACGAATATTTCGGCTGGACTGAAGATACTTACCCAAAAACCGACGTTTTTGAGATCGTTGAAAAACAGCTGAAGGAGATCACGACGGAAGATATTTACGGTCTGTTGGGCGATGCATTGAACATCTATATTGTGTTTAGATACATCTGGGAAGACAAAGATGAGTTTGCTGAAGAGATAAAGAATCTGATCTCCGACTCTGGAAGGAAGAAGGAACAAGCTGACCTGTTGCTCGTGTTGATAACCTCTTTCTGTCTGAAGACAGTGCGGTCGGTTGAGATCCTCAACACTGAGAAGGAGGTCGATTTGATCAAGTATTGGTTCCCACTGTTCCCAGTGTGTAACTACCTGTTGGACTCCACAAAGGAGAATTTCTTAAAGAAAGTCGATAGAACGAACGCTCAGACGAAGATCAGAGGGCTGGTGGACGCTTCGGATGAGCTGATCCCTCAGATGAATGAAGAAATGAAGGCCAGAAAGAGATACCTCGGGATCAACGCGAATAATTTCTATACACGGGCAAGACAGCTTACAAACATCCTAGCTCTGATCATATTGTTCATGAACATATTTACTTTCCGCTACGACGCGGGGAAAGACCCCGAAGAGCAGTTCTACCGCAGCGAGCCTGCTGTCGAAACTGCTGTGCTGATCCTCAATATCGTAAACGCGGGTTTCACCTTCTTAGTGATAGTTCTCTGGTTGGCAACGTCGTTAAAGAGGCATTTATCGGTGCAATGGGAGAGATTTACCGATGAAGTAAAGAAAGAAATGCAAATTATCCCTCAGGCCGTACAGGAGAAGTTCCAGCAGATGGACACGAGTGTCATCCTTCAGGAGGACTGTGAGATAATGCTGAAATTCAAGGGAATCTATTCCGATGAGTTCATTACCATGAGGAACACTCCCGCACTCAATGCGATGATAAGGCAGTTCTATTGGACTCAAAACATCTGGTTTACCATCTCTTCCTCGACTTTCTTATGGCACTTGGCCTCGCTAGGGTTCAGCATCGGTTCTATTTTCAATCCGATCGTCACGACGCTTCTTATCGCTGATATTGCGGCTCAATCAGACGCTATTGTGGCAGTTTTGCAAGCCGTTACTACTAACTGGAAGCAGTTCCTCTGGACGCTTTTCTTGCTCTTGTTTGTCACGATGTTCTACACATTCCTTGGGTTTTATCAGTTCCAGGACATATTGCAGGACGGCGAGGATGTTCCTAACTATTACTGCAAAGATACCTTCGGATGCTTGTTATCTTTCTTGGATTTCGGCCTCAGAAACGGAGGAGGTATAGGCGATGCGCTGGTACCAACTTTCTATACAGCGGGAAAGAGAGATTACATTGGGCGAGTGGTTTACGAGCTTTCATTCTTCTTTATTATGATCACTATTCTGCTTAACTTGATATTCGGTATGATCGTCGACGCGTTCGGAAACCTCAGAGACCAGAGGGTCCAGGACGATGAAGATCAGGAGAACAATTGCTTTATCTGCGGGATAAACCGTAGCGAATTTGAGAGGTATATGAGCTTTGATGAGCATACGATCCAAGAACACAATACATGGGATTACCTGTATTTCATTATCTATCTCAGGGAGAAGTACAGTCACAATAAGAATGATTTGAATGAAGTGGAGAACACGGTGTATGAGAAGTATTCGGAGAATAATCTTGACTGGATTCCTGTGAGCAGGTCAGTGTCGCTGGAGAAAAAGCAGAAGGAGATTGGCTCGACGCAAGAAAACACAGCGGAGATGCAGACGATGATAAAAGCGATTGTGTCAGAGGTGAAAGAGGTGAAAAATAATTTGGCGAAGGCTCAGAAGAAAATTGAAAAGAATGCTGAAAAATAATTATTCAATTAATATTGGTAACATCAAATCTATTTCTTTAAGGAATAGAAATCAATAGTGTTATGGCAATATTCTTTGTAAAGCTTAAGGAGATAGATTATCAATTATAATTACTTAGTATCATTAGATTTCATGAGAAATCGTTGAGCTGAGTTTAGCATGATTACAGAAATAAGTTTCTTATTCAGTGTTTTATTAAGTCGGAAAACGGTAGATGGACAGTAAGATAAGGTTCAAAGAGTAGATTAATTTATTCTAATCAATTCGAGATCATAAAGAAAGCTTTTTTAGTTCGCTACCTCTCGCAAGAGCAAAAAAACTAATAAACTAAAGGAACTCTGTTAGTCAATAATTTTGATAGAATATTCAAGAAATTAGAAGATAAATGAAATACAAACTTTGATATATTGAATGAATGAGAAAAATATAATGAAGATTTATATCGAAAAGTTCAAAAAATTTTTCAATGAGTCCTACTCCCTCCTCGCCCCTCGTAGAAATCCCCCTCGAAGAGCTCTGAGCCATTTCATATATAGCATATCTATTGATACAAACAATTTGTTCAAAGAGCAGATAGAACGAACAAAGTTCCTGATAAAGCCTTCTTCTCTCAAGAACGCACTAGTTGAAGCTGATATTCGGTAGGCTTGGACTGGTGAGGTTGTTAACCTCAGTATCGAGTACATTGTCCTTAGAAGGTTCGTTATAATTCATATTCGTTGACACGATGACGCTGGGACTCGGGATGATAGGATTGAGTTCGGCGGTTTGAATCGGCGGCAACGAACTCTTTTTCTCTTTTAAAAACTCTGAAGGGCTTGGCTCGTGGCTCACCTGGTCTTGCTTGTTCAAGACCACCTGAGTCAGCAAAGATTGAACCTTTAAACTTCTTTTTTCCATTTCCGTTTTAAGTTCATTGCTGGTAGCCAATGGACCTTTAACCCAGGCATTTTGTTTGATTTCTTCAATGGTAGGTCGATCCTCAGGATCAATCGCAAGCATCGACGTTAGGAGCTCTCTCAAGTCTTCAGAGAAGACTTCCTCATCGGATTCTTTGATGATATTTTTTTCATGTTGCTCCCAAAAAAAGCTTTCCTTCCCGCTGCAAAGTAGCTTATAACATTGGTCTTTATAATCCGCCCTTGCAAACGGCGGATTTCCAGCCAAAATAATAAATAACACGACTCCTGCAGAGAAAATATCCATTTTCCTTCCGTCACATTCGCCTTGGGAAAGTAACTCCGGCGCAGCATACCTAAAATCAATGAAATTAAAGGATAATGACTATTATAATGCTTACCCATCCGAGCCTAATGCTCCAACCAGCGCGGGTCTTCTTGGGCTATTCAATTGGCTTGCTATTCCAAAATCGGCAAGTTTCAGATTATATTCCGAGTCAAGCAGAATGTTCTCTGGTTTGATGTCGTTATGAGCGATGCCTTTTTTATGGCAGTACTCGAGGGCTACATTGAAAACACATTAGAACGATTTACTCTGGCGAATGTACCATTGATGAGCTGGGTAAAGTAGCAACGAGCGATTTTCGCATCGAATCGACCAGTTTTCGCTAAATATTCATATAAATCACCGTTTGAAGCAAGTTCGAGGACGAGCGCGGTAGATTGAGACTTTTTGCCTTGTTCGTCTTCACAGTCAAGATCAGTATATGAATCAATGATGTTTATTAGGTTTGGGTGATTTAATCCTCGTAAAATTTTGGCTTCGTTCTCAAAAGCAAGCTTTTGTCGTCTGGAGGCAGAATTAGAAAGGAGTTTGAGGGCAGCGAAGATGTTTCGGATGGGATGGTAAGCCATTTTGACCCTAATTACAAAGGCAAAGGGTTGATGAATGAATAAATAGGCGCAAGGCATACGTAGAGGAGTTTCCTATTCCAATATCCTTGACAGCGACCCAGTCGGCTATTGTTCGACTCTCTGCGGTGTCAAGTATAATCGATCGGTCCATTGGCTTATTGTTTAAATAAATTTTGCTAACTCAGGTTTCGCGTTTAAAAATAGCTTGTCGTGTAATCAAATTCTTGAGTTTTATTTCGCTAGCTCTCTCTATCTATATTCCTGATGGAAATATCTCCAGTACTAAGCTATCTTTGTTTTCGTTTGATGAATAGATGAATGATCATTATCGGTTATGCAAGAGGGAGTTGAGACTCCTTTTCTTTAGTATAGAATTCATGATACGGAGCGTGTTCTTGATTGATTTTATAGCGCTACATCACTTTGCGTGGAAGTGAGGAAAGGGAATTCCTAAGATAGAAGTATGCTGCTCCTATTTAGAAAAGGCTCAAGATTTCGGGAAGTTGCTTTTATTAATCGAGTAGGTAGGTTTGATGTGCCAGCAATAAAATGTAAATATTTCCAATAAAAATTAATAGCGGGTATTTTCTATTTTTCGTGTAATTACAAGGGATTTTCGATAGCATATTTCCATTGTGCACATTGTCTACTCTTTCTTCTGAAGTAGGTAGTTGATTAGTGTCTATGGCAGTCACCAAGGCCGAAAGAATCTGTAATAACACCTCAACTTCATCAAAATTAGTATTGGATCATTAGCAATGACATTTTCGTCTTGCTATGCAGAAAATTTGACCAAATTACGATTGAATCCAATATAAGCCCATCGTTTAAGATCTAATGAATAAATTTTCACTTGAAAAACGTCCTATTTGCTATTCATCCACTTAGCTACTAGTTAAGAGGGCCTTTTCCTTTGTTCGCTCATCAACTCCTTTTTGTGAGCTTTGTCTTACTTTTGAGTTAAATTTGTGATAATTAAGAAACCTGAAATATATTAGTAGTTCGCACGATAGTATCTTCACTAAGAAGATTAGTTTGTTTAAGTAATTACATTTATATAATTAATAGCTATTGAGATCTTAGTAATTGGCAAACTTCAATTCAAAAAATAATTCAAAATTGATAATTTTTCTATAAAACTGTTTGAATTCTAATAGCGTTGTTTGTGAGTCTGAACTCTCCATCAAAGAGGAATTCAAATATTGGTATGACTGTAAATATAATGAAATTTATGAGAAGACCTGGTATGTAAGTAATCGGTATACCTAAAATGGCGTTAAATTAAGGTTAGAATTGTTTTTGATTTCCAATATCATCATAACAAAATTTATACAAAAAGAAAAAGGATTCCTACGTAATTAAGACTCGGATAATGGGAATTGCATTTTCAATAAGCGAAAAATTGATGTAAGTAACATAATAATTGATTTGTTCACAAATTGTTTGCGTTTATGTGAACTCCAAAGAAAATACTAAATGTTCTTGTGCTTTTCAAAATTAATTTGTAACTCTCTCTTTTAGGTACATCAATCTGCTAATTTTTCAGAAACAGCAGACTGAGCGAAAGCTGCTATATACTATTAACCTTTATAACCATATAGATTACCTGTTGATAGATTATAAGGTGGGCAACTTCAAAATTCTTAATTACGTATCAATTGTTATCTCTAGGTAATTGAGTAATAATAATTATCATTTGAGTTCTCAAAGTTTTAGAAATCCTTGTTTATCAATAATAGGATCATAATCCTCACCATATATGAAAACTTAAGATCTTCTCTAATTTCTGTTCTTCAAACTTCTCAAATCGCATAAGAAATAGGCAAATCTTTCGATGATACGAATAAACTGAGAAACATTTAGAAAGAGGTAATTAAACAAATAAACTTTAATAATTGCAAAGCGGCAGAAATTTCAAGGAGAACCAATGAATCCAAATAGCAATTACGACGAAAACGATTCAGATAACAACAGCGAGCTCTCAGAAACCGAAGAAAGAAACCTCGAGAGCATTATAAGTATTTTCCCGAAACGAGATCTCCGAAAAGAAGTCGAGAATGCTGATAAATCGACCTTTGAGAAAATCAAGCAGCTGCTCAGCTGTCCAATTTGCCTGGAAATATTCAAAGAGCCTGTTTTTGTTAAAGAGTGCATGCACAGATTTTGTAAAGGCTGCATTGAAAAGATAATTCGAGGAAACCATAAAAATTGCCCTACTTGCCGCAAGAGCATCGGTTCAAAGCGCGAGCTCAAGCCTGATAACGCTGCAGTCGAAATGAGTAAACAACGCTATCTTTTGTCCTGTATCTCAACCGGATTTTACAGTCGTAGCGATATTCACAAACCTCAAGGAATATTTAGAAAAGGAAAACGAGCATGAGCTTGCAATTTTACAGAAAACATTTAAAGATGGCTTTCTGCGCTCCTCGACAAAGAAGAAAGGCGCCAGGGTATTTTCACGGCTAATAGCTCTTGTCTGATAAGTCTTTTAGAAACAAGCATTAGATCCGGCGTATTCGGAAATGGATGAGGAATCAGAGTTAACCGAGCTCAAAAAAACAATCAAAAGGCAAAAGAAAGCCACTAAAAAGGAGTCTACATTGCAGAAATCAGGAGAAGCTTCCCAGCGGATAAAAGTAGAAGAGGAGGAAATGGACGAAGAAAAGAATGAAGAAGAAAATTGGAATGAAGAGGAATTACTTCAATTGTTAAAGAACTCAACGATAGAGGAGCTGTTCAAAAAGACTGAATTTGTAAACACAGCTTGCTAAAAGCTCTTGGCTTGATTAGTTATAATTGCAACTAGCTTCTCACTGTGAAATTCGAGCCTTTGCCGAGCTCGTGGTATCTCCCTACGATTGAAAGAAACGTAGAACTCCTCTTTATCACCCTCGTCTAAACTAACCAACTAAATTACTTCTTTTAGGTGATAAAAGCCAGTTCGATTATCAAAATTGAGCACTTATACTCTCATGTGTGTAATGAATTGCATTTTAAAGAATCGAAGTATAAGGAGAGGATTTCGCTTTACATTAATACAGGGGTAAAGACTTCTTAGGGATTGGAATGAATGAATTAAATCAATAATGCTTAGGATTATGTAAAAGTCGATGAGAAGAGGAGTTTGCGTGATTTGTTGAATAATGAATGGAAAGACAACCGGTCTAATGGAGTGACGACGTACGATCTTGAAGCTTTTGTGAAAGAGATCCTAGACAAGTCGTACTTGAAAGAGGATACGACGAGGATACTGTATTATGATTTCGTTTTTGACGATTTACTTGGAGCTTAATTGAGGTTTATTTTCGAGGTGTTGTATAGTATAGATATTCACTATATCCCAAAGAAATCGCGTTATTTTTATCATATGCAGAGCTCGCTCGAATGAATATTTCAAATTGAAATTATCGGTGTGAGATTATAAATGAAAAATTGAAATAAGAGAATTATTTTTGAAAAACAAATTGTATCGGCATCGAGAAGGAGGGTGAATCTTTTTTTTTCTATGTAGTTTTTGGGTTCTTGATAACACCTCTTGGTTAAAAGAGACGCGAAACTGCTCCTTTGATGTCCAAGTCGGGAAATATGTGTAGTTAAATAAATAAAATGAAAAATAATATCAGCGGATGGGTAATTTATCGTCGTCTTTTGATCAAAGTAAAGGTAGATTAGAAGATTATTATGCTCCGATGAGTTTATTTACCATTGTTAAACAACAAAACTTTTTCGTATTTGCTTAAGATGACAGAATTCAAAAATAAGAGCTCTCGCTCATATGATAGTGATAAAAAAACACATAATTTAGTGGATTATTGCAAAAGAGCTGTTGGTGGGCTAATGTGAAGTAAAAATTATTAAGCAACCCAATTAGTTTCCAAGATTAATGGAAGTCATTTAAATTAGATAGCACAACTGGTTCACGATTTTAGTGGAAAGTAGTATAGGAAACAAAATATTCTGAATTTTGCAAGTTCGAAACAAGAGTTTTTCATTAGGGTCAATGAACCGAATGTTTGCTCAAAAGAAATACATTCAGGACACTTCGAGTACGAAACCTCCTCTTTAACTTGGTCGTGTTAATTATTTATTCATAGGTCAGAAATTACTATTATGAAGTGATTTAAAGTTGGTAAAAGCACAGTTCTCTCTACATGATTAAATTTGGAACTGAAATATAATAAAAATTAAATGAAAAATTTAAAGAAATAACAAAAAATGTTGTCTCGTAAGAGTTATCTGAAATTCAACATATCTTCACTTTCAATTTTTGAAATCCAGTTCCAGAATGGTAAATGTGTAGTTTCAAGCAGAAATCCATTTATTATTTCATTTCTGTAAATGATAAGTAATATTATGAAAATGTATCAGGTATTCAGAAGCAGTTAACAAAATTTGACTTTCATCATATCTTTCGTAAAGGTAAATAAATGAAATAATCCAATACCTTTAATATATCTAGCATAAACAAACAAGCATAAATAGATGTTTTACTTCATGTGTTTTTAAGTTAATTAACAAAGAAAATATCACAATATCTGTTTTCAGAAAATTACTCGATGGTACTAATTAGAACTGAAATGAATAATAACTCTCAATACTGTATCAGGAGACTCCGCAATAGTTTCTCCTCCAACTCATCAGGTCTGCTGACCCTCGAGCATGGGTCATTTTCATGATGACTGTTCTCAACGGGCTAGAATTGTAACAAGGCGGCTTGCAGGTAAAGATCCATTGTGTAGCAAATGTTCACTAATAATTGAAAAGTTGGGTTCGCATTTTGCGATAAAGCAAACTTCAGACTTAAGAAACTATCATTGTCT
>ENA-UOUE01000173-UOUE01000173.1-compost-metagenome-genome-assembly--contig:-NODE-173-length-52630-cov-9.858714_pt1 | contig 52630 bp, 44 predicted proteins | sample MGYA00238146_ERZ747223 | MGnify/ENA primary metagenome ERZ747223 (study PRJEB28781, sample SAMN06268865) | compost metagenome | isolation source: single cell | place: USA: California, Emeryville, Joint... | reverse complement strand
TAATAAGTTGCCATCCCAAGTAGATGTCCAGTTGTATCCAAACCCGCCATGAAGAATGTGATAAACTCATGGACAATCTCATCATCATCAAAATTTTCCTGAGGATTTTCTTGCTGATATTTAAGCAGGAGATATAGAAGATCATGTTCAGCTTCAGGAGGAAACTCACCTTTCTTCATTTGATTCTTTCTTTCTGTGACTATGTTACGACAAACCTGCTTGAACTCCTCCATTCTCTTGAGAAGATTTTTCACCTTCATATTTGGAAAATATTTCACATAGTATTTGTTAAATAGCATATGCATTGGAGTCATTGATTCCAGCGTAATGTCACTCATGAGCTCTGCAAGGATCGTACAAAACGATTTTCCATGATAAGTTTGGCTTGAGAGTCCGTTCCCAAAGAATGTCTGGCAGACCGTCTCTCCAGTAATCGCTTGGAAAAAATTAATCGAAGACAGTTTCTCGGCTGGATCAATATTCTCAATGAAACCTTGCGCTATTTTTCTAATTCGATCGATCTGACCTGTTAAGAACTCGAAATGAAAAGCTTGAGAATCGATTTTTCTATGCTTTATCCAGATATTTCCTTCTGCTGAGAGAAGTCCATCTTGAAGAAACATTTTCAATAAGCCTCCTCCCATTCTCTTTTCGTAAAGGTCTGGCTGTTGCTGCTGCAGCTTGAAGAATTCTCTGAGAAGGTCTGGATCTATGAGCTGAATAGCTAAAATAGGACCGTTCATTGCAACAATAGCCTTGCAATCGGGATCTTCTTTAACGATTTGTTTGAACTGATAAAAGAAGTCACCTTTGGTGGCTACATCCTGAAACAACGGTTTCAGATTGGGAGCCAGTCTCGACCGAACTATCCTCTTTACGTGTTTTAGGTTACGGTAGGGAGCGAAGAATAGGTAGGGAAATACAAAGACTCGATGAGCTATAAACACCAGAAAGGCCGCAACTATGAAGCCGAGAACATGGTAGAAATTAAAGTCTAACATATTGATGGTGAGATTGGTTCTGAATAATTAGATGAGTAAATTTAATTGCAATCCTTTTCAGAGGGTTCTGTTATCGTTATGCGTGCAATTACCATAACAGTTTTGATTTCGTTAAGCTTGAAAATACCATATCTTTAACTTTTAAGCGTGGTCTTGAAGTTGCATTAAAATTGGTCAAAAAACAAAACTATTCGATTTAATTATGGTAGAAAGGCTGGGGTCACTACTTATCAAAGTTTTTATTCATTAGGTGAAATCAATTGTAACGATAGAGTTCCCTATTCAGAATTACTTACTTTAAGAGACCGTTTGATATATATAATTTTAACTTCATGAATTATCCTCGCTCTCAAGTCAAATTTATCTGAATTATATTTTCCTGATATTAAGTTTCAATTCATCCACAGGCTCATACAAGAACCTTCTGGTCATCTTCAAGGTGTAGTCCTCTGGAACTTCGAAGTCAACGACTCTCATGAATTCAGAAAGGATAATTTTGGCTTCAAGCATTGCCATATGTTGTCCAATGCAATTGCGAGATCCGGTTGAGAATGGAGTGAAAATGAATGGATTTTGAGGATGGGAACTCATGACTTTTCCAGCAGAATTTCTCCACCTATCCGGACAGAACTCAGTGGGATTTTCGAAATACTTGGGATTAGTATGGTTGAGTATGAAGATAGGTACAAGTACCACTCCTTTGGGGATATCTAAGTCTCCTAATCTATGACTTTTTTTAACCTCCCTGGGAAGTAAAATTGGCGCAGGAGTTGCAAGACGGAGAGTCTCATTCAGCACACAGAGCATATATTCCAGCTTATTCAAATCTTCATAAGTACCTGGAATTTCCTCGTGATTATTCTCTCCAAACACACTCTTGATCTCCTCTCTCAGTTTCTCTTTCACTCCAGGTGTTCTGGAAATATAATAAGTTGCCATCCCAAGTAGATGTCCAGTTGTATCCAAACCCGCCATGAAGAATGTGATAAACTCATGGACAATTTCATCATCATCAAAATTTTCCTGAGGATTTTCTTGCTGATATTTCAATAGTAAATAAAGCAGGTCATGTTCAGCATCAGGGGACAGTTCACCTCTCTTCATTTGATTCTTTCTTTCTGTAACCATGGAACGACATGCTTGCTTGAATTCATCCATTCTCTTCAGAATCTTTTTAACCCTCTTGTTTGGGAAATAGTTCACATAATATTTATGAAACAAGAAATGCAGCGGGGTCAGAGTTTCCAATACTGTATCAGACATAAGTTCAGCAAGGATAGCACAAAAGGATTTCCCATTAGAAGTTTGACTTGAAAGTCCATTTCCAAAGAATGTCCTACATACGATCTCTCCAGTGATAGACTGGAAGAAATTTATTGCTGGCAGTTGCTCATTGGGATCAATCTTATTAATGAAATCTTTCGATATTTTTCTGATCACATTGACTTGATTCCTCACAAACTCGAAATGAAAAGCTTGAGAATCGATTTTCCTGTGCTTCTTCCATATATTCCCTTCTGCTGAGAACAAACCATCTTGGAGAAACATTTTTAGCAAGCCGCCTCCCAGTTTCTTTTCATACAAATCTGGCTGTTGTTGCTGCAGCTTGAAGAATTCTTTGAGTAGATCTGGATCTGTGATATGAAATACCAAAAGAGGACCATTAATTGAAACAATAGCTCTGCACTCGGGATCGTCTTTGACGACCAGAAAGTTTCTAAATAAGACAGAGGGAAAAATAAAATATTTTTATTTAATTCAGGATGGGAAGGCGGGGCTTTCTTTCATTATTTCTGAAAAGTAAAATCGGAAAAAGCAGTTACTCAAGATAGCAGCGTTGACCTCCTGTGTCCTGAACAACCCCAAAAAATTTTGCATCATGAGTCTCAATTGAAGGGACTTCTTTAGAGGCTTTATGGTATCTGTTTGGTCCAATAAAAGAAATCGCCTTTTGTTGCTGCATCTTTAAACGACTGTTTCAAGTAAAGAAGTAGTCTTGATCTGATAACTGTCCTGATATGTTTTTTCTTGAGATACGGAGCGAAGAAAAGACGAGGAAATACAAATGCTCGATGTGCTATAAAGACTAACAGAGCCGTAACTATGAAGCATAAAACAGTGTATATATTTAAATTTATCATTTTTCCTTATGATCTTGGTCGGATAAGGATTAAATACATTAATTTAAGAATAATTCACACGTGCGAAATCCAGATTCATATCGGTGTTGGACGTGATACATGAGAATGCAGAAACTCCGTATTCCATTCATCCCTTAATCAAAATCTCATTATTAATTTGAATTCCCACGTGTGTATTCAAAATCAAACGAATATTATTATTATGATAGTCAAGATTCAATGAACAAGTCTTTTTCTGAGAGAACTTCGGAACGAACTAAATAGCCAATATGATAATATCAATATAAATCCCAAGTCAAACTAAATTGAACTAAATTTTCCTGATATGAAGTTTTAATTCATCCACAGGCTCATACAAGAACCTTCTGGTCATCTTCAAGGTGTAGTCTTCTGGAACTTCGAAATCAATGACTCGCATAAATTCAGAAAGGATAATTTTGGCTTCAAGCATTGCCATGTGTTGTCCAATGCAATTGCGAGATCCGGTTGAGAATGGAGTGAAAATGAATGGATTTTGAGGATGGGAACTCATGACTTTTCCAGCAGAATTTCTCCACCTATCTGGCCGGAATTCAGTGGGATCATCGAAATACTTCGCATTAGTATGGTTGAGAATGAAGACAGGTATAAGTACGGTACCTTTATGAATAAGCAGTTCTCCTAACTTATGAGTTTTTCTAGCCTCTCTTGGAGCTAATATCGGTGCTGGAGTCGCAAGACGGAGAGTTTCGTTGAACACAGACACCATATACTCCAGCTTATTCAGATCTTCATAGGTAATCGTCACTTCCTCATTGCGATTAGCTCCAAACACACTTTCGATCTCCTCTCTCAATTTCTCTTTCACTCCCGGTGTTCTTGAAATATAATATGTTGCCATCCCGAGCAAATGCCCAGTAGTATCCAGCCCCGCGATGAAGAATGTGATAAACTCATGGACAATTTCATCATCATCAAAATTTTCATGAGGATTTTCTTGCTGATATTTCAATAGTAAATACAGCAGATCATGCTCAGCTTCAGGAGGAAACTCGCCTTTCTTCATTTGATTCTTTCTTTCTGTGACTATGTTGCGACACACCTGCTTGAATTCCTCCATTCTTCTCAATACATCCTTGACTTTTTTGCTCGGGAAATATTTAACGTAGTACTTATTAAACATGATATGCATCGGTGTCATTGCTTCTACCACAATGTCAGAAGTAAGCTCTGCAACAATTTGGCAAAAGGATTTCCCATTATATTTTTGGCTTGAAAGTCCACTCCCAAAGAATGCTCTACAGACAATCTCTCCAGTGATATTCTGAAAGAAATCGATGGCAGATAGCTTGTCGTTGAAATCGATCTTATTAATGAAATCTTTCGATATTTTTCTGATCACATTAACTTGACTCCTCACAAACTCAAAATGGAAAGCTTGAGAATCGATTTTCCTATGTTTTTTCCAGATATTCCCTTCAGCTGAGAACAGACCGTCCTTGAGAAACATTTTTAGTAAGCCACCTCCAAATTTCTTTTCGTATAGGTCTGGGTGCTGTTGTTGCAGCTTGAAGAATTCTTTGAGTAGATCTGGATCTGTGAGTTGAACAGACAAGAGCGGACCATTTACTGAAACGATGGCCTTGCAGTCAGGGTCTTCTTCGATCAATTGCTTCGCTGAGTCAAAAAAGTCGCCTTTTGTTTCTGCATCTCTGAAAAAGGATTTCATACTTGGAGCTATTCTTGATCTAATGAGTGTCTTGATATGCTTATGCTTCCGATACTGTGCAAGAAGAAGTTGCGGAAACACAAGTATCCTGTGCGCTATGAACACCAGAAAGACTGTCGCTATGAAGACGATAACATGGGAAACAGTTAAATTGATCATGATCCAGGTTTGAGCGAAAATTTAATTCGAATAATGAAGTGTTTGTTAAAACTATATAATTTCCGCATGATTAAAACAATGTGATATTGTAATCTAAGTGACTCATAAAGATACAAAGCTAGATTCAAATATTCATAGAGTCTTTAGGAGTCTTTTCGCTTGGCATGTTTCCAAAGTATGTTATCATGAAATATTACGTTCGAGAAATTCTCGAGATCTGAATCCCTGCGTTTCCAAATGATATCCTACCAAATCGCATTAAATCATTTACAAACGAGGAAACTCCTCTGAAGCAGTATTCTCAGATATTCTATATTACCAGAACTAAGTCTCTTTCCTTACAATTGCGATATATGGCTCGTGGAGTCTTTTGCTTGCTATTTTTCTGATATATAACTATTATTTCGTTCCTTTCTTCCACAGTAACGAATGCATGAAAATATTTCGATGTGTGCTCTGTTTATAAATACAACTCAAGCCGGGCTGGTACGCTGTATCATTGCGATTGGATTCTGATGAGATCCAATCCATTGGACTTTATTTTACAGATAATTTTTTTGAGGAACTAAGAAGAAATCGGGCGGTTTAGAAAATTTCTTTATTATCGAATTTATCAGTAAAAAAAAAAGTAAAGTATGATATTTCACTTTGACTCATACAAAATTGCAAGAAGATATAACATAAAACTGTTGATTACGCTAAAATTGAGGCACTACTTACACTCAAGGTATTGGAAGCGGATAGTGTTTGTCTCTAACCCTTGCATTACTGTCTCCAAATTGACATGGAACCGATAATATTTCCATATCTGATAATAGGCGTAAGACCACAAAATTCCAATTCATGAGCTTACCCATTTAATAAGTCCAATATCATCATTCGGAAAATCTCTTCTGTACTGCCTCATAACAGCTGGAAGGTATATCTACATAAAGGTGTTTAGGAATTGTTGTTTTGGGTGTAAGCAGAATAGAGCTACCTCATCCTCGATTTCGTCATAGAGAACGGTATTCTTTAAGGTATCCTTCACAATTTTGTCTAGTTTCTGCAAGATAATAGATTGCCGACCTTTAAGAAGAATGAAATCTACCTCTTCGAAATTGCTTGACTCATAGGTCTCTAATCGCTTTGGAAGTTCATTTCCTTGGTAGAAAATAAGGGGAATCCTTGAGTCCCGAATCTAAAAGTATTCTCTCGTTATCAAATGTCAATGGACGGAATATTTACAAGAACTTGCTGGCTTCTCATATCAGTCCCAGAGAAATATTTCCCGCCAAGGATCGAGTCTGGTTTGGCCCGATTTCCTCGCAAAAATCCATGCATTATGTCATTGAGAGTGAAATTCTTTCCCGAAATATTATAAAGAAACTTCTCTTTCCTTATGACATTAGATTTTCATCAATAAACTCAACAAGGCTTGTTTACTGTAACGATTGCGATACAAACTGCCCGACCTTACCAAGAACATCCAGCCTTTCAAGCTGTTGTGCAGGGACTTCCATTTTTAGCAGTTTCTCATGCACATACATGATCTGATACATATTCAAAAAGAAAGCAATCTTCTCGTTCTTTTGTAAAGCTTGCACATTAACCCCTTGCAGTTCAGCACTTAGCTCCATAAATTGGTTGTAGTTCTTGCTTTTCTTAATCTTGGTTATTAAATTCTTCTGATCTTCCTTACTGGATTGCATATCTTTCAGCACATCATTCATTTTATTAATCATTTCAGAAGCGAGTTGATTAGCAGGACAGCATTCCTCTTTCCAGATTCTAAACATATTGACAGGGATTCCTTCTTGATCCACCTGGAGACGATATAATGCACCCGCTGAGTTATGAAACTCGTGATGGAGAGGGTCTCCGTTCACGACGTGAAGATGATGCTGGTCCAGTAGATCCTCGACGATGTGTTTGATCTCTTGACTGTTTGTAATATTGCTGTTTTTTTCAAGCCAAATCGCAAGATCTTCTCCTGTGACTACGTTTGTAGCTGTTGTAAACACTCCTGTTTTTACGTTTCGGCGAGGGATTGCTCTCAGATTATTTGCAACTTCATAAAGTCTATTTATCAGATTCATAATATGAGACTCGCGACCGAAAGGGAGATGGAAATTACTCTTTCTTGTTCAACCTCTTCACAACAACGTGCTTTTCATCATCTGCATTGGAGATCTGCTAATTATTAAGTTGCAGGCTAGTATATGCTATTTACAATGCTGTTTGTCTTATCCATCATGGATTTCTTTGCTTTCGTCGGATCCAAGTCAAGGACGCCAGCAACCTCTTCTTTACCTCCGTGCTCTTCGACGAATCTGTTAATGCGGTCGTTTACATAGGGGATTTTGACCAAATCCCAAACGCTCGGTCGTTTCATAGGGTTTTTCTGAAGCATGACATCTACAAGGTTAGCAACCTCGGGGTCTGTGCCCTCCGGAAGAGAATCCGGAGTTGCTTCTTTGATTAACTCGAACAGTCCTATGGGGATGTTGTTTACATTCTGAAAGTAATAGCATTCGACTAACCTCCGATATGGTCATGCTGAAACGGACGCTTCAAAGCTGCAAGCTCATAGAGGGTGACTCCAAGTGCCCAAATGTCGGCTTTCTGACCATATTGCTCTCCACGACACACCTCTACAGCAGCAGTTGGTGAGAACTATTTCGAAAGAGAGAAATTGAGGTACCTGGTGACATATTGTAAGGTGTTCCCACTGTAGTTTTTGCAAAATCGATGGCAGTCCCAAGGGCCTTTGAAATACCAAAGTCTCCCAGTTTAACGATATCGCCTTTTGTTAAAAACATGTTTTGAGACTTGATATCTCTGTGTAATATATTCTTTGAATGCATAAACATGAGCCCGATGATCATCTGCACCGCCCAATCTGCAAATAAGAAACAAGGTTATTATCGATATCGCTGGTTTTCTGAACATACTAAGGAGCTGATCTTTCGTAAAATGCTCTCCCTCAGCTTTCTTCTCATTAATACGATCACTTAAGCTGCCTCCCTCGGCGTACTCCATGACGATGTAGAGGTTGTTCTTTTCTGTGAAGGAGTTGTAGTAGCGGATAATCGTTGGTCCTGATAGCACCTTGAGCAGAATAACTTCATTCTCAGCAGCTTTTCTCTCTTGTGGACTCATAAGCTGAATCGGTATGATCTTCAGAGCGAATTCAGCTCCATCAGTGATCCTCTTGACAAGTTCAACAGACCCGCCGGCACCTCTACCAAGCTATATCGTATGCCACCAGGTAATCGGACCATGCATTAAAAAAAGTTTATTACCAATTTTATTCTTTCAAACTGGTCGCCGCCTTTATCGTCTTTGCGATTTGCGGTATTTACGTATTTGGACAGCGTCTTAACTTTCTGAGGGATGATAGTATTAACACACTTGCTTTCTTTGTGTAAATATTGTATTACTCCTATTCGAATTGGCTTGACGAAATAATCTTTCGCTCCTCTCTGGATGCAAGTTGCGACAGATTGCTGCTCGCCGTCCGAAGACATCATGACGACGGGAATATCTTTTAATTTTTCTGTTTCTTGCATGATTGTCAGAACTTCAAGCCCATCCTTTCAGAGGAGGTGAGTGATAGTTAAAAAAAGCGCTGAGAAGATAGTTATTTACCATTTCAGGCATCATAAGATCGAGAAGCACGATGTCAAAGTTTGCGTCTTCTTTCATCAGCTCTTCGAAAGCCAGTTTTCCATTTTCGACAGAAACGACTGGAAATATGAGAATTATATTGGATTAAAGGAACGAAAGGGAGTGAAATACCTTCGCAGTTAGAAATACTCAAGAGATCTACAAGGGCGAGTCGTTGAAACGAATCATCCTCAGCGACGAGGACTCTGATGCTGCGATTGCTGTCGACTATTCTTCCTATCATTTGACCCTTAATCAAGCTAATAGTTTCTCAATAAATAAGATTAAACCACTCAGATTAGCTCTCTAACCAAGTAGAATTTATTAAATAAGAATCATATTTCCTGGAACTTTGATTAGGATTTGCTAATCACAACAATCGAATTCAAGGCTTTTCCGGTTTAATCATCAAAGATACATTAATTCTCATTCTTTGTTAGGAACTCATTCTCTGGTTTTGTTAAAAAAAAAGTAATAAATGAGCAGTTTTTAGGACAACTTTAGTCAATTTCCCTTCTTGTCTTAGCTGCGGATATGAGTAGAAAATATTTTCGAACTGGAAATCTGTATAATTGGGGTGTCCAAAATTTTCTTGATCTGGTATGTAGACTCCATATTAAGCTGATATTCTTTCAAATTCAGAACGAGAGGTCTACAAACGAGCAACTCTTAGGTTATCAAGAGTAGGGCGTCTTTTTATTAATCACGATTGAGTTGCCTGAGCCTATTCAAAATCATCTTATCGTTTTGAGTAGCCTTAACAAGAAAAAGGAAAATACTCAATCCCTTGGAAGACAAATAGGTGGTTAGTACAATCTGGAGCCCGATCTCTCTCCTAATCTATGTTTTCTTAAAAAGCACGACTCCTTCATTCGAGCCAATAGACGAATTATACAATTTAAAAAACTTATACTTTCCCAGAATCTTAATATTGTTCTCCACTTAAAACCCAAAACTTAACAAACTAGGTAATTCAAAAGCTGCAAAGTTCCCAGCCATACAAAACTATCGTTTCAAGTCGAGTTGATTTGAATTCTAGGGAATTTGCAACAGTATTTTCCAAGTGTCCACATTGAATTTACTCGTCTTAGGAAGGACAACTCTTACGAAAAAACAAGTTGCACCTAGCCATTGAGTCGAATATTTTAAGGGAAGTCTAATATAATTTAAAGTTCAATTTTTCTTGGCGCAGGCCACTATTTCTCATTTATTGAGCTTTATATTTCTTTATTTATTTTTCTGCGTTATTATCAGAAGCAGGATAGCGTGTTCGAAAATTGAGACACTTGTTTGTGGACTTAATTTTGCTGAAAGAATTAAAGTATTGGATAGCAACTAGTCGCGAATAATTTAATCGAAACTTTATCGAAGAAAAGACAATTATTTCAGTTCGATCAAAGTGATTCATTTGCTCTCTATAATCCACAATAAATTTCTTATAAATAAATGTCCTTTGCTATCAGATTTTTCCTTTGTTGCCGAGACTCTTCGAAGGACAATTCAGACCCCACAGTCAAAAAATCAGATCTAGTTGATGGAAAACAACCCGAAACTAAGCGAGAGAACGAGCCTGTAACAGTGTATCTCTCTAATCAAGGTGACCAACCCTACGGAGGCCTGTCCTTCAGCGATTTGACAGCTATTAAGGTCGCAAATCCAGAAAAATCTCAGCTAGAAGTCATAAGTGAAAAGGACAATGGGCTTACGCCGACAGGAAGCAAAGTGTCACAGGACAGGGATCAGAGCACCGGTCTTATCAGTTCTGAGCACAAAGATGGAAAAAACGTGAGTGATTCGTCTCCTTTTAACCACGAGATGACTACAAACGGGAACAGCCCAATGAATGCGGCCAAACTCGGAAATGAGGAAGAAGGCAGAGGGAATAGGAAGAAAGGAACTATCGTTTTTAATAGAATCACACGCAAAGAGAAGGAGCCTGGACTTCAAGCTGACAGCCCGAAAGACAGAAGGATTCTTAATTCTACACCAATTATGAGGGCTTCGACGTTAAAGCAATAAAGTATTGTTTGCACATATTTTTATTTTTGGATTTAGGCGCCATCGCTTTGGGAAAATTCTAAGCCTGCAATTTTCTCAATTTTATTTTCTGAGTTTTTTGGTCAAATATGTATATTCAAATTAGAAACATGTTTTGCTCATTGCTTTTAAATTTGAAATACCCCGATAAATTTTACTTCGCTTCCTGCTATTAACAAAAAAATTGAATCTCTAAATTGAGTGCATTAGTCAGCGTCCTGGTAGAATTCGTGTTCGAGGCTTAGCGAAGGAGGTATACTTGGAGTAGGCAGAACCACAGTGTGACAGTGTGGCTGAGAGAAGAGGCTGTGTCTTAATTTTTTTAAGATATGTAAATATTCGTTTTGTGATTCAGTAACTATTCCAATTAAGGATACTGGACCACAATAATCAATGCTGAGGGCTGAGTTTTTCTTCCAAGAAGCTGCTCTAACTGGTTGATATTTTGAGAAATAAGAGCTCTATAAGCTTTTTTGGATTTATTTTCCATTTCATTGGTCGGTGTAAATAGCGTCATTGCTTTTCATACTCGTTTTCGAGGCTATATTCCCTTCTGATCAACTTAGCTGTAACATCAATTTCATGCTTTTCTGGTTTCAATCATCATGATCATGATGATGATGGATTCTTTGGTCATAGAAAATAAACACTTGAAAGCGTGTTGTATCAATAGTGCTTCTTTAAATAGAAAGGAATTATAGGAATACTGTATTTGCTACTACTCATCATTTTCCCTGGATCATGAACAGATTTCCGGTGAGTTTTTGATTAATATTTAAAGAAGGGGGATTCCCGAGTCGATTTGAATTTTGAAATGATTCAACACCCAACTGCAACCATATTCTCAGTATTACCCGGTAAATCCAATTTCAAATGATTCGTTCTTGTTACTCCACATCGCGAGGTGGTAAATATGGTATGATCAATTTTGGAATTTTGTCTTGAGGAAAAAAAAAATTGGTTTTTTGTTTTTTTCTTTAATTTTGAATTGCATCGAAGTATATTAAATATAGGCTGATTCAATTTTATTTACTCCTGTCTCTCTTGATTCTTATAGAGCTAACTTTTATAGATAAAGCACATCTACAAAAACTATATAAGTCAAGTATGCAAATTTTTACATGGGTTCCAGAACATTAATTGCAGAACCGCCATAAGTTATGAAGATTAGATTTTCTTCGGCCGAATAGGTCCAGTCTCGTAGCATTGATTTCAATCTTATCGAATTAGTCGCTCTTCCTGTTCGATAGTTCACCATGTAGAGAGTCTTCGAGACAGATTGGAGCATCAGTTGCCTCCAGTTTGGCAAAAAGTTTGCCATGTTTGCAAATTTCTTTAATTTGATCGTTCGGACGCACTGGAAGCGCTTCATATCCCAAATTTTCACCAAGCTATCCGTACCTGATGTTAGAACAAAACCTTTACCCTTTGCATTCACCGGATCAATGAAATGAGAGAGCTCTACGATAGTCTCCTCATGCGCTTTTTTGATTTTCACGCAGGTATAGCCATTTGCTTTGCGTCTCCAGAAACCTAAATTTCCAGAGTCAGTGGCTGTTAGAATACCGTTTTCTGAGGGAACAGCAACGCATTTCACAATATTTTGATCTTGGAACTTTAACGTATCAACGCAAGAGAACGACGCCAGGCTCCAGATCTTTACCATTCCTTCCTGTATGTCGAGAGTCGCGATTCTACGACCATCCTGGAGGTCGATGATCGATGTAACAGCGCTATTTGGTTTGCTTGACTTGAAGGAGCCTAAAAACTCCATGCACTCGAGACCGTCCTCTGAGGCGTGTATCTTGAACGCGTTTATGCGTCCTCCTTTCAAACCGACAAGAAGAGTCTGTTCATTGTTCAGATAGAGAAGCGCTGAAGGACTTTCCATTAGAGTGAATCTATTTTGGAAAATAAGCTCTTCCTTCTCATTTCGGGTTCTTGGAAACTTCCAGATCTTGAGCGCTGGATTGTTTCCGCCATTTAGCGTCGCGAGGAAGTTGCCAGCAGCGCGAGTTTCGACTACAACAGCTTTATGATAGAGTACTTCGGGTGTTGGGACTGATGGGAAGAGTGAATGCAATTTGAGATCCTGAGGAGTTAAGGTATTTGGAAAGAAGTGTAAATTAGAAGTTACCTTGATCTCGGTTCTTCGTGGTTGAGATCTTCGTCGGTTGACTTGGACGTTAATGAGGGCTTGGGCTAAGGAATTCTGTAAAGATTCATAAGGATCAAAAAATTGGCCTTTATCGATGTTTTTTGGGATCGAGTAGGTAATTTTTGGATGAGAACAGGTTCCTGTAGCGCAAGAAGTGCGGTAGCCGACCTCATTGAGCATTTTTAGCAGCACTTCGAAATCAGGAAGCTTGTTCCCGCCAGAAGCGATCATTTTCTGCAGCAAAAGCTCGACCACTTTTATGCTACAGATAATCATGCTCTCGCTAGGATTGTCAGACTTCTCTGAGACCGAGCTCACTAATGTCTCGAGGTCTAGCTCACACTGAGAGTGAGTGCTTTTTCTTTTTCCGACCTCTGCATCCAAAGCAGAGGAATTGTCGCGCTTTGGGTCCCTGAGGAGACCGCAAAGTAACGACATGAAAATGTCGTTTAGGTCTGTCATAAACTCTGGCAGGCGCGATCAGCGGGCTAACCCAGTTCTCTTTGTTTTCAGAATTAATTAAAAGATTATTAAAATTCGAAATGCTGTTGTCAATTTAAACTCGTGAGATTAGAGAGTCACACGATAGTTTTGAAATCCAGCCAACGGGGCTCCAAACAATCTATTTTTTCCATGAAAATTACTCCAAATCGAGACAGAAGTCAGGGTCCTGGATTCTACGATTTCAACAAACATCGTTCTTAGGATCTGAGTTCGCTCTGGGCAATAGATAATTATTAATTCTTCATATATAAAATTGAAGTATTTCGTCTCATCTTATGACTTTGTGAGCGTATGTGAACGTTTATTATCTCTTGGCCAAATGACAAACTATTGATAGATTGGCATTTTCAAAATTTTTTTTTTCCTCCAAAACCGAGAGCCTTTTTTTTATTATATTGACTAACTTGCTTGGGATCTCCTTGAGGATCAGTCAAAGCCTCCAAGAATTCAGAGTTTGTAACATCATATTCTATCAGTTATAACCTTATGTGCAAGTTAACTTGAAAATCTCAAAAAAAAAAAACATATGCACAGCTTGCTTAACATACAAGAACAGGTGTACACTGATTATACGTGTTTCTTCTAGAAAACTCCACATCGGTCCTTTGTAAAAGATTTGAACGCGTGTTTTGAAGAATAGTTCGATCGAACGAGACCTGATAAATACCGGTGGTGCTTAATAATTATCGAATTAGAAAGATCAAATTAAAACGGCTTTCACGTAATGCAGGCATCTCGCAAATTTTCTTCGATTGTTCTAAGCGTTCTATTGGCTGGAACGCTACTCTCACCAATCGTTAGCGGTTCCAATGAAGAAAAACCTCTCAGCTCCAAAAACCCGTATATTGATGCTATTAGCCCAGGCGACAACGTGCCGGAGGTCGTTAACGCTATAATCGAGATTCCGAAAGGAGAACGACTGAAATACGAAATTGATAAAAAGTTTGGCATCCTCAAAGTCGACCGCTTGGTCAACGCGTCCTTTAATTTCCCAGCAAACTACGGTTTTATCCCACAGACGCTTGAAGACGATGGAGATCCATTGGATGTGCTTATTATCAGCTCAGTTTCAATCCACCCGTTGGCTCTGGTTGAATGTCGTGTGATTGGTGTGATGCCGATGGTTGACCAAGGTGCTGGTGATAATAAAATCCTTGCGGTCATTGAAAACGATGCTGAATACGCGCATTTCAAGGATGTAGAGGATATACCTGCTGAGGTGACGAAACAGATCAAAGACTTTTTTGTCAACTATAAGAAATCTGAAGGGAAAGTAGTTGTAATCGAGGACTTTGGCAATAAAAACGAAGCTTACAAGGTTATTCAGCAAGCTCTCAAATTATATAAGACTAAACAGAAAGAAGCTTCATTGGGTGGAGATCGTGATTCGTTATAATGCTCTTTATTGTATGTGTGGAGTTCTCGATTTGTTGCGTATAATGTTTTTCAAGAAGAATGTTATATAATAGCCCCAATCTGAAGAAAAACACTCTGAAAGGAATAAGAAATATTCAAATATCAAGGCATTGTTGTGAGTCAGATATTTCTTCTTTCAGGCTTTGTAGAATAAGAACGGATTTCTTGTATGATACAGGAGGCTGACAAAATCTTTTTAGAAAAGCTACAGAACAATTTCACTAAAATAAGTAAACATTTAGAAGTTAGTTCATCAAGAATTGAAGAAAGAATTGTTAAACATTCTCCAAACTTATGTGAGTGTTCAGGTCAGAAGGTTTTGACTTATTCCGTAATAATCTGCAAGTTTCTATTATAATATCCAGAAATGAGTGAAAACAAATTTGAATATTATAAGCACGAGTTCTGTTCAAATGAGCGCTCAATATAGCCAACCCAAGACTAACATCAGGTTTATTTTATACATGTAAGCCGCAGAACCGCTATAGAAACTTTTATGCAAAATAGTCTCTTATGAACGATATAACACCGCCGATATAGATGGTTCAGCTTTCGCATCTCACAGTAAGAACCTCTATCATACAAAAGATAAATCTTCTCGCTTATTTTTCCTTTTCATTAGATTTGTTCTGTTGATTAGCAGCACCTTTTTGTATCATAGCTTGAATTTTTTGTTGAGAGTTGGCTGCTGCAGTCAGCATTGCCTCCTTCGCAGCTTGTTTCTTCTTCTCTTGTAGTTTGGCTCTGAGCTGATCTATCTCATTTAGGAGGCCGGCGTCTTTCGTATAATAAAGGCGGATCATTTCATCAATCTTGTTTGAGGATGGATAGTTGTACTCGTCTCTGATTACAAATCCAGAGTATAATCCGAGACCAAGGCTGAAGATTCCAATATTCAATGACAGAAGCTGATGTGGACGAAGCATTTCTCTCGTTTATTCCTATATACCCTTTTTACGTACTCAGTTAAGTATTTCAATTTATAATTAACTCGAACTATCAAATTATTGTTCGATAGCAACTTCTTACTGCTATTTTCGCAGAGAGAAAATGAAAGCCTAAGCAATAATAAAGGATTTATCCCCTTGTTGTTCTAAGGATGAAAACTATTTCGACGGCTGCTTTTGTTAACTTAACAGTAAAGGTCACGTCTTGCCTTTCTTTTCGTTCGTCTCAGTCTCAAAATTATCGTTATCCAATTTTGAGAATTAGGTGGTAGTCTTATATGCCATCTATCCGATTGGCTGGTATATATACTTTATTGATCATATAAATGATCTATCTCACTTGCGGTTGGCATAATTGTGAAGTAAAAACAGAAAATTCGTAATTATATGCCTTAATTTCCTCGTGGCATATCTCTTTAAGGATAACTTATGCTATCTATAATCATATGAGCTTTTTATTATTGATTCTTACAGGTTTGTCTTAATGATTTTGTTAGTAATTATAATTTGTTCGGGATACAATCGCAAAGGAATTGATAAAATGGACTGTGATTTCTCTCTCAGTTTTCAAATGACTTTCAATTCTAGCGTTATTGAAATATTAGGAGTTTAACACCCGGATTTAGCTAATTGAGATTCTAAGATATTCAAACCTTTTCTTGTTTCAAAAACAAATATGTTACCTGTGATGCCCAAGTACTATTCATGAGTGCAAGTACTCTTCCACATCTAAGAATCTACGCCTTCCTTACTCATTCAAAAATATTTTATCGCTTTAAGAGCCAAATCCATCCGGTAACAAATTTCGTAAATTAAATGTTCTCTAGCCAAATTTATCTCAAATTTAACGGTTTTAAATAATTTGAATTTTTCTTAAATGAAAGAAACTCGGCAGCTCTTACTCCTAAACCTCCTATTGGCGTTCTTCACCGTAGGAAACAGTAATATCTAACTCGCTTCCGTAATAACTTCTTAATCCCATAGCCGCTCTGATTACCACAGTCCAACTCTCACTCTCTACATCCACAGTCGGCGAACTCGCGAACTATTCCTTTCTCATTCAAGGAATCCCGACGACGACTCCAGATCTCTCCAAAATCAAGGTGGTTTTCCCTACCACTCTTTATACCATTACCTCCACTTCCTACACATGTGACGGAATCACGAATGCTAATCCGGTGCTCGTTTGCAGCGGAACTTCCACCGATAATTCAATCACGGTCTCTAACATCGGCAATTTTCCGAGAACTATAATACAGTTCAGCATCCGAGGCATTCGTAATCCAGGAAGCACACTAGTGACCCAATCTTTACAGCTCTTCACTTTGGACAGTGGATCCTCGCAAATAGATGTCAAAACAACCGGGATACTGCCGTCGATAACTCCAGGCACTCTTCAAAATGCCCAGCTTTCCTCACTGTCGCAGGTTGCGGGCGCCAATTCTTTCCTTTTGGTGCATTTCACCACCCAGCACAGTGTTCCTGCAGGCTCAGTCATAATGCTGTCATTTCCAAAATATAACGCACAGGAAGGAGCACAGTCCTACCAGCTAAAGAGCATGATATCGACTAATCAGCCGACATGCTCCGCTATCTCGGTAAAGATTCCGTTGATTAGAGCTTTAAACTAAGATAATTTAAATAAATAAAAGGCTCTATCCTCTAATTTATTGTGCAGCTTTGATTCAAACACTGACCTGCTTACCATCTCAAATGGCAATCCAACCTCCAGCATCCCCGCGCAAACACAAGTCTCTTTGACAGTGGCTAACTTTACGAACCCTTTCTCGTTGAGATCAAAAGTAAAAAATCATTATGGAGCCATTTTGAACTTGTTTCTAGGGGACTTTCACCATTTCAACGGTAGCGAGCAACGGCGGAAACATTGATGTCGTTAGCGGACTCACGCTCGTGATTTCTCAGCCAGCTATGCTGAATTCACCAGGGTTGATTATTGATAATAGCGTGATAAACGCTGTGACAACTTATACGTTCTCATTCAGCTATCCTAACCTAGTTGAAGCTGGCAGTTCAATAGAAATGATATTTCCAAACGAAATCACGTTTGATGCTAGTAACTCCTCGACATCAATTATATTTTAAATTATTATTGCATCAGCAACCTTGCGAGTGAATCCGCTCTCTGGATTAAACTCTAACTTAGTGACCAGTATTACAGGGAATAAGCTGACCTTACAGAACGCTTTTCAACATTATTCCGTTGAAGGTGGTTATGTGTTTTACCAGATTCTCCAGATTAAGAACCCAGTAAATTTTTCCCATTGAATTTCAGAATTTTTTATGCATTCAAGGCAACAACAAGGACTTCCTCAAGCTTTTCTATTTTTGTGAAGGACTCTCAAGGCTATTTATCTCAGCAGATTGGAAATATCTCAGAACTTCAGGTCACTGCAACACCAGGCGCGATTAGCAATGCCACTCTTGTGCTAGCTTCGAGCCAAATTAATCAGAAGACCACATATACTCTCTCTTTTATGCTGCAGTCTCCATTGCCTTCTACTGGCGTCATCTACATATATTTTCCTGCTGAAATCGCGCTTGATCCTCGCAACGGCCAATGCAGCATCACTTCCACTGACTCTGATGTCCTTCCAAGCGCACTCTGTGTTTCTGACACCTCTACGCTGAGCATCCAGAATGCATTTGCTTCGAGCTTCAGCGGAAATGCCACAATTTCTGTAGAGATTCCTAATGTAAAGAACCCTTCTTCCACGAAGCCTCCAGCAGCATTCACAATTGAAACCAGAGACAACCTTAAGTCTAACTCAGGAGTGGTTGTCGATCAATCAGCAGCCTTATTCCTTGTCACTAGTTTAACCCCAGGGAACATAAATTCAGGAGCAGCTGAGAGCTCAAATGTCATCACTGCTGCAAATCCAACTGCCGGAGCTGTTACAACTTATAATTTTGTATTCACAATCGCAAACAGCATCCTTCAGAATGGATATCTCCAAGTCAGCTTCCCAAAAACTGTTTCAGTCAGCAGCAACTCTCAGTTAAGTGATATAGTTGGATTTTACACAGCACCATCGATCACTGTGGATCCAATTGACGGGAAAATCACTATTACAAATGGATTTGCAAATGCATCCTCTCCAAGCAACCTGACGCTCAAATTCAGTATCAGCAACATCACTAACCCTCGATCTTTCGCTCCTTCTAATGGATTTACCTTCACCACCTATGATGCGGACGGCTATATCATCGATCAGACGTCTTCTTCACTGAGTGTAAGCATGTCAATCGCAGCGGTTCTTGATACGAGGACCAGTGTTGTCCCCGATTCGCTCATTAATTCTGCATCAACTGATTACACTTTCATGATCTACCCGACTATTCCAATCTTAAGCACTGACTTCATAACTGTTATCTTCCCAAGTACCATCTTTTTTGAGAATCAGAATATTCAATGCGTGACTGCAGACCCCAATATTCAGAAAATTGACCAATGCAGTGCAGGAGGCGCGAACGCAGTCAGTTTGGGGTTGTCCTTTTCTAGCTCACCAATCAGCAGCAGTTTTTCTTTCAAGATAAAGAACGTTACTAATGCATTCTCCACGAAACCCTCAGGATCGTTCCAGATCGTAGTAACGGATAACGGGGGATTTATTGTTCAGCAATTGCTCTCGAGCCTAGTTATTACTACAAACACAGCTTCCAACATTGCGCCTGCTACAACTGTAACACTCTCTTCTTATTCTATCAATTCCACCGCAAACTATATGATAACTGTTAACACTACAGTTGACCTTCCCCAAAACTACTACATTTTGATCACTTTCCCTTCTGACATCACCTCAATCAGTCAGCCGCAAATCACCGGAAACCTGGGTGCTTCAAACTTGCTGCTGATAAACCAGAAGCTAAAAATCTATTCACTCCCACAAGCAGCAAAAGGCCAGACTCTTAACTTCACACTTAGCTCGTTTACAAATAGTCTCCTATCAGCTGGTTCAAGGACACTTACAATTGAGTTTTACACTACAGACGATTACATAATCCATTCAACTTTCGCTGGTATCAATATGGGTTTTACTTGCAGTTCACCTTGTCAGTCATGCTATGGAATTGCAACGAACTGTACATCTTGCGTCGAAAGTTACCCGTTCTTCTATCTTAACAATTGCTATTCCGCTTGTCCCAGCGGCACGGTAGACAATGGGGCAAAAACATGTATTAGCTGCGATCCTCTCAGCCATTGCAACACCTGCACACTCACAAACCTCTCAACTTGCATTACTTGCACATCGACGTATAATCTCCTGAGTTCCATTGATATGAAATGCTATAGCTCTTGTCCAGCAGGTCTATATGCTACTCAGAGTCAATGCCTGCCTTGCGGAGTCGGATCGAACTGTGCTACTTGTAACTCCTCGAATCCCTCGCAATGTCTCACATGCTCATCCACATACAACCTGTTCAGTGAGAGCGACAGTAAATGCTACAGTGCTAGCTGTCCTGAAGGGACAACATTATCTGAATCAGGAAACATATGCAAGCAATGCAAAGCATCATTAAATTGCAAAACTTGTTCCCTCACCTCGCTCTCAGCTTGCACGAGCTGCCCGAACGCTTTGCCTTACTTGTCTGAGATCGATTATTCCTGCAACGCACAGTGTCCTGACCAAACCGCAACTGTAAACATGGGGAATGGAGCATTCACGTGTAAGCAATGCAGTCTTGACTCGAATTGCAAGACATGTGAAGCGGCAGATCTTTCAGTCTGTCTAAGCTGCCCAACGACTTTCCCTTACTTAAACGTGGTCGATAAAAAGTGTTATGCGAGCTGCCCTCTAGGCTATAGTAAGATCGGAACGAATTGCATGCCTTGCAGCGCTAATTGCAAATACTGCAAGGACGATAACGTCAACTATTGTATTGCTTGCGAAGCTCCTACGCCATATTTAAACACTCTGACTAACACTTGCATGGCGACCTGTGTTTCACCGTTCTTTTTGGATCCCGTGTCTCAGGTGTGTACTCTCTGTAACACAACTGCAAACTGTGCCACGTGCTCGCCTTCTAACACCAACTATTGCCTCTCCTGTGACTCCAATTACCCTATCTTTTACCCAACGATTGGATTTTGCTATGCCGTCTGTCCTTCAGGCTCCCTATATAACCCAAGCACAAAGCAATGCCAGCAATGTAACCAGCCCTGCGCGACCTGTGAAGGAACGCCCGACACGTGCACCTCTTGTATAAATCAACTCCCGTACCTGCTTGGTAGTACCTGTATGACAGTCTGCCCCTCAGGCTACAAAACAGACGCGAAAACCGGTCAGATTTGTGTACCAGCCGCTTGTGACCCACAATGCCAACCTTCATGTACACTGCCCGCTTACGATGAGAGCCTTTCAAGATGTAACTGCGCACCTGGCTCCTACTATTGGCAGCAGAATGGGACTTGCATTGCGGAATGTCCAGCAGGATATTTCGTCGATTCGCAACGAGCTTGCGCGCGATGCTTTGAAGGATGTGCTTCCTGCACATCAGCGACAACTTGCTCTAAATGCAGTGGAAATAATCCAGTCTTGCGTGGCTGCTTGTCCCTCTGGTTACTATCATTTCGAAGGAAGATGTCAAGAGAATTGCCCTTATTTTGTCTATAATACTAGCTATTGCGTAGTAAACTGTCCTGCTGGAATGATCGGCGATGCTAGCTCAAAAATTTGCCTTTCAATTGAGCCAAAAGTAGCCATTATTGCTCCTTTTTCGTTCATTTTAACAGTACTGCTCTTTTCTGGTCTCATAATAGCCAAAAGAAGACAAAGAGAAACCCTTTTCTTCAGCAACTCAGTCGCGCTCGTCTCCATCGTCGAAATCGCGACCTGGATGTTCCTTCTCATACTTTATTTCGTTGAGGGATTCAGCTCAGAAGGAGGAATAGTCGTGATTTCAGTGGTGTTATCACTCGTTCTAAACCGCATATTTATGCGATTTTATTACAGAAGAATGGTTGTATCAGATCCCAACTATTCTGCTTGGAGAGCAGCGAATTTTAAACAAGTCAAAATCCTTGAATTGGTTGCGGGTGTCTGCTCGTTAAGGCTTCTGCGCATTGTTTTTGGGAAAATGACAAAGCACAAATTCACTTGGGCACAGTTTTCTAAAGAAAGAGAGGCGAAAATGTTATTCAATAACTTCGCCTTGATTTGCATTCTCGTAGGGAACCTGCCTGTGCTTCTGAGCAATTTCCTGAGCTTCTCTTCAGTGATAAAGAAGAGTCAGCTCTTTGTCTGTATCATCGAAACATCGATATTGAGCATTCTCCAGGTTTTCCTAACGACGTTCAGTTACGCAGTATTCTTCAGCAATGCTCCTGAGAGATTTGATGATTCTGGCACTGTGCCCAGAGTTGGGTTCGCTGAAGTGGAAAGAGACAAAAGCGCAAATCATTCCGTTACGCTTGATATGGACAGATCGTGTGTCAAGAGGGAATTGACCGACTCGATCATGGATAAATCCAGTCAGAAACTATTTAATATGGTGACTTTGAAAGACGAGCAGAATGGTAACAAAAGCAGCAGTACCTCGGGAAGAAAGGTGATCGAGCTCGAAGAGTCCATCATTCAAATGAAGCAAGAATTGGATGAATCAAGTATCTGTAATGAAGTAAGAGGCTCCATGGAACTACAAGTCCACTCGAGTAATGATGGCAATTTGCTGATACATATTCCCAACAGAACTATGAACGATTCGATCCTTAATGACTCAAAAAGTTGTCTGGCTATGAACGAGTCAATTTTAGGGCTAAATGAGAAAAAAGACACCTTTGCCAGCAGAGTGCTACAGGATCGAACTGCAGAAGCTGCTAATCTCGGTAATACTATACATTATATAAAATGTTTTGCTAATGAATGATTAATAGGGGAATCAGTGAATGAATTCGAAGGTTTTAGTTTCTCCAAAGCACAGGTCTTACGTCGTGACTCCAATGACAAGCAAAACGAGCTGGAGAACCAAAACGAAGAGAAATTCTCGCCCTCAAAGAGACAAGGCAGCCTGATTAAACTCAAGCGGCTATCCCCTGTAAAATCTCCTACCAAGCCAAGACAAACTAAAGGAAGTGAAAACATCGACTCTGATCGATATAACTCTCAGCAAGACAAAGAAAACTGCCTCTCAGTCCGCGTTGATAGTGAACGCCATCACACACCAGTCCTGCAGGAGGCTTATTTGGCATCGCTTATCGCTCAGAAACGCAGCCCTCAGAAAAATTCATCAAATAATATCCTTCCTGAAAGCAACTCGATAACGGTCCTTGAGAATGATAAATCCAACACTTCTCTTCAGCGGTCGGCAACTAGAGGCAAGATCCTAAAGCCAACGCTTCTCGCCTCCATCTATGACAATAGAGAAAATGCCAAGCCTGACCATAGAGATGGTTTGAGTCATGTGTCCACTCTAACGAACATCCCGGAACTAAACAACAACTTCCATAGTCCACGAGGAAACAACAGCCATCATTTTGACAGCGTTAATAGGAAAATCCAATATTCTCAGCAGCTATCAGATAATAAACCGCTGCTGAACTCAAAAAGTCCGAGCGAAAGCGGACAAAAAAGAGAATCTATGGAGCTTTTCCCGAAATTTGAAGTCCATGATCTCGAACTCGTCAATTTATGCAATAAGCTGCCATCGCTCAATTCTTTAAGCGAGTTGGGATCAAATCTCCCTACAAGCTTGAAGGAGTTGGTTCTCGGCCAAAATAATGATTCATTCAACAGCGGTAAAAAATCATCTACAGGACGAGGATTTAAAAAACGTAAGAGTTATGCCTCGCAGACGAAAGAGGAGCAGTTTAAGCCAGAAAGTCTCTCAAATCTCGAGAAAATTACGTTAAATTCTGGTAATGTCAGTTTATCGGTGAGCATTGATTTGAAGGACTTACAAAGCGATGATCAAAGCATCCACAGTCAATATTTCAAGCAGAGTGTGTCAGGGTCAAAGCCTAGAATCCCGAAACCAAAATTAAATCTTTTCGAATCAAAAACTTCGTTGGCAGATCCTGAGCTGGCTAAGGCCAGCGTTGCTACTGAGGAAACGAATATTGCGACCCTTATCAGACTAGCCGAGGTTGAAAACGGAGAACAAAGGTCGATTTCGATTCAGAAACAATTTTCAAAGCCGAAAAATTTATTCTTTGCAAATAGCCACCCGGAGGAGGAGAAGGGCGGAGACGAGCAGATGGATTCAGAAGATCGATCACCTTCTTCCGCTTTGTAGCTTCAGATAGAATTATTTTAAATCCATTATCAGCTAAATAAATGTATATTGATTGTTGTTATTCCAAATCTTTATTATTATTGTCAGCTGTCTTATCCTCTATCATGTAAATCTCTCAGAAATTCCGTAATGATTTTATCTCAATCCTCGCAATCAGCCCTGACGGAAGTGTTATCACGAAATTTGAAATTTCGGACTTGGAATTTTGAAATTCTGTTGATTTTTGATCTGCATATTATTGATTGGCATTCTCACAGTAAAAGATATTATTTGAAGCAAATCGTTCAATTATTTTAAATGGAGCCGTCTGATAAGCAAACCGAGTATTTAATCCGCACAGGGCATACTGATAAATGCCTCCAGGCGATCGATGGTGTTGTTGTTCAGCAGGCTTTCAACGGTCATATTTCCCAGAGGTGGGTTTACGACTCCATCAATGGAATATTTAGTTCAGTCGCCTATCCCAAGCTCGTTATTTCTATCCAAGATGAGCCACGTTTAACTCAGCGATTAGCATTAGCATTAAAGGACCTCAACGATCTCAAACAGCAATGGACGCTTGGCGCTGAGGGTATTGTCACATCCAAAGCAAATGTCGAGTTTTGTTGGGACATTGCCGGCTCAGAAACCCAACGCGGAGCGCCTCTTCAGCTCTCGACGGTCAGTGATCGGCTAAGTCAGCGCTTTAAGCTTGAGATCTTTGATCCTGCGAGTCAATCCAAAAAGAAGGAAGAGTTTTTAATTGTCGCAATGCATTCAGAGCTTTGTTTAGAAATAACTTCGAATGAGTCTGGTGCTGCAGTAAAACAAGGCTTTCTGCATGGGTTGGAGAACCAGCGCTGGACTATGGGACTTGATGGACGGATAATCAACGTTAAAACAGGATTGTGTCTGACTCCGCTTGATAGTAGCCTCGACGATGGAAATTCGATCGTGGTAGAGCCTTTCGATGAGAATAATCCTTACCAAAAATGGAAGCACATTGACAAGAAAGGACATTTGGGCATAATCGATACAGACCGCAAATGCCTTGAAGTCATTGGAGGCTCAAAGGAGGTTGGCGCAAGAGTTTTACTCACGACCCTATCTGGCGGAGACCACCAAAGATTCAAAATCGTGCCATTTATCAACCAGTTTACCTATCTTCCTTTTGAATTGAAGGAGAGATACGTCATTGTTTCTCTACACGCACGAAAAGTCTTAGATTGCGAGCACGTCTTAGAGAGCTCGAAATCGAAACGGCCACTCCGTTTGGCTCCTTATTCAGCTTCGTTGTGCCAAATTTGGCGGTTTGGACTCGACGGTAGGATCGCTTCAGATAAAGACGGCTGGGTAATTACAGTGGATAGTGAAGAGCTAACTGATGGAGCTCCTTTAGTCGTATCTCCGCGAAATCGCCAAGAGTCAACGCAGGCATGGAAGTTCGGAAAGCGTGGGATTTTCCAAGCAATCGCGAATGAAGATAAGGCTATTTCGATCAATTCTGGCAGCATGCAAACCGGATCGCGGTTGGCTTTGTTTTCGAAGAAGAACGCAGCAAATCACCAACGATTTTCTGTGATGACGTTGGAGGAAGCACGGAAATGTTTCCTCGAAAAGAACATCTTCTCTCCTTTCTTAGTGGACTCGTTTGAAAAGCTTCCTCTAATCAGTGAATTTCTTCTCGTTGCTGAGCACTCACAGAAGTGCCTTGATATTAAGGACGGGAAAAAGGAGGATGGAACGAATGTGGTTCAAAACGCGATTAATGGTAGCGAGACACAGAGGTGGAGGGCTGATGGAGAGGGCAGACTTATCTCGTGTTGTACTGGGAAAGCGCTAGCGATTAGAGACGGGAAAGTGGCTGATGAAGCGATTATTTGCATTGAGAAGGCCAGCGACTCCTTAACGCAGAAGTGGGTGATCTCGAATGATGGGTTCGTTTCCAGCCAGCAAGAGAAGTCGTATGTTCTGACTGTATTTGATGGGAAACTCGAGAATGGGGTAGTTGCTGTTTTAAATAAAAATGATGGAAAAGCGGATCAGATGTTCAGGCTTGAAATTCCTCCCAACACGGTGAGTGAAAGTAAAATTAATGCGGAGATTATGGAGTAAATCACATGTTACGTTTCGTAGCATATTCTATGGTAATTTTATTTTTCAAGACAGCTCGAGATGAATTATTGTAACTTCTTATACCCTTGAGAGAAACAGTCCTATAGGTACTCATTCGAAAGTTTGGTTATTATTTGTGAATTATTTACGATGAGAAAAGTGATAAAATTTTGCTATTGAGTATTTTCGTCATAATAATGTAGGGAATCCAGAAATTGAACATCAATTGCTCTTTTCATTAGCCAGACTTCCATTAGAATGACTATATCGGTGAAAGCAAGCTTTCATGTAGGCGAGGGTTTATTTAACAGTGAAATGATATTAGAATTTAAAAGATTTATCGATTTAAGTTCTCTATGATGCAGTTTCTCAAAATTCTTTTCCATTTTTCCCTCATAGTTCGGCTTTCGTATTCATTAACTGAAAAAGTTTCATACGAACTAAAAGAGGGTTGGAAATTCAAATCAACCGGAAACCAAACATGGCTTCCAGCTAAGGTTCCTGGAGTTGTCCACCTTGATCTCCTCAACAATCAAATCATTCCTGATCCTTTTTGGAGAGATACTGAGGGAGAGGTCCAATGGATTGAAGAATTAGATTGGGAGTATACTACAAAATTCACTCTTCCTGAAGATCTCTTGAAAAAGAAGTTTATTCGGTTTGTATTCCACGGACTTGACACCCACGCTTATGTCTCTCTCAATGACAAGTTGATTCACGAAAGCCACTCTCAGTTCAATAGATACTACGTCGATTTCTTCAATCCTGCAAGCCTACAAGGAGAGCAGAACCTGCATGTGCTATTTAAATCCGCTCCGAAACATGACCTTGAAAAACACAAGAAAATGTTTCTTCCAGCCGACAATCCTCACATTTGGTCACGTAAAGCCGGTTACCATTACGGTTGGGACTGGGGACCACGTTTATGTGTCAGTGGGATCTGGAAACCGATTATCGTCGAAGGATTTGACTCTGCGGTGATTGAGTACGCTTACGCATATGCGAAGCAGATTTCAAATGCAGAGATAACAATCGGCCTTGAGGTCGAGTTTGCAGCTGTTGCTCCAGGGAACTACTTTTTCGAAGTCAGTTTGAAAAATATTTCAGGCGTAACTACCCGAAGCTCTCGTTTTAAGGTCAAATCTCCCGGTAATTATACCCTCGAGACCGAGATGTCTTCAAGTGCATTGAAGCTGTGGTACCCAAATGGATTTCGTGGACAGCAACCGCTCTATGACTTCGATTTCGTGCTATTAAGAGACGATAAAATCATCGATGAAAAGTCCATCAGGACCGGATTTAGAACGACTGAGCTTGTCCAGGAGCCTGATAGCAAGGGTTCAACTTTTTTCTTGAGGATAAACTCTAAGGACATTTTTATGAAAGGGGCGAACTACATACCTCCTGAGAGTCTAATGCCGCGAATGACGAAAGAAAAATACTGGAAATACGCTGAAATCGCGAAGGAATCAAACTATAACATGCTGAGGATATGGGGTGGAGGCCAATACGAAGATAATGAATTCTATAATGCTTTAGATGCGCATGGGATTACAATTTGGCATGATTTTATGTTTGCCGGTGGGATCTATCCCGCTGATGCCGAGTATACAGAAATGATGAAAATCGAGTTTGAGCAGCAGATTAAAAGACTCCGCAATCATCCTTCAATCGTCATCTATTGCGGAAATAACGAAATTCATGAAGGTATCGGATTTTGGGGATGGGGACAAGGAATCAAGGAGGGAGAGGGAAGAAAATGGTACGAGACCATCTTTCACTCGCTTATCCCTGAAGCATTAAAGAATTTTGATAAAGTACGAGTGCCTTATTGGCCTTCATCGCCACTTCGGCAATGGGATGAAGACGAGTCGATGTTAATCGGTGATTCTCATTACTGGGGCATCTGGCATGGGGACAAGCCATTTGAGATCACTAACACGAAAGTGCCTCGCTTCATGGCTGAATATGGAATGCAAGGAGTTCCAAACATCGAGACGATAAAAATGTTTACGAAGCCAGAGGACAGGAATATCAGCTCCAAGGTAATGAAGGTGCACCAGAAGCACCGCATTGGGTGGATCGTGATTCAGAAGTACTTGGATTATTACCACCAAGACCCCAAAGATTTTGAAGGCTACGTATATGTCACTCAGCTTCTGCAGGCCAAAGCGTTCCAAACGGCGATCGAGGCAGAGAGACGCAATATGCCGTATTGTATGGGAACTTTGTACTGGCAGTTTAATGACTGCTGGCCGGTGACGTCTTGGGCGACTCTGGATTATTACTTCACCTGGAAGGCTGCGCAGTATCGCGTGAAGAAATACTATTCAGAAGTAATTGTTTCTACTTATCAAAACCCTGAAGATGAATTGGAGGTCTATGTGGTCTCAGACAGCGATAAGCAGCAGCTAGGCACCATAGAATTGTCTTTGTTTGGGTTAGATGGGAAATTGCGATGGAGAACTAAACTAGCGACAATTATTGGAAATTCCCAAAGTATTCTTGTTTACAAGCAGGCTGTGAATAAAATATTGAAGGAAACGGATTTAGAGGCTGAGGTAGTCTTCCATGTGTTGCTGCAGTATCATGACAGAGCAGATCCGCAGCAAGCAACACAGAAATTTGAGCATTTCCATTACTTTGTGAAACCAAAGGAGCTGAAACTACAGAAGCCAGATTTCATGATTTCTCTTGATAAAGCTGCGAAAGAGGTGATTGTGAAAGCTGAGAACATTATCAAAGATTTGGAGTTGTATGTTGAAGGGAGCGTGCTAGAGCTCGAAGATAACTATTTTGATTTGGTGCCAGGAGAGCAAAGGATTAAGGTTAAGGCGTCTTGGTATGAGAAATTGGAGAAAATTGAAGCTAATGAAGTCAAAGCTCGAAGTTTATGGGATACATATAATGGAGATAGAGGCAATCCATATCGTGATGCTCTTTGAGCTTGCTGAGTTTTATCTTAGAAATTGATACTTAATATTATTTTGAATATTGATAATATAACATGCAGAAAATTCTTCCAATGATGAAACAAAATTACTTGCTTAAGTGTGAGATTTTGAAATAATTTATTAAGAATTTTTTAAAATAAAAAAAAAAAAGTTAGCGGGAATAAATTTAAATTCCAGAGTTCAACGGTAAAGGTAGGTGCATTGACTTTCCTTTTGAGTTGTAGTTGGTGTTTAACACGAAGATAGCGAACATGAAAATGTCATGGGTATTAAGCTAAGTGGTTGATAAATCTACTTTGAATCATTGTATGTAAATTTTCAAAAATCAATTATTGGGAAAATATCGGTAAGGGATGATCTTTGTATAGAAACGAATTTATGTATTGGAGTGAATAAAATATGAAATAAACTAGAACTAAAGCTACTCTGTCTTCCCACTTTGAAAGCTTCATAATCTTAGTGGAGAGCAGACACTCATTTTATTACATAGAAGTTTAAACGGAGATTAAGTAAATTAGTTAAGAACTAGATATACTCTGTGATTGAATATCTTATAGTATAATTTAAGTGCGCTTGGTCTTCTTGGAAACAACAAGGAGAAAATTACTGTTAATAACTGCTTTTTAAACTAGAGGCTAGTATAAACTTGGATCTCCTCTGTCCATTTCAATTTCTAATTAGTAATACTTCAACAAACTAAATCATTTTCGAGAGGAGTATGAACTTTATGAACTGATTTTCTCTGTCAATTTTCGCTTTCAAGAATGTATGAGAAGTGTTATTATGTAATTTGTCAGACTTATAAATTATTCAATCAATACAATTGGAAGTCACGAATCCTCTTAGTGTCGGTCATTACAAGTAACCGTATTATTGTAAATTGTTATTGTTCAGAATTTTCCTTCCAAAACTTTAATTCACACTTGGTTATCAAACATAATTAACATTGTCAATCAAAGATTTTACTTGTCGCCCATCTATTTCATGAGGAGGACCTTAGTCTAACGCCTTCTTGGCTGACTCCTTATTGAAGCGGCACGTTTTTGCAGTCGAGCTATCTAAAATTAGATGATCTCTGAACCTTTCCTTACCACTTGTCCGTCAATACTATGTTCTCCTCCTTGGAGCACTTTTTCAACGGAGCCTGGGGCTATGAAATCAATAAATCCAAATCCTCGGCTTGCCCCAGTTTCCTTATCCTTCATAATAATGCAGTCTTCGATTGCACCAAATGTGGAGAAGTAAGTTTTCAAGTCATCTGTAGAAAATGGAATGACTTTTTAAGCAATCAGCCTTGTTACCTATTGTCATATCGGGAGAGAGCGCTCCGACGAATAGTTTCCTGAAAAAATGGATTAGAAAACCTTTGCTGAGGTCAATTTACCTTAAAGCAATAGTTGAGTCTACCATATCTATTTTATTTGATTCACAAATATTCAATCAAAACTTTATATTAAATCCTCAATTTTAAGCGAGAATGAGAAAAGGCTTATTGCTCACTAAAACACTGTATGTAATCATATCAACAAATTCTCCAACTATTCATGTAGAAAGAAAACCATCGCAGCAAGAATTTTATTAATAAATACTCTAGAGATATTTTTAAAGGTGATTTCATTTTGAATTGTAAGTTTCAAATGTTAATTATCAGCAATGCAGACTGAGATCACTAGTAGAGAACAATTTATAAGCTTCCTATCTAAGTCTCAAACGCTCATCTGATAATATATACATCTTAAAAGATTCAATCATCATATTCGAAGGCTAAAATGGAATTCCTCTTCTGGCAGCTTCTTGCTTTCTATATTCAATCTCTCTGGTTTCTTGAGCCAAAGCACAACAACCGCAGCAGCATGTAAGCAAAAAGTCATCGCAATCGTCTCCTGGAATATTGAATTTCTGTCTGATTTGTTTTCTGAGGCCCATATGGATAATGCAAGGAACTCCGAACCACCCAAGAACAAGAAAGAGGAGTCCTTGTTGAAGGCATCCATCCTTGTGGAGTTGTTCGTAGTTCTGACCATACTGAACGCATGGGCACAACCAGCTCATAAGGCAGGATGGCATATCATCGCAGCAGCCGCAGAGAGTATGTTTAAAAGGACCAACTTCCCAAGGAACAGGGTAATTCTGACCCACTTGAATGACGATTCCTGGCATTGGTTGCTGGCCAGCCATCAAAGGTTGTCCAACCATCGGATTTCCTTGCATCATTGGTTGAGAGTACATATTATTTTGCTGAGGAGGATACATATTGTTTTGCTGAGGGTACTGATTGTTTTGCTGAGGATACATATTGTTCTGCTGTTGGAATTGTGGGTAAGAAGGGTTCGATTGAGGTTGAGCGTCGTTGTTTGGGTACATTTTACAAAATTTTGATTGAATTTATGCTATAATTACTTGAAGCAAATTATTTAAGTTTGATTCTATCAGATTCATTAGTTTAACAAGGATACGCGATCAATTTAGTCTAAAATTAACCTCTTACTTCATGAAGTATTAATGCTAGGAAAACGCTGTCAAGCTGCGATAGGTGCGATCGGTAGCCAAGGCGCTTTAAAATTTCCTTTGAAACCAAGTGGAACCTCCTGAAGTATTGCGATTCTCATCACAACATTTGAGCAGGATGGTTTCAAAGCGTATTTAAAATTTTTGAATTGGCTTTCTACTTTTGTGAAGTAAGATAGTGCGAAAACACCTTCGCTGCTGAAGAAAGATACAATTAAGAGCGGAGAGCAAGAGCGAACAAATAAGAGAAAGTAATTCAGTAGTAGTAGAAAAAGAACCCATAAAACCAATTGATTTCGAATTAATCAAGGCTGTTGGTAGGAGGCTAACACTGGATGCTTAGAAAATTGAATTCTTTCAACCAAGCCTGCCGAGAAAACGAATGCAAGCAAGAGAATGACTAACTCCAATCGAAATTTACGAATTCAGAGTAAATGGGGGTAATTTCGACTCTGGCTTTAAGCCAGCAAATGAATCATAAGCTCCAATGAGAATCTCATTCACCCTCCCATCCTCGGGCTTTCATTCGGCGATTTTACAATCAATATCTCTTGAATTCTCAATGTTGATTTTAACCTCCAAATTTTTGCTCTCAAAAGATCGTTCTGCTTGCTAAAGATGCACTAAAGCTCATTTAGAGCGGCTAACTTATTTTAAAGAAGCTGACGGTTTGCAAAAAAAGATTTTTCTTTTCCAGAAAATTTAAAAACTACTCAAGAGTTCGGAGAACGATAAAATAGCCTTAGCATATCATAGACTTTTTCAGACTCTAAAATCATTTATGTGTAGAATAGTTACTATCAAAGGGGCTATAAGGCCCAGAACCAGCAACCTCGCTGAATTCTTTTAAGATCTATTCTGTTTTCATTATTCAATTGGTTGTGTAGTCGATCTATTTAGATCAGAAGATTTCATATTTCTATCGTCTTAAGGCGAAAGTTACGAATCTTCAAGCCTCTGGAAGACATTTTCTTGAGAGTAGATGCCGTTGCTCAAGGTTTTGATTAATTTGAGAAGAATACTCTTGGAAAAACAACAAATTTTTGATTCGCCATCGAGGAACCGCTAGAATGGAATTCAAAAGAGCTAAGAAAATAGTTGATCTCGCAAATATGAGCCGCCTCTGTGTTGGCCAAATTAATCATTCATTCAGCCACCTCAAGCCAAGTCTAATCAAAGTCATCTTTACTTCAAATGCAGAGATCCTAAGTCTGATCTTTCTAAGTAACCTCTTTTTTGCTTTTAGCGGTGCCTCTCGGGCACTTTATACCAAAAGCGCTGTCATTGACCTCCTTTGAAGGCGGGAAGTTCCTACAAAGAGCTTCTGACGCGCCAAAATTAGCTCCAATCAATTGTTTTAAAAGATGTCCACGGAACCAATGCTTGAAGAACACCATCCCATCGGCAAGGCTCAGCTAGCCTTGTGTTTGAGGAGCATTTTTATTTAGGGAGGGGGGACCCGACTCAAATTCCTCAGCATTTAAATATTGGCACATATTTCGCAGAATTCACAAAAATTGCCCTTCTTAGAGCAGCTACTCACATGAGCATGCCTCATCACATTGAATTACAACGCTTACTGCTGGATTTTGCTCATGAGTGTCAGATTGTATATAAATAATTTGAGTTTGTAATGTCAATTTTTACAGGGTGAACGGATCACTTATAGCATTAGAGCACAGATATTGCGTGTAAAACCATCGTAGGAGGAATTTCCTTTAGGTACATCCAACTTTCATGAAGTTTTGTTAAATTTTTAAAAACTCATCAGTTCATGCAGGATCATGCATGCTAATTTAGGAGTTTACCGATCTACAAACTCAAGAAGAGCCAAATATTACATCTCACTTTTCTCTGATTTGCTGAGGCTAGGATTGTAGCAACACTCTAATCAAGCACAAGGGCAGTTAAAATTGCTATTAATGATACATTCTGTCGGGATTTTTGAGAACCAGTCAAATCCCTGCGCCTTTTTGAAGTTTTTGAATTGGCCGCTCTATCATCTTTCTTTACTCAACGAAAACCCCAAAGAAATCATTATTTGCATAAACTGAAGCCGACGATTCAAAAAAAAAAGGGTTGTATTTCCCACACAAATCGATCGAAGAAATATTCACACTTAATGCCTCACAAATGAGCCTTTGAAATGAATTATATAAGCTAATAGCTCTTTTCGGTATTGAAATTGTTGCGCTGTCCCTTACATTCATCGCAATGACAAACGACTCGAATCCGATGGGTGTATGTCCATCTTTAAAATACTATAAAACGAGTGTTGTTCACCCGGCTTTAGCCTCTCAAACTGCGCTATTAGTTCCTTTCCTGGCTCTATATCAGGGCGATATCACATGCAGTTGATTGGGTCTTGCTTTGAAGGTTGAAAGGGTGAGACGGACACTGAGGAGTTGGAAAAAATCGGGTTGCGTTGAAAAATAGGATGTTGGTTGCTATAGCAACCAGAGTCCGTGGATAATAGCCTACCTGGGCATATCTGCGCTTTCCTTTCAAGAACTTAATTGCAAGTACTAGATCTCTTCAAAAGAAAAAAATGCAATTGCTGGAAGTTGTTCTTTAGCAATGAGGTTTGACAATACGAAGTAGAGATATAACTCAAAAACAGTAGTAATAGTTCTCTTAAATTAATGCTTTAACAGGAAAAAGCAAGGCATATATACATAGTCTCTCTTGAGATCGCCTTCCAGATCTTCACAGATTTGAATTCTTGATTAGCATTTAAAAGGGAATACCCCTTCGAGCAGCTTCTTGCTTTCTCCACTCGATCTCTCTCGCGTCTTGAGCCAGCGCGCAGCAACTGCAGCACCACGTTATCAAAAAATCGTCCCAATCTGTTCCTGGAATGTTGAATTTCTGTCGAACTTCCTTTCTGAATCCCATATGCACGATGCATGGGATTTTAAAATATGCCAGAGCCAGGTAAATGAGCCCTTGCTGAAGGCACCCTTCTCCATGAATTTGCTCGTAGTTTTTCCCATATTGGATGCATGAGCAGCAAAAACTCATGAGGCAAGTTTTGCAATCGTCAAAGCATCCACATAGCTCGTTTTTATAAGGGCCAGACTCCCAAAGGCAAGGATTTGGCTGATTCATCTGGACAATAACACCTGGCATTGGCTGTCCACCAGCCATCATATTACCCGGCACAATCTGATTTCCTGGCACCATCTGATGCTGATTTGGATTATAGTACATGGAATCAGGCTGCTGATACTGCGGATATGCAGCATTATTTGCTAGAGGTGCATTGTTCTGATACATATTTAGGACGTTTTTTCAAATTTAATTTTGTGCCATTATTGAGCTTAATCTGAGTAGTTGCACTGTCGGATTCCTTAGTTTAATCCTACTCATGAGATCAAAAGAGTCTAAATATGACATTTCACGCTCCTCGTCGATTTGGGCTGAGAACGACCTGCATAGGCCTCAGGAGTGAGAAAATATCGAAAATTTGCTCTGGTATGCAAAAAATACCCTTTTTTGTTGTCATGTTCCTAATTTAGATTTTCTGCGCTGTCTATTTAATCGAGCTAAATCATTTATAATTCAAAAAAAAAGTTAAAAAGTTAAAAAAGTGATCATTGCAAATATGCAAAAGTCCTTCATTGCTATTGCCCTCGCTCTCACTTTGAGCTGCGCTGTGGCCACTTACACCACCAACAACTACGTCAAGGCCCCACAAGAAGTCGTCGCAAACGCTGACACCAACTTCACCAACATGAGCTCCCTTGCTGTTGCCTCCGTCACCATCGGTGATGTCTACCTCCTCTCCCAAAACGTCACTGCCAACACCGGAAACACCTCTGCTTCCAACTGGGCCGTCTGGTACAAGAAATTAGACGCCAAGACCCTCACCTCTAACACCAACGCCTCCGCCACCTTCACCGCTCCTTTGGTCACCTTCTTCTACAACAACTACGCTTTCTCCATCAACGGTGACAACGACACCAACACCCCACAACTCAGAGCTTACCAAACCCCACTCAACGGAGGTGCTGCTCTCCCAAGATTCACCTTCACCACCAACACCAACCAATCCTTCTTCCCTCAAATCGCCAGCTTCGCCGTTGTTGGAAAGACTGTCTATGCTTTCTTCCTTGCCGCTGAGCAAAAAGTCAACTTCACCAGCATCGAAATTGGTACCTCCAAAGTTGGAACCGAATACACCCTTACCTCCGCTTACACTGGATCCCTCCAAGTCGTCTGGGGTGAAGCTCTTTCCACCAGCCAACTCTTCGCCACCTGGATGGAAACCGACGCCCTCAAGGAATCCGTCGTTGACGTCTCCAAGGGAACCGTCGCTCCAGTCGCCGTTGGTGCTTTTGACAAGACCTACGCTTGCTCCGCTTACGTCACTGACAAGAAATACTACGGTGAAATCTGCACCAAGGTCGGTGAAAACCAAACCCTCCAATACTACATCAGAACAAACACCACCTCCCTTGTTCCATTGGGCAACCAAACCTTCACCAACACCTCAACTTTAGCCAGCGTCTTCCCATATGGCCCATACCTCGCTGTCATCGTAACTGATGTCACCGCCGCCCCATCTGTCTCATACAAATACCAAATCTGGAACCTCGACACCCTCACCCTCTTCAAGGAAACCACCCAATTCTTGACCATTGACAGCAACTCCACTGTCAGTTTCTTCAGAGTCCCACAAGGCGGTCTTTACACCCTCCTTTTCGACAACAGACAACAATCCAACGAAACCCTCACCAACGTCAAAGTTGGTCTCCTCCTCGGCAGCTCATCCCTTGCTTCCGTTCTTGGATTCCTCTTGACCATCGTCGCTGGTCTCCTCCTCTTCTAAATTTAACGTGATGATAGAATAGAAAAAACTCAAATACACAGTGTATAGCATTGTTCTTTTGAGTAATATAGCTAAATATTCGCGTGCAGTTGTCTCTGTTCGTGTAAAAGAGTTTATATGCAATGATCACATAGGATACATTGGATAGAAAAATTTCATAAATAAAACCAAAAAACAAAATAATTAAATTCCCATTTAGTTTAGTCCCAAAATCCAGAAATTAATTGCCTTGAGTGTTTCAAGGCTTGGACGAGTCAAATTCAGCTGTTGAAAGCAACGAGCCCAAATTTAGAAGCTTGGGACCTTGGCGAGTGCCGAAAGATCATGTCCAGGCTGAGCAAACCCAAGTAATGGGATCAGCTGAAGATGATTGTAACTAATCTTTGCTCATTTCAGAGTAGTACCTCTTATATGGTCATAATAATAGTGTGACTAGCAAGAGACCACTCAATTTGGAGAGATAAGTGCGTTATAGGGCCACATGCGGAGAAATGCGACTAAAAAAAGTTTCTTGTCATTTTTTGGTGCTTTTGTCCAAAGTTTAGATGATTTGGCACTAAAAACAAGCAATCGATAGACGAGCAGTGCTCATCCTATGAACTAAGTTAGTCAGGTACGTAAATATCCCACTAAGGAGAAAGCTCTGTTGGCAAAATATGACTGCTATGTTAAATCAGAAATATTGTGTATGATGGCAAAGATATCGTTGGACGCTTCAAAAGACAGTTTAGAAAAAGGATTTTCAACGCTTTTTTGACATTCTTTGCTTCATATCTTCAACCTAAAATGAAAAGTAAGAGAAATTTTGATTTGAGGGATATCATGTTGCGGCGCTGAATAATTTGAAAATTAAATTTCGCATCGAGCTGTTTCACAAGTTGTAATTTTTAACGAAATCAAGAAAGTTGTAATTTCATTGTTGGTCTCTAATCTGACGATTTCTTACATTAAATGATAAGGATGTCTTGTCCATTCCTTGCTATTATTTTCAGCAATCGGGAACCACATTTGCATTTTCGATTAACTTTTGATATTACTGATGAAGACTTTTGCTTGCAAACGCTATATATTAGAGTTTTGAGTGAGAAATTAGAGGGCGAATCATGGTTTTATTGTATGATTAAAGATATAGACGGAAAGACATTTATTACGAAAGTAATAATAATGACATTTGTCTTTTATCGTTTTCGGTGTCTTGCTTTCTCTTTTAGAAAGGGTTCATCAAGTAACATAACTTGATTTTTGTGGCTTTGTGGAGATATTGTTACTTTCGTGCCAGTTTCAAGCAAATTATATTTAAAAATGGTTTAGTATTTGAATTTCGAGAGGACTGGGATCATTTCTGTTGGAAAAAGGGTCGTTGTGAATATAATTTGCTGGCGAGGTCTGGAATGAGGATGAAATAGAGTATTGTTGGCTTCAAAAATGTTCTCACTAACAAGTAATAGGAGAGATTTGATATAATAGTGAGTAGTTCCGACTAACAGCAGTTTGCGGTTTATTCTCGCCTAGAAGAGGAAACTGAAAATGGCTTTAGAGATGCAATTCAGCGATTTTCAAACAAGGGTATCTTAAAGTCAAATCAAACTGATCAATGGTTGAGGGAAGGTAACTTATTTTCGGCAATTGTTCCAAGAACTGAATGAATAGAATAATGAATTTCTTCAGGTTAAGAAGAAATTTTATTATATAAACAGTTCTCTTTGTTATTATTCCGATTCATAAACTCAGTCGGCTCCTTCACAGTATCAAATTTTTATCTGATTGCAAATCCAATCTGATATCAGATGAAATTCACAAGTTTAAATAGTTAAATTCTTGAGTTTAAAACACAGACTCAAAATTGAAGGTTTTTTTCTTTTTTGTGAAAAGATGCTAGTTAGATACAAGCTGGACGAATAATTCCTATCTGAGCCAATGCCAAGCGGAGAAGTTATTCACTAGTGTTGTCTACAGTGCTGCATGAGCAATACATCGAAATTGCAGTCAAGAGAAATTCAGGTTGAGCCTCAGTCCCTGATCAGAATATTCAGAAACATTTAGAGCTCCAAGAGATGCGATATTTTATTTCAGTGAAAACTAATTTCAAAAATGCGGTTTGGGGTTGCTATCCTTGAACTAAAATTTATCGACTACGTTTTTTATACGCATTTCGGCTCAGGTCGATCGCATTTCAGAACACTAATATTGGTGAACGAATTCACGATAAAAATTTTTCCAAAACAGAAAAAAAAAAATTCAATAAATTCATGTTTGAATGATTGGCTTGAAGATGATTTTCAATCTATTTCTTCCTGTTCTCTAAAATCTATAGATACATTGAGCTGAATTCAGAACCAAGCAATTTTCAGGAGTTTGTAACTTTGATATCTACTAATTATTTCTGAAGAGAGTTCAAGGATTGGGAGGAATTTTCTTGTTAAACTCCCAGTTTAACTTCTTCAAGAAATGAACCACCGTTCTCCAATCATTCACTTTTAGTCTCGAATTTTCTGTATTGATCTCTGTCATACATAAAGTTTAAAAAAATGGGGCTTTACAGAAAAAATGCTATTTTTTACAGGTATATTGGAGACTGAAATTGTTGTTGTCATCAGCATTAGTGCGATTTGGTTACTTTATACCAGAGGCATTCTGAATCAACCACACACAAATCGAGAATTAGCCCATCCAATAGCTCGAGTACTTTTTTACTTAGGAGAGTTCTTTGAGCTTTGATGAATCTTATTATAATTCTTGAAAACCTAACTAGAAGTGGGAAATAGAGGAGAAATGCTTTATGGCAGTTAAACTCCCGAGTTCTTATTTTCTTGAGAAGGAGCTTTTTCAGCATTTTGTGTGACAGTTGACTTGTCTGAAAGGGACAAGTAACAAGAGCTTTTCGGCAGCATCAGAAAAGATCATCTTAAAACCTACTTGCTAACTCAAGATTTATTTCTAAGGAAGATTGATTTCAATGTGAATATTTAGACCTGATTAAATTGAATTATTTCATTACAGTCTTAATGCATTTTATCTATCAATAGCAATTTTAGAATTTCGTAATTCCCTCACCCAAACTCAGTAGGCTACGAATTATTATGATATACACCATTTTAGTGTTAGTTAATTGAATGGAATTCCCTTTCGAGCAGCCTCTTGCTTTCTCCATTCGATCTCTCTCGCCTCTTGAGCCAGCGCGCAGCAACTACAGAGGAATGTTACCCAGAAATCTTCTCTTTCGGTTCCTTGAATGTTGAATTTCTTTCTCATTTCCTTTCTTAAACCCACATGCGCGGAATGTGCGATTTTTAGATACAGTAGGCCCTGCTGATAAACCTCTTCTTCTCCTCCATGGAGTTGTTGGTAGTTTCTTCCGAACTGGGTGCAGGGGCAGAAAAAGCTCATTAGGCAGATGTTACAATCGTCAAAGCATCCACAGAGCTTGGCATGATAAATGCTAGGCTCCCAAACGCAAGCATTTGGCTGGCCAACCCCACCTGGCATTGGCTGTCCACCAGCCATATTTCCTGGAATCATTTGACCTTGAGTTGGCGTTTGATGTTGGTTTAAATGGTAGTAGGTGTTGTCTGGTTGTGTGTGCAGTGTGTAACCATATTCTTGAGAGGTAGTGTTCATCATCTTTTCAATTGTTGCTACAGTTTTATTATATTATCACAACCGACAAAATCTCGGCTTAAAATCCAGGAGTTTTTCAAATTCTCAAGTTTAAATCGCCTTATTTACAATACCAAAATAGTAATTAATCACATTGAAATTTGATATCATACCGTTAAATTGTTCAATTCATAAGTATAAATTTATTACTTCGTGAGTTAAAAACACGATATCATCTAAGATTTTAAACCTGGATACACCCTTAAATACTCATTTGCTAATTTAAGAAATAAAAGCTAAAATATCGAAAATGGAGCCTACCCACACTTCCTATAATAATATGTACTATGATAGTCAACCAATGACTATGCAAGGTCAACCTATGCAAGGCCATCCCATGCAGGGACAACCTATGCAAGGACAACCAGTGATGGGGCAAAACATCTATGGGCAACCTATGGCTGGTGGGCAGATGATGCCAACAGTAATTAACATTACATACGTTGGTAAACCACCATCTATCTGGGAGGAGGGTCCATATAAGAATCGGCTCTGCGGTTGCTCCGATGATCTAACATCCTGCGTTATGAGCTGGATCTGCCCATGCATTCAATTCGGACAGAACTATGAGCAAATTCATAAGGGTCAAGGACTTCGTGCAGGAATCGCCTATGCTGCTGTTCTGTTGTTCGCAGTCCCTTGCGTTGTCCATGGGGGCTTCAGAAAAGAATTGAGAGAGAAGTTCAATGTTTCGGGAACTAGTCTTGAAGATTTTGCTGTCACAGGCTGCTGTTTCTGTTGCGCGGTGGCTCAAGATGCCCGAGAAATTGCGTATAGAAAGGAAGACGCTGCCAGAAGAGGTCTTCCTTTCTATTGAGATTAGAAATTGAATTTATTCCAGCCAAACAGTCAACATATTGATTCATTATATCTTTTCATATCAAAATCTAAGCTAAATAAATTCTCGAAAATTATTGTGGTCAAATGAAATTTGAAAAAGAACTTATTTTCATTCTGTCTGAAAAAAATAATGTGACGAATTCAGTTAAGTAGTATAAAAAAATAACGATAAAATTCGGCAGAGCTACTTCCTGCTAGATTCTGAATAATAGGCCAATCGAATCGAATAGATTCTATGGTTAGCAAACCTAGGCGTACCTTCCAATCTTTGTTTCTAATTGCGAATAAGACAAACGAATTTTGTTGCATTAGCTGAATATTTTGAAAAGATTTTCCAATTGAATGATGAGACGAAAACCGTCTGTCTAAAATGAAATCTCATTTCAAGAGAATCATGGCTGAATCATGACTCATGTTGCCAATTGTCACATGATGTGCTATGAACTCGTTGGTTCCTATGTTAGTTTCTGTTGAGTTTCTCCCATTTTTGGATTTTGGGCAAAATAAAATATTTCACTTTGACGGAATTATCAGGTTAACTTGAGTAATTTGATGTTTTCCATCCAAATAAGTTTCTGGTAGTGAGCCTGCAAAAGCCGTATATATCTGCATCTCCTCATCTAAAGTTCAGGGTTTTGACCATACCTTCATATTGGAAGATGTTTTCACCTTGCATATGCTCAACACAATCTACGTTTATAATTGTCTGAGTTAAAATGTCATACTAATTCTCTTTTTATCTCTCATTTGAGCAAGTTCCTCTGTATTTTTGCAATTTCTCATCGCACGTTTAACAACTACTCAAATCGAACAGTCTCCAATTAAAATAATTTAACGAAAAATCGCTCTTTCACTTTTTCCTCAACTCTTTTGTGTTGCATCAGAATATTAGCATTCAATGCAATTCCACGCAAGGAATTACCTCCTTTTACAGATTGTCATCACATTGGCGAATATTAAACAACTTATCTTTTAAGAACATCGTTTTTTTAGCAAAATCTCATGCTGATTATCCACCGATTCGGGCTAACGAATTCGTTTTGCCCAATTGTATACGATATTAAGGCCAGATTTTATAATAGGATAAGCTAGGACATTCGCAACAAAACGCAAGGAAATAAATTAAAAAACGAGGGCTTTTGTATAATCAAAAATTAAAAGGGTTGAGTTTGAATAAGTCAGTAAACAGAAGATAGTATGGTGAGTCCTTACGATAAAACAACAGGGTATGAATGAGATTACGTTAGGTGTTAGCTTAACTTTCCACAACTAGCAAAATTTTTGTTGGCGGTATTCCTCCCAGTATTACTCAGAGTAAGAAAGTGCAGTCAATAATTGACTTAGCTTCCTTGATTAGGCGATGTACAAAACTATTTCAGCAAATTCGGTGAGATCGCAGACTGCATACTTATGCAAGATAAAACCACCGGCAAGAGTCGTGGTTTCGGCTTTGTTACCTTCAAAGATCCTGAAATAATAGATTCAATCCTCAAAGAAGAACACAAACTCGACGGAAAAGAGGTTTTTTCGCTTTTTTGCAATCCCTAACCCTTGCTAGATCGACTGCAAGAGAGCTGTCCCTCGTGAACAACCTTCAGATAGCCACAAAGACGAACAGAACCCTAATGGCAGGACAAAGAAGGTTTTCGTTGGAGGATTGCCTCAGACTGCCACAGAAGAAAATTTCAAAGCTTACTTCGAGAAATTCGGAAAGATTGAAGATTCCGTCATTATGGTTGACAAAGAGACCGGAAAATCAAGAGGTCAGATCATTTATCATTTATCTTCAAATGTCACTAACACAATGCAGGTTTTGGATTCGTAACATTCGATAATGAGGATTCTGTCGAAAAGGTCATTGAGTGCTACAGCGAAAATAAGATCGACGGAAAATGGGTAAAACGATTTTCCAATAGAAGCATTTTTTTCATCGAATTGCTTTGCTTAGGTCGAATGCAAGAAGGCGTTCCCTCGAACAAGCAGCAATACGCCAAGCAAGCGCGGCCACATGGGTGACAAAAGGTCTGGATACCATCGAGATAGTGGTGCGAGCACATATCCACCAGCATACGGTGGCTATGGTGGGGGCTATGGAATGAAAGACGACCCATACGGGTGGGATAGAATCTTTATTCAGCAAAATTTAACTTCTTTTTGATTTAGAGGAATGTATGGAGCTGATAGAATGGGCTATTATCCACCTACAGGCTATCCAGGGTGAGTGCCTTGCGCTTTCTTTTTGTCTTTTTTTTTTTTCTTCTTTTTTTCCTCTGCGACTTTATGAGTCGCTCTCTTCCTCTAAGGGTAAGTCGGTCTCTCGGAATTAGTACGGCCAGGCTTAGTTTCACGCTAAGGGCAGATTTTTTTCATTACGGTTAACTTAAGGAAAAAAGATATAAGGTTCAGAACAATGAGAGATAATCAATCTTGAAGAGAAAGGAAATCTTTGTTATTTTTTTGCTTGAGCTTATTTAAGTAACACTAAAATTCTAGATTACTAACATTATCTAATTAGGTATCAAGCACCACAAGATTATTATGGTTAAGAATTAAGTTCCGTTTTAGCTTAGCTTAACTAAATTTGGAAACTTAGATGACAGAGGAGCCTACTGGAACAGTAATAATTCACCGTCTTACAACGTACGCATTTAGCAAAATATTCTCTTTTTTCCCCGATCTCTTGCCAATTTTATTGCTTATTCCAGCGAAATATGATTATCTAACCCTTGTTTTTTTGACAGTTAGGTAAACCATTTATTTTATAAATCAGGTACTGGCTACAAGCCAGAGTACATGGGACAATACCCTGACCAAGGTTATGGCTATGATAAGTCCGGACGCGGCGCTTATCCTATGCCAGGAGATGCCAGTCATACGAGCATGATGGGGTATGGGTACGGACCAGGCCCAGGCATGTATCCAAGTGGTTCTTACGATTACGGAGCAACAGCACAAGGCCAGACAAGGCCAAGTGATACTAGTGCAACAGGAGGTAAAAGCAAAGTGTATTTGAGCCATGCTAACTAACCAATTGTGATATTGCTAATAGGAGCGCCAACAGGACAGCCCAGAGATGACAGGTATTACAAGCCGTACTAGCCTTTATGAATGTGATTATTCTGTATTTGAATATGCTCGTTGTTAAGTTCATGTGAGTATAATGAATGAATTTCATTGTGATGGTTGTTCAAAAGAAAAACATGGAATAGTTAAAGAGACGCAGTTTGTCTTCATATATAACAGATCTGGAATGAAGTTTTATGCAGATAAAAAATGAATTTTGCTAATGAGTACAACGAGCGTATGCTTGCAAGAGAAGATATTAGAAAAATGATCACAAGGTACTGGAAATAGTGATGTTTTTTATAGGATAGATGTATAGCTTCACGTAATGCAGTTGTATATACCAGTAAATTTTATATCGAAGAAATTAATGTTCGATTTTGAAAAAAAATTTTTTGATAAGTTGGCAATGAAAAGAGAGTTTCTGAGCTGCTGCTCATGGAGTTGGAGTCTAACCCCTCTTACTCTGTAATGAGAAGCGCAAAACTAATGAAAATTGCTTGAGGTGCTATGAGAATTCCTTGCATTATTTCAGGGGTGACTACTCAAGAAGAAACTGTCTTAATAATGCAGAACCAACCGATACAGATCTCAAATTGGACCCAACTTTGATGTGGCTATTTGCAGTTAGTCGTTCCATAACTTTAAACTTCATAAAAAACCCAAAAAAAGTCCAAAAAAACTAATGTGGATCCAGAAGTTTAATTTAACCAATTATGCTATCAAAAGTGATTTGTTACTCTCATGCTGTCTTTCAGTGTTTCTTAAAACATAAATCTAATATCAATCGAGAGGAATTTGTTCTTTGCAAATAAGGGTACTTGTCAGTACTAATTATTCAAACTGAAGACTTCAGGCATGTCTTCAACTCGCCTAGTTGTTTCTTCTACGCAGTTTCTCTGGATCTTGAGCAGTCTGACAGTAATATACTATTTTACTTCTTTAGAGTTTTCTGGGATTTGTTATCCATCATCCATCAACACAATGTGCCTATTGGCCGAAAGTATGGCTTGCGGCATCATGATTACTGTCTATATAATATTTTATCTGATAAGCATCATAACTGCGCGTTCAATGAGCTTTTATGAGAGTCTATCAACAGAAAGAGGATTAAGAAATACATTGGCTTGCATCGAAGTGTAGCATATCAGTGTAATATTAACAATTTAAATTTTTTCGACGAGAAAAACAATCAATTGAAAAATTACACTAACAATTTGCCAAAGAGAAGAAGACATCCAATTTATTGAACTTCTCTTCTCAAATTCATACAAAAGCAACGAAAACAGCTCCACTATTCCTACTACATCTCATCGTCCTCTTCGTCGTTGAAATTGGCTGTATTATGAAAAGTCTTTGCGAAATAATCTTTCTGGAAACACATCTTTCCTCTTCCTTTTTCAACAATCAATCCAATATATTTTAACTCTGAGACATACAGATAAAACAACATATCTGCATTCGCCTTCACTTTCTTATTTATAGCGGTTTCTTTCAGCCCATCAATAGTCTCTTTGAACGCATTCAGACACTGATTGATGTCTATACCAATATTATACTCCTGCACCGACTGAATAAACTGTCGGAATCCAGGTCTCTGCTGCGCGAAACTTCTCTTTTCGCTGTTCAAAAACGTTAGGATATCCCCAACGAAATCAGGGCTCACTGACGACCGAAGAGACTCGAGATCGGAGTAAACAAAGTAAGGATAATCTATTAGAAGCTCTTCAAACGCTGTAATGATATTCGCTGCAAAGAATTCACTTAGAATCTCATTGATCGAGCCAAAGACGGTTTGTATCTCAGAAAGCCCTTTCTTCTTCTTAGGCGTCTCAGCTTTAGAGGTGGACCTTCTCCCCTTAGTTTTTTTGGCTGCCGGCTTTGATAAATCAAGCAACTTTTTCCCATACTCTCTGATTCCTTTATCATTGGTAGCCTCGGTTATCAGTTTCCCAATTTGCTCAGCTAGCTCCAACACTTCATCTAAAGACGTAATTTCGTCGAAAATAGTCTCAGGTAACGTGTACGATTCCTCTTTATTGATAAATAGCTTTACGCATTTCCTGTCTGATTCCTCGATATCACTCATCGCCAGTTTTTCGATCTCATAAAATATTTTCACAGCCTTTCCGATCGAAGGACGCACCGTTCCGTATGATCCGACCTTTCCGCGATCCAAGAGAGCGGTTTTTAGCATTTCTGTCATTTGGTGGTCTTTTATCTTGAAAAGATAGTCTTGAACGATAACTGCCAGTCGAGATATAAACCCTCGAGGCGAAAGCTCGTAAAAATCATATAACGACAGCAAATGTCTGATAATTGACTTTGAAAAAATTGGGAAAAACTCGCAGTCGCAAAGAAGATCGACTATCATCTTCGACACGAGGGAGATCGAGCTACTGAGCTTTACGGTCGAGTAATCGACTTCTGTCTCCAAGTCTGTCTCGCGAGGGCATAGCGATGGAAGTATGATCGTAACTTTACATTTTTGGGTCCTGTCGTGCGTCAGCAAGTCTTCTTCGATATATTTTAGCAGGAAAGACAGTGTGTCGCCATCCTCTTGTACGTAATAGTCAAAGAACAAAATTAATTTTTGGATATATTTTCCTTTGTGTTGCGCTATTCCGTCCTTAATCTGGTTCAGAAGCAACTTCAATGAGGTGCTTTTGCTGTCTTTCAATCGAATTCCCACCGCTTTATGCATATTGGCTAAACTGTTCAGCATATTGTCGATTCGAAGGGTATTGAGACTAAATTGCAGAGAATCTTCAATAACAACCAGAGAAATAGGGGTTTCTGAAGGATCTTTGGTCTTTTGCATGGTTTCGGCTATTTTGTCTAAAAGCAGTCCCTCGAAGTAAGCCAAGTTGCTGTTTAGTGTCGTGTTAAGTCTGTTGATGAAGAGCTGCGCAAGTTCCGAGAGCCTCTGAGTTCGCACCGATGAGGATGATTCTTCTGGGATGATTTTCCCTTGAGATTTCCTACGTCCTTTGGATGGGGTTTTAGCTCCAAGTGAAGGCGCTTTCTTCTTTTTCATGGGAAAGATGATTTCTACAGGATCCACAACGCTTTCTTGCTCGATGTCCATTTTGTCATCTTTCTCTTCTTCGACTTCCAGAGTAGGAGAGTGATTGCGATCCATATCCTTGAAAATTTTGCGGGAATTTTTTTAATTAAATTTTGAGTAACAATAAGCTATTAGACACCAAATTATCAGTTCACAGCACTCAGAGGCAAACTTTTCACAGTAATTTCCTCAGAATCAGATAACCGCTTTTTTGTATAGTATTCTCCCATTTGTTTGTGTTGAGGACATATATAGACCTCCGTTCTTTGGAGACTATGAAAAAGAAAGTCATGGAGACTAGCACGTTCTTTTTGACATTAGTAGTTATTCATATTGAATTTAATTCAAATCCGATAAAAATAATTTCGAAAAGGAGAGCGAGTCATGAGAAAGAAGAATATAAATCTAAGAGAAGAAGAGGCAAGGACCCAAGAATTCCTGCAAAAAGTACTTTGAAAGACAAATATTCCTGGTCCTGAGAAGTTTTAGTTAAACAAATTCAAAAGCACCTCTGTCGCGATTAAAGAAAAAAACAAGCACACGAAACACAAAAACGAATGGTTTAAATACAACACGATCCTTGGAAAACTTGAGTATTGCAATATTTCATCCATAATGGATTCTTATCATCTGTCAAAGGACTCAGCTAACCAATGAACTGGAAGAAACACTCAAAAATTTAGACAGGTAGAGTGCATTGTTGGCTTTTCTGATCAATTTGCATAAGGGATTACAACACTCAAGTACGGGAGATCTTTGAGAATGACGCTGATGAAAAAAACAAAGCAAATGTATAAAATTTTGGAATATGAGAAAAAATCATTTAGAATTTTGGAGAATACTCGCAAGAGATTGAGCAGAAGAGAGAGATTTACGAGCTGAGCTTTTGGTACCAGGTAATAGAAGTTGAAAAGTTGTTCCTTATCAGTGAGCAAAGGCGCAATTGCTACGAGAAGGTGTGAAAAAGTTTCAAGCTGGAGACGTAAGTTCTATTATTTGTTGCAGCAAGACTGATTTTTTTCGGGTGATAGAAAGCAGTGACGAAAGATGAAATCAAGCAATTGATTCAGGACGTCAAGTCCTTTTTTGGTCAAATGGATGGGATTCTTGAGCAAGAAGCAGCAGATTATGAGAAGGTGAATTTTGTTAGATCATGATTGAAATTGAATCGTTCTGATGACTGTAGGTGAGAAAGGAAATTGAAGAGTATGTACAAATGGCTCATGAGACTGATAACGTCGCTGGTTTTGACCAAGAGCTTAATATTGATCTCGATTTCCAATTTCAGCAGTTCCTTAGCGACTCTATCCAGTATAAAACTATCATCTATTATTATAAGCTCACCGATATAACACTAGAAAAGTATTGGATGCGATGATGGAGCAGTATTTCAAAGGACAGCATTTGATCGATGAAAGGTACCGTCTGGAGTTCATCCGCTTGGAAGATGTAAGCATTCTCTTGAGAATACCTTCTAAAACTCGCGATTAGACCTTCCAGCGCCAAGCTACTGTTCCCAAAGAGCTCGATCAAAATGGAAAGGAAGTTTTTCGACACATTTACAAGACATATATTAAACGAGGACTGGTAAACATAACGCGTCATTGACAGGCCTTGAATAAATTTTAGGATCGAGACCTATATATGGAAAGATTAGCGATGCAATTCCCGAAGATGACTCGCAAAGAGTTGGAGCAATATGACGCTTTTATTACTAGCCAAGAATTTTATAATAAACGCAAAAAAGCGCTGAACAGAGAGTGGGTTCGTGAGAAGACCAATATGAAAGAGCTTGCTGAGGAGCAGATACTTCGGCAGATTGAAGAGAAGATTGCTGAGACTGCAAAAGAGTTAGAAAGGTTAAAAACTGTAACGTTTTTTTTGAGGAATACAGCTGCTTATTCGTTACACGAAAATGTACATCTTAGAATAAAGAGCTCGCAAGACTGCATCAAATAATCCAAGAAAAGCGCGAGGAGTTTGAGGCTCGAAGGGCAGAGCGAGAAGCACAATTAAACGAGGAGCGGCGAAGGAATGAAGAACTCAAGAAATTAAAGCAAGAGAAGTTTTTGGAGCATGCGTCAAAGGTCAAACAGGTAGCAAAGGTTTACGGAGATGAAAAGAAAGAAAAACAAGAAAGAGACAGAATGTTAAGAGAAGTAACGTTACACCATTTATATCAGATAACCATTGACAACATTGATCACAGGCTGAGCAAAGGAGGAAAAATGAGGAAATTAAGGCAACTATCGCGAAAAATCAGCCAATTGTGGCGAAGCGTCAGGCCAAGGAAATAGGAAAAATTGAGGAGAAAGTGCACCAAAAAGAACTGAAAAAGAAGGCAAGACGACTCATACACTATGTTTTCTTGATAAATTTTACATTAGGCGGTTATAGAGAACGCCGAAAGAATTAATAAAGCAATCGAAAGTTATCCTTTCCGTCCAAAGGTTGAATTTGCTCCATTTCCCTTAACAATTTACCCGATCATTCATTACAGGTGGAAGCAGATTTCGAGAGAGTGATCAAAGATACAGAAGCTCTTGAAAAGAGAAAAGCGACAACGCTTGATAAGGTAGCTTTTTCTTATTGAATTACAATGATAAATGAATAAAGGCTGATAAAGTTAATCTCTTCAAAGTGCATGGATATAACATCAAGGAGCTTATGGGTGATATTCGCTACAAAATCGGAGCGGCTCTATTCGTAATGATACCGTCTTGAAATTATCGTTAGAAATTATTTTTTGTAGGAAGCTGGACTCGATAAGACGGATTATGGAAAAACTCTTATGGTTGCTCTAAGTCGTGGACAAAACCAAAACCCATCTTCTTAGGGATTTTTACTATATAGAATGTCAAAAAACTACCTAATGTGTTTGTTTGTATGATCGAATATTCACTTTAATATTGAAAATTCCTCGCTTTTAAAAGAATGGGAGTTACCTTTTGATAACTATTGGAAAATATTAATGTAGAATATTAAATTTACAGCTGATTTCAGCATCAGGCAATAAAATTAATACCCTCGAATTAACAAAAATGTATATGATTTTTATAGTAATCGAAACTAACACTCCACTGAGAATAAGCGTGGAAGTAGTGGCTTATTGGTACTAATGTATTATCATGATAGCTATTTGGTTCCAGGAAAAATCTTCCCCTTATTCTTAATCCTGATCGTATTTATAAGCAGTTATTTGTGAATCACTGCCCCCGACGAGAAACTCTTTATCGCCTAATTATTGTATTTAGAATTTCTTGTTTAACAAGGTTCATTACCGTTCCATTCCACGACGAATGTTTTACGTTTTACATCACCGATAGTAGTGCTGGGAGTAAAAGTTCTTAAATCCCAGATTTTAATATGACTATCATGAGACACCTGTTCCAACATTTAATATATCGTACCAAACTAAACGTATTTACCGATATAAAAATATTCGGGTCTGTTGGATGAAATTTAAGATCTGAAATTGGTTTTACATGAGCTTGTAATATGGGAAGTGAAATCTGATGATTTATCCGCTCGTCGAAGACCCTAAGAGATATATCCTTGGTTTTATTACACTGAAGATAAAGGATTACGCGATAATGCCATCTTCAGACCCAACAGTAAGCAAATTGCTGTTATAACACATTGCAGTGGGAGGTTTTACTTTGGTCGTAAACGAGGCCGCTTCTTTGAGTGAGTAAGGGTCAAAAATTTTGATAGCGCCTTCAATGGATGAACTATAAATCATTTGATCTTTCGCCCAAACAGTTTTTGTGAGTGGCTGATCGTGAATAGGCTTTAGCCATTCAGGTGTGATTTTCGCAGTACAAAGTTTGACTCTCTTCAGAGGATTTTCGTGTACTTTAGTGCTCATATTGTTAAAAACTGAATCGAATTGTTTGTCTTTGAGTCTCCATATCCCTAGACATTGATCGGTTCCTCCAGAGCAAAAGCGGCTATCGCTTTCAGGATGTAAATCAATGCTTTCGATAGAATCGCTATGCCTGATTGATATCAGATTAAGAAAATTGCATTGGTTATTAATCACCCTTCGCAGAGAGCAAGTTGGCTAACAGAAAATTTTTTTTCTGTGGCAACTTTCGATACTCTCGAAATTTGTATTTTGTTGCTCGAAGAATTCATAATTATAACATTTGACCCTGCTTTCGCATTAGAATACCTTCACAAAATTGCAAATCAGAGTTAGGAAGTAAGCTATCAGACGATACTTATTCAGAAACTTTAAACATTTGACGGGCTCTTTAGTCAGCTTGTTCGTTTGTCCGATGAATTGATTTTCTGCTGAGTACATTGCAAAAGAGCCATCAAAAAATCCAACACCAAACGCTGACTTTTCACCTAACAAATTAATCTGACATGTGGCCATGTAGGATTGGATGCATACTGCTCTTTCTGGCGGCTCTTTCAATCGAAAATACCCACTGTTTCACTGGTAACGTCGCCATAGCCTTCAAATTACTTCTAATTTTTGATTCAAACTCATTTTCTTTGGATAATTTGCTATGAGATCTTAGTATTTCGTGTTGTGTGACCCTCTTTTTACCTGTCAATAGTACTAGTCAATCCATATTGAGACAATCCGCGAAATTTCTGACCTGCTTGTTTGTCAGTCATATTTTGGCTCTATTTGGAATAAGTAATCACTGCGAAGTGTTTATAGAGTCGCTTACAATCCTATTGCCATCATTAGAGCCTATGCTTAGCAAATGGCCATAGTTATCTTCAATGCAAATAGATTCAGTGAGCGCTGATTGAAATAATGTCTGTTTCTGTTTGAAAGCGTCGATTTGCGTGGGTTCAATATTAACCATAACGTTTTTCTCTTCAACTTCCATCAGAAAGAGCGCCTAGTATTGACTCTTTAAATTTATTTTCTGCAGAACTATTTTTTCTGAATTCCTTATAAATGCTTTATAATGATAACAGCTAATATACGTTTCCAAAGAAATTCAAATTACCTACTATCTAGAAGTCAACCAGAAGCGGATCATTGAGCCTCAAGGTATCCCTATCCTTGGAAAGGAATACTCGATGCCGTTCATGAAAACACTTGGATTTTGACATGTTCAATTCAGCTGAGGATTGGTGGAGGAGATATTGGCGTTTGCAAATGTCGGCTCAATGTGGATGGTCTCGTCCTCTGCTTCTGAAGCTGATCCCATATGATCATCATCGAAGCGGTACGCAAAGACGAAAAAGCTAAGAACAATGCTGTTCGTTATTCTGTGACTCTCCCTACTCATTCATTACCCTCAATATAAAATCCATCTACCTTAATAACATATAGATGTTTAGAAAATCTCGGTTAGATTTTCTCGATTCAAATTTGCGCACAGAGTTATTTTATCTTGAACGAAATTCCATACTATAAAAATTCTAAAATTTGGAAGCGTCAGAAGCTGGTGAAAACTATCGATGGTTACCAAATTTTCAAAAAAGGAGAGCTCTAGAGCAACCAGAAAACGGGCTCCCAATAAATTAAAACTATCATGTTGATATCCAAGAGAAATTCGACTTAGCTTTTTTGAAACTATCAATTGTAAGTCTATATACGGTATAAATTTCGGAATAAGCATATTAGTTCAGAAGCAACAACGAGTTCATATATAATCGTAAATGAAATGAGTCAACG
>ENA-UOUE01000172-UOUE01000172.1-compost-metagenome-genome-assembly--contig:-NODE-172-length-52631-cov-19.403908_pt1 | contig 52631 bp, 26 predicted proteins | sample MGYA00238146_ERZ747223 | MGnify/ENA primary metagenome ERZ747223 (study PRJEB28781, sample SAMN06268865) | compost metagenome | isolation source: single cell | place: USA: California, Emeryville, Joint... | reverse complement strand
ACCCAATATCCTGCATGGCCAATGACTGTTCAAACATACATAAGACCACAGTTGTTGATGAGAATCAATTACATTCGGCTGTTGTGATGTACGAGAAGAATAATGCTGCCAACTGAGAGAAAAAATACATCGTCCCGATAGACAGCGCTTCATTGATCGGGAAACTCATCTCTAAAAGTGAGTCTATCGCAAGTGGTGCATAGGAGATAAAGCCGATTCCTTCCAGAGAATTTAAAATTGGCTCAAATGATAATGTAGGAGGGAGGCTACCTACAGTGCAGCTTAGCACCATCAGAGCAGAAAAAGGTACAGCACTATCTTGCGAATAATACGCCATCAATAACTTGTAGCGGTCGAAATAAGATAGTTAACTCTCGGAGCTTACCAGGACAAAAAAACCGAACATCACCATGAACTTAATCATCTGATCAAAATTCGATTTTTTCTTGCATTTGATTATCAGGGCAGCCATCATCGCCCCTAAGAAGCCCGCTCCATAATAGTCCATTCCTAGATATCCTATCTGAAGCTATATTCATTCAATTTTTTCAGTCACCTTTCAGGTTTTTAGATATTTTACCCCATCGAACTTGTGCATTTTGAGCACATGTATGGTTGTGTTTGGAAGCGTGAACGCGGCACCAAAAGCTAGAGTAATTACTTTATCAGGTTGATTCAATAGCTGCTGATACCTGCTCCAAAACTGATTGCTGTTCGCACATAGGATTTGCTTGTCCAAAGCTCTGCAATAGTCTTCTTTATGGTATATTTCCTCTCATGGGTTTTTACGTACTAAATAGATTGGTATTTACTTAATTCAATGAAAGCTACCTCTGAGTAACTAGGAGGACTTTTTGGCCGATTTCTCACAACACCGATCAAAATAAGCATAGGAACGCTTGCAATGATTGCCTGTTGAAGGAATAGGTCTTTGAAAGCAGACTTTTGTATCAAAATAGTCAGATCAGATTATAGAATAAATCCCGTAAAGAAATATTACCTCTAAGTCACTATGTTTGGTGAAATAAAACGAAGGGTAAATAAGCCCGATGGACCCTCCAAGATAATTCGCCATACATCCGATAATCAGCGCATAAAGTCTCTCTGCTACTGAAAACCATCGTTCTGCGATAACTAGAATATTTAATAAATTCATTGCAAGCGATTAGGGGTTCCTTTATGGTTGGTTATGTTACTTGGAAGGCAAACGTAAAGTCCGCTTGAGGAGAGTCCTTCTAAAAGCGAACTACCAAGCGTGTAGTAATAATTCGGTCCTCCAATAAATCTCATCCATCCTGCTAATGTAGTACAAGTCGCTGCTAGCAGGACGTGAAGTGGGAGAAAGTCAGAGGCTGTAAACATAACCTATGAAAATTATAATCAGAGCCTACTAAATTTGGTTGACGGACAGGTGTCATGGTGACTATAGTCACGGCTATTGAAGAAAAACTGAGTTCTAAAATGCTAAACTCTGTCCGTTTGAAATATTGTTTTGATTCTTTGGTGAGTGATGCAAATGTCGTCCGTAGGATTCCATTCGAGAGGCTATAAGTGCAAATGTTAAGGGAAAATTTATGAATGATAAAAAATACCTGAAAAGTGCATAGCCAATGAGAATGAGCCAGCGTTTCTTCTCAAGTTCAATTTTGAAACTTGTTAGAGGTCCTAAAAGAAGTCAGTCATTGAAGAATTTGCTGGTGATGTGTGTTACTGGTGTCGACCTCTTGCTTCTCGTCTTGGATAGATTTCATCATTTTGGATTATATTTTATTTTGATATGCTTGCTGATCTTTTCTGATTCAGCTATATTACTTGTTCAACAATTTTTTCCTTTCGAAATGGAATATTTCATCCTATTCATTAAATAAAATTAATCACTGAGAAGCCTGAATTGTCTGATCACAGAATCATAATGCCAAAATTGATGGTTTTCGAGAGAAAGGAGAAAAACTTTGTTAACCTTCATCCTTTTTTGGTATTTTTCAATGGGGATTCAATTCTCTTCCCCCCCCCCCCAAAATAAATATAATGTCGCAGTCTCCATCGAAAAGTTTCATTGCTGACTCATATATTGAATATATTATTCGAATATCACTTCCTATATCTTCGCAAGGATGCTCAAAGGAAACTTCCTCAGTTTTCTTAGACTTGTTATCATTTAGATTGCATTGTTGAGAAATGTTTACTTTTTATTTAGTTAGACGAGTTGCGAATTATTTGTTATGCATAAACTAGCAAAAAGTCAAGTATACAGTGATTTCTGGGCTTTCCAAAAAGAATTTAGAAGCCAGACTTATTCTATTTTATTTAATTCTAAAATGAAAAAAACGCCAACCCCTTGGCTAAATAGTCAGTTCTCGCCATCAGTTGTTTGCTATAGTGCAGAATTCAAACTGTATCGATTATGAAAAATGTAAAGTTTGATAATCTGCTGTTCCAGTCACTATTGTGGTGTTCTTCATTTGGATCTAATGTAAGAAATTCGCTGTAAGCTTGACTAACTATTAAATTACAAGAGTGAGCTTTGCAGAACCGTTACTAATAAAATAACTATTCATATCTTGCTAGAATCGATTAGTTAGCTTGGAAATAGAAGAGATCATGAAAAGCTGAGAGCCTCTACTCTCTCATCTGTCAAACATTTCAAAATCGAACCGGATACAGACCTAAATTAATCATTTTTTGATATTTTGATACGACAGCTTGCTACTTAACATTTCGATAGATTTCTTCAAATAAAACAGTTTGAATTCAATCTTATAAAGTTTCATAAATAAGTATACTCCTCCAATATGTCGGTTGGAAAGGTCCATGCAATACTTAGAGATGTCCTTCACGATCATGAAGAATCTATTAATCAGTACATTGCTTCTTATCGCACCATGGAAACGCTTCAGCATACAATTATCAGAGCGAAGGATATAGTTCAAATGAAAATCAGCAGCCAAGTCACAAAAATCGAAATCAGATTGGATATGATACAGGGCGACCAAGAATCACAGCTCGAAGGTGCTGTTGTTTTCGAGGATCTCAAACTTGAACCGTTTCTTGCCAAGACAGTTATAATAAAAGTCGAATCTGAAGACAAAAAAGTGCAAGCCTATACTGTCTGGAGCATGTTCTATTTCCCCACGCAAGACAGCCCAAGTGAGGATCACCAATTCATCCTACTGAATTTAGAATTCCTTAATATCATTGGCCTTGATACTTATGCCGCTTATTGTGCTGAGCAACTAAGCAAGAAAAAGCTCACAGCAGGTTTTTCAGACTACGAATTCGAAATAGTTTTTGAATATGGGAAGCAACTCTATAATGTCGTGTTCACCTATGACGATGCCAAGCGCAAGAATGTGCAATTTCGACAAAATACATTTATTGCTGACAAAAACAACATTTTTCCGTTGAACATAAAAATATTTTGCTATGAATATACTTGGCTACTGGATAGAGGTCAGCGCAATCTTAAACAGAAAAAACAAATCGATGGAGTGAGTGTTGACATTTCAACGTTGGGAAATACAAATCAAGCGATTAAAACCAACAAGTTTGGAGACCTTTATATGGAGTATGTATTTTGGGTCACAACTTCAAACTTCATCGAAAACTTTGTCGGAACAATGAACCTTCGACTCATGGAAACAACATTTAAGCAAGAATTTGTTGAAAATCCAATTGTAAAAGTTTCACAACTCGGCAAAAGTGCTTACTATTATCTGGAACCATTCAAAACAGGAAGAGCAGATACCGTTTTTAGTTATATTTGGGATGCAGAATTGTCAAAAATGCCCTCCGAGACTATCAACCCTGAGTTAACACAGGATAATTTCGAGTCAGCACAATTTAATGAGCAGTGTTTCAGCAAAATTGGAAAAGGGAAATTCCAAAAGGGTTTCGAGGAGGTAGATGTTCCAAACGATCCCGCTCTTACTGCTGCGGTCAATCATCTGATGCAAATAGAAGAGAAAGAAAGCGAAATGAAAAAAGACGACGGGACTCTAGATATGAAACAAAATAATTGCATATTCCAGCTTACAGTCCCTAACGAAGTTCTCTTAATTGAAATTTATCGGAAAGGGAAAGCAATAAGAGAAAATTTTGTTGGGTATTGCTTTGTCCCTCTGGCACATATTAGTTTTACGAATATAATGGAGGAGCAAATCCTTTGTTTCCCTAGTTTAAACGTAAACATGGTCGTGGGAACTATTGAGTTAAAGTTCGAGTTCATACCCTCTAGCTTTAAAATCCCAAGCACTATCGTAAATAGCCTGACTTCTTTGGACGTTGATGATGTTCTTGAACAGTTCAAAACACCGGACAAATACTCTCTGGTCATTGAACGGATGTCGCAAAACGTTATAGATACTGAAAACTTGCTCTGGTCAAAGTTATTGCAAAACCCTCTAGCTGACATGAAAAATTCTAAGAAAGTGATGCTCACACTAAACAACATTGGCAACGCCATGGGATTAGGATTAAGCTCAATGAAAGGAAGTGACTTCACGCTTAAAAGTAATACATTGTTTTCACTCAGCAAATCTCTAATGATTAATTTAAATTTTTTTTGTAATAGTGCAAGTGGGCCAGGATCAGAACATACTCCTGTTCCGTGTGCGAACGATGCATTTTTCAGACCTAAAGGCTCGCTATCCAAAGCAATATTTCCAAATTACGAATGACTTATACACGCAGGTCACATCGAACTCGGATCAGGCTTTCGAAGTGATTTTTAGAAACTCCGATAAATCCTTCACGATTATGACTGCTGAGAAATTTGAATTGTATCCGCAGTTTCTTTGGACGCTTTCTTCGCCTTTTGAGGATGCAATCATAAGTCTCCACGAAAAAGATAAAATGATAGATTTTAAAGTGATAAGCTTTACGTCATTACCGATTCAAGACAGCTCGGATAAATTTATTGTGCCATTGAGGATTCCTGGAGCGAGACCTCAAGACGAGAAAATTACCATCTATTTTGAGTTTTCAATTTTGATTGATGACATTATCGAAATGTCAGAAAAACCATCAACTTCTCAAGCAACATTGGTCTCGCTTTATCGAGTCAGACAGAGGCCATGGAATTTGCGTATTGATACTCTTGAAGGCAAAGATTACGGTATTAATTCAGACTGATATGTTGTCTAAATATTGATAAACTCAGAGTTCGTCATTGAAGCTCCTGACCAGAATGAGACCAAAACTAAAGTTTCTCTTTTGCAAGACTCTTTTATTGAGAGGAGTACTCTCGAATCTCTTGCAGCATTTAGAGTGTCTGAGAGAGGGCCAGTCACATTCGATTTTAAGGTTCTTATGAAAAAATAATTCCATCTAATCGGCTGGATTTTAGGTGTACAAGATTATCGCAGCTGAGGGAACAGGCATCAACAAATCCAGAGAGAAAATATTTGAGAACAGAATAGAAGCAGATTTCTCGGAGAGTATGTTCTGGAATAAGAAATTCAGAATAGAAGACACTCTCACAAAGGAAGAAAAGTTCTCCTTTGAGGCTCAGCTAGTCGCTCGCTACAATAACAACATATTCATTCAAAATCCTACAGGCTCGATATCAATTCGGTTCAATGACTCCATTATGAAATTCCTCCAAACCAATTTCTACATGGCATCGTTCAATGCTATTGAGTTCACTCTTGTCAATCGTCAGTCGCATAAAACACAAACTATGCCCATTGCTCAGACTGCCTTAGAAAATAGTAACCCGCTCAGATTCAGCTGCTTTGATTTCATGGATTCGATTGTGGTCTCCGCGCTCGATGAGAATCAGGGTATAGTTGATCGAACAATCATAAAAATAAGGGAAATGCAGTTTACTGAGCCGGAAATCGAGACTATTGAATATATTTTCCTTGCAAATGTGAGAATTCCGCTAATCTTATCTTACACACCATTGGCTTCGGAGAGTGAAGCTGGCTCACAGAAAGGAGGTGCTGGATCCCAGAGAGCGGGTGACAGCGCGAGTAAAGGACAAGCAATATCGGAGTTTAAAGGATATGCCTCTAAAGAACTGCTTGATGATCTCAAAATGCAGATCAAAAATATTGAAGATGAAAACGCTAAACTTATAACAAACATAAACAGAAAGCAAGTAACTAGACTTTTAAATTTCCTTTGAGCTTAAGTTGTGCATCAATTTAGGCTCAATTTGAACGAAGAAATAAGGTCCTTGAGCAGTTAAAAACGTACGCGACAAAAGATGATGAGCTGAAAGGGGTTCGAAAAGAGCCTTTTGTGAAGACTAGTAGAACAGCATCGACTGGAATCACATTGTCCAATACTGGGCTTAAAACAAGCGGAGATGTTGCAACAAAAACAACGAAAGTGAACAAAGCCAAGGAATTATTCAATTCTATATGTAGTTGCGGAAATTCAGTCCCAAAATTCAAGTTATTAAACCTCAACACTATCATAGCTTAAATCTTGCTGTTTAGAGGCTATTGCGCTGACTGCCTGAAGAAGCTGAAGGAAGAGTATGACCGGGAGTTAAAAGCCTTTGCTCCAATCGCTGAAGAATATGATAATATGATATCTAAAAAAGATATCCTTTCAAAAAAGTAAAAAGTCACTATTGCACGCAGCCTAATCCATGAAATAATCTAATCCAGGCGGGCGGCATTACAAAGAAAAATCGCAGCAATTGAACAGAAAACAAAAAATCTCGAGTTCGATTTCATTGAGGTAGAGGCTTTTTTTTCTTCTTCAAAGAATTAACTTTGGACTCGTTCTGTAATTGTAATAGGATGAGGCTGACATAGCTGTAAAAGAGCAAATGCGTCAAACTAGAAATGAAATCCTCTCAAAGAAACATGAAGTACGCTAATAATCTCTGGTTTGTTTTGTGTTAATGAATCATGCATAGCTCGAGGTGTTACAGCAAGAATTCGACTTTGAAGCACAACGAAAAAAGGCGGAACAAAAAAGGTTGGAGGAAACACTACTCAAGAAAGCCAGAAAGTTAGAAATCTTGCAAACTCAGATAGAAAATTTGGGAATGGATGATGAACAAACAACTCATTGATCCTCAATATCTAAATAATACTTATTCTTCATCTTCATCTGCAGCTCCTTTCGCTTGAGCCTCCTCGAGAAGTTTAGTCGAGATTCTGGGCTTTGTTTTTATGATAAATCTCTTTCTGATTCTACCAGGATCAAATCTACTGTAAAGCTTGAATACTTTGGAGAACTTCTTCCTGTAGTTGCATATTTTGCGTAAGCTGTTAATATTAATATGAAGATTTACTTAAAAACAAGGCGCTTCTTGCTGTTGACAAACATCGGTAGGATTTGATTAGTTACATACTTGGAATGTTCCTCTCCGAGCTTTTCCAAAACAATTTCTTCTTTTTCTCCAGCATCTACTCCTTCCAAGACCTGAACGTCCTGTCCAAGTTGAAGTTTTTGTCCATCAAGCTTCGAAATATCAAACTATGTATATGATATAAAAAACTCATTTTGGTAATTGGCAATTACCGATTTAGGGAATTGGAAGAAGAAAAGTTCGTAGTTGTCACTTTTGAACTCTTGTCTGATGCTTTTGTTGGGTGCTATGTCGTCTACCTTCTCGAATCCCTCGAGCTCCTTATCGACAAACTTTCTCTTTTCAACTTCCATTAAAGCTAATTCCTACTTTTATATTCAAATAAAAGTGTCAGATCATCTAGATAATAAATAGCTGGATGAAAAATAGTCCTCTCCAAAATCAGGAGTCGAAATGACTGATAAAGTAGAATTTGAATCTAATCATCGCAGATAGTTTTGAAAGGAACATTATTTTCATCTACATGATGAATCTAATGAAGTTGTACTTAACTTAATGGAGAGCCCTAGCTTAAGTGTGCATCTACGAAATAATATTTCTAATAGAGAGACTACTTTTCACGGATGTTTGTATGTTTCAAATTTTTAATAAAAGGCTTTTCAATGTAAGATCACTAAAATCTTTTGTTACACTGGAACATTTAGTCATAGACGATATTCCCAACAAATACTTCGAATCTACTCTTTTCTCTGAATTCTTCTAGACTCACTCCTACGGACAGAAGGGGATTAACGGAATTTAAAGGCAGTATTTTACTCAGTTTGAGATCAACGGCTCCCGCTCCAAGATAGAAGAATTTAGGAACGAGATTGGCAATTCTTTCTGAAAGGATAACTGGGAAGCTGAATTAAATTAAAAAGGTGAGTGATGAACAAAATCCCTCAAGTTGCTTACTTGGTTTTCATGCCATATGGAGTAACCTCGTTGTGTTCGTAGCCGGTCATTTCTGCGGATTCCTAGCAGAAAATAAGGAGTTGTTGTTGCTATCTACAAAGCGAGTTCATACCTTTTCATTTAACATTCTTATATTAAAAGCTTTCTTCCCAAGCTTGGTTTCGCAGTTTTGGTTTTGAAGATCCCGGAGGAATTTAGCTATTTTCTCAGAATTGAGTTTTGTTACATACTGCAAGCAGATGCAATAATATTTGCGGTAGAATTTGCTCTCATGCTCAGGTTGGAAGGCCGTATTTTCCATAATAAGTGATTTGCAAAGATATTCTGTGGAAGGAGCCTTTAGAATGTCTCTTCTCTGCTCTAAGGTCAATTGATAGTAGTTTGAGGGCGCTTTAATGACGTGGAAACTATTTTATTATATTACAATTGAAATAACATTACAAGCACCTTTTCAGACCCAATTCTAAAGTGATCTTCCTTATTCTAACCAATATCTTATAATTAGTTTCAATGTCTTCATCAATCGCAGCAAGTTTTTTTTCCTTCTCTTCCAGGAGAGCCTCAAGAGTCTTGTCTACGCCGTTTTTTGTTGCGTCAGAAGATTCCATTGCTCTTTGCTACTCGGCCGGGAGGACAAATAAGGAAATCCAGCAAAAAAGATTAAATTATTGATTATCGATCAAACTGAATAGTTTTAATAAAAATTTTACCTCTTTCACGAGAGCCTGCAAAATCGGAATGGGTTCAGCCTGCAGCCAACAGAAGAATAACAAGCCAGTTGTTCACCCAGTAAACATCGAGAAATGCGCAAAGGATCAAACAGAAAGAATCGAAAACTCTGCTCATTTATCAAAAGAAACGATACTTCAAGCTAAACTTAGAGACAGTCACTTAGATGATAGTTTTACTGCTAATGGACACTCGACAAAGACAGATTTGTACTCTAAAGTAGCGATGAATCACGTTTTTATTGATAAAGAATTTCCACATGTGTTACCTTCCATTACAGACGATCCTCACCACAAACTTTATGAAAGTTGCTTTAAATTCGCTGTATGGAAGCGCCCACATGAGTTCTTAAACAAGAAAAAATATGCAGAAGTGAAACTTTTCGACAAAATTGATCCATTGGACATAATTCAAGGCGTCTTGGGGGTTTGCTATCTCCTTTCTTGCCTATCAGCAATTGCAGAGTCACCATCACGTATCAAGAGTATCTTCAATACTCGCTCAAGTAATCTACAAGGCAAATATTCTGTTACGTTTTTTCTGACAGGAGTACCCACTGAGGTAGTTGTTGACGATCATTTCCCTTGCTCTCCAGACTCAAATGAATTAATATTTAGCAAAACTCAGAGCCAAGAGCTTTGGCCGTTGATAATAGAAAAAGCATGGGCAAAGATTTATGGCTGTTACACAGCCGTGGAATATGGCCTTATGGATTTCGTTTTTGAAGATCTCCTCGGGGTTCCTGCATCGTTTGTTAGTGTAACCGTGGCGAATAGAGAGAATATTTGGATTCAGCTGAAAAGATTTATTGCTGAGAAATACCTTCTCTGCGCGACTACAATTGAATCGCTAGCAGAAGACAGAACGGGGCTAGTAACCAGTCATGCTTACACGGTACTATCAGTCTATGAAGACTCAAGTTTAGAATTGAAATTGATCAAGCTGAGAGATCCGTGGGGTATTGGAGGATGGAAGGGAGCTTACTCAAATTCATCAGTATTAATGAATGAAAAGCTAAAAAAATTGCTGAATTATAAAGATAAGAACGACGGATCATTTTATATCAACTTGGAGGATTTTACGTCATATTTCTCTTACTTCTCAGTCTGCTATTACAAAGAAAATTATCATAGAAATTACATTTGCGCTAGTCATGATCGAGGAGCAGAGAGCTTCTTCGAATTTGATATAGAAGGGCCTTGCAATACAAATATCGAAATTTTACAAAAGGATAAAAGGTTTTTTCGAGGATCACAATATACTTATTCAGAGGTGGAGATCTTTCTTCTGAAAAAAAGCCTCAAAGGATTTGAGAAAATAGCCATGATGAGGTCAAAAGGAGAAAGATATGTTGGCATAGAGGAATCTAATGAATTTTTAAACCTTCAGGCAGGGTCTTATCTTTTGGTGGTGAAAACAGCAAAAAATTGTCAATTTACTGTCTCTTGTTATGCAGAGAGAACAATTTCATTGATCAAGGTCTCAGAGCCAGAGAGGCAGCCAAATAATGTTGAATATTATTTTTTGCTTGATTTAGCTCAGAAAGACCCTAAGTTTGAAGAGTTTGAAGAAAGATGCCGATGGAGTCATGGATGGGCTGAAAGTTATTACTATTTTTACCTCGAAAATCTAGGTGAAAAGACCTGGAAATTTAAGATGACTTTTGATGAGCTTGTTAATGTGGAAATCAAGCATGCTTATCAAAAGGGACAAAATTTCTTATCAGCTGTACTGCAGCCTGGACAGAGGGAGATTATGTTTGTAAGAAAGATTGACGTCGATGAAGAAACAATAATTAAATGGAGCGCTCAGCAGTTCTGGCTATGATATGATATTCCCACAGTTTTTATATCGAAAAGATGTATTTTCTGACTTTCTACTCTTTCTTATTCAAGATGATGATGACGATTTAAACTTTGATATTTACTAAGTATAAAAAATAAATTTTCAATCTTTGACTTTGGGAATCGTTGTTCGTAAAGCAATCCATATTAGTTTGATATACAGGTATTTGAAGGTGAACCAAATTACTTTTAAAATTTATCTATTTGATAGCGAAGAAATCAAAGGAAATAAGCAAGGAATAGATGCTCATTAATAAAAAAAAAAGGTAAATTGATTTAGGCGCTTCGAAGACTCATCCCAGAATAACATATCAAAAGTAATTAAACTTCCTGACGAATTATAATAATGAAGACTTTAGGATACATTTCCGCAATGTGACATTAATATTTATTTCTCAAAAATACAGATAGCACGCTATTTTAGAGGGAGAAAATCAAAATTCGGATTTTCGATTTTCCTTTTGGGCTGAAGATACATGTGAGTTTGCGATTTTTTTCGAGAGAGGAGATGCATAAGACTAGAATGATTAAAATCGCCATTGGATTTATCACAGTACTCCTGAAACCTTTTTCCGAATAGGGATTCTTTTCTTACCAGAACCTCATTCGTGAGCTCTTTCAGTTTTCTTCTGTATCTTCTTTTCAATTTTTTCTTTCTCTCTACTTTGGGGTCTACCACAAGCTGCTGAAGACCAGATTTATGAATTTCTATCTTTTGGGCCCATTTGCTGATATTCTTCTGGGCGTCATCCAATGACCCCAAATTATGCTGGATCTGATGAGAAGTGAATGGATTTTTCTGATTTTCTTCATCTTTGCTCGGAAGTATAATAGATTCTTCTTTCGGTGTGTTATTGACTGTCTGATAACCTGAAAGTATCGATGATAAATCATTTTGATGCATATACATCTCCTTCGGATTTTGTTTGAAGCGAACCATCAGCATATTGATTGCATTAGAACCTCTGCGAAAGTAGTTTTCGGGTGAAATCTCTGAATTATTGACCATGATTTTCGGTGGTGGCTGATTTTCCAAATCAAGCTGATTATTACTGCTATTAACTAGTGTATCACTGTTCCTTTCCGACTGCGTTGAGGCATCTCTAGCTTTCTCTACCAAGACAAAATCGGATCGAGGTTTAGGCCTTTGAGGGGTAACAACTGTTCTTTCTCGTTCTGATGAGGTTTTCACGATGTTAGCTCTCGAGTTCTTTATCGCTGAGACCGGTTTTGAAGCCTGAATTTCTGCTGATTTATTCCGAGAAGGAACCGTACTACTATTTCTGTTTTGATAAGAAGGGTCAAATTTGACGTATTGATAGAACGAGCTTAAGCCACTATTAGTTGGGTCGATGCCATCGAAATCTGATGCGTTTGTGTGCCCCGTAAAAGGTCCAAAAAGATCCCTTCCATGAAAACTAAATATTATATCAGTCATGTTCGAAATTATCAAATTTTCTTTCCATACTTGATAGGTTTGTTTTCTATAATAGGAAGAAATCTTTCGTTTCTTTTTTGTGCGCTTGACGTTGATCGCTTATTTGGGTCGAGTCGATTCTTGCGTGACATCAGTAGTTGTTGAGTTAGATAAATTATAACTTTTATTTCCAGTTAATTCTCTCAAAATGCAACATTCACATTCTACAAGATAGTAGCTGAAGAGTATATATTGTGTTATGCTCAACTATTAATACAGAGAACTGTAGCTTAATGACAGCAGAAGATTAAGCAAAAAATACGTGAAAGGAATAATCTCTTCGTTAATTATTACTATGGTTGGAATTTTTGAAATAGAAATAATATTCCCACTAATTTTGAACTCGCAAAAAAATGTCCATTCATCATTCAGTTTTATTCGATTCTTGCCCAAATCGGATCTGATAAACATTTTAACCTCCAAGGTGCTCTGAGGTCTTTTGAGAAATTTGGTGCATCACTACAATTTTCTCGAGTTCTTCATGTCCAACTATTTCTAAACCTAATATCTAATCTAATTGTACAAAATTTTGACTATTCTCGCATTCATTCATTATATCTATGGATATTATTATGCCCATGAATCGTACTATTCAAAAAGAGAAGTTGCTGCCTCTTACTAAAAACACGTAAATGGAGATGAATAACAAAATCAACCGTTTAAGGGCTCTCCATAGGGCTTTCCAATACAACATTGAAGTTTTCGCTGAGAATTAATTCGATTCTTTCCTTTTCGTCATCATCATCAAGGAATTTCAACGCTTCTGTGTAATTAACCTTAGCTTCGATCATCTTATCCTGCAAGTGATATAGTTTGCCTAGTTTGGCATAGATATAGCCGATGCCTCGGGTAGCGATGAAGTTTGAATTCTGCGCATTCCAACCATCAATAATCCTCTTGTAGCATGCATCAGCTAACTCGTATTTCTGCTTTTCGGTGAGTTTGTCACCCAAATCTTCCAATATGTCCTGTTTCTTTATCTCTAATTTCATCATCTCTTTGATGCACTGATAAGCTTTCACCATTCCATCTGGCAGTTCCAGATTGCAAAGAGCAAGATATCCCCAAACATCAGGATTAAGAGGATCATAGAGGTTCGCTTGACCTAAAGCCTCCTCTCCATCTTTATACTCTCCCATTTTATAGGATGCAATACCTTCAAGATTTCAATTGTATTAAGTGATTTCATTTTTAATGATAGATTTACCATAACCAAGCCATGCATTCGAAGATGTTGGCTTCTTTTCCCAGGCTTTTGCAAAGACAGCTTTTGCATCTCCCCACACTTGCTTTAATTTGAGAATCTCACCCAACTTCAAGAAAGCCTCGAAAGATGGTTGCACTCCCTTGATTCTGAATGATCTTAAGAACAATTCTTCTGCTTCGTCAAGTCGGTCTTAAATAGTAAAGTTATTGTTAATAATTCGCTTGCCGAATTGTGTATTACTAGCTGCGAAGCAGTAGTCTGCCTTCGTCAGTACGTACTCGGGATTTTTAGGGTCCAAATCTAAATTACAATGAAGATTACTCACTGATGATAACTTTTGAATTTTTTTACTTATGAGTTCGTTGATAGTTGAGATTGCTTTTCCAGAGTCCTTATTGAAAAAGGCTATTTTACTTCTTAGAAGCTTATATCTTTCAGTGGATTGGTCGTTGATTCTTTCCGCAATAATCGCAGCGATATCAGCTATTGTGTATTCTACTAAGAATTCGAGTAACTCATACCAAATAGTGTCAATTTCGAGCTGATTTTGTTGCTTTATCTTCCTCTCTTCTTGAGCTTTCAACTCCTCGATTTCACGCTCGATTTCTTCCTTCGTCTTTTTTTTGCCTCCAGCACCTGCACCACCGGCCTCTTTGCTCGAAGGCCTTTTTCCTACTTCCATTTGCAAGTCTGTAACTGTCGGCTTTGGTTTCTCTGTTGTTTGACGATACTCACCGATTCCAGGCATGAGACCCAACTTCCTTTTTACAATTCTTCGGCAAATAGCAAAGTATTTTTTGGCCACCTTCTCGTCGTTCATCACTGTCTCATAGGTATAGCAGCACAAGGCATTGACCAGGAGGTTGAATGGATCTTCGTCGAGAATTGTGTTTAAAAACACGAGGGCTTCTCTTCCTTTTTTCTTCCTTAATAGAAGACAAGCCATGATAACTTGATAAGCTTTATTATCAGGGTCGTAGGTAAGTGCATGAGCCATCTTCTCGTCAGCTTTATTCGCTGGTCCTCTTCGCAAATAAAATCTCGTGAATTGGAACCAGATCTCTGGATTTTTTCCATCTAAAGCAACCAAAGCTTCATAATTTTTTTCGGCCTCATCAACATTATCAATCACATCAGCTTCATAAGCGAGTCTCGCCACTTTGTCAGCCTCGGTTTCCTTAGTAACATTGTAAACTGTGCGATCTCGTTCTTTTACGGCTGCATCATGTGTCAAAACGAGCTCTTCATGCATCTCATCTTTCTTGTTTTGGATGAGTTCGGTTAATGTTTTTCTCATCTCATCTACGAGGAATACATGCAATTCGCTGTAAAATTGATCCTCTTTAGAGTCAATTGTCACTCCAGTAAGTGACCCTTGCTTGCCGAAACGATCCCTCACGATCTTCATTAACGACTTTTTCATCTTTTCTCTCAAGATATTATATTTTCCCGACATATTAAATTCGTACAAGAACTGCTCTTTGCGTTGGTCTCTACCCTCGCGTTTCTTTTGAGCAGTTAGAAGTTGCTTGTTTCTTGGATCCAGTTGGGTATTTAGATCCTTTCCGAACATAGCAGCATATTCCATGGCGATCGATTCCATCACAATCACCATCTGTGCTTTCAGTTCTTTGACGACTTCAACTGCAGGTGGCAATTTCTTTTCAGGTTTTGGCTTTTCAATGAGTTCTTTAGCTCTGGGTTCAGGTTTTGTCAGGTATTTGGTGACTGGAGGGTCCATTGTTACTTTGAAAAGGATGTAAGTATTCTGAAGATTAGGCTTTGGATGTTCATCAGGATTGGCATCTGGTGGCAGAACCTGTTCTAATCGAGCTCTGTAAACTTGCTCGCTCTGTCCAGGTTGCTGGAAAACACTCAGATCGATCCACGCCCGCGTAGTAACTCCATTCCACTCAACAGGATTGAGCCCTTTAGGTTTAGATTTTTGTAGCTTTTTCATTTCTTCCTCTCCAAGGTTCGACTTTCTTATGAGAACTAACCACTCACCGCAGTCATATTTGACACGTTCTTCAAGCTCGGCTAAAGCTTCTTGGGATTTCTCAACAGAAGAGGTATTATGTTCGAATTTAATGCAAGGGTGTTTGAAAGGATCTTCATATGTCCGATAAAATTTTGTTTCTTCGTCAAGAGCATCCCATTCTTCTTGAAACTTCCTCTGAGCCTCTTCCTTCTCTTCCTGAAGCTTTCGCCTTCTCTCCAATTCTTCTGGCGTAGGCTGTGGAGGTTCTTCTCCTTTCTTCGGTTTCTGAGCAGTTTTCTTCGATTTAGCTGCTAGAGCTTCTTCAGCAGCCTTTTGTTCTTCTTCAGTGAGCTGTCGAGGGATCACTTTTCCATCGAGAACTTGTACTCCGGCGAAATTAATTTGATAAGTGAAATTGCACTGAGGATACTGCTCATCAATATTTTTCCATTCCTCAGGGAAACCAAAAACTCCAGTGACTTCAATTCCAAGATTGACTTTTTGAGGTGGAGAAATGAATCTTTCGAGAATAGATTCTCTTTCTGTTTTACTGATACGACTGCTTATGAATGCCTCCATTTCAGATTTTACTTCGTATGTCGAAATATAATTGTTTTAATTTCTGTTGCATAATTAAATTTGAACAGAGGACTCTTCAAAGGATTTAATTCAAGAGTTTTGGAAATCGACAGGCTTGGGTCCAACTTTGGCTCAGTTAGACAAATGGAACTTAGTTCAAGAAAAAACAGAATGCCATATTTTTAGATGTTTCTTTTTAATAATACAAAAACATCTCATCCGTGAGTCAGTGGTTTACATCCCGAAAATTCTGATGCTGAACTTTGGAAAAAAACACAGAAATTTATTTCTTACACAACTAACTTACCAGGATACATTTTGAAAATATTACTGTATGTCGTAAAAGTTATTGAAAATATCATTTATTAATTCAATATGAAAAATAAAGCTTAAAGATTACCAAATGCAGAGCCTGTGTATCAAATTTTCATCGATTTGACTCTGACGCAGTAGTTTGTTTTTGGTTTTTTTTTTTTAAAGTTATCTATTCAACAATGATTAAGAAGGCCTTATTTCTTATAAATTATGAAAATCGCTCGCAAGAGTGAAACCAGATTGCACTCAGAAAATGAATTCCTTTTGGAAAATTAATATCTCACCATCTACTGGCGTTTAAATTAACAAAATCAATATTTTTATAATTATTAGTTGCATTAGATTACAAATAGGCGAGGTCCTTTCTTACCTGGTCTCTTAGATTTTGTACAGCGATTACCAAAAGTCTCCTTTGTAGATCGCCTGTAATCCAAAAGTTGTAATTCCGAAATCGGTTTGGATTCCAAGGCTGCTAAATCATTCTCATACATTAGACTAACTTTATCTAGCAGCTTTCCAAAACTAATTTTGTAGGTCTTTGCGAGATCTATCTGAGTATCAGCTTCTTTAAGTATTTCTTGAGAGCATTTCCCTAGCAATCGATTAACCTTCTTATTAATTTCGTAATCAGGAGCCTTATTTTTTAACTGAGTCAATCTTGGATGCTCTCTTAGTTCGCTCTTGCTGTTCCAAGCGCCATATTCATTCTGGCCTAAATGTGATATACTGTGAACTCTCTTTTTGATGGAATCGATTCTTCCCTTGAAGGTTCCACTCGAGACACCGTCATCTTGGATGCGTTTGTACGTTTCTGTCAAGAACACTCCCTTAGATCTCAGATCATCCTCAGTATGGTGCTTCATTTTAGGATCCTCCGTCTCTTTTATCTCCATAAAATCGAACCCCTCTATTAGAGCTTCCGATTTAACTCTTCTATGTGAGAGAATGCCAATATTATTATTCGGTTTGCTGAAACTTTTCTTTGGAGAGATGGGCAGGGATTTTTTGAATATATTCTTGGTTGCACGTTTAAGCATATTTATTACTTTATCTGAACGATCTTTGAACACTTTTAATTGAGTTCGCTGTGATTCTATGTAATTTTTCTTGTCTCTACCCTCTTCTTCGAGTATTTTCTTTAAATTTTCTAAATATTTGCCATAGTTAGCGTCATCTACTCTGCCAATCTCGTAATTTATTTTGTCGAATTTATTTTTTCGAAGGTTGACCTCTAACTCATTATAAAAGGCATTCTCATCCAATTTTTCACCGAAAAATTTAGGAAGATGAGTTTCTGACTCCTGTTGTTTGAAATGTTCCTCGCTCCTAAGCAGATAATATTGAAATTGGTCCTGGCTTCTAACAATTTGCTTTGGGTTTTCCTTCCGAACTTCTTCTAGATATTTTTTAATTTCTTTTAACCTCTCCGCGTGAGAATAGAGACCCTCTTTTGAAACCTGTATCTTGCTCGCTGATATGAGAGTAGACTTTTTCGGACTCTGACCCTGGCTCAATGCTTCTAAGAGTTGATTTTCTTCAGGAGCGTTTAGCTTTGGGAGGTAATCCTTGATATCAATGAACGTGCTCATGTCTTTAAAAACCGAAAGTCTTTGAGAGAACCTTAGAGTTTCATCATTCTTTCTAGATTTTATCTTGTTAAAAAACTTTCTAACAGCATTGGTAATATTCCTGTTCATTCCTTCTGTGATGATATTTTCAACATTATTTTTGCTGTTATTTTGGTTGGGTTTGTTTGTGGACACATAAGTCTCACCTGCTTGATGACCGAGAGTCAGATTCTTTTCGAATTGTTTCTTTTGAGAAGCATTAGTATCGCAGCTAACGGCTTTGTTCTCAATAAACTGGCGAAACAGTCCAAGATAATCTCCATCAGTAGGTTTGATGATATTAGGATTATGAAGGCTCATGGGAGATGATAGTTGATTGCTCGAAGCATTAGAGTAACTCTCTTGTGAGGGACTACCTAGAAAGGATCTCCGTTTAAATTGCTCGATGTGATTAGACCCCAAACTATGAGGAGAGATAGGAGGAAGGGATAATATTTTAGGTGAAACTGGGGATAAACGCCGTTTCAGACTGTCCAAGGGAGCATTGAAATTATCTTCTGCCTTTGGGGTAATTATAAGATCGTTGGGACGTGATTTGGATCCCCACTTACCAGTTGTTTTTAGTTCCGTTGTAGGTTCTCGTTGCTTTGTTTGCATCTTAATTTATTTAAAGTGTTACCGAGTCAATTAAAGGCAAAATGAGCAGCTCACAGAAGTCAATCTAATTCCATCTATTGAAATTAAATTGCATTCCTTAATTTTTCCCAGTGTTCTCTTTTGCTGTTATGCACTTGAGTAGTCAAGTTTCGTTTCTCATGCAGATTCTTCAGTTTTTCGATGAATGACTGTCGAAGTAGTTTATTTAATACACTTTACCTCTTGAACGTGAGAATAAAATTAATAATACAACTAATTTGTGCCAAATGAATCGATTCCTTTTCCATCGGATATTCCTCTTCTGCTTAATAACTGGGCTCTGCCTTGGCCAAGAGTGGGTCACATGCCAATATACCATCTCTCGTGCCTGTGCATTCTCTGAAAACACTTGCTTTAAGACAATCGATGAAGCATTGCAAAAAATCAAGGCTTCAGCATGTGATTCAATAGATATTTTGCTAACAACGTCTCCGGAGTCTTATCCTCTCGAATTCACAGGTCAAGCGTACTCTGGAAATCTCAAATACTTGAGGATTATGTCTCAAGACTTCTCTTCTCCTCAGAAAGTTGTCGTCAATGACGCAAACATCCAAATCAGCACACAAAGTTTATTCATTAATAACGTTGATTTCGTGTTGAATCGGACTCTCAAATACAGCAGTGTCTTTGAGCTTAGTTCTGATTCCGTCAATGATCCTATTTGCTCTTTGAATCAAGTGACACTTACGGGAGCGAACAACTTCACTATGGGCAGTTTTTTGCAAACGTCGGGTTACAAGGTGGTCTTGGAAGACATTTTGATCAAAGATAACAACCTATTCGTTTCAGAGACCTCACGTTCCTTTTTTGAGTTCTTTTACATTTCAAATAATTCAACTTTTCGAGAAGAATGGAACAATACGGTTGAAGCATTTGGACTCTCTTTCATTGGAAATATATATCAGCTGCTTGATGCTCAGCAAGAAGAAGACTTCTTAAAGGCTGCTGCAATCGAGATGGGGTCAATTGATGTAAATGAGACCATTGCAAATTTTCAGAAACATGCTGAAGAGAGAGCTTTGCTGCTTAGAATTGACAACGTGATCCATTGTTCCATCCAATCCTCAAGATTCTCAAACAATATGATCTATGGTACTTTGATAAAAGTTTCTCCATTAGTTGGAAGCACCACACTCAAGGTTAATTTTTCAAACCTCACTTATGAAAAGAATATCGTAAATTATGGAGCAATGATTAGCCTTTATGGAAATATAGAGGACGCCATTATAAAAGAATTGAAGTTCAAAGGAAATTCACTCTCGGAACAAAGCTGCTTTATCTCTCTACCTTTGAACTTCAAGACCTTGACTTTTGATAATGTTGAGATGTCACAGAATATGCTGTCACGCTCTTCGATTCTTGCTCCTTTAAACGGTGTGATAACTCCAATTTTACAGCTCAACCTTTACGGGATCATCATTAAGAATTTCAATTTCACTCAGAACACATTCAAAGATGGTTCAACTATCATTTATGTTAAAAACTATGACAGCGGAGTCGAATTATCTGACTGGAATTTTATCGACAACACATTCCTTGTAGAGAGCAACCCCGTTACACTTATTCAAGTGCCCGAGCTCAAAGTCGCAAGGACAAACTTCATGGGTAATTATATGGAAGATGTACTATTTCGTGTATCAATAGCACTGCAAGTGTATTTTGTTGATAATTCATTCCAAGATTTCATTCCACCCAGTCCAAGTCGACTGGTTGGTTCGTACAGTACGGGCGGAATACTTGAAGGCGAGATTTGTCAAGGAGGCACCTTTTCCAACAATACAGTCAAAGATTATTTCTCGTTAAACTATAAGGCTTTCTCGATCATTGATTACCGATGCAGCCTTGCTTTTAACGAAACTCAAGTAAATAATACGGAGACCAATGCATCAAATCGAGAGAAATTTACCTTCAAAAATAATACCTTTGAATTGTGCTACGTCATTGGATACAATGATTTTAACTCTCTCATTTCTATTCAATTACACGAAAAAGAGCACTTAATCGAATTTTATGACAACGCTTTCCACAGGAACACTCTTGAGTCAAACATCAACTTTGTTCGAAGCGCCACCAATATCATTATTTATTCTACAATGAGTACCGTTATCATCTCTAACTGCAATTTCACAAGCAATCAGGCCAACAGTCAGATTCCAAATGTCGGCATTTTCGCTCAGGCGCTCACAGTATTCAACTCGAGTTTCAGTGATAATGGGTTGGAGGAAGTCGAAGGAATATTCAGTAATTATACAAACTTGGCGACAACAGGAGGTGCGCTCGCGATCGCAGTCAATGACCTTAACATCTCATCGTGCATGTTCATTTCTAATCAAGCCGAGCGAGGAGCAGCCCTTTACTTAGAACGATCAAACTTGAAATTAATTTCGCCGAACCGTTCATCTTTTGGCACCCTTGCCATAACGAACTGCACATTTTTAAATAATCGAGCGGAATATGGAGGAGCCATTTACTTTGACTCTTCTCAAATTAGCCAGACTCTTGATGTGACAAACTCGAAGTTTATCCTCAATAGTGCTGTCTTTGCTGGTGGATCGTTTTTCTTCGATGGAGAGGTGAGTTCCAAACTTCCTATGACGATTGAGTCTTCTGAGTTTGAGGAAAATACTTCTATACAAGGTGGAGCAATTTTTTATCTAGCGACCTCTAACCTCACAGTTGTAAATTGCACATTTTATTACTCAAAGGTGAACCTGTTGACATTAAAACATTCAAACTCAACTGTGGTGATAAAGTTGAGCAAGTTCTTGGCGAAGCCCAACCAAGAAGGAGAGTCTGGAAGCGAACTTATCAACGTCGATGGGTATTTCTCGACAAAATTATTTGTGCTACTGGTCAACTGCTCATTTATGGATATCCCCAGCGCTGGAAATAAATTTGCCTCCATCCTTCAGGTTAAAGGCAGTGATGCTAGAGTAGTCGATCACTATTCAAATTATTCCAATATCAAGTTTGGAAAATCTGGAATGATACTCATAAAGGAGGCCGGGAGGCTCTCGATAAATGGGTCGGCATTCTATAACCTCTCTGGAGGGTTCGTCCCCGGGGATGACCCAAGTCTCAAACCAGATACTCGTCTCGCAGTGGAAGAAGACTCTGCAGCTATTCTCGTCAAGACCCAAGGCCGTCTTCTTGTTAACAATACAAATTTCACTGAGGTGAATGGTTCTCTCATACTCGTCTTGAATACTGGAACACAAATAATGCTTTATAACTCTCATTTTGAGAGAATTCGAGGTGTTGACGGAGCTGCCGTGGATTTTCATGGCGATATTTGGGTTCCAGGGCAGAGTAAAACACAGATTATCAGCGGGTGTAAATTTTTACAATGTACTGCTGAAACTATGGGCGGAGCAATTATCGGGCAAGCCATGATCTACAATATCTCTAATTCTATCTTTACGAATTGTTCTGCTCGCACAGGTGGAGCGATCAGAATCTTGGCCAACTCCCAAGTGTCTGTGACAGATTCTCTCTTTAGAAGGAACAAAGCTGATTATGGCGCGGCCATTTCTTATAACTCCTCTACTTCCCCTATTCTCCAAAATAATAGATTCGATCGAAACAATGCAACAATTTATGGAAGCAATACCGCCTCTTTTGCCTCAAATATTGTTCTCAAAATTGACAACGACACTTATGCTGAGTATAATTTCACAAATCAGACGACGAAGCAAAGTCTTCGAATGTACGAGACGAATAACACAAAATTAGAATTTCATCTTATAGATGACGAAAATCAAACTGTTAAGGATGACAATTTGACCCTAGTCAGTTTACATATTGAGACTCAAGACAAAGAAACCCACCAGCTTTTACTTGAGAGAGCTGCTAGCGGAGTCGTGACTGTTGATTTTCAATCGATCGTGCTCTATGGTTTACCGGGAAATACTTCCGTGTTGTATGCCACCCAAAAAACCACTAACAAATTCGTAAAGATCAATATTTTTTTCCGAGAATGCGAGCTTGGAGAAATCTTAGACCCGAAAACCAAATCATGTTTCAGGTGTGGACCTGGAACTTATGCAATTCACCCAAATGATACAGAGTGCCATGCATGTCCTAAAGATGCTATTTGTTATGGAGGATATAATTTTCATTTGAAACCGGGCTTCTGGAGAGCATCAATCAACTCCACAAATATCATCTCATGCGGAGAGAGAGCACAATATTGTGAAGGAGGGTTAGAAAGTAAGTGTGCCAATGACACGGGAGGGGTGTTGTGTGAGTCTTGCAATAGTTCTGCGACTCCTCCTTTCGTCAAAGATGTGCTTAACCAATGTGTTGTCTGTGACGGACCTCGAACGTTCTATGGGCTTCGAATAATGCTTGTGGTGATCGGCATCATTTTACTCGGTGTTATCTTGTTCTATTTTATTCTCAAATCGAACTACAGTCATACAAGAGAAGGAACAGATTTCAAAAACCTCACAAAAAATAAGAGATCCAAGAACTTTGGAGTCTACCTCCGAATCACTCTGATGTATTGTCAGCTTCTGATGTTATTAAAAAATTTTGACAGTGGAATCTCTCAAGTTCTTACTCCCTTATACAACGTATTTGGCGATCCCATTGTTAATATACTCTTTTGGGCTCGATGCTGGATCGCATTGGTAGCAAGTAGAGTCGACCAGGTGTTCTTTGAGTACATAATCACTGTTGTTCTTCCAATATTGGCCTTCCTCGTTCTGTTAGCCTATATTGGACTGGTGAAGAAGGGGTACTTCCCACGCTCGAAAGGACCAGAGTATTTCTCCGCTTTGATACTCATTTTCACATGGTTGCAACCTCAACTTCTTCTGAGACATTTTTCGATGATGTTCTGCACTGAAATCTCAGAAGGTGTGTGGTATCTGAAGCAATACGTTGACGTTCAATGTGAAGGACCAAGTTTTATGATGAGACAAACACTGAACATTTTGGGAGTTATCAGCTGGGGGTTCCTACTTCCATTGTATCTGCTATTGGAACTTAATAGAGAGCGAAAGAACCTCAAAGACAGTAAAACTCATGTCAAACTCGGTTTTCTTTATCATGGCTATCACACAAAGTACTACTACTGGTATTTTGTAACTCACGCGCTTAAAACTGCTATGGTTATGGTTACTTCACTCTGGGTTCATTCGACTCCAAATCAAGGGATCACTCTTATGTTGATTTGCTTGATTTATCTCATACTATTAACCAGGTACAAACCTTATCATGATCAGTACGCCAATGAAACAGAAATTGACGTTTTACTGGTGTACATCAGTCTTGTCTTCTTCATCACCAAATATTCTGACACAGATCATGACTCTTGGCTAAAAATCATTTGGTGTGTCCTAATTATATTAGCAATTGTCTATTCTCTCATTAAAATTTTGGGAGGAGTGTTCTTGAGTGTCAAGGAGACAACAGAACCTCTATTAAATTGGGTGAGCAGAGTTTTCTTCTGGAATACTCGCAATAAGAAACTGAAGAGAGCAGACAAGAAGGAGAAACATGGTAAGAAAAATAAGAATTCCATCAACAAAGCAGAAAGAGAGAGAACTCATACAGCAATTAAATCAAACGTTCCCATTTCAATGGAAAGATCTCGGGTTAAATCTGCCCTACCAAATTATGATTCAGAATATTTAGATCGCCAAGTTTCTTCCTGGTCTCAACAAGAATCACTAAAGCAAAGGCTCTTACCTACAGTTTTATAAAAATTTTTATTTATCATGAAATTTAGATTTGTTGGTTTGCTTTGGCTAGGAAAATTTCTTATTGTCATGATCGATCGTTGTTTTTATTTTTATTTCGTTTTTTCTGATAAGAGTTTGCTCAACACTCCAAAATATGCATCAATCTTAAATTTCTTAAAATAGACTATTTCTTTCCCCTTCAAGATGATTATTTCACTATTTTTATCGTCTAATGTTGACCATCACAAAGATATGTTGTTTTTTCCTTTCACTCCTTCTTAATAACTTCAGCATATACCTTACTTTTTCGCAGATTTCCTGGACATATCCACGACGGCGCTTGGTCGTTCAAATAAGGCTCTCTGGACATTCTTTGCGAGTAGAGCGATGTCAGCTCCGAGCCCAGTCCATCCGACTACAGCCTCCCTGAAACCTTTAGAATTGCGAATTTTATCAGCAAATTCAGGAAGGTCTTTGAATGCGAGCACAAGTCTAAGAGCTTTGTCTCTGTCTCTGTCTTTGAATTGATTAGCATGAGCAATGATGTAATCAATTGAAATTTCAGCAACGACTTGAGCATGTTCTTCCTTCTTGGCCAATTCCTCATAGAGCGAAAAAATTTGAGCTCGAAGGTCTTTTGTGACATTTGGTCCCAAGTAATTTTGTTGAATATTTGGTAAATGCTTTAGGACTTCCACACGAGCACTTGCTTGACCCATTACAATCAATTTTAGAATTCTAAAGCAGGTTAGATAGATTTCCTCTGGATACACTACACCAGGAATCTTGCTTTTTCCAAGCAGCCCAATTACTTTATTGGTAACGCCTAACTGTAATAATTCTTCTTGAGTTTGTGGCACTTTCAAGAGAATTTCAATGAGCATCAGGGTTCGATTCAGTATTTTATGATCTTTGGTATTCAGTTTCTCAATGCACTTTTTGGATCCAGATTCATTCATAATAAATGTTTTCGCCTCCTTCTTGCCGTAGGACAAGTTGATCAATGCTGAGGCAGCATATTCTGAGAGATGCGAATAGAAGTTGTTATACATTGTCATGAGCATGGTCACCAATCTCTGAGTTTCCTGAGGACCAGCATCCATTGGTGGTAGGTCTCCACTATCAACATAACTGTTCATTATCCTTGAGCATACAGCAATTTTCATCGCTGGATCTTCGGAGGTCTCGCAAATATCCCACAAAAATTTAAAATAGTTCGACGGCTTTGCGCTTTTCGAAAAGAGAATCTGCACGTATCCTTCTTGAATGCAGACCAACAGTACTTTCTCGTTAATGAAATAGTCTTGTTTGTGTTTCAGATACTCGGTGTAATTGTCTGCGAATTTTCTCAGAGGTGTTGAGGTTGCCTTCAAATATGTTTCAACTTTGAAAATCTCTCTCTTATCGCAGAAGTAAAGAAGGTAATCTAGGATGATTGTGGGATCTTCATAACCCTTCGGAATTTTGTTAGCCCGCGAAAGAATTTGAGGAATAAGATCTGCAAGCACAAGTTTTTGAGGGAGAAGGCCACCATCAAGGCAATATGCGAGATATCTGGCTATTTTAAAAGGCCAAGTGTCTTTGAAATCATCATCTTTGGCATTCTCGGTGGCGCCTTTTGGTCGTAAGTCTTCTGCAAGGTATTTAACTATCGCTTTCCAAGGCTCCTTGTCTTTGGCAGCTGTTAATTCTGCCAATTTAGCTTTGGCCTTACTGTCTATGTACTTGCCATATTTATGGTCAAGAAGTTCCTTTACGTAAGATAGATCAAATTCTTCTTCTTTCCAATTAGAAAGTTCATCAATTATTGCCTGAACGAATAAGATAGCATAGGGAAGAATATCAGGATAAATCTTTTTTTTTAATCTGAAATGTAGGTGTGAGAGTGTCTCTTCATCATAAAGGAGAGCGTTTGCACCTTCTCTAAGAAGATCTTCATATGCATTACATGCAGTAAACACTCCTGTAATCGAATCCGCAACGTTTCTCGCAGTATTGAGAAGCTCCTGAGTCGACTTGAAACAACCTGAGCTTAATGTGTATGTCGAGGGATTCGTTGCGTTATAGGGTCCAATGTTCAGCAAAAAGAAATCGCGGAAGTTTTCAAGTAATGGAGGCATAAATTTACGTCTCAAGATAATCAAGACAGCTTCCTTTTCTGGAGTTCGAACAAGAATTTCCCAACCCACCCAAGCCGCTGTATCCTCGGTAAGGTTTAGGCGTTTGTGATAAGGCTGCGAATGGACGATCCACTGAGATTGTTCATCTCTCCAGAGCTTATGCATGTATTCTTCTGCATAAAATTCTAAATTATTTCTGCCACCGAAGTCCTTGAGCATCACAATCGGAAGGTCATCTCCAACCTGAACAAAATTCAAGATTAAAGATCCATAACATCAGCAATATTGACCTGTATTGAAAGTCGGGTGTAGGCTTTTTTCATACCCAGACTTTTATCCAAATCTATGTTCCAAGTATTCTCAGGATCGACTACTGGTTTGGCTTCAGATGGGATATTGAACCTGTAACCCTTAACGACTTCTTTTTTTGTTTCTTCCTCTTGTTCAGTGGTCATCAGATATTGTGGGATCTTTAGCGTCGGAATTGTGGAATTAGTTGGCACACCTTTTGACAATTTCCCACTAAATACAGGTAGCTCACATACTTTGCCTAGTTGTAAATTGCCAATCAGAATAGGCTTAAGGATGAAGAGAGATATACCCATTCGGAACATATGATCAGTTTTATATGAGGTGGTGATCCAGTCGACTAATGACTTTCGATCTTCTGTTTCGATAACCAGCTTCGCAGGCAAGTTTGGATCTCGATTCTCAGAGAGCTGGATCTCGACAAAGAACCGATTGCTCATATCTAAGATGATTTTAACGATATGAGCATAAAAGACTTCGTTGATGATATCGGTAAGTCCTTGATTAATGATGATGAACGAATGGCGTCCAAGACAGAAATAATATTGCACGTTATTTTGCCCGACCAAGGCAATATGATTAATGGGACAGCGAAGCAGCTGGGAGAAGGATTGATAAATGGGATTTGATATCATAGCAAGACCTTTTTGATAAACGTTTGCTTTTCAGATTATTAATTAATGGAAAAATAACCGAACTTAAATCTCAAAAACCGATAGCATTTTTTGAGAGATTTTGAATCAAACTTTAGTCTGAAAAATTTTTCCAGAAATACGCAGAGGCAGCCGGGCTTTTTCTTGCAAAAGTGAGTAACGCTGAACTTATGAATATATGCTGGCTCCAATAATATCAAATTCTTCTATTCTAAAGCTTGATTATGGCTCTATGAAAAAATTGATAGAAGGCTACTTTCATTCACATTCGCAAGTAAAGTTATAAAGCTTTTACAACCGACAGGATACCAAAAATGACATTATAAATTAATGTTGGCTCAAATAAAGCTTTGGTTAAAATTCGGTTTTGTCATACGACTAATTGGACTGGGTGATCTCTGATGCCGGAGTTTCACAGGGAACCTGGGATTCATTATGGAATTTTTTGAACTTGGAGTTGCTTGGTTGCTTTTGATAGTGTCGTTGTGATTATAAAATGTTGTGCTTAGGCGCTTTTCCGCAGAAATGAAACTTGACTGTTTTGGAAAAGTACCGCCATCATCTGCAATAGAAGAGGTACGTGTACTCTTATGAATGATGCTACTATGACCTGAGCTTGGTCCTGTCCTTGGGACAGATCCACCTCTTGGTCTTGGCTTTACAGGCCCAAGTGCAAGTTTGCTTTGATTTATCATCTGCAGATAGGAAGTAGAATTGTAGTTTGTTGCCTTTCCTTGAGGTTCTGCAGATATAGTTAGATTTTTCATAATTTCTTTTAGATTCAAGTTCTCAGCCTCTAAAGCTTTGACTTGTTCAGTAAGTTCAATGCACCTGTCAACAATATTATTATTATCAGGCAACATCCACAAAACAAGAAACTCATTACCGGTTCATCCAAATAGTCGCAGGATCTTCATTGCTCATAACAAACCCTTGATATTGAGTTTGCATCTCCCCAAGCTTCTGGTACAATGTCTTCTTAATCCCCATCTCGCGATTAAGGTCCTTCTTCAGCACACTCTTTTCAACATCTTGACGGTGCTCGATATGGTCCAATAACTCATCGAAATGTTTTTCGTTCGTTCGGAGCACCTTTAGCTCCTCCTCTTTTTTCTTATAATTCTCAATGAGCTTTGGAACATCAATATTCTGAATAAATTTCAGTTCTCTGATTTCTTCTTCGAGTTTGTTAATCTTTTTGGCTCCATTGTCCTATATTAGGAGGAGAGAAACAAAAATCGTTTAGCCTTTAAATCAATAATGAGCTTACTTTGAATCGCTCAAGACGCATTCTATCAAAATTGAGTTGATTGAGCTTGGCTGTTAGTTCCATATTAATTTTTTCTTGTGTTGCTAGAGTCTGAGTAAAGTGAGCTAAGAAGAATAGAAGATCGATAAGTTTACCCTTTGAGTAAAAACTAATTCTTTTCTCAGGAGGAACTCTCTTTTCTTTGTTTCGAGCAGGTTCTCATGTAAATCATTGTAATTGTCCATTTTCTCGCTCAGCTTTGCCATCTTGGCTTCTAATTTCTCTCTCATGAGGCCTTGCTTGAATTTATAGAAAGCTCTGAGTTTGGTGAGAACGTTCGTTTCTCCGTATTCATCGAGGTCATCACTGTCTTCATCTCTCTAGATATTACAAATTCATGCTATTAATACCGATTTGAAGAATATATAGTGACTAACTTCTCTCTCTTTCACAGGTTTCGTTTGTAATTCCTTGCTAGATTCTTTGGTTAGCTCCTTATCTTTAGATGAAATATTCAAAATGTTCCCAATTCGTCTTCGAAAGTGTGAATTGATATTGTTCGAGCTAATTTTTAGTTCTCCCTTAACAAATGCAGCGATTTTGAGCTGGAAATCCTTGAATCTTTGATCTTTAATCTCAAGTTCCACATGCAATCTCTCAATCTCACTTGCTACCTCGCCTTTGACTTTCTCTCTCAGCCGCTGTTCCATTTCATTCAAATTAGCCCTCATCTGAGTGAGCTCTCGCAACAGAGCATCCACTTCAAAGATTAATGCACTTCCTTTCTGATTAAACAATGCCTCTGCCATTTTTTCGACTCCTTCTTTAAGATGGTTATTATAAATTTGTAGACTCTTATTTTCCGTATTTCTTCGCTCAATTTGCTGGTTCAATGATTGAGTCACCATAGCAAATGTCTCGTATTTGGAGTTGATATCGTTGTTGGATTTTTCTATGAACCTCTTAGCAAGTTTGGCCAGACAATCATCAAGGTCCGCAAATGAGATTAAAAGTCCTGATTCACCGTCAGTCATTTTCACTCTTACTGAGCAATTTCTTAAATTGTTCACAAAAACTTGTAGCGCTGAGCATTTTGTTTCCACGTCATAAATGGATGCAAAAGCACCAACTTTGTTTTTATAATTCGGTAAACTAGGAGAACTGAAGTATTGAGTCATCGTCAAAGGCTCTCCCCGAATAAATTTCTTCCTTTTTTCGTCTTCGAATGTTTTGACAAAAGAACTCTAAATTTTGTAATTTTTAGATACTGAGGCTGCAGTTCAACTGATAATTTTACTAAGGCAGAATATTCATGTGAAATGACTCTAAGTGCATCTCTCACAATCATTTTCTCCAGAGTTGTTTGCATGCAGTTATGTTCAGTGACGAGGTGAAACAGTAGTCCTTCCGTCTCGTTGAACATTATATGTTCGTATTGTGTGATTTTGCTGGTTCCTCCCACAGCGACCGACCAGTATAAATGCTGATACTTCTTGGGAATATCGGCTACGATGGCTCCTGTTCTCTCAGTCTTGAACATTTTTTTCCGGAATTTGTCATAATCTTTTGTAAGTTTTTCCTAGAAATTATTCAAAGATAGGAGATTTCAGAGAAGGAATTGCCAACCTTGAGATCGTCTATTCTCGTCAGTAAATTCGTATTATAGATCAATGGCCAAGAATCCATCCAAATGCTCGCTGCGTTCAAAAGTCGGTCATGTTGAAGTAGGAAATCAAGGTAGATGGACATGGCCTTGTGGTAATCTCCAGTATTATACTCTCTTTTGCGGAATCTGTAGAAGTAATAATCTTTCAAGATTCCTTCTTTGGTCTTTATGTTGCTAGAGATGAGAGCTTTTTCTTTAGACTCGAACCTGTCCAATTCCATCTAAGCGCGATAAAAAAATAATAGGAATGAATTAACTGAGAGCATCCAGAGAAAATTACCATCATAAAGAGGAAATATGGATCTGTAGTTTCTCCAGGCGTTCCATAGACAGTGCAATTTCTTAAATGAACGTCTCTAAAGGTATAATTCTGTAAATAAAGATGTTCGCTGTCATTTTCATGTAGCTCCTGCTTCCAGCTCTCCTTTCGGTCCTCGATTAATTTTGCATGGATTACTCTACTGTTTTCACTAATGAGAAGATTAAGCCTCCGGTTAGGTTCATCCGTGGTCCTCCGTTTCAAATGAGCAAAAAATTTCTCAAAGTTTCTGTTATCAAAGAATGATGGTTTGAAGATGTCTCTTGCATCAGGAAGAACTCTTGCAGAGTGAACTATATCAAGAAATCGAAGAGTCAGAGGCTTCCTTCGACTGGATTTCTGATTGAGCAGAGTTAAAATATCCTTTGAGACTTCTATCGCCTTAGAATCGGGATTATTATGGAGAATCTCTGGAAAAGTGGTTGGGAAGCAGTAATGGAATTTTAAATAGCTGATCCGGCACTCTCCTTTGAGATATTTAACAAGTACCTTCATCTGAACTCGGTTCTCATCAGCATAGATATTACTGGACATTTCTTGAATTTCTTCAAAAATAGCATCCAGTTGACTAACTAACTTCTTGTAATTGTTCTTCTCATTGATTACTTCTCTAAGACTAGATCTACAAACTTCTTCTTTCTCTTCTTCAATGCCTGTCTGCGATTCTAAAAGTATTGCAATTGTTAAGTTCGAATTGCTTGGAATACTGAAACCTTGGTCTGATTTTATCGTTTGCTCTCGCTCGAAACTCGGGAAACCCTTTGCGTGCATTAAACAGTCATAAAGCACCGCGGATTCATCAAAGTTCAGCTCAAGCCCAATTTGTGCGAGCTTATTTTGGATGATTTCAATAAAATTTTCATAATATTCGATAAATTTGTGAAGAGTCAGTCCTTTCACGTTCAGATACTGCATTTCACTCGCTGGCTTATCTCGAATTCGAAGGAGTTTGCAGAATCTCTTTCTTATTGCTTCTTGTGCTTCATTGTACCCCAAGACCAGATCATTTTTAGGTTTCTTATCCTCCTCTATTTGGGTCAATTCATTAAGCTCATTGGTAAAGTGGTGGTGAAGGTAACCTTTTATGGTGGTTGTTGTCTGCTGAAACATATCGACTTCATGCTGCCTATATGTCTTTGGATCAAGACAACTCAATCTCGAATGGTATTTTTTCCTCTCCTGTAGTGGAATTTCCAATTCGACAATCTCTCGGCTGGACATCACATAGAAGATTTCTTTTACATTGCCTGCTTCGTCGATAAGTGATTCTTTTTTCTAGTTTTGTTAAAGATGGGAATTTATTATGGAATATTTAAATATCGAATCGTATACCCATGATTGATCGAGTGTATCATTTGTGAATTTTTTCTGATCACTATAGAGGATATCATCTATTTCAAAATTCGGATTTCTTCGAAACTTGAATAACTTTCGGGGATTCGGGAAGATCCTTATCAAGGACTGGAACCGTGAACTGAGCTCGATCAATGTTATCTAACAAAAAATCAGGTTAAGAAAATCAGAGGAAGAAAGAGCTTTACTTTATTGCTTTCGATTAGTAACTCAGTAAGAAGGTCTTCGATATAACAGTTCGCAAGACGACGGCGGAAGCTAGCAAATACGACATTCAATATAGTGAATCTCTCGCAAGTCAAAAAAAAGTACTTTCTAAGCCGCTTGGTACGAATTTGTTCCATTTCTCCACGACCAGTCTCTTCGACATATTGCTCGTATTTAGGTAAGCATTCCTCTCTTAGACTTTCTTTTATTTTAGAAATTTCTCTTCTTTTATCTATAAAAATATTCTTCGGTCAATCCTTCAAGAAAATTTGGTTGACCTTTTTCGACTCTTAGTACGTTATTCAGTTGACGTCGCAAATTGATGAGGTTTTCTGCTCCATAAAATATTCGACTTTGAAATAAGAAATTCCTCAAAATGAGAATAATTGATATTATTTACTCATGCGCGAGGGATGGGTTTTCAAGAGTGTATGGAGTTGGGGAGAGCAGAATATCTATCTCCATGTTTATTTGCATAGAGTAATCAAGGATTTCTTGCATCCGCTATAACACCATCAAATTGATTAGGCTACTGCAGCTGTTATTCATAATAATTACCAAGACCTCATAGATAATCCATTCTTTATTCACTATCTCATACTTTACGGCTGCCCTGAACTCTTCGAGTTGATCTCTAAGCATCTTCAAGATATTCATATGATTAACAAAATTGTGCTTGGAGATATTAAGGTACCAAGTCTGCAAGACATTTTAGCGATGTAAAATTCAAATTCGTGCGAAACATATCGTCATATTCGAATATTTTTAATGGAAGTTCACATTGTCTGCCATCACCTTTATTAATTTCATACTCCTCTTCAAGTTCATCGAATCTATTGATAATTAGCGAGGTGTTTAAAATTGCATTTCTTTTCTTACTTGATGCATTTTGGGGGATAGATACTGTAGCGAGGATCAACAATTTTTAGGAATTTACTTTGAGCTTTGTGGATCTGTTCTACAATGGAAGACTCATGGAGCGTCATCACAGCGTTCTCTCTTAGGCGCAAAATTTCCAGAAGATTACAGTAAAGGAACAGCTCTTTATGTCTTTGGAATGGAGCACCAACTGCATAATCATCATCATCTTCGATTAGTTCTTTTGAGGGATTAACAATCGGTTTGCTATAGAGTCGTGACTCTACGTACTATTTCATGTCAAGAGAAGGTGAGAAAGCTAATTTTAATGAAACATACATTGATATCGAGTTTGTAAAGAAACTTATTCTCGATCTTCGCTCCGTTGATCTGGTGCGATAGGTCACTTGCGATGAAATCTAAAGGAGCGGAATCTTGAAAAAGAATGCTGTCTTCAATATTGCTGAGCCTATTATTATTTGGAAATTCAGTTTAGATTGAGAGTACAAGTATATGTTCTCTACTTTGAGTCCCATTCGTAATCTAAGACGTGCTGAATCATGTTTTCTAAGAGTGCACTTGTTATATCATAAACATTAGACACAAAAGCTCAAAAAGGAGGAAAATTACGCCTCGGTGACAATCCGATGCAGCGTATTTGCAGCTGGAAATTTTTTCAAAAATTCGAGAAGCACTGAATGAGCTAGAGGGAAGAGCCTCGTACAATTAGCTACAGTAGGGAAGAAGTCAAGAAGTCCGCAAGTCAATCCCTTATCATGATATTTCACAATTTTGAGAGTCTCGAGCTCTGCAAGAGCAAATGGTCCACCTTGGAACATTCTATTTTTAATGGCATGGACAATTGCTGATTCGCTGTCGGTAAAGTCTTACTTATTGTGATGATTGTTTTCAAAGATGAAGTTTTTGATATTATCGCGCTTCGAGTACATTCTTTCACTAGCATTTTTTCGAATTCCTTCGATTAGCACATCAATATCCATAGCCTAAGATAAATGGAGAGTAAATTATTTTTCAAAGGTCTCAGGTCATTCGGTACTGCGGTGTATGCTTGATTTTTGTTCTTGGACTCTTTCCCTTCGATCAGTGGGTTATCTTCATTTTCTTTAGACTTTACTTTGGAGCTAAATGTTGACTTGCCTAAAGCATTAAATCATAGATGGTCACAAGAAACTAGCAAATTGCTCTTTACCCATGGCTATAAACTCACAATAGCGTCCAAAATCGTTCGTATTTTGGATGAATTTGTCGATAATTTCGTGGTAATCAATATTGCTTTTGAAATCAATTTCGAACTTTTCAATTGTTGATCAGGCGATATACTAAAATTCTTGAAGTACCTGCTTCCACTTCAGAACTTTGAATAATTTAACTCTATTCTTCATGGTTTTGATTTCGGTGGTATAACTATTTTTGGCATAGTTGCACTCAAAATCAATCTTCGGCCGCTCTTCAATGGTATCAAACTAAAAAAAAGGTTAGGTGTTGATAATTTATTCTTATTCTGGCGGGCAATTTTACAATGAGGTTAATGGTCCGATATTGCTCCAATGGATCAATAGTATGCTCATAAATTTCAACAAGCTCTTGAATCAATTTTACCTAGTGCCAGAGGTGATTTTAGTGTCAGCAAGATAATTTCGAGTGTCTCACTTTTGCATTCAAATATTGAGCTTCAAACATGAGTAAATCACAGGCAAGAGTAGTCCTGTCTATAAGAAGCGAAGATTCTACAATTATTAGTCAATCACATAAGCCTCTAGATCCTAAATTGCAAATGAAATACCTTGATCTTCCGCCCTTTCTTCTCTGACCAATCGCTCATATTTATCAATAAAGTAAGAGCCGATTTTAATTATCTCGTTTTCTAGAGCCTTGACGTCGCTAATAGCAGAATCATACAAAATTTTTTCGCCCGTTTCGTCCCTAACGGCCAACTCTTCGAGCTCTTCCACAAAATTATTATCACACTCAGGATTCCTCTCAACTGTGATATTATCCAAACGGTACATAAGAGCATTATAATCTTCTTCCTCACTTTATAATAATAGTTAGCTCAGGAATCAGTTTGTAATAGAATAGAGCTACAAATCTTCTGGTAGAGGAGTCGATGTGTTATTCGCTTTCAAGAGTAATTTTGCCATATTTGCATAGCCTCGCCTTTTTACTTGCGGCTGCTGCTGTTGTTTTTCTGGTTCCTCTTCTATAATGATTTTGGCTTCTTTTTAAACCGAAAAAGGGCTCAGATTAACAGTCTCTGATTAAAAAAATGCTTACTAGTGCTTTTTAGATGCATAAATAGGCGTTCTGGCTCGTTTTTGAAGAATTTGTTAGTCTCTATTCGTTAGTTAAAAAAGTTCAATTAACATAAAAGAAAAAAAGGGTTACGAATTTGAAACAATTGAAGCGTGAGCTTCCTCTGAATGGATCGGATGTAGTTGAAGTAGGATAGAATTTTTCGTTTGTGAATTCGTGCTTCCAAAATTTGAAGCGACAAGACACCCTAAATGAGATGGATGAGGATGATAATTGAAATGAGAAACTGGATTACTTGAAGTACAGATCCAATTTCCATGGAAGCTACCCCATAGACTGTGAGTATATCTTGGATATAGTCACCTTTCGGTCGCATTATTCCCAACTTCGGAGCCAGTTTTGGATCAAGATAGTCAAATTGGGCAACAAAGGATATGTGTTTATCGATTTTTTCCTCTTCTTTGAATGTTTTTTTGACAACTCGCTTAGCAATTTCAGCTTCTAATGAGATGAATGAAATTTTTCTGGAAAATGCATGATTTCAAATACTTGGAAGGGTGAGAAAACGGTTGTTTAGAATAAAGTTCAAGATCTTTTTGGGACTCGCTCGGATGACTTCCTCCTCTTTGCGCTGAAGCAGCTTCTCCGCCTGGTTCAAGCTTAAAGTCGAGAGAGAGTTCACAAAATCTCTGGCATATAGATTAGCCGAATAAGTTGGCAAAAAACCATACCGTAAAATGGGGTCTGTAAACTTCTGCATTTTCATGAATATATCATGCTGCTTTCGAAATTCGCACTCTGGCTTCTGATAGAATAAGTCTTTAAGCCAATCCGATTCGACAACTCGCATTTTTTCTGCATTTTTCAGTAAATTCAATTTCTTTAAGGTGGTTTGAAGTTTCTTTTGTTCTGCGGCAGCTCGATCCAAGACTGTATACTCCTCATTTTCGATTGTACTCTGACTCCTCATGGAGCCTTTAGGAATATCGTTCTGGTGTATGATTCCTTCGACAGCTTGATCCAAGGCTTTTTTCCCATATTCCAGTTGCATTAAGTGGGTCTGATTTTCATACACCATCTTGAAAATATCTTTAACCTAAAAGAGAAAAATAAAAACACAGTAAATTAAGATGATATTTGATAATGCTTTTACTTTTATCAGAAGAATTTGAATATTTGAGCTCTCAACATCATCCAACTTGAGTCTGCTCGTGATGCTGTAGAATTGTTTCCTATTTCATTCAAATACATAACTTTGTTGTCAATCCAGTAGTGATGAAATTACTCAAGCTCTCCTTTTGTCGTGAGAATTAGAGGTGGAATTTCATGCCTCACTTTGAGAGAAACCACATTCGGAATATCCATGACCAGGAATAATTCATTTAGAAAGAATCGTGAGCCGTGATCCTCTTTGTCCATCTTTTTAAACTCGTTCAATATAAACGCCTTGTGATAGTCGAGTGTCTCTTTCAAATGGTTTTCATCGGCTTTCAAATATTCATACATCAGGTCATTTGTTTTTCGAAGGATCTCAAAACGGTTTATTTGATGAATCCATTTGAGGCTCAGAAACAACTTTCTAATTGGCCGGCTCACGTTATGCTGGTAGAGGTACTCTCGAGCATAACAAACCATGTCATCTTTTGACATATTAGAAGAACAATTCTCATAAGCTTCCATATATTGAATTTCCTTTGGGGTGAGTTCTTGATTAATCTGATGACGGAGTTGGTATTGCTTGATTGCGTCCAAGAAATAATGATCATTTTTGAGCCTCTGCACCCTCTCTTGACAGCTTGCAATCTCTTCGTCAATATTTTTTAGACGGTCTAAAAGGTATGACTGGGCATAGTTCAGCTGCTCTGCATCCTATTACAAAAATGATATGAAAAACATAATCAACTTGCTCAACTTTACTTTGCAAAAATGAACATAGCGCTCAATAGTTTTGAATTTTTGCTGTCTTAAACGGCAGCTTCTTCTAAAGAAATACTCCATAAGTGTCACTCGGACTTGAATTGGGCTGTTTTTTGGATGTGTCTCTTTTCTGAACCGCTAGGAAGAAAAAAAGGCCGTAAGATTTCTGATGAATCAGAAGGAATAACGAAATCAAACAAGAAAATATCAACAAAAATATTTCTGGCATAATTTTTACATTCAGAATGACATCAGAATAAAGCGTTGGAGGTGGTTTCTTTTCAATCTTTTGAACTGCGTCAAGGAGAGATCCAAAAAATCGATATTGCACGTCAGGAGGTTCAAAAAATATGTTGTCGTGTTTGAAAGCAAACACATCCTTTTCATCCTCAGCGGATTGAAGATTTGATTCTAACATATAGCAAATGTAAGGACAAATCGCAGCTTCACACGTTACTCTCGCGTTCAAGCTTCAAAGAATTTCGTTTGATAGTCTCATGGTAGGATTTGACATAATCTCGGAGTCTAAAATTAAGTTCTTCATCTGCGATCATTTCTATGTTGTTAGTGGATTGATCATCATTGTTTGAGAGTGATATTGGTGGCCCGTTCATCATATACTTTTCAAAGTTGGGAGAATAAATTTAATTCCGTAGTTTTCAAAATTATCATACAGCAGTTTCGCTTCTAATTAAATTCTTCACTATCAAAGCTTTATTAAATTTTTTTTCATCGTGACAGCTCAGCTAATTTAATCCTTTCAAACACATAACAAAAAAGTTAAAACATCACCTAAGCGACCTCGAAACAAAAACTTCAGGTTATTTGTGGAGGAATATTAAGAAGCTATTGAACTTTCCGACAGTATAAAATTTCTAAAATCAATTATGATTTGCTTCTTACTTCTGAACAGGAAATTAGTCCACAATGAACTAAATCTTCAAACTATTATCAAATAATGCTCTCAAAGTTCACGGGGAAGAATTGAAGTCTTAGTACTCTTACTCTTATTTTCAAAATCAAAGGAAGGCAAACTTTCTCCCTCATTCTCTTCATCTGGTTTTTCCTGGAAAGCTTCATGAAGGAGGCTACTAACCATTTGTTCTCTTGCAAGCATTTGGTTAAGATTGATAGTCTTGCTTCTCACACCTCGAGTTTCGATGATAACTCCCTTTTTGCGAATTGTTGCAGGAGCTTCTTTCGCTTTATCGCCCAAGATAAAGCTATGACCTTTTTCTTGTGCAAATTCATTAAATTTGGTTTGAAAGACAAGGAGCTTGGTGTCTTCTAGTGCTTCTAAACTTCCATGCATCTTCGGAATATAACTCACAGGCTCATAGATTCCCTGATGTGCCTTTAGAACTTCGTCCTTCTCTTGAGTTTCGTCTCTCGATTCAATTCCTTTGTTCGCAAATTCTTTGGTGGCAAGACAGCCCTGGAAGATCACAGCGCCATGAGTAATAGTTGTAGTCTGACCTTTTCTCAGACTTACTATTCGAGCTTTCTGAGCATATTCTAGTATGCTTTGGTCATCGAGGATCGCTAGCTCTCCGCAATTAGTGTTAGGGCATCGGACAAAAGTTGTTAGAGCATTTTTATAGCAATATTCTTCAAAGGCAATGTTCTCCTTCATTATTTTCTTTAATGCTTCTATTGGAATCCTTCGGACTTCGATATATCCCTCTGCGACGCAGTTATTCAATGCGATATTGAACTTTTCGACAACATTGGCAAAAGATAAAATACTTCCAATCCCTTTATTGAGACCAGAAGACTCTTGTTCTGTATAGAATTCACGCACTACTCCTTTAGTGATAACGAAAAGATCAGTGGCTTTAATCCCTTGTGTATATAGATTCTGCCCCTTCATGTAAAATGTGCTTTGAGAAGCTGCCTTTAAAGCAGCTGATTGGCTTCTACTCAGAATGGAAAACACAGGGAACTGGACGACAAAATCGTCGAAAGTCGGCACTGACCAAACTGCTCTAGCCTCAATATTTTCGAGTCTGAGAGCTTTTCTGTCCAATTCAGAACGGAGTTCATTGTATTCATTTGATTCCAGGTGTCCTTCGTTGAGTGCCTCATCCAACACATGAATTTGGTATCGGATAATATGGAAGGCAGCCCTACGGATTTGAATTGCTTTAATAGTATCTGCGAAGAGGTCTTCGATAGAAACGAGATAATTATTCGCGCTGAGCAAGTTGGTTTTGAGTTCATTGATAACGGTCAGAAAATGAGCCTTTCCAAGCACCCCTCCGTCTTGATTTTCAATCATACTCTCGCAGACCAGGATGAATGTAGTTGTAACCTGGTAGATCTGTGAGAGGTACTGAGCAATGTATCTCTTTGCGATGAAACTGAGACAAGGAACCTTTTTTATCTTTTGCATACAGCCAATCAGTCTCCACCGCAAAAAGTTACCATAAACAGAATCCCAGATCTGAATAGGTTTTGAAACTTGATCCAGAGCCAAATCGCAGGCTCCTGAAAGCAGCATGATAGCATCTGAGGTCAGTTGACCTTCTTCATAGCTTTCCCAGAACAACCTCTTCATTACTTTGAGCAGTCTATATCTCACCTCAGCCAGAGCATCCTCCTCGATGGTGTAATTTTTTTCCGTTGCATCCAATATTTTTTTGGTAAACATGATGGATTGTTGTTCACTTAATCCCAAGAGTGTTTTAAGATGATCCCAGTTGCAAAGTTCATAGTATTTTTGAGATTGCAGCTCTTCTAGCTTTTGCTTTCCTCTGAGATGCATCTCGGTCATAAAGTTGGTTTTAATTTTAGTTTTTGCGGAAGAAACTTTAATGGCTTTGACGAATTTTATCAGAAGTCCTGCCGTAGTGGCATTAATAAGCATTGTGAAAGCAGCCATTCCGGCTGAAAAGAACACAATTAATTGCTTTGTACGAGTTCCGAGACCTGCATCCTGCTTTAGGGAAAGGGCGAGAGCGAGACTGATTGCGCCACGAAGACCACCGTAGCAGAGGACAATTGCCTCTCTCCAATTGAGACCATATCCACTTTTGGACAGGAGAGGGTAGAGCAAAAACACCATTGCGAGACGTCCGATCATGAGGCAGATGAAAAGGCCAACCATCTTAATCCAATCTAGTGTTTCAATGTCCGAACTCTCATGAACCTGTTGGTATCCAATGATCAATCCTGCAAGAATAAAGATGATCGTTTCGCAGATCCACTGAACAAAGGCCCAAATTGCGTGTAATGAATGCTCAGCATGAGGGTCTATATGAGTCTTCCCAAACACAGCCATAAAAAGTCCACAACACACCACCGCCAGAATTCCAGAGGTCTCTAGGGAGTATTCAGCGAGGTAGAAAGATAGATAGCACATAGAGAATGTTAAGCATGCTGTTAGGACTTCATCCCTGATTATCTTTCTGAGCCAAAAAGCTCCGAGTATGCCGCAAAAAATACCAAAGAGAGGTCCACCTCCGGCAAAACTAATGAAATCAAGAAGAATTGATCCGAATGAAGTGTCAGTCCCCTTTGCAAGTTCAAGAAAGAGCTCGAAAAAAACTATTGCACTTCCATCGTTAAGGAGGGACTCACCTTCTACTAGGGTAGAGAAATGAGCAGGGGCACCGACGCTTTTTAGAAGAGAGACCACGGCGACTGGATCTGTTGTCGAGATGATTGCTGATAGAGCTAAGGCAGAATACCATGAGAAATCGTCGCTTGAGTATCCCAGAATCACCTTCACACAGAAGCCAGTAAAGAATATGTTGAACAGCACTCCAGGTCCAGCAAGGGCAAGTATATTAGTAAAAGACTTCTTAAACATGTGCCAATCGGAATTCATCGCCGATTCAAAGAGAAGAGTTGGGATAAAAAGTATAATTATTCCCTTAGGATCTATATTAGTTGACCCTTTGATTACATCTCCAAGTGATCCCAATTTTTCTGCTGCTGCCAGACCACCAATTAACATTCCAAACATCATTATTGAAGGTGTATAAGGCAATCCGAGCCTTTTATTCAACTCACGAAAACAGGCACCCACAACTAAAGAACTAAAGACAAACGCGCAAGTCGTTGCTTCGACTGGGATTTCATCGTCTGACATACTTTTTAAAGTCTTCTTTAGGTTGTAATATATGTATGTTAACTGCTTTGATTTATTAATTAATGCAGTTGAATATATTTTCTTATTATTGCTTGGAATACCCATTGTTATGTGCATCGAGGTACTTTGCTATTATTTATATTGAAATTTTGGGAATTACATTTGTTTACGGAGATCTCCCTACTCCCTATCCTTACTTATTCAGATTCTAATTTCCAGAACCTCGTAATCCTTAGTTATTTTGTCTCAAAAAGTTTTTATCTTAGTTAACTCTGCTGTCTCAAACCAAAGAGGGTCTAAAACCTTGCTTGGAATATGACAAAAGCAAATTTATCCTTCACAGTTTAATAGAAAAAACCTATTTGGCTATGCTTTTTTTACCTGCTCATCAAATCATTAAATTTTGATTTTGACTTAGATATTGTGTTTTTGTTCTTTTATTAAATTCCAGCCCAATATGGCGCCCACAATAACTATGAAGTTAAACTCAACAATAATAGTTGTTATTAGAAAAAATAAAAGCAACCCTGGAAATTTTTCATTGAAATGTCATATCATACTACACTCCAGACTTCTCCAGTCTTAAAGCAGATCGTTAATGCAAATCTTTTTGAAATTTTTATATGAGATGTACATAAAGAATGCATTTGTTTGATAACTTAGGTTTTCTGAAAAGAGTTTCATGAAACAGGCAGAATAAGCGGTTCAGAAGAAGAAAAATGATGAATCATAAATGAAACGTTGCCTTGTCTCTCAACATCATTTTAGCAATTTAGCCAATATTGAAATTATAATTTTTCAAAAAAAAAAAATTTAGATAAAAGATGACCTCATTGAGAATAATAAAATGAAAAGCTACTTCAGACCGTTAGTTGTAACATTTAAATCGGTATTTGCTTTTTGATGGTAAAGGGAAATTTCTGAATACTGAACGGTAGCGTGTTTAACCAAGCTCTTTAACCAGGTATCCTATTTCCAATGACATTTTGAAATTTTGGAAAGTAATTTGACCCAATGGAGAAGAAAGCAAATGAAAACAACACGCTTGCTTCGAATAACTAGATTGAGCCAAATTACTATGGGTGAAACTGGATTAATCGAAAAAATTATCATTTGGGGGATGAAAGCTGCCCAAAAAAAGAAATGGAGATGATATTAGCAATTGCAAGAAGCAGTATTTGATAATCAAGTATTTGTTCATTTAATTAATTTTGTTAAAAATAGTAATGTGAACTCTTTTTTGTATATTGAAATTAAAATCACTGCTTAGGGATTCATTAGAAATAATTGAGAGAGAAGCATTTCAGGCTTTAGTTTGGGAGAGTGAGACATAGTATAATTACACTAGATAAGGATATCCTGGTTTTCAGAACATTTCTGTTTTTTGAATTAAACTTGGTTTCTGTTCTTTTTCGGAATGGGAGGTTCTCAGGTTAATTCATATGGAGCAGCAATCAGAAAAATATCCAAAAAAAGTCAAAGCCGTCAAAAATGATTTTGGCTGTGACATGGTATATTTGGAAAATAGCAGCATTTACTCTCATTTACTCTCAGTTGACTGAGAAGTTCTGATCAATTCTGCAGGATAGTTCAAAAGCAAAATAGCACTTTCTATTGCTCGTGTTTCGCTAAACAGACCAATATCAAGTGAGAAGCACTCGCTTATTTTGGAGAAACAAATGAGTGTTATTATGTATGATTAAGGTTTGAGTTGTCTAGAAAACCTGCGACGACCTCCCAAGAAAGTTTTTTTTGCAAAATCTTCTATTTCTCGAAAGTCTTTCAAAAAACGGCAATTTTTTTATTTTTGGAGCCATCGTCATATAAAGCTGGCTCGGATCCAAATAATTAAATTTTCTATAAATCTAATCATACTATCAGACAATATGAATATTAGTAACACTGCACTTTTATCAGGAGTTGCTATCATACTTGCAACGTTTTACTCCGTCAAGTGGTTCCTCCGCAAAAAAAGAGTGAGAGCTCTGTTTAAATTGGCCAAAGAGAAGATTGAAAAGCGAGATAAAAAAATTGCACAAACTCTGCCAGATCCCAAAGAGGTTCCAGCAGACATCAAGAATAAAATCTTAGAATCGAACGTTGTTGAACTGATTGCTCGCTTGAATAAGAGGGAGATAACATCAAGACAAATAGTTTTGACATACTCTGAGCGCGCGGGAACCATCGGTAAAGATCTCGGATTAATAGCGGAAACCCTCTTTGATGAGGCTATTGAAGCAGCAGATAAGTGCGATAAAGTGAGGGCATCCACTAAAGATTTTTCAAAGTTGCCACCACTCTTTGGTATTCCGATCTCTATAAAAGAAGAGTTCAGAATTAAAGGTCTGGACTGCACTTTCGGTCTGATATCTCAAATTAACAAACCCATGAATGAAGACTCTCCCATCATACGCATTATTCGAGAAGCAGGAGGAATTCCATTTGTAACTACCAATATTCCACAAATGCTCGCCACAATTGAGTCTGTGAACCATGTTTATGGAAGAGCGAAAAATCCTTGGAACGTGGCGAGGGGTACTGGAGGCAGTTCTGGAGGAGAAGGAGGGATGATTGCAGCCAGATGCTCAGTCCTAGGATTAGGATCTGACTCTGGAGGAAGCATACGTTCACCTGCTCTTTCCTGCGGTGTTTATGGTTTCAAAGGCACTTCGGAAAGAACAGTCAAACATTGTGGATCTCCAGTAGACCAATCAACACCACTACAACCTATCATAAAATATTGCTACGGGCCATTGGGGAGATCTGTAGATGATTTGATCTTATTTACGCAGGTGCTTTATCACCCAGATATCCGAAAATATTCACCTGCACTCCCTTATGTGCCGCTAGACATCAACGCGATAAACTCTTATTCTAAAAAGAAATTAAAGATTGCGTACTTTGAAAGTGAGGCCTTCTTCCCAACATGCAAAGCCAATCGCAGGGCGGTTAATGAGGCTGTCGAGGCCTTAAAAAAAAGAGGTCATACCATGGTAAAACTAGATAGTTTCCCTCATTTCGAACGACTATTTCTTCTTACTACTGCGCTCCTCACAGCAGAGGGATCTACTGCCAATCCTCATATGGAAGGAGAACCTCTAATTGATGAATTGGCGCTTGAAGAAACATTTTCGAAAATTCCATCTTGGCTCCAAAAGAAAATTGCTGCAATCCTCAATCTCATCGGAGAGAAGAGGGCGGCGAAGATCATGAAAGGTACAGGAAAGCGAACTGTTGTCCAGTTCAACGAGATCGTCGACGAAGTGATAAAGACACAATCAAACATTTTCAAGTGGTGGCGAGAGCTAGAACTGGACGCTCTCTTATCTCCAGGAATGGGACAGCCAGCTTTTAAGCATGGAAACGCCAATGATTTAGTTATTAATGTGGCTTATCTAACTGTCTACAACATTCTAAATATGCCTGCTGGAGCTGTCCCGATAACTCTCGTTCAAGAAGGTGAAGATGACTATTCTACTTGTACACCTTCAAGGGATATGTTTGACAAGTCTGCGATTACTGATTTAAAAGGAGCCGTTGGAATGCCGGTAGGAATACAAGTTTCGACACTTCCTTGGGAAGATGAGTTGTGTCTAGCTGTGATGCGTGAAGTTGAATCTGGTATCGGTTTCCATAAATTCCCATCCATCTAATAATTTAATTCCATTCATCATAACCGAGAGAGAAAGACACACACACAAGTATTTGCGTTTAATCCAATGCTTATTAACTTTTAGCAGTAAAAATTCGTCCAGTGTTATGATAAGAATCAAGAAATTTATTTGAAATAATATATCCTTTGAATGGCACGGCACAATATCTACAGATATCAAAAAATTAAACTTCAAATTAAGTGACCCCTCGGAGTAATTTCCGAAGCTATTCTATTCAACTTGAGGAGTACATCCTCTCTGGCTTTATCTGCAAAGAAATGCATCTCTCTCTCGCTCACTCAATCTGAATAATCCTTCAACCATATCAATGAGTATTTACCCAACAACATTTTGCTAATGAAATTCTCTTACATGTATTACTTGTAAGCTAGGTTTACAAAACCATCGAAACGAATACAAACACTTGCCGACTACATACAAAAATTTCACAACAATAAAGTGAAATATAGCGAAATTCGAGCAACCTCTCGACTTAAATAACCGTTGAAGTAAAATAATTTAGGTTTTTTTTTTTGTTGTTGCATTTACCTCCTTCTCCAAAATGCTTTAAAAGAAGGAGATTCATACTGCAAAATGCTACTTTGTCTTTCAGGACTTGCTTCGATAGAACAAACCTAGTAATCGATCTAAGATTAGGAACAATGGGTTTGCATTTTACGTCATGAGGTAGGTTTCTGGAGTCCTCTTCTGCGGAATCTAGCCGCTGCAGGAAAGATTTTACGTCTTCATTATAAACTTGGCTAGCATACATTTGCCCCTTGTCAACTTTGTTTGCAAATACTAGAGCATCTGACATAATGTAAATACAACCAGCTGGCATAAAGATTTACAGTTTTCACTCTCCTCAGGAGAGTCTCCCATCGAACTGTTTCCGGGAGAATCTATAGTTGGAGTATTTAGCTCTTCTCGGAAACTTTCCCTAATTCCTCTTGCATTAGATCGATTAGGAGAACTGAACGATTTATTCCTGATATGATTATTGAGATGAGTTGTAATTTCTTTTAGAGTTTACAAAACTGATAATTCCTCTGTGCCATGTGCAAATCGACAAAGACCCCCCATTTTGCAGCGTCCCATTGTATATGCAAGACACAATGAAGCTTTATAAAATTCTGGTGTTGAACGAATCTCAGACTTGCTATGAGCAAATCTACAGTTTTCTCCATCACTGCATCTTCCAAGCGAAAACATCGAACAGAATTTTGTTTTTTTGAGATTAGGAGCCTCCTTTAGTTCTTCTTCAGTATGCGCGAAAGTGCAATTTTCTCCGTATCGGCATTTATTCTATTATTCATGAAATCCGATGTTAAAGGAGAGTTTGTAGAATCAGTTTACCAATTTCCAATAGGGACACATTTTGGTCTTAAATAAGACTTTTACATTTATCTTTTCTTGAAATGGTGTAAAGCCATGCCATTTGTAAGATTTTTACTCTCTCCATCTCCATCTGCTTCCTGAAGAAGGGACTTAAGTGCTTCACTTTTCGGAATTTTCTGAGCTTTTTCTATGACTTGTCGGGTGATTTCTTGTTTTTGTTTTGCTTTTTTGCTGATCTTTTTGGAAGCGCCATGAAGGCGATTAGTTTGTTGAACACATTTCTATCCGGATAGAAATTAGGAAACAGATTTTGGGCGCTACTAATTTACTTGATATTGACCATGATTTGGAGCACTCCTTGTGACATCACTATTTACTGTACAGTATTTTCCAAAACAGTGACATTCATTAATTCTTGGCGTTCTTTGAGAATCTGGTAATAGGAAGTTCATTTTTCTTTGAGACTAAATTTTATTGCGAATCTTTGGAAATTTTGTTTAAAATTAGCTGTTAAAGGTTTGTATTCATCAAATTCAAATTAAATGAACAAACTAACCGACAAATCACAATCTATATCCAAAAATTCAATTACTATTCCTGCTTTATTGGCTGTTTTCTCCCAGCGACGAAATAATTTATGTCGGTGCTGCTAGTAGGTATCATTTTATTCCTCAGAGGGTCATAAGAAAAGCCTTGTGTATTCAATACAGTGAAGCGGTGGGCTTCCATCATTCTCTGTACTTCTTCAGGGGTGAGAAACTTCTCCCAGTGATGAGTACCAACTGGTATCGTTCTAGCAATGTATTCAGCGAGTAATATAACAACAAGGTAGGATTGCACAGTCTTATTAATTGTTGAAATAAAAGCAATTCCATTGTCCTTTGAGAAAAAAAAAAAGGTTGTTTAATCATGGCAAAAGCTAAGAGTGCCTACCTTAGTTACATCTGAAATGTTCTTTATGAACTGTTCAGGATTGTTTACATGCTCTATAACTTCAACGGATGACACTATGTCGTACTGATTGCCCTCCTTTACCAGATCCTCTAAAATTTGAGTTGTACAATGTGTTCTCAAACATAGCGTTACCCAATTTGATATTTCGGTATGTAAGTTTCTTCTCTAAATAAGGATCCAATCGGGCATGGGCTTTTGCAGTTCGAACGGATTCCGGAGTGACGTCTATTCCAGTTACATTTGCTCCCAGGCGTGCCAGGCTCTATGAAGCAATTCACAACAAAGTAAAGGACCCATAAAAATTTACCTCTGCAAGCAGCCCACCACCACTGCCAACATCCAACACATTCAAATTTTCAAATGGTCTGTATTTGTCTAAGTTTTGTCTGGTAGGAGAGTACAGGTGCATTATCTTTTTCATGTATTCAATTCGAGCGTAATTATATGCATGCAAAGGTCGCATAGACCCATCAGGGCTCCACCAATCTTTGACTCTCGAAAAAGTTTTTACTTCTTCTTCATCAACCGATGACTGCTCATTGTGTGTCGCAAAGGAAAAACTTGGAGCAGAAAATATCTGAAAATTCTTGGCTAAGCTCCCAATCCCTCTATAAGTAGCTTTCTTTAGCATAGAATAAAGTCTAATATTTGATATTGCAAGATATCTCAATTATTTATTTTTTTTAATGGGAGACTTAAAATTCTGTGGTGTAGGGTAAAGAGTTTCTTCCATAATTAATAGGACTCAAACGGTTTCTTTCTTGGATGGAACTCAACGGTTAGAAGTATTTCAGCAGGATGGTTTTAGTAAGGTGTATCAATAGAACGTGAAATAAGTTCCTGTACAATGAGTAAAATTAGTGAGAAATTTTTGAAGATAAAAAAAAACCACCAATATGAATAAAAACCTCTTCTTCCAATAAAATTGAAATAATCTCGTCTTAATTAAAGAGCAGGTCCTTTGGAAGTATCTCTTAGAATCAAAAGGAAAACTCAAGCTTGATATAATATATTAACTTCTCTCATTTGTAGTTTAATGGAATTGATGCTGTTGTAGATTTGGCTGAGATCATCTTGTATTTGCTGCTTTCGTTTAAGATTTGCAACAGATTTCGTTTTTGATCTGTCAAGTTTCTCAAGTTCGGAATTCAGCTGGAAGAAACAAATTTTTATTAAATGTAAAATGAGGGGAGAAAAAATTTAGAAGTACTTCATCCTTTTGTATTTGTAGATTTAAAAGTCGTTTCTCGAGATCCTTAAAACTTGGTTCTCCATCGTTGTATCTTTTTTTACTACTTGCTTCTATTTTGGAGTTGACCTCATTTATCGAGGTATTCGCGCTATTTGACGTTGAATTCCCAGTTGCTTTCGCCGAACCTCTTCTTTGTCCCTTGTCCTCAGCAAGAGAATTATCGACTATTATAACAGATTAAGCCACAATAGTTTTCAAAAGTCACCTGTGTTCGGCTGTGTGCGTAGGTCTCGTTTCCTTTGAGATTTTGATTCCACACTTTTGTCAAAATTTTCTTCCCACTCAAGGAAATTAGATGGTGTATTCGCATTCCCTCTGGTGTAAGGACCCGCTTCTGCTCTCATATTTTCGAGTTCAGTCTGCTGCATTATATTTTTCGCTACTGAGTCAGTTTTATTGCTTGAGATTGTTATGTTCTGAAAAATATTATGGTTTGAATAATAGGACAACTTCAGTTCCAGTTACCTCCTTACTTAAATTTCTCTTCTGTCTATACGATGTTAGTTGGAATTGATCTAGATCCCCCCGAGGACTAATTATTGCAGACAGATACTCGCTTTGGTCATCTTTTTGAGATTGCATTCGATTCCTAGAATAATGTTCATCATCTGTGACTCTCGATTGGTTAGCCGACCTTAATTTCATGAATGAAGTATTCATATCATGAAGCACCCTTGCTTGCTCCTAAAGCGGTTTGAAATTTGCAAATTAGATATCGAATCTTTAAAAAAAATAAAAATAAATCCTTACCATGAAATTCCTTTCAGATTGTTCCAACTGCAATTTGAGGTGTGAAATTTCACGAGTATATTTATCCAAGGCCAGCTTTCCATCCATTTCTTGCTGCTTGAGGTCAAAAATCTCTTGTTTGGCTTCAAATAGCTCTTTTTTCACTTTCTCATAATCGCTTTGGAGAATTTGGTGTTGGGTATTTATCGTTTTGATCTGTGTCTTAAGGTTATCATTTTCGAGCGAAACAAGGGATAAATTTTGGTCCCGATTTTGTACAGCTGACGCCGATTCTCTTTTTTCTTGATAAAGCTGATCAACTTCTCTCTCGAGCATCTTCACACGGTTTTGTAATCTCTCAACTTGATTCCTTATGAAGGGGTTTTATAGTATATATATATAAAAGGGAGACCAATGAATGATTCATTACCTTGATTCTTTTAATTCTTGTTGAGCATTTTCTGAAATTTGGGACATTCTCTCAAAATCTTCGTTATTCTTACTTGGCGAATCTGCTTTTTCTCTGATAAATCAAAAATAAATTGATCAAGTTTCCAACAGGAAAGGAGTAGTACTTATTGTTTTTTTCCAGCTCATCAATCCTTTTCTGAGCCTGTTGGAGGTCGCTGCTTAATCTCTCTCGAGAACTTTTTTCTTGGTTTAGTCTCTTCTTCAAATCAGAAAGGTCACTCTCATACTCTAAGGATTTATTCTCTTCTTTTCCAAGCTAAGGAGATCATAAGAAAAATATAGCTATGTTTCTATGTTTACCTTTGCTCTAAGGTCCTTAACTTGGTTCTCAAGGTTACCAATCTCTTCACGATGGGCAGCTTCTTCACTCAATTGATGCTGTTTCATCTCTTCTAATTGACTATTGGCTTCTGCAAGCTGAGCTAAATATTCTTTTGCTTTCTTTTCAAGTTTCTAAAAAGAAAAAGGCTAAACATAAAATATTGAGCTGGGATAATTACAATCAGTGCGGTGGCATCTCTGTCGAGGAGCACCAAAGTCTCAGCAAGTTTGGTTTTGAGTATGAGTTTATCATCAATTTCATTTATACTTGCGAATTTTGGATCTCGAAGGTCCACAACTGGTGGGAGATCTTCACGGTGAATTGCCTCTAATCCATTAAAAAACCCCACTGGCGACAGAATTTGAGTTGATGCCTGAGCTTCATATACTGGTAGGTATTCACTGGCAGAATTGACATTGAGATTCAAAGTTTTACGCCAATCAGTTTCTTTGTTTTGAATGTCCTCGGATTGAATTTGGGCCTCAGAGAAATCAATACCTTCAATAAAATCATTCACTGAATCATATAAAATGTCTTTTTCCTTTGACTTCTGGATCGGGGATGGCTTTGTGGTCATAGATTTGCTATTTTGGGGTTGATTGCTGAGTGATCTAGGCGTCAATTTGATTTCTTCCAATTCACCTTTAGACTTAACATATTTCAGGGATTGTTGTTGGCTATTTTGTTGTTTTAGGTTCTCTGGTTTCGAATTTGATTCATTTGATTGCTTCATACCTTGATCCGTGGTGATATTTGTCTTAACAAATTTCTCAAATAGTTTAGATCGCTGCAGACTTTTTATGTTAATGGTCGTTCTGAGTCCTGAGAGCACAGGATCTCCTTCTTCAAGTTGCGCGCGTTCTTTATTTTTTTCATCACGACGATTTTGGAAATCTTTTTCTATTCCCAATTCTATACTATCTTTCTTCCTTGTTATTTCTGATAAAGGTTCTGTGATATTCTCCTTTTTGGTGGCATTCACTTTTTTATTCGTTAAATTGCAGACTTTAGTGCCGCTATTTGGAGACTTTAATGACCCTTCCAGAACCTTTAGAGATCCTTCAGGCCATTGATAGTCTTTTGATATTTGTGTACTCTGTGTTTGAATTTCTTCTGCAGTGTATTCATTTGAAGTTGATGTTTTTATTCGGGATGAGGAAATATCATTCATATCCTTTGAGTATTCAGAGTAGTTGAGAGGGTTGTTTGAGGAAGTGAGGATTCTTTCCTCAAGGTGAGGAGACAATGATTGAAAAGGCTCGAGCGTTTTTTGCTTCTGCTTGCTATGTGGAGATTCTTGTTGTCTTGTAGGGGTGTTTTCCCTCTCCTCTTCAGAGTCACTTGAAATTGAACGTGAATAACTTCTGTTTTTGCGATGTCTTCGGCGAGCTGAAGAATATCGAGAATATCCATAGCGATATTTACTTTTTGCTTTATTCCTACTAGAGTTGTAATCCGAATCAGATTCCTCGGAATCCGAAGGAGTTAAATCTCGTCGCTTCTTTACTTTGTGCTTTTTGTGCTTGGAGTGGTCATCACTTTCGGGAGATTCTGAGTGTGAATAATCATCCTCATTACTGCCTCTACTTTCACTACTACGACGACTGCTAGAACTCTCGTGATCACTCTCATCCGATTTGTCTCGCTTTTTTGTTTTACTTGAGCTCGATTTATTTTTTTCTGTTTTCGATTTCTTTTTATTTTTCGTGGCCTTGTTGCTTGATTCAACACGATTTTTCTCTCTTTGTTTTGGAGGGTCAGAACTGGTGTCACTAGAGGGACTTTCAGTTGTGTTTCTAACTTTCTCTGATAAGGATTTGCCCTTGGGAACTTGAACTTTTTTATTCTCATTTTGTTCTTTTTGCGATTTCTCTGTCCCTTGCGTTTTGTCTTCAACTTTATTTTTTGATATTTTTGTTTTTTTATCTTTTGTCTTGGTCGTATTCTCTTGTATCTCTTGTATATCTTGTTTTCCAGGCATATTTTCGGATTGTTGACTAGTTTTAATGGAGTCCTTTCCATCAGTTTTAAGTATTTTCTTTTTTTGTGGGGATTCTTCTTTGGAATCGACAGTTATTTCCGAGCAGTCAGAATTCTTTTTAAGTGCCTTTGCTTTTGTCTGTTTCTTACCTTTTTTTTCATTTTTCTTTTCAGAAGTGTTAATTTGGTTTCCGACATTTCCATGGATGCTTTGAGACTCACTTCTTTCATTAGCTTCAGGTTGTTGAATACTTTCCTTCTTAATTTCACTCTGCGTGAATGATTGTGCCTGCTCAGGTTCAAAATTCTGCAGATATTGTTCATAGGATTTGAGTTGATTCTCTTTTTTCACTAAACGTTGGCGAACCTTGATTTGCTCATTTTCATCATCGTGATCTTCCTCGTCTTCCTCTTCCTCAATAATGCTTGTCGGTTCATCCAGCAAGTACTTTTTCTCTCGAGAGCTCTCTGGAGGCTTTTGTAATTCCTCGCTTTCTGCTTCATCAAATGTTGCCTTCTTGATTCCTTGGGTTGTGCTCTTTTTTGTGACGGTATCTGCTTTCTTTGTATTTGTATTTGTATCAGCAGGAACAGCTTTACCTTTGGA
>ENA-UOUE01000170-UOUE01000170.1-compost-metagenome-genome-assembly--contig:-NODE-170-length-52975-cov-16.007997_pt1 | contig 52975 bp, 26 predicted proteins | sample MGYA00238146_ERZ747223 | MGnify/ENA primary metagenome ERZ747223 (study PRJEB28781, sample SAMN06268865) | compost metagenome | isolation source: single cell | place: USA: California, Emeryville, Joint... | reverse complement strand
AGAGGTCTTCATGTTTTCTTCGAATCTACTCAAAATTCCACTTTGTTTTGTTTTTATGGGGTGAAGAACTTAGGCAGATGCTACAACGAAACTTAATAATGATACATGAAACTTAGTTTTGAACAGCTTTAAACCTGTATTATATTTTTGCGGATTTGTCAACAGAAAATTATTCTTTAGGGTGCCAACCATCCACACAAGAGTTTTTAAAAAGGTACTCATTTCTCTATCAAGCAGTCCCAAAGGCTACTATCATTTAGCAAGCAGTCAAATTTTCATGTGTAGAAGCTATCCAAGCATTTCTCATTTCTTTAGAGGGGAAATGCTCTTCAAAGATAATTGGGTCTTATCTTTATTCATTAGAATTACATTCGAATTTAGTCTTGGAGTATATATCTCTTAGCAACCTCGAAAAGTACTTAGTCAATCTTGACCATCAAAAACTTAAATTGTCAGGTTAAATAGTCAAGAAAAATGATCCTCTCTGTCTTACCTAATTAGTTGAGATTAGCCACATAATCTTGTCTTTCTCAAGGATATGTGTTCCAAAATATCTTCACATTTTGGGTAAATAATGAGACAGTTAAGTCAATTTTCCAAACTGATGTAGGTTATAATTATGAATCAAGATACAGACTCATATAAGCTAAATTTTGAAAAATAAAATTCACCGAATAGTTCAAATTATAATAAATAAGTCAACATTTCAAAAAGTGGATGGAGAGAGAACGAATCGCATTAGAAAATATACCAGACTCTGAAAATAATAAATTCGAAAATTTTCAATAAATTCAGACATTCAGCAAACCGCATTAATAATGACAGATTCCCTTGGCATCTAAATCCATTAAAGTATTACAGATGAAATCTGAATCCGTCTTGGTAAAAGAAGTTTGAAAATCACATGAGCTACTTTTTCTACGAGCTCTACCTCGATCACTCTGAAACATTTTAGCGCAAATATCTATTTTTCAATGGTCTGGTCATGCCTAAATAAATTATAATCACCTTTTCGAATGTTCGCATGGTTTCTTGCATTCAATACGAGATTTATTGCTTTGTGCAGCTCAACACCTTCATAAAGATGAAGGTATGCGATAACGACATGCACACTTCTAAAGACTCCATATGTGCAGTGTACATAGACTCTCTAATGCACGAAAAGATGAAGCATTTGGCATTAGGGGGAAAAGTATCGTACTTTATGCGTTTCAATGAGCTTCTTGAGGAACTTGGCTCCTTCGACTGCTTTATCTATTAGATGTATAGAAGAATCCTCGATTGGAAAATTGTAAATTGGTATATCATCACAACTTTCGATCCGTGGGTCCCTTAGAAATTTTTTTTGTTCCCTTTGATCATTGGCAGTTTCCAAGCTCATTATCGCGCAAATCTTTTCCTTTGAGAGTAATTGCGCCTCTTTATTCTCATTGATGCAAGAGCCTGTCAGTATGATAGTTCATGAGTATTATTACATTGTGCTTGATAAATGAGAAGTTTACCTAGTACTAAGCGAGGGTTTATTTCCGAAAACATAAATTGTTTGTATTCAAGTCGCTCACAAAGATAAACCGTATTTTCTTTGACACGAATTCCTTTGGAAAGATTCCTGATCATTTTCTGCGGATACAAAAGATATTTGAGATCCACACGTCGGTTTCTGATTGTCATTTTTTTCACCATATTGATGAAATAAACCGACACATCCAGAGTTTCAACTTTTAAAGAGACCCAATAGGTATCGGAAACCCAATAGCTAGGAGAATTCTTCGGAGTGACTAACTCAAGCTCCACGCATTTATCCCTTATGTTTAACTCAGGGCAAAGTATCCCCAACGATGTTTGTTCGATTTGTTCTGTACAAAAAAAATTCTGGATGCATATTTTTATTTTTTGATACCCCCATCTATCTTCTATTTTTTAACAGTATTATCAAAAAAATATTGAATGGTGAAATACCAATAAAAACAATTTTGTCTGTTGAGTTATCCACGCGAAAGCTTCGGTTTATTCCTTCTTCCCAAGTGATAGTCCCTTTAACATATCTCTCTGTTGGTGCTACAATGTATTTATAATTAAAATATGTTGCCGATTTGGCAGGGCAAATTTCCCTTTCTTCAGACCAATAATCACCCTATACGTTCAGTTAAAGCAATCTGGAATAATCAGTATTAAGAATACTTCATGCCATTTGAGCTGAATGGCTGACTGGAGGTTCCATCTGTTTTCGACAGGTGATTTTAGCACAACGTAGACAGAGAACCCCCATTCACATCGATAATGAATTCTAAAGCTGACAGATATTTTTGGGAGGTTGCTTTGCATCGATCTGATCTGTTTTTAAATGAGTTTTTAGCATTTACGAAATTTTGGGCTGAGATTCTAAAACTTAGTTCCGCTGGAACTAAAATCGAAAAGAATTTTGATCATCTAAAACTCCTTTATCGTGAATTGGATCCAGGGATTTCACATTTCACAAGGAAGTAGAGTAGTTGTAGGGAACGTTTACAAAAATGAAGGGTCTTGGAAGGGATGTTTGCTTCTGTTGCTTTTGGTTCAGGTCAGTGTTCTGATTGAGAATTTCGTTTTATTGGGAATAATGAACTGGAACTACTATGCTTCTTGATTAATTTTAATTACCAGCGCTATCCATTTGGAAAAAATTATTAAATTTAATACAGCTTTCTATATTTCAGTATAATTTCAACTGGAATTACCGAAAATAAGTTTCAATCTCTTCACCTGCCTTTACATTTTTCGGTAGCTTTGTGGAAGGAGATGCTCTTCGGAACTGGAAGAGTAAGCGCAGTTGAAGGGTCATTCTTGGTTTTAATTGCCGGTGTAATCCACCAAGACAGCTTCCGTTCTGAAATCTATTATGTCTCCTTACTGTGAATTGAGAAAAAAACATGTAGCCGTTAAAGTCGAGAATAATTGCAAAAGAATAACCTAAACGTTAGACACTAGCTGGGATTGGATAAGACAAACTTATTAGGAATCCATTCCAAAAGCTCGTGAAATATCGAGTTTTTTTATCGAGAAATGTTTTAGTTTAAAGGAAATTTGGTCATTATAGTTGATGATATCCAACGAAATCCATGAATATTTCGACAGCAAACCTCAGAACTTGGGAGAAATGGAAGAAAATAAATATAGATTAATAACTAGTGCTCTTTGCATGAGTTGCATAGTGATTGACATTCCCGCGGTATTATGAAGCCTTCATGCTTCAGGATAGGTTCACAATAAATTCGTGTGACCTGGACATATTTCCGGATGATAGAAAGGCAGAATTGAATTTCCTTAAGTGATGGATTAACAGTAAGAAAATTCATGGGTACTATACTCAGAATTCAAATAGATCTAAGTAATCTCTTTCGCGCTGTTTTGCCATATTTTGCTATAATTCTGTTTTTCACCTGTTATCTTTTAAACTATTGAATTTATGCAAACTGTCAAGAGTCGTTTGTATATAACAACTCAATAAGCACACTTTTATATATGAATTTTATTATTTCCTTTCGGAGGTTAAGTTGCGATCATGAGTGCGCCGCAACATTTCTCTAGTTAATAATCGATTGCAAGATAATCAACCTCCTCAACCAGAACCGTTGTGTTCGTTGCGTTTCCATTTCTTCCAAGAAGTTTCATCAAATCAAAGGGAAGGTATTTTGGAGTCATCTGAATTCTAAGATTTCCATCCAATGCTCTCAGCATCGTGTCGCTAAGATCGACAACTGGAAGAGCTGGGAGGTCAACCTTGATTCCTTTCAACCTGCAAAAAGGAACACCGAACATTGTAGCAACATTTAATAGTCCCTCGATCTTGTAAAGCTCAATTTCTCCTACTTTGCTCCTGAGGATCGTATTATCTTTAAACGTGGCGTTGATCAGTTCAGGGGTGACAGTCCAATTGCTCAATTTGATATTCACATTAGCTTCTAATGTCGTTGAGAGAGAAAACAGTTCTGATAGGCTCTGATCTCTATTAACAGCGCTGAATATGATGGATACCGGAGCTTCCAGCTTCAGGTTATCTTGAGTTATCTTTAACTGAGGAGCTTTAAATGCTTGGACATTCAGTACGACCTCCGCTGATAAATTCGAGTGGTATTTTCCGATATTAGGCACGAACATTTGGAGCCAGTAGACGTTCAGTTGAATCGGCATTGCCTCTGGTAGCATCTTCTGCGTGATGTTATAAGAGAGCAGGCCGGTTTCCCAAATCGCATGGAGTGCCGTGTTGATGGTGTACTCAGTCACTACAGCCTGAACGGCATGCTCGCTGGTGTAGTTGAAGGTTAGTGAACCCGCGGGCTCAGGAATATTAGGCAAAGAATCAGGCTTTTGAAGGTTGTAGAAGGTGCCGATAGGAGATATTAAAATGTAATCAGGAGAAATCGCTGGAACCCAGATAGAGGTCAGATTTACTCCCAAGGGGATCTTTGGGATGGCCATGGTTGAAGGAATGTTTTCATACATTTGGTTAATGACTGCCGTAAAAGCAGTTTTCAACTGTCTTGAAAGCACGGATGAAAGTATGGACTGGATCGGGGATCGTAAGAGGTCTGTTAAAGTAGACGCTAATTTTCCCATGACAGTTTGAGGGAAAAAGAACTTGAGATCCTGAATTTTGATTTCGAATTCTGTGATTAAGAGTCTCACTTCATCATCTGTATAATCAAAGGCGACAGTGAATTTCAACTTTGATTGGTTCTTGGCGGCGCCAGTGTTGAAGTTCATAGGAATCAGGCCAAAAAGTAGATTTCCTTGTAGATTGCATCTGGCGTCTAATCCAAAACTTTCAGTCGAAAAGGTCAGGTCTCCCTGATCAAACTCGACATGAGTGGCATTGGTTGCGAGAAACATCTCCTGGATCACCAAATTGCTGATGGTGTAACCACCAGCAGTGAAATTTTGGATGGTCAATGGTTGGAGTTGATCAAGCACTTGAGGAACGAGGTGTTGAATGAAGTCATTGATCGCCGCTGGTGTTAAGGCTAACTTGAGGCCCGGGCTGCGAAGTGCAAGAGATGTCCCAGCAAGAAGCGAGATCAGAATAAGAGTAAAATGTAAAGATCTCATGCAATTTTATTTTTTCCAAAAAAGAATTTCAGATCCGATCTTAATTATTTTGCTCATTCGCCTCAGCACACAAAGAAGACTAGATATATCATCCAAGTAAATATTTTTTGAGCTTTTCCAAAAATGAAAGTTTTACTGGAAAAGAGCGGCAATATACTCAAGTGGGAGCGTTAGAGGTTCTCTCGTGCAGCAATGTCATCTGATAGGATTTTCATCATCTTCAAATTCGGGAATTAATAGAATTTTTATAGAGTTTCAAGCTTTCTTAGTTGTATTCTCATCTATTGACCTGTGCTACTTTCTCTGAAGTACCTATTTCTGAATCATTTAGTAATGCGGGTAATTTATAGTATTCATTCAAGTAAAAATTGAGCTTAGAAATAACTAAATTAAAAGAGCATTTGCTCATTTTCAAAAGAAAATGGTTGAAGCGATACTCGAGCATGGATACATACTAAAAAAGGCTATTACGTCTATTTCAAACCTCCTAGATGTTGTAATCTGGGAGTTTAATGATACAGGGATAACTTTAGCAGGAATGGATGATACCAAGGTATCGTTTGCCGTTTTGAAACTTAATAGAGATGCATTCATCTTATATACCGTTGCAAATACTACGCCTCTTGCCTTTGACATGGAAAAGCTATCAAAAATAATGGAAGTTGTGAAAGATGATGATCGTATTATAATTACAGTGACAATGACTGCCCTCGCAACTACCATGGGCTTCTCATTCAAGAACGATAGTAAAAACGCTTCAATATTTTACAGACTCAGGTGTTATTAGAGGAGATCAGTGAATTTACTTTGAACCCGCTGGAAGAACCCTTTCCAATTTCAATTGATACTTTCAAATTCGATTCTAACTGCACGCTATATTCCTCCGAATTTTCTAAGATTTGCAAAGATTGCAGTCAACTTTCTGACATAGGTAGCAACAAACCTTATAAGGATCTAAATCTGAAGTGTTGATAGTGACAATCGAGACAACAAAACAATCAATCACGTTCTCAGTTGCTGGGAAGAAAACTGGAGGAAAGATTACTTTGAAAGCGAATACAAGCGGGAAAAAAGAAGAACAAGTGATACTGGAAGTTAAAGAACCTGTGAAGAAATCGTTCGTACTGGGCTATTTGAGCTTATTTAATAAGGCCCAAAATTTATCTGCTCAAGTAACACTGTATTTGGGTACAGCCACGCCTTTGTCTGTTGAGTACAAGCTTAGTGCATTGGGATCTCTTAGGTTTTGGTTGGCTCCTGCCCTAGAAGAGGAACCGCTGGTGGAATGAGAATCCAATGACAAATCTGTCAACTCGGATGTATGAATTTTGAATCTCAGGAGAAAGGACAGCAATTGCTGCTGACTTGAAGGTGCTTCTGGTTTTTTGTCATTGAAATAGTATTTCTACATTATCATGAATATTTTCTTTAGGTTACATTACTGATCCATATCAACGCAATATCGTTTGCAAAAATTTAAAATATTAACTGTTGAGAACTATTTGAAACCATAAAATGAGCTACCATTCAGCCAACAAAGAGAATCAGCCTCTTCACCTCCATTCTTTAGCGACTTCCACTCGATTTGGAACCAAAACTAAATCCCTTCAGCAATCACAAGTCAAACGCCAACTGTTCACGGAGCTTGAGAAGAAGATTTCCACTCATTTTAGTGGAAAATCGAAAGCACTACAGGAGCTGAAACTCGAAATGAAAAACCTAGCTGACAAATACGAGGAAGAAATCCTCAGAAACCAGCAACTATCTCAAGAAAAAGAAGCCTTACAGAAAGAGAATTCTATGCTCGGCGAAATTATCGATAAATTGCGAGCTCAAATTCCTGTTGGAAGCGACCGTATCAACTTCGAAATGACAAAAGAGCTCACACAAAAGGTGGCCACACTTACCCAAGAGGTAGCGAAGTACAAACGAATGGAAACTGAAAACGAAAATTTACTTAAAGAGTTCGATGAGTTGAAAAAGGAGAGAGATTTTCTGTATTTAAACATGGAACGAGACCGAGCAGCCTATGAAGCCAGAATATTCGAGCTAAGAGAAAGCCTTGCTCATGCTAATGCGAGAATCGAGGAACGTATCATCGATGACGCCCGCTCGAAGCATATGTTTAATAGCGATGTAAGCAAATACAACGATCAAACTGATAAATGGAAGAAGCTATATATGGCTGAGGCAAAGAATCTGTTGGCTCTGCAGGTTCAGTATAAGAGCTTAATCGAAGATAACAAATGCCAGACTGAGTGCATACTTGATTTAGAAGCAAAGCTGCAGAAGTTAGATGAAAGCTACTATGCGCTCTATAATGACTATCATAAGAAGCTTACGGAATTCAGAATAGAGTATTTGAAGGAGGTTCAGAGCGAAGTGGAGAGACATAAAAACAGCCTGAATCGTTCGGAGTATGCAAAGTTTGAGAATGCTGTGATTGTTGAGGCTGTGCAGAAGGAATTAGCGAGGGAGAAGGAAAGGTCACAGGATTTGAAGACGCAGATAAGTTTGTTAGTGAGTACAAAGGAAGAACTGCAGAGGAGTCTGACTGTTGCAAGACATCAAGCATATGAGCTAACGTTAAAACTCGAAGAGGAGTGTAAAAAGCTGGCTGCTCTCAAGGATGTGAAGATAAGAGATTTACAATTGAGCTCTCGTATTGATTGAGATTCTTAGTTGAAATTAGATGTTTTTCATAGAATTTATGTTTTAAAGTAATCATTTTACCTGAAATTCTTCTGAAAGTTTTTGAAAAAACGCGAGAAGCCGTGCCTATAAAAGAATTGCTCTCTCTGTGCCTTGTGATATAATTTTGAATATTATTTTATTTCAATATATTTTTTTGGCACTGCGAGTATATCTCCCAATACTTTTCATTTTATGCATTGAACATTACAAGTTATACACATTCTCAGTTGATTGTTATGGAAGTATTTACAAAAGCATCACTTGAAATACATATATAATTATAAATCTCGTTGTTAATCAATTTCTCATCATCATATACATTAATATCACTGAGACATTTTCTCACTTATAATTATTAATATTTGTATTTTTTCGCTCTTTTCGCTTCGCTCCACATATTGGAAAACACTCCTTTCTCGATCTTCAATAACTCTTCTGGACTACCCATCTCGATAACATTCCCTTGGTCCATGACTATAATCTTATCCGAATTTATTATCGTATTCAGTCTATGCGCAATCGTTAGAACTGTCGAATCACGAAACCTCTCAGTAATCGTCCTTAAGAATATCTCCTCGTTATTCATATCAATATTAGAAGTCGCTTCGTCAATCAGCACTATTTTATTCTTTTTCAGCAAGGCACGCGCAATGCAAATCATCTGTCGCTCTCCAGCGCTGAAATTTTCTCCTCCGTTCTTCACATTCATATCAAGCGATTTACTCGAGTTGGTTAAGCTGTTCAAATTCACCATTTCTAAAGCGCGTTTTATCGTTTCATCGTCATACTCGCCAAGGATATCGAGATTTTCTCTTAGCGTCCCTTCAAATATCTGTGGGTCTTGAGAAATGACTGTAATTTTCTCCCTGAGCCGAGGTAAAGCGATATCATCGAGCCGCACGTCGTCAATTTTTATTGTTCCTTCCGCAACTTCTATAATCCGCAAGAGACTCAGCATCAACGTAGATTTTCCAGAGCCAGTCCTTCCGACAATTCCTACCTTCTCACCGGGGTTTACCGAGAAGTTTAGTTGCTTGAGGACGAAAGGTAAGCCTGGTCTGTACTTAGCGGAATAGTTTTCGAATTTTATTTCTCCTTTCGCTGGCCAAACACCGAGATTTTGAGGTTGGTTGGAATGCTCTGGGGTGATTTTTTCAGGGGTGATCATCGTATATTTATGGCAGCGCTCCAGAGAAATAAGCCTTGCTTCCATTGAAGCGAGTTCTTTCAGAAACCAGGACATTTGGCGGCTTGAGTTGATGAGGTAAGTTGCCAATACGCCAGCAAAACCCATTGAAATGCCGATTTCTTGCTTCCAAACGAGGATGATAGCGCTGACTGGAGCGATAATCAGCATTGAGGCCATACAGCAGCGGATGTCATACCATTGAGTTGCGACATTCGAGACGATAAGGTTCTTAATAGTTTCATCTTGCTTTTTCAATTGGTTTTCAAAGAATTGCTTTTCTTGGTGGAAACTTCGAATCACTGACAATCCTTGGAGAGTCTCAGTGAAATGACTGACAATAGGACTGTTTGAGATTGATTTGAGCCTTAGGATCTCTCGATTCAAGCTTGTGTAGTCTTGATAGCAGCAGTGGCAGATGATAAGGAAACCGGCTACTGGAAACACCATCAGGATGTTCGACAGCGTGACACAGATTATAAGATTTATCGTTATAAGAAGAGCACTCGCTGAAAAAAGACCCACTGACCAAGGCATTTCTACGTCTACCTTATCTATATCATCGCTAAACCGATTGAGAATTCTGCCGGAAGGGACCCTATCAAAGAAGAGGTTCAAGGGAGCTTCTATAACTGCTTTAATCATTTTGCCATGCAAAGTTTCAGATGATTTCAGGGAATAATAGTAGATGAGTCCAAATGTGAGACCCTGAAAGATCAATGAGTTGACGTTTATCATGTAGTAGTTTGTGAGAAACTTGTACTTCGCTGTATGATCGGAGTATGTTCCCCAGTGCGCTAAGTAGATCCAGCAGCCTTGAATCGACAGCTCTTTAATCAGACTAACGAGAAGTATCAAGGCAAGCACTTTGAGACCTCCCCAACACTGTATGAAGGTTTTAATTGTGGAAGCTTTGATACTTCCTTTCTCTCGGTCTTCTTCAATTATTAGCTGGTCTTCTGCCTGTTGTATTTTATCTTCTTGGCTAGATACAGTCTTAATAAGGCCAGCTTGTTTAAGACCAGGTTCGAGCTGATCTTCGCGTAGTACATGTTTCTTGTTTGTCGAGACTTCGATCTCACCGATTTTCTCTTCCTCTTCTGCATCTTCCTGGCTAAATCCGGCTTCTCTTGTAAGTTTTTGACTCTTCTCGATTAAATCTTTGAGTAGCTTTGTCGTTTTTAAATACTCCAGAGGACCTTGGCCTACGATTTTCCCAGCGTCCATCATGTAGATATAGTCAACGTACTTCAAATAGTCCAAGTTATGAGTAATCAAAACTCTTGTTTTCCCAGCTAGATAGCCCTTCAAACATTTCTCTATGATCTGGGTTCCCACGTGAACATCGACGGCGCTGAGAATGTCATCCAAGATGAAGATATCAGGCTGGCTATAGAGCGCTCGAGCCAAGCCAACTCGCGCCTTTTGGCCACCACTGAGATTGATGCCTTTCTCGCCTATTTCAGTCATATCACCATGCGTCAATACTTTCAAATCAGCCTCCAGGGCAGCGTAACTGATAATCGCGTTGTAGAGCTCTTCAGAATAAGGCTTTCCAAAAAGGATGTTTTCTCGTAGAGTCGCATTAATAATCCAGGGTTTCTGAGGCAGGAAAGCCATGCTCCCATTAATATAAACCTCAGGCGGATCTTCTACACTATAGCCCATCTCACCCACCAATGAGTAGAATAGCGAAGACTTTCCGCTACCGACATCACCGATAATCGCTACAAAAGCTCCCTTTTGGATTTCAAGATTGATCTCCTGCAGTCTGAAAGCTTTCCCTCCTTCATTTTGAGAAGCTGAATCCGGCAAAGTCTCACTCAAATCCTTCAATTGATCGTTTGGAGGCATATTGCTCGTCAACTCAAGGGCTGTGTTGGAATCTTTCTGCAAAATTTTTATTTTGGTTGTCGCTTCAGGGGTCTTCTTCTCCGTCGACTTCCAAGAGAAGTTACCATTAGATATTTTCAATGCAGTAGGGTTTGAGAGAGTGTAGTCCTGTTTGATATAAGATTGATCAATTTCTTCCGCCGACAGGAATTTTTCAAGCCTTTTCATGGAGATGTTGCTGTCTACGAGCGTCGAGACGACTTTCGAGATCTGCTGGAAAGGCGTCGCAAGCACCCAGAAAGTTGATGATAAAGTTATGATTTTCGTTACATCGAACTCATTCCCTTGTAAAAGATACATACCCAGAGTCGCCATCAATACTCCTTGAGGGCCAAGTAAGTAATTGACATTATAGAGCGTTAAAATCTGGAATCTCTCTTTCAAGACTCTCAGCTCCTCTCTTCTGGAGTTCTCGACTTTTTTGATGAAACTTCCCTCCCAGCCGCTCATTTTAATATACTTGATCCCATTCAATATCTCACTAATCAACTTGGCTCTGGCATCCTTTTTGATCATAAAAGCCTCTTGCAATCGACTGCTTTTACTAGTGAGGATGTAAGCGATTCCTGATACGATACCCATCATCCCGAGCCCTGCCAAGAAGGAGTTTCCAACGAGATAATAAATGATTCCGATTCCAATCATCAATTGAATCGGAATGATAAATAGGTCTTGGATCATTGTCATAAGAAGTCGAAGTTTCTCGCAGTCGATTTCGTAGTGGTTAATGATTGAACCCACAGAGTGACTCTTACTTCGGATGATTGAAATTTTCAGGGTTTTCCAATAAATCAATGCAGCGAGGCCGTACTTAACTTTTACGCCGAGGACGTTCAGCAAGAACTGTGTATTGGAATCAATCAAGCTGTTCACCAATCGCGAACAAGGAATAAAGACCAAGAGAAACAGCACGTGTCCTATGGTCGGGTGAGGCTCAGCGATATATCTCATTAGCAGATTTATCGTAATAGGACTGGAGAAGAATAAAATACTCTTCATCAAGCCGAGTAATCCCACGAGTAGAATGTGGCTGATATATGCACTGAATATCGTTCGTAGAAGGGTAAATTTTTTTTGAGTCTTCATGCGAAGCCAGTTAGATTGTAGAATTTTGTATTGAGTTTCAGATTTTTCAGATTGGCGAAGATCGTGATGCATATTCTGCTCGAAAGTCTTTTGTTTGTTTTTTCGGATTAGACGCGAGATCCAGCCGAAAAATATCCGATTGAAGTAGCCTTCATTGAGATAGGTTGGCGTTGTTTTGTTGGAAGCCCTCTCATCGGATTGGGGGCTGGGCGTAATAAGTGGTAAAGATAGTGTTTCTGACATTAAAATAACTTTTTTGTATTTCCGTCCAGCTTAAATAGCAAGATTGTTAAGTAAATTTCGATTGGTTGATTTCCCCGATGTGAAGAGAACAGAACTGCCTAACTAACAGAATAACTGCCAATTCTTCCTATTGGATAGAGAGCGCTATGGGTTTGGTTAATAGTCCGAGCTTTAAGAAGAACTCTAAGGATCTCGATGTTTTACGGGAGATAGAGAGAGATCGCGAGGTATGGAAAGTGAGATCTGACCAGAGTTTGATCGTCAGATTTTTTTAAAAAATATATTTTCTTTCCTGTTTAGGATTCCACTCATAGGTGGGGGTACAGTCGTTTAATAGCCAAGTTCTGCTCAATATCTCAAAGCGGAGATTCATGAGAAGATATTTAATTGATAACGTTTAATAAATGATATCAGTTCCCAGCATTTGCGAACTGAAAGGCTGCTTTCCCTCCGAAAATCAGAGTCGTTTTAACCTCCCTACTTAGTCAATAATTCATATTACGATACTTTATCAATAATTATAAGAGTCCAATAGAATTGCGTAAGTCGTAAAAATCAAAATGGCCTTTTCGGCAGAAAGGGATCCTCACAGATGATAGTTACGAGAGGAAAAGAAGATATACTTCATGAGTGTTGATTAATAAGAAACGACAATAACTTTTCTGATAGTCGTGGGTTTTTTGAAAGAAAAATTTTGCGGATTTTGGAAAGGATGAGAATTTGAATACTCGAGATCTTAGGATACCAAAACAATACTAAAGTGTAAAACCGCTTTTTTCGATTGATAAGAAGCGATGCTATCAAAATAACGATTGTACTAAGTGTTTCTTGTTAGAGTTAAAACCTATATTGATTCCTTTTGCTCAAATTTAATCAGCTAAACCGTCAGTCACTCTTTTTTTCATCGATTTCTTGGAAATACTCAGCGCTTGGTCATGAACTTTGGCATTCACTTTTCTATTCTTTTTAATCTCATACTTTGACAATTTAGTTTCAGATTTCGTAAATTTGGCATCTTCCTTTTCCTCCTCATCCTCATCTTCGCTTTCTGCAAATTTCTTCAGTTTTATTTGTTCTTTTTCTTCCTTTGATAACCCCTTCAGCTCCTTTTTCAAAGCAGTCTTTGTCTGCGAATTGTTCGACTCTTTGCTCTTGGCCGAATGAGGCTCTTCTGGCGCTAATTTCTTGTGCAATTTCAAATAATTCACAGGTTTCGCCTCTTTCTCTTTGATTTGTTTTTCTGTTTGTTCAACTGGTTTCTTTAGAGTCCGTCTAGGCCAAATGAACGGCATTTTTTGCAGCAAATCAATGAAGAACAGCCGATCGAATTGTCTATAAAAGATCAAGCTTCCTTTGACTCTTATTTCATCAGAGCCCTCATAACTCGGGTCTTTCTCCACTGGAGCCCAGAAATTGTTCAGAGATAGAATGCTATTGGCCATATTTTCCACCTCAATTTTCTCATCTTCATCTCTCTCGATCCCATAGACATCATACGAGTAGCGGTAATCATTGTCTTCGGTCCAATCAGTATCGAATAGTCCTGCCAAGTCCACTGCCTCATCTTCCTCAACTTTAGGATTTTCGAAGTTCATAGGATTCGCATGGAAATAGTAAGGATTGACAAACCGAACCAAAATTTCAGTGGTTTTATCCTTACTTAATACTGCTAGTGTTCCCGGGAGCTTGACTATCTCGAGGAATGATGACCCTAGAATCTTTCCCAGCAGTTTTTTCCTAGCAAAATAATCTGAATACAGACTAATGGCGTTCATCATCCCCTCCATGACATAGATGATAAAATTGTGTGATACAACCCACCCCTGCATAACTTTCGTGTTGATGTGCCAAGAAACATTTTTTTTAACTTCGATGAGTTTTTCAACAAAACCAGACTCCAAATCCACGACATAGAATTGATCCGCCAGAATAAGGACACAAGCGTCAACTTCATCAGAGTTCAACTTTTTCTTCCAACTGAGAAACTCGAAATGCTTGGATGAAGTCGATCTCCATGAGTGTGTGGAACAATGCTTTTCTCGTTCAAACACAGGCTTGAGTGCGATACTTTCGGGCTTTTGAGAGAGGTTCGAGTCTGGTTTTAAGTCAATTAGATAGATATTCAGCACATTATCGACGAGGTAAACCCGGAACGAGTCGTGTTGTCGTTGTGGACTGACCCAGATGTCCGATATCGAAAACCCTTCTCTTTCGCTGAATAACCGCATGATTTTGGCAATTTTAGTCTGCTTGCTATCAAGCACAATGAGTAAATGACCAATATTCTCGAAAATGAATGTAAAAGGACAATTAGAGGATTCTTTGATTGACCAATCTGGAGAGACCAAGAGTGGGTGGGAGTATTCAAACACTTTTTGCTCTTTCTTTGAATTTTGGATGATCATAGTAGATTCTTTGTATGTAATTTCGAGCTCATAGGTCTCCATAGCATTTCCATTCATCGCTTCAGTAAGATCATTTACTAGGTTGTAAATCCTTAAGACGTTTTCTTTAAATATTATATAGAATTTTCCATCATCGAAAAATCGAGCCTTTTTCAGAGTGAGTGGATTTTCTTCATGGTCAAAAGAACGAATTGCCAAGTATTTTATCAATGAGAGTCCTGCTTTTTCTTCCAGGTTAATACATGCCTTCCAAAACACTATTTTCTGGGTTTCAGGGAAGGAAGACATGAAAATATAACAGAGATCTTTTTGCTTGACATTATTGAGAAAATTGAGTGTATTTGCGAATGTTTTCGAAATGGGAAGAATGTCGACGATTGTTTCTATCATCTCAAATGGATTCTTCTTAAATACTAAATGAAACAGCAGCGAGATGTCCAGTAGACGAAATAACTGGATACAATTTTGAGTGTATTTGCATGCGATATAGAGCCTTCTCTCGTATTCCTTGTCCTTGAGCATATCAATTAACGATCCTTTCTCTGGCAACCCGAATTCGCCCTTCAGAAGGTGTTTCCAGAGATGCGCAAGGCTCAACCTGAAGAATTTGCTTAATGACAATACCTGAAGCAACGACTTCCAATCCAGGAGAGAGACCAGAGCGGCCCAGGTTTTCTGATCAAATTGCTTGAAAAGTTCCTCTCCATTACACCTATTTGAAAGTTAAATGATATTAGAGAGATATAGAGAGCCAGATTACGAAATAAGGAGGGTCTTTTGAATCGAAGGATCTTTGGCGGAGGCCATTGCATGCTGGGGTCTTGGTGTGGGATGGAATAATAACTCTTGAGGAACTTTGAGATTAGCTCCGGTGATTATTGACGGATCGAAATCAAGATTTGGATTCTTTTCATGAGGCTGATGAAGAATTTAAGTCAGCAAGAGGGGAAAGGATCTTACGATCAATTTGTAGGGTTCAATCATATCTTTGATCTCCCAATGTTTTGATTTCTCGAAACCTTTCTCGCCGCGTTTCATTGCTAATTACAATCTTGTTTATTTTATTAATTAAATAGAGTTCATTCTGATCCTAACTAAGCTGTATTGAATCCAATTATATCAAAGCTTTAAAATTTTTATTCTGTTATCACAGGTATTGAGCAGATTTTCTCTCACCAGGATGATCGTTTCATTTCTTACAAACTACGAGTTTAAAGATAAAAACTAAGATCAAGGCAAATACCATTCTTTTCTTTTCTTTATGATTAGAAAATATGTGAGAAGTCTCAAAAACTATACAATATACATAAACAGGAACCGAAAAATGTGAAATTTCCGGTGATGATTAAATCAAGATCAAATTTTACTTGATGAATTTAATCTCCAACCAAATCGATTTCTGTTTCATTTACTAAGTCTGTGACTCCCTGGCTGTTTGTGAGTAAATACGTAGAAATTCAACAGAGAAGATTTATCTAGGAGGTGCTTGATTCATGCTTCGTTGTTACCGAGGCATAAGATCGCAACATTTAACAATTTTAGCATCTTTTGATTTATAGGAGGACTTTCTCATAATTTCGCAATCACGGAAGTCGGAAAACACATAGAATAGTTATCAATTGAAACATAGAGCTCTTTTTTTTCGATATTGTGAAATTATATTGCTTCTCTATTGTGAAAGTTTGAGATTTCGATAGCACAATTGTAAATTTTGTGCTCTCTAACAGCTCTGACTCTCCTATCGCGCAGAAATCACGCCTCTGATTAGGTAATAAACCACAGGTTACCCCTCATTACTTCTTAATGAATATCTATCTTGAGTAGAATTTTGGCTTGAACTCTCATTTACAAGTGTACTCAGACTAATAATTCTCTATGCTTATGCTATGCATTCACACCATTAAAAATTAGCACCCTCAATTCTATGAAGAACTGAAGTCAATTGCAACACACCATGTTAATGAAATAAGTTCTCAAACCCAGTTCATTTTCTTTAATACCAGTTAAATAAACAGCTATTTACAGTTATCAGAATATAAACAACACGCAATACCTGCCGAAAAACATTTAAACAAAAGACACGCCAAAAAAGTGAGCTACACAAATTCCTGTACACTTTCTGCTATCGGATACACATCCTTCCTATTTTCATTACAATCAATCATCAGTACGGGCAGTAGATATTTCTTTAATAAGCCAAATTTATGTGCTTTATCCCTGAGCAAAGCTTCCTTTTCTATTTCAGCAAGAATTTCTTGGCAATCCTCATCTTTTTCGATCTCTAGGAATCAATATCGTTAAAAATATCGCTAAACTCAACGCATTACCGTCCTTATTTTCATAAATCAGCCTCATTATATCTTCTTCCTCAACACCATATTTTTCAAACACAGCATCATCGACTTTTCTTCCAAAGATGAATTCAGCATCACCATCATCATGACCCTCCTAGTTAAACACCATCGCTGAGATAAGTAGATTATTAAAGGACATACGTATTTTTTATGAAGCTCATTAATCAGATCTTCATTTAAGCTCAAATATTCCTTTACGAAATTCAATATCGTCTTGAACAATTCTAAATGTACAAGCCGTTTGCTTGGGAGCAGCATTCTAAATATCAGCAATAATGCGTCAGATGATTAATGAATATTTAGCAGAATTACTTTAGCTTTAGTCCTATTAACAAGGAATGGAGAAAGCCACCTTTCCAATCTCCTTTAAAAAATTTCTTTATAAATTTGTGTAAACGACCCACATCAAGCCCCGTCTTTTCACAAATCTCTCTTTCTGCCTGATACAGGATGTTTCTCAAGTTTTGACGCTCAGTAATGCATATTTCGTTGTACATGTCCAGATCTGAAGGATATTGACATCTTCTTTCTGATAATAATATAGGTTAATAGCAAAACACAGTTATCTTTACCAAAGCGTGCTTCTTTAACAATTTGACAGTACCGTCGCTGACTTAGTTTTAGCTGAAGCAGCGTAATGAGATAAATCTGTGTGAACGTAAATGAACGTGTGTTTTTCTGGAAGTCTTTTAATGCTTGAAAAACTGCAGCAATTGGAAGTTTATCAATCTTCTCAGAAGCCTCTTCCATTGCTTTTTGTAATAATTCTTGCTTTGTTGGGTCAATCTGCGACATTACGGAGGGTCCTTGAACTTCCATGTCAAAGTTTGCAATTTGAAGCAGCTTTTTCTTCTCTTTTTCTTCTAACAGTTTTTGTTTTCGCGCCTAAGAGGAATATTCAATCAATAAACGTTCTCATAAAGGATTCTGACTCTTTCTTCCTTTCGAATCTTGATAATTATCAGAAGACTATGAATTTTGCATTAATGATGGACAATAAATACGAAAAGAGCCAACCCTATAGCGAGAACTGCAATTCCGGCACTTGCTATGAGCTTGAATCTGTGTTTTGATAAAAATCGTTTCAAAGCAGCTAATCTCGAGAGCTGCCGAAAGGCAGTCGCACTAAGTTTTTTTTGAGCCTCCATTTCGCAATAAATTATTAACACAATATCAAATTGAATTCAACCTAATTTTTAATGCATCAATGAGACTGGACAATGGAAAATTGCTAGCAATTTAGGTTGAAAAACGATGCTTTTTAAGGGTAACTCGGCAAGCAAAGTGATTCTTTTCCTTCGGATGAGCCAAGAAGACACGATTTTCAGTGTAATGGCTGATGTGGGGTGAATAATAATAGGCTTTATTCTCCTTCCCTCCACCCCCAAAAATTAAAGTCATGTCGCAATCGATATGAGAAAATAACAAATTTGCAGTTAACAGATTTCTTTACTCATGAAACAAAACCATGAACATCAGAACAAGTTTATTATAGCTTGTCAACTTGTTACATATAGTTAAATGGAACAAAAAAGAGACCTGACAAAAAGTGAGAAATTAAACTCAATTAACGGTGGGATGGCTCACACTGGCCTGTATAATTATTATGCAGCTTCATTTTCTTGGTCCGACAACATTTGCGTGTCACCTTGACCGATTGCAATTTCCTTTACAATTGGACTCGTTTTTCTTACATTATAGTACATTTTCTCAAGGAATTCGAGGCCTTCGTTCCTCTTTTTCAAAAGAAACTCTTTCTCTTCATCAATTACCTAGAATTTTTACTCAACACAATGAGAGAGTTAAATGCTTACTTCTGACATCTGACTGACAGTCGTTTCATCAATCTCTCCTTTTCCCATTTCTGTTTCTGGCTCCAAGTAAATCGAGTCCGATTCCACCGGATAGTATGTATAATAAATCACAGTTGCGTTCGAGTAGCAGACGCACTGAGACCATACTTCAACATATTGGCTCTAAAAATTTATCCATGAAACTCATGGAACAAAGTTGCTTTTACTTTGCCAGTCGGAAACGAAATTTTCAATTTATCGATGAATATCTCTTTATTCTTATGCTTTAGCTCTCCACATAGATTTTCTCGGTATGCTTCAAAACATTTGGTAAGATAGCTAATCCATTCATTTTGTCCATTCCATCTAAAAATATCCTTCAGTCCTAAGTGTATGCTCTCGAACGCGTCATATTCAGAGTCAGGGTTAAACAACGACAACATTTTTTTATTTATTGCCATTCGTGCTAATGGATCATCAGTAAAGGCTTCAAAGCTATTAATTCGCACTTCCGCAAGCTGTGGATAGTCGCTGCGAAATTCAAGCTTTGTGAACTCAGGGAATTGTTGTACAATATTGGACCTTCCGGCTATTGCAAGATGCTTTGCCTCCTATAAATTGGAAAGATATGAAATTTTGCCTCGATTTTATGTTGGCTTACTTCACGCATTTGTATTAGAATTTGGAAAGCACGTGCTAGTTCATCGTATTTTGAGTACCCGCCGCATCTAAGCGCATTCAAAATCTGCTCCCTTGAAAATTTAGCAAATTAATACTTTTGCGTATGGTTTATCGGATTAAATACCAGCCTATGATGCTCGATGATGGATATTTGCGTCCGAAGTGGTATGAGAGGCCAGAGCACTCGCTTTCGGAATCAAAGGTGACCTTCGTGACGTAACAAGTGATATTCACTATATAAAACGGAGTTATTGTCTCTTCTGCCGAAATTTGAAGAGCACAGCGCTGAGAATGGGTTATGAAAGGAATAATTGGGGTTAACATACGTCAACTAGTCTGTAGGTGCTCAGCGGATGAGTGAATTTGATGCGTTTTACTCTTAGACGGCTTGGTTCATCTTGTTGCTGCTCTTGAATGGCATCATCGCCACTCATCTGGTTTTTTTTTCTTGTAGATGGGCACTGCGATGGACTTTTTGACCAGCATATTCGACAAATTCGTTTCGAGGTTCATGGTAGAAGTTTGGTTAATTTAAACTACTTATTGTATTGCAGCGATTTATTTTAGACTTCTAAAAGCAGCAATTTGACGTCACCGAAACTAAATGCGCAATTTTTATCTCTGAATTTTTTGATTAAATCACGATTTTTTATAATCAAACGATTTTTTGCAAGAAGCAATGAATCGAGTCATTAAAATTATTCTCTCTATTCTGTCGAAATCTCTTCGCAGAAAGTAATTACATGTAATTCCAATATCTGTCAAAGAGCTTTAGTTGCAACAATAAAAGCCTAAGGTGCTAAGAGACTTTGATTTTTGCATTTTTTTTCGGTGGTAATGAAAGAGTGACTGTCTGAGCATGAATCAAAACAGCAAGGTCTTGAGGACTTGAGGCGAGCATGATGAAATTAATTAATTTATTTTCTTTATCAGAAAAAGAAAGGATAACTTTCAACTCAGGAGTTTCTCGAAGTATTTTCACTCGGAAATCGATAAAGAATTAATGTATTTCACAAAAAGAATTTGCAGGAATGATCATTTCAATGAGGAACATTTAGAAACAGGTAATTTTTTTGATAAAGACCATTATATCCGATCTACAGTCTTCTACTTTCTTCGAGTCAGGGTGGTCGTTTCCGATTACATAGATCTATTTAGGAGTTTTACTTTGAAACCGTGCCTAACCCAGAAAAAAAATTTTTAATGCCCCGAAATGAGCCCGTATCAGGCTCCTCAAAAGAAAAGCTCTCTACGATTGAACGTTGTAGATGCTTTTGATTGTTTTTGATGAGAGATTTGTTTTTGTTAGCAACATATTTCGAGTACCGAACGGTAATTTCGTCATACAGGAATCTCAAGAGACTGGCACTTCGGAGAAGAGCCAAGATTCCTTTCCGTTCCCAAGGGAACTCTAATAACCTGATTATCAGTTCGCTATCTGTATGTTCGTGAGGAGGGATAGATTGGTTGCATATTTTAAGAGCAATATTGAAAAAATTAGCCCGGATGCTATTTGGATCTAGCTCCAGATAAGAACAAGAGGCCCTTTTTTCTAAAATGAATGGATTTTCAGCATGTATTCTTGTAAATGAAGCCAATAACACCGAATATTTTGCAAAACTTATGAATTATGTGATTCTTTGTGTCATATCCTCTCAAACTTTACAAAGACAGTTGCTACATTCGACTTGATGTAAATAATGCCACCGAACATTATTTTTTTTGATGCTGCTTTTGGTGACTTCAGCCAATATGAACTGGATTTTTCATGATAATGCTCAGAGAGTGAAAAAAATAAACGATTAGACTTCGAAGGCAACGGCAGGAGATTATCGTGAGCACATGCTCCTTGATGTATTTGTTAAATGAGAATGCGAATTCCTAAAATTTTACCTAACTTTCTAATCAAATGCTCCTTTCAGCAAACTTTTACTATCAAATTTAAGTAAATAATCAAATTTTCGAATGGCTTCTTTTCTATCCTTACCTCAGCGCTTCAAAAATTCAAAGGAAAACTATCAACATTTATTGCAAATTTCATGACATGAATTTCTTTTTTTCAATAAATTTAACTCGACACACCTAGTTTTCAATGATTATACTGCAAGATTTCTTCCTCTCATAAATCGATTGTATGATAAGTATATAGTAGTCCACCCCAAAAAAAAAAATATTCATAGCAATAGTCAGTCTTCATGCATTAAGTTTCAAGATTATACAAAGAAAATATTAACCTTTTCCGAAATTTTCGAATTACATTCAGGACAAGTTCCAGCTTTCCCACTCATACAGCAGGTATCACATACACAGAAGTGCAAGCATGGCTTCAAAATCACATTCCTCGGATTCGAACCGCAAACTCTACATTTAAAATCATTGATAGTCAGCCTCCTGACTGCTGGGAGAACCTGTCGCCAGTTTTCTGTCTTCCCTGTTTTAGACCGTGCATTTTCATTCTCTTGCTCTCTAGCTGCTTTATTTCTATCAATGATAGACTTTAACGTTGCAACGCTTATACCTAGGAAGATCGAGCAAAAGAAAACATTTGTCGCGAATCGAACGAGATCTTGTTCGTATTTTTTATTTACGTCTGATTTTTTGAAGAAGAAATAAAAAGGATGCTCAATCCTCAGCGATTTCGTTGCCTTATTGTAGATGATCTCGCCGTATACCATCAACGTGCTCCCAAGCGTGATGCCTATTTCACCTTCGATACTGCCGATTTTGAGTCCGCGAAATCCGACTAAACCACCTATTTTTCCAAGGGTCATCCAGACTTTATCCCAAGTTGATAGTTTCTCAACTTGCCTCGAGACCGTGAGGCATTCGAGGTCAGATAATATTTGCATTTTTTCAGCTCGGCGTATTAAGCAGCTGCTGTATGGATCATGAAGAGAAAAGTAAGGCGCAATTCTGGTGTCTTCTTCCGCAGTGGAGCTATTATTTGAAAAAAGGGTCCTTTTGATGTGTTTGAGATAGATTGCCTTTGTTTCGGGACTGATGCGGCTAAATAATGGAAAATTACTTCCGACTTCCCCTTTTAAAATACAAAGATTCTTGTATTCATCTGGTAGATCAGGACAGGCCTCCCAGAGCGAGAGGATGTTATCGTTTTCGAGGTCTTTTAAGAGTTCTGAGGGCGAATTAACTTTATTCTCAAGAAAATTTCTTCTTTCTCCGTTGGTCTGAACGATCTTGCGAAATTCCCATGCGATTAATGAAGCGAACCCAACTGACAATACACTGAAGCAGACGCCGTCGACTGAGTGGAGTATGCCCATATGTGCCTCTTTGTTCTTTTTGAGATTATAGATAATTCTGCAGATCTTCTAACTAGAATAAGTGATCCAAATCAGTATCAATAAATTAGATTATTCAGTATAGAAAATGCCACTGGATATTATGCAAGGAATCAATAATAACGTTTCTGTCTGCTTTCTATTCCCGACGTAATGAATTCATTGGTTAGAGTTTCTGATTACCCTCTAAAGAGATAAACCGAAACCCACCAACAAGAAGAGAAACTTAATTTTCATTGTGCTGAGTAGGAGAGGAGTTGAAGCTTTTGCTCTGAGGAGTGTTTCCATCCTTAGAAACTAACTATATCACCTGCTCACGTTAAAACTTCAGTGACTTTGTGTGAAATTAACGATTAGTTTTGAAAATTTTCGTTGGTCTGGAGAGATGGTTTGATCGTACCGGCTTAATTAAAAAAATGTCTAGTAACTCTTATTCTCGGCACTAGCAATAGTGAAAATACGAGTGAGTTAAAGATGCCAATGATACTGCTTTTACTTGGCCTTGTGAAGAGAGGTTTTGGATTAATTAAGGTCAGGATATGTGAGCAATCCCGGCTTTTTTAATTTAAATAATATTTACGTTGAAGAGAAATATATCTTTCCTTACACAAAGGAAATGCTGAAGGATACAAGAATGTTCATCAATAGGGTTATTAAACCTTATAATGGGTCGAGATGTGGACCCCGTGCTGACAATCCCAAAGCAGTTTTTTCCTTCTTTCTCGTAACACTCCATAATGTCACTCAAGCATCAGTCTGGTAGTTTTGGCTCACATTAGTTAATTTATTATATACCAATTATCAGGTCCTACATACTTCTATTGATTCTTCAGCACATAAACTGCCATGAAAACTTGCTCATACTTGAAAATCAGCAGATTCTGACTCTGACGTTATACATTCAAGCGTTACAAGCCATTGATGTAAGAATGAGAATCCTTCCATGGCTTTCAGACACCGTCTTTATCTACTAGGTGCTATTCGGCTTGGCTGGATTAACGAAGACTTCCATTCTTCAGTCAATTTTGCAAAACCTTGGAAGAAATACGATAGCTTGGCTTGTATTCCCTGTCGCAGCCACAGTAATCGCATAAACTAAGCTCATCTATAGCAACATAATTTTTTTTTTTGTAGTCGATCTACCCTGGAATCACCCTTATTGTATGGAGTCTTGCAGATATCATCAGGTTTTCGAGTTATTTAAACGATTCGTTTGGATCAAAGATTCCTTTGCTAAAGAGTCTCAGGTGTTTTAATCTTAAATCCCATGTATTGACGAGTTTTTTAATACTTTAGATACAATGCTTTCATTCTGTTATACCCCATCGGAGCTGTGGGAGAATTCTTTTCAGTTCTTCAAGATATCCCAGGACTGAAGACTTTTCTCTATAGCAACTTTGGAGATGGCTGGTTAACAAATTTCTTGTATGGCTGGCTTGTGATCTACCCATTTATCGTCTTCCCAGGTGAGATCTTATTTAATGATCCAAGAAATTTATGGTAACTTCTAGGCCTTTTATTTAATTATGGCTCTCTGTTGAGGGTCAGAGCAAAATATTACAGGGAGCTGAAAAAGAAAGTGAAGGGGATACAGCAAAAGTCACTCATACAAAGAAACTAGCTTGAGAGTCTAATCCCTCGTATTCAATGTTGAACTCACATGCGTTTTGGAAAATGAGAGTAGATTTCTTTAGCAGCAGCAATTTCATTTTATAAGATAAACTCTAAAATTGTCATTTTTCCATTTTTGTCGCAGTTTCTTTTGGGCACTCATTTCAGTCCTTATGGAGCAAATGAAGGAATTGAATATCGTCCAAATGTTCAAGACGCCCCACTAAACAACGCCTGAAAGTGATTTATAGTCTCCGGAAGTTTGGCTATGGCACACACGAACATCTTTCAGAGCCCGAAAATTTGATTAGCATTCTTTCGATATCAAAATTAAAAAAAAGATGTATAGGAACCACACGTTTGTCAATTCTTCTGAGAATTTCCATTTACGTCGCAGTTAGATTATTTTATATAACCTTTTTCTCAATATCTTACGCAGCAAAGTGTTTATGTCTCAAGTAATGCAACTTAGAAAACGAGTGCATCCAGCAAAACCATCAGAGATAGACTCTGAGCAAGTCTCAATTATCGAAACGATTGATTCAACAATTGAGCTTCCAAAGAAACGCTACAGAACAATTTCTGATTCAACTCGCCGAAAATTAATTCGTATGGTTGAAGAGACGGGACAAAGCATCAAAAAAGTTGTATTTTGATTGCTGTATCTTACAGTATTTTTTAGGTCGCGAAGAAGCTTAGAATTAACTACTCTACAGCTAAATCAATCTGTCAAATCTATCACAAGGAAGGGAGACAAGAAAAAAAGATTTCTTCCCGAAAAGATCTTCAACAGAATCCAACCGATCCAGAAGGTCCACAAACTGAGGGAGGAAATGCCGAATCTCAAGTTAATACTGGCCGATCAAATTTTATTCGTTTTAAGAACAAAGAAGAAGAGGCTGAGTGGTTAAAAGAGATCCGCTTTAGATCTTTCCCTTTTTTTAATCCGGAACATTGGCTTGGGGATAGCGATAGAGTGTTCTTTGATAAAGCATTTCCTCAGTCTATTGGAGAGAACACCAAATTTGAGACCGATCATTTTGATTCTAAAAGTAAAAAATTAATTTATTCATGAACTTTGTAATTAAATTCTCCTTTCGTGTTAATAGCGAATTTCTTGAGTAATAGCTTTGAAGCAGTTAACAATCCACAGATGAAGGCTTTCCTGGACCCTGACCATCAGTTTGGCTTCTTTCAAGAGAATAGCAGTAAGCCAGGTATTAATGAAAATCCCATAACCGAGTTTCGAGAAGTTTCTTCCAATCTACATGAGAGCGAATTGAGGCCTGAACCGATTGGTGAACTAGAGGAATTAGCTCACCGTAATGGTTGTACTCTTTGAAATAGTATTGCACTTGCCATGATAATATCCGCTAATTATTACTTATTACCTAAAACTAATATTTGCATATCCTCCTTGATAATTGCATTAAAGATTAAACGAATTTATATTATTAATCACTAGATGAACTTGTCATACTTCTCCTGAATTATATGAAGAATATGGTTGCGTCGCTTTGTAAAAAATAACTGAACCATTCAGAGAGTTTAAGATTCGCAAAGGGTGACTCAAACAACAGTAGTTTGTCAAGTCCTCTCCTTAATGGAATATCAGCTCATTCAATCTAGAGCATTTTTTCATTTTTTTTTTAAAGAAAAGCATGATATGATAATAATCAAACCCAGAACTGAAAACTTTCTTTAACAAAAAGAAACATAACAAATAATAATAAAGCATATAATATGATACACCTCCAAAAACCATTTCATGACCAAAAGTAATCTGCAATTATATATCAGTATTTCAAACAGACTTTTCACTTAAGATATCTCTTAACAGCCTTTTCAATTACATCTTTAGAGACTGGTTTGAAGATAATCTCATTCGCTCCTGCTTCCTCAAAATCTTTTTTCGTATTTTCATCATTGTTGCCAGTGACTCCAATTAAAATAATATTCAAATACGACATTTTTGAATAACTCTCACGAATGCTTTTAATCGTCTCAGCACCTCCCATGTTCGGCATATTAGAATCAATAAATATTATTTTCGTCGACTTTGAGGTAGTCTTAGGATTGAAGTAAAAACATCTCCTTAGATAATTAATCAGCTCCAGCCCATCATAAAACACAGAGCATTTATACCCAGCTGATCTTAGTATTAATCTCAGCGCGTCCACGTTGAAAGGATCATCATCCACTACTATCACTTCGCTTTCATCCTTATGAAAATCAAGCATTAATGTTCGAGCTTTAGTGTCTCGTCGATGGAACTTGAGCGCATCTGTCGAGCTCACGCTTTGAGTAAACGGAGAATCACTCATCTCTCTGTATTTAGAGGTTGAGGCGTTTAAGATTCCCATTGTGTTAATTTCGTTCGAGACTAAAATTTTTAGACCCTGCAGCTGAGGTGTAGAGCCGGTCTCGTTAATGTTTTTCGGCTTTTCGCTTGTTTGGCTCTGGTCAATAGACTCGAGATCCTGGGATTCCAAGACAGGGAGCTGATTTTGAAAATCGTTTTTGCTCTGAGGTTGGTACTCTTTGTCTTCCAATACAAAGGAAAAGCAGCTGCCTTTATCAACCTCGGATTCGATTTTCAACCCATCAATCTCCCCTCTTCCTAGCGCTTTGGCAAGTTGATTGGCGATGTTGAGTCCGAGTCCGCATCCTGTCGGGTTCATTCTTTGATTAGTGCCTTCCAGGTGAATTTTCGTGAATTTCTCTTTGAAAAATCTCTCGATATCCTTGCTTTTTATGCCAATTCCAGTATCGATAACTCTCACTTTTACTAAAGAGGGATTTTTATTGAAGTACTCAGCCTGAATGGTAATTCCTCCTACTTTCGTAAATTTTATCGCATTTGTGAGCAAATTCATCAGAACCTGCATCAAGCGATTTGGATCCGTGGTTATCCACAAAGAGTCAGTTGGAACTACAATTGTCAAGTTTAATTCCTTCTGAGTAACCATGTTTCTCACGATTGATGCTGCTTCTTTGATAACAGCTGAGACATCCGTCCTTAAGAAGGCCAGTTTGAGAGTGTTAGCTTCGATCTGAGCTGAATCCAGTAGATCATTTACGAGATTATGAAGCATTTTCAGACCATTAAATGCTGGATTCAGCATTGTATCCACAACCTCCTTTGGAGTGTCAGCCGTGCAAATCGCGCACTCGATCGCTGCCATACATCCGCTGATGGGCCCACGAAGCTCATGGATAATATGCGAAATGGAAGAGACGTCCAGTTTCTGTGATTCGTCTAGATTCATATGCACAATCATGAGGATGCTTCCTTGCACATGTCTTTCAGTGAAATATAATTCAACCTGGTTCGTTATGCCTTGATTTCGGCAGGAAAGTCTCAGAAATGGGATTGAGGGCGCGTTCTTTTGGAGCCTTCTGCATCTAATCTCATTTTCTAACAGCAACTCAACTACTGATTCGAGAGTCGAATGCTCGCTGGAGATCTTGCTGAGTAGCCCTTCAATAATTTCATTTTCGTATTTCCTAATCTAAAAAAGTTTCTGTTGAACCGGCAACCAATATAAAAAAATATTACAAACTTTGGAGAGAATGAGACCTTGTCAGCCAAGGAAATCCGTGGAGTATCTCTGATGTACACAGTGTCAGTTTCTATGTTCTGTCTTGGTTTTTCATTAAGAAGAGAAATAACCTTCAGATCGCTGTATAAGCTGGAAAAATTTGATAATGTCAGTTCCGATTGCAGCAGATTTTTCACAGCATCGTTGCAGTATTTGATCTTTCTGTTAGAATCTACTGTAAGGACGAGATCTGTAGCAACATTGGCAGTTTTTTTGAAAATATTGCCGGTTTCTTTCAGGATAGTTGACGTTTGCTTTGAAAAAATTTCGTTTCGACAGATGACTAATATACAGGCAAGGACCACTCCAACATATCTGATCGTCTGACAAGCATCTTCGGTGGTTTGAATATTTTTGCATAACGTGTATATAGCAGCAATCAGAGTGATAAGCACTGATGACCTGTGAGTTTTGCAAACCAAGATCGTAACCAATAAATAGCAATGATCAATTGCGCCATTCCAATAAGGATTGATTATAGTCTCTTCAGACACAAGTAGTGGGGGTACAGTGTATATTTTCATGATATAAAATAGTATCATGAACCCAAGAGCAAGCAGATCTCTGTGCTTCACAAGTCGGGGGAATTTGTGTGAGAAGATGAGGTATATGGCGAGCACGAGTGCTAATCCTGCGTAGCCAAGCAGCAAGATTATGGAATAGATCATAATATTTCGATTTATGATTTCAGAACTTATTTCTGTCATACGGTAGATCAACTCAGTGATGCAGATCAAAGTGGAAGCAAAAGCCAATGCTTTTTCTTCGTCTCTTTTGCAAGAGTCTCGCTTGCAAGGAAATCTGAGTACTGACATCAAGAGGTTTCACTTATCTGCAAAAATTAAGCTTTAATTTCCAAATGGATGCGATATATATACATTGGTTATAATTCCGAATCTGGTAAAAGTTTCTGAGCATGCAAATTAATATGTTAGAAATTTAACTGTAGGTTGAAGAAGTAACACAACATTGTATGTATTTCTGACACTTAAACGAGAAACTGTCATCGGATAGTGCAATTATTTGTTGTCAGCTTCATTATTTAAGAGAAGTGAATAGCCTGCTATTCATCCTGACAACAATGATTTTTTCACAAAGAATTTGCTAAAAGAGAGATTTCTATAACACTCGGTGATGTAAGCCACTTTAGGCGCGACTAAGTCGGAAAACGGCTCAAACTCACTAACTACTGATACTTGAAGTTTGATGAATAAGTCAAGCTTTCTTGTATATGGGTTATTCTATAGCCAATGGAAATTATTATATGACAATGACGAATGAATTTCTGTTCATTTTGGTTTTTAACTTGTAAGAATTCAGACAGTCGATGAACTTGTTAAAACGACAGCATTTTGTAAAGCTTACAGGGTTATGAAAGCATAATACTTAACTTAATTGAACCTTGGAAGCTTGCTTATGCATCAACTCAAACTGCTAAATGCTAAAGATTTGCATTTATTTAATTTATTACTTTCCTGTACTCTGAACCAGGCTCAAGCGCGTTTTTATTAAAATATGTGATCAATCTAATGATTAAACAGTGAATGTTTTTTTATTAAAATTTCTGACACCATTCACAAAGAAATGCTTCTGAAGGGAGATGAGAAATCTATTTATTTATTCTCTGTTGATTGCGACTCAAGAAAGAAATAAATCAAGCTGAGTTTGAAGCAATATGAACAGCACGTTTGAAAGAAAAGGTACCATTTAGAATGATGCAACCATATTTTCTTATTGAAGGTTACAGCTTTCGGTTTATGAGAGAGCATACCTTAATCGAGGAAGAAGAAGCAGATTCAAATAACAAATCTATGGGAAGATAAGTTAAGAGAAGCATTAGAGGAAAGATAAATATTACATTTAAGTTTAACTTTCTATTATCAATGTTGAGCGCATCCTCTCAGAGGACAATAGTAAAGTTAATAAATCAAAGCTGCGTTGCGGGGGCGACGAAAATTTTGAGGAAATGAATTACCTACAAAGCAATAAGAATTCATAAATATTGGCATGCTTCACTCTACAAATAACCTTAAGATTTGTTTCAGTTTCCTGGAACTGATATAAATTCGGTGTCGCCGTCATCTGAACTCAACAACGCATCAGAGCAGCGTCGATGCTTGACCTTAACAAAATTCAAGGTGTTCGAGAAAACAGTACTTGTTTCGTATTAGAATATGAGTCTTTGTAAGCTAATGCGTAATTAAAACCAGCTCTATTCTCTCTCACTCTCTGCTCTTGGTTTAACAACTTAATGGAAATTTATCAGTCAACTACTTCCTTTGGTGATTGGGAAAATTTTCATTCAAAACATTTCAATCTTGGCAAAAATGCATGATTACGGCCTCTAATTTAAGTTAATATACCCAGTGATCAAATGAAAGATGTAATAGAATAGCAAACTTCTAAATGAATCTACTTAAATTCTCGCATTACCTCGCATAGTTTATAAAGACAAACATTTTGGTTCATTCGAAGTGCCTCCCATTTCAATGAGGTTCAGAAATGAATTTATTACAATCCTTAAGAGTCTCCTTTCCTATCAGAGCAGATTGGTTTGAAACACTTTCTGGCTCCCTTTTAATTAGCAAAGAAATCCAATTAGTATTCTTGATCATTTCTTCTCAGAGATTGAATTATTTGAGAAAAACCCATAGAATATTAATACATGCATCCGACTGAGACAGAAAAATCACCTAATTTCCGATTTGCTGGAACTCATCAAATTTTCCAGTGTGTAGCTTCTGAAACGTATAATTCAGAAATCTGATGATTATTTCAATTGCACAAAATTCCAGAATTTGTTCTATTTTCCTGAATCTGCGTGCAAAAATGAGTATTTTCCTGAAGTTAATTGTTAAAAAAAAAACTGGAAACTGGGCAACTTTTGAATTCACACGTCATCGATGACGAATTATCTAAAAGGAACTATATATTCTTTCCATTTTTTGAATTAATAAGTTTTTTTCAACTTCTAATAATCCTCAGTCACTACAAGGAGTTTTTTCACGCTCTCTTCTCTATCGAACTGCCAATGGACAAGCTAAAGCAACTTTTTTCTTCCGAGAAACTTCTTTCGAAGAGCAGCAAGAAAAACCTCCAAAAAAGCCAACCTTGTGAGCTTCCAGAAGACTCGTTATCAACAAGAACCTCAATTTCGAGTGATACAGAAAAAACTGAAGCTTCCTTATGGGGACAAAAATACCAGCCAGTGCCTAGTTCCATAATAACACAATTCTAATAGTTCGCATAGGATCGAAAGACACTCATTCTTGACCTTGATAATACTCTTATATTCGCAAGCGATGACATTCCAGAGACCAGCAAATTCGTTCCAATAACAGTAATAAGATGAGTCAGTCTGCAGGCGGATATAATGTTATTAGCTTAAAATAGAAGACGATTATGTTGTGAAATATGTGATTAAGAGACCCGGAATGCTGAAATTCCTCAAGAAGCTTTCAAAGAGTTTTAACATATGCCTTTTTACAAGTGCTGAAGCAACAGTAAAGAAAAATTTTAGACTTTTGCCTGAATTTATTTACTGGCCGACGACAGTATGCTAGAAAAGTTGCTGAAGCAACTAAAATCGCGAAATATATCTATGCGATGTACGACCGTTCACACTGCACGAGAATCAATCAATCGTTGTACCAAAAGAATATCTGGTCGCTTGGATTTGAGCAAAAGCAAGCAATCCTCATTGATGTAAGAAGCACTCATAGCGAAGTTGCTTAATGAGTGTAATCACTAGGATTTTGATTTCCAAATGGAGTGCCAGCCTGATAATTGCATCCGAGTTAAATCATTTGAAGGTGACGCTGCTGATCGAGAGCTTTATCGCCTATATCCGTTCCTGCAAAAACTAAGCCAGGTAAATTTTCTCAGGTTTTCTAGAATTAATTTTGATATTAGGCTGACGATGTTAGACCAGTACAGAAAAATTTAAATGAGCATTTAGAGGCCGTGAGGAGAAGCAAAGAGCAAAAGGTCAGAGTTCTTGAAGAGAATGATGAATGCGAGATCGATCTCGATGAGGGATGTCATAAATCGTGTATCAGGACTTTTGAATGCTGCCCTGGCATGAAAAAGATAAATTACACGCAATGGACTGTTCCTGTATGCTAAAGAGGGAGGAGACTATCATTTTCTAAGGGGAGTTTTGAAGTACAGGACTTATATTCTCTCCATCAAAGTTATCACATCTATTGTTTATTGAACTTTTAAATTGATATGAGGCACGTTTTTTGATTTTATAATGTGAGAGCGCAGGCACGGTGTTTCTTACTTTTATAAGATGTATTAATTAATACTCTGTGCTTGCGTTTAGTTTAGTGCATCAAATTAGCTGTGTGTATAGATCTAAAGTTGTTGTCCATAGTTAACAATAGTTAATATATAGATATTGTGCTAATGTAAGAACAAAAAAACATATTTTTTTCTTCGAGGACATAGATAAAAGCTAGATATGAACACGCAATTAGCAGATAAAGAATTTATTGTTAATTGTTGAGAGATGATTAGTTAAGCAGTGCTCGTTGTGGATAATCCACAACAATAAGGCGATATAGTAATAAGTTCTCTCTCTCTCATTATTGACTAAGATAGCTTTTCTTTATCAATTAAGTTCGAGTTCCTAACAAAAAATCTACTCACCAATAACAGTTAGATTAGTAATGAATTTTACTCCCATTAATTGAGCTCTTTATGAAATCTAAAATAGTGAATAGTGTTGATTGACAATAAATTTTTAAATCATGCAAGTAAGCGATAAAAACTCCTCTCACGAGAAGACTAATTCTGCAGGAGGTACCCTTGCACATTGTTTAGAGACGCTTCGTTCAAGTAATTAATGAAATGATTAACTTATCTTTGATATACAGAAAGCTGCTCATTTCCTGAGTTAGTCACTGAACTCGAACGATTGCAACGAGCAGTCTCTCAATTCAATGTCTCGACACCAACACAGCATGCTCCTATTTCAGAAGAAACCTTCAAGTTGGTATCCAGCTACATTCTCCCAATCCATGAAAATATCATCAACAATATCGAAGCTGTCACCCTTGAAAAAAATTTGTTCCAGATAATCGAAGCTCTCATTCATCATTATTCAATAAGAGGGGAAAATAATAAAGAAAGTCTGACCCGTGAAGATCCAAATGCGAATTTTGAGCAAATAGTATGGAAGTATATAAACTCGCTGATTTACTCTGAAGAGAATGCAAAGTCTCAAGCAGGATTCAGACTTTTGAGTCACCTCATTCAAAAGAATGTAGAGTTGTTTGAACGCTGTGAGAGGATCTCTCGTTTAATTCAAGACTCTTTGTTTGGCATCAATCATTCAAATCCAGTCGTTATTTTTGATGTCTTAAAGGGTCTTTCTGCGTTCATATACAAATCTGAGTATCAAAGCTACTCTATCTTTAAAACCTTCGATCGAGCTCTCGACAAATTGGAAGAGATTCTTCCTAACTCTGAACTTCAGGTACTTTCTCTGATATTCCTATGAATTTTATTTGAATTTAGGAGGAAGATCTTAAGAAGCTCTTGAAAGTTTATAGATATCTCTCTCAATCGGAGCAAAGCACAAAAGAGCGTTATTTTCGTCGAATGCAAGAGATTTTAAAGTTGTTGATTACTGTTCAATCGAATTACTCCAACATGGAAAATCAGCTGATTTTACTTACAATTAGCAAAAGATTTGTGGCTTTCTTCGATGCGAACTTACTCTATAGAACATTCGCTCTGGCAGAGATTTTTGACGTGTTGTTCCATCAGATGAGGATTTTCTTGACTCAGTGTAAATCCCTTGAGTTTTTCAATTCGAAAGAATTTTCAAGGTTTTTGAAAATTTCTTCTAACAATATCAAGAAAATTTACAATAAACTGGAGTTTAATGATTATTATCGTGCCTTATCAGGCTACATTACATCACTCGTGTATTCGACTTCATGGGAAGACACAATGACTTGCGCGATTGCCTTGGCACAAATAAGTGACTCACTGGACGAAGAAAAATTTAATAGGATCTCTCCGTTTATTGAGCATCTGCAAAACATCGGGACGAAATCAGACAGTCCTTATCAGCTATTATGCTATCTTATTTTTTGTGGTCAATTTCAAATAGACGTTTACGAGCATTATGAAGCAGCGTATGTTAAGAGTGCAATGACTCTGGTGACACGCATTTTCAACGATTTAGATCAGGCTGATAAGCAAATCTTACGATACACTCTTTTAGCACTCAATTGGCTATATACGATGGGTTTGGGGTGCTTTGAACTGCTTCAACCTGAGTTTATCCTGAAGAAACTCTTACAAATGTTAGCGAATGTCGAATTAGCTGAAATTCGCGGTGATATCATGGAGCTGCTTGACACCTTATTATGGAAGGTTGAAACCAATGAATTCCGAATTCCTAAAGACACATTCCACAATATTTTTGATAAGTTTGAAGGATTGCTTAATTATTGCCTTCAGGATGATTTTCCTTTGAAAATACAAATAAAATTGCTGAAAAGAATAGCAAAATTCGAGGACAAAACCTCCAATGCTAAACTAGCTGGAAAACATTTAGTGAAAATAATGAAGCTACCACAGTTTACACAACCTTCTCTCCAATCTCAGCTCATCGTTCATGTTTGGAGAGAGATGATTTATTATTATGGAGAAGAGCTTACAGACTTTTTGGGAGAAAGTGAGCAACAGCTCGTATTTGATTTGCTTACAGATAATATTATCTTACAATACGAAGCTCTACTGAACGACCAACTCCTTCAGCGCTACAACTTTTTTGGTTTGAAGAAAGAATTGGCAGAAAATGTGAAGAAGATTACAGAAGCAATACATATGTTGATGAATTTTGGGAATCTTACGAGCAAAATTGAATTGTTCTCATTTGAAAGATTCACTGAAAACCTGCGTTTTGAGAGGCTTGCATTAGAATCCAATCGCTTGGTATTGTCAGGTTTGATTTCAATGCTGGAAAGAAAACTCTTGGTAGTCGGAGAGCTTAATTCATTTGAAAAGAACCTCGTGATTCAGATATTCAAAAAGTTCCAGCTCGAAATTGAAGTAAATGATAGCTCTTTCTGGCTAGACATAACAGGCACTTACGAAACCTTAAGGTTGGTGAGGAAGATGCTAAATTTGATATCTCCAACAGAAACCAGCGAGTCTTTTGGATCAGTGTTTCTCAATAACCTGCTTGAAGCGACTGCTCTTTTTATCAGAGAGAGCGATGCTTTGAGGGCAGCAGGTGGACTCTCGGAGATAGAAAATTCTGTCCGAGAGTTAATTCAAGAGGTTTTACTCTTTTGGATAGATATTTCTCGTTCTAAGTCACCGAATATACGGTTTGATGATAATACTGTTATAATGTTTGAAAAATCCTTGGCTGAGATTCAAGCGCTTTGTACACAGAGATTTGGAGCGATGATCTCAATGGAATTACTTCTAATTACTGTGAAAAACTTAACGTCTTCAAATTTTGAAAGAATATGTGAAGGAACAAAAATTCTAAAAGAATTCAGGCAATCAGATTTGGAAAATGTGGAGTTAATTGATTATGCTGCAGCCCTCCGATTGGCAATAATCTTAAAGGCACAAGCTCTGAGTAACTCCAATATGAAGGAGGACAAAAAGCCTTTAGAACATCTTCAAGAGCATATAGGCTGGGCTCTGGATTTCAACGAGGAATGCTACTTGGATGTATTGCGAGATTTGGCCGCTTTGTCAGAAGCCTATGAGTTTAATGAAGAATTTTTCTATGAAGTCCTAGCAGAGATAAAAACAGAAAACGAGATCTATCTGGCCCAAAACTTACTCGCCCTGAGAAGAGTAATATTACATTTCCACAGGTTGGAAAATCGTTCAAAAATTCCTGGAGAAAGCAGCAAGAAGCTTCAAGCGTTGCTAAAGTGTGCAAAATCAAACACAAAGGATCACATATTGGTTGAAGCCTTAGAAAAAATGAAGAGAAAATAAAAGTTCATTTGTAATAAAAGTTTAATTATTTAGAATTTAGGACGCAAGCAAAGCAGAGGAATTAGTATGAAATAAGAGTGCTTTTTGAAGTTTAGGGTGAATAGTATTGTAAACTTCTCAACAATGAGTTGATTACTTAGATATACGATCATTCATAAATCCTCTAAACAAAAAGTTAGTCACTGAATTTCTGTGCATCTCACTCTGTCGAAAAATGAAGATACTAAAATAGATAAAATTTGCTATAATTGTGAGGCTTGCCTGGACTCTCGCAGAAGTTTATTACGAAAATACCGCATATCAATTCTAGATAAACGATCATAGGCTAAGGATATGATTTTATACATCAAAAGAAACTCATTCAAATCTTTTGAATATGATTTATAAAATCGGTTATTATGCTCACTAACATTAAGGAAGGCCAGCTTTGGAATTACAAATTCATTAAGAAATCGTGTGGTTAATTCATACAATTTTGGATTTCTATTCTTTCTTTCAAGCAAATTTCGAGTTATTTGCAATGGTGATTGAAAGGCAGGTTTTACGCATCTATACACGAATACACAAAATTCAACCCAGTTCTAGACCTAGATAAATCTGAATAATCCTTAATAGAATATTGGCTGCCTTATGATATATTTTATTCAATTAGAAAATGCATCTTTAAGTATTCAAGATATTGCCTCCATTCGGATGCAAGCATTGTCCAGTGATATACGATGAATCTTCAGAAGCCAAGAATACGAAGCAAGTACCAACTTCCATCGGCTGGCCAGCTCGTTTCATCGGTGCGCTCTTTCCAAACTCTTTCACATGGTCTGGAGGGAAAGTGGCAACAATCAACGGAGTCCAAATCGGCCCCGGCGCCACAGCGTTCACTCTAATTCCTTTCTCAACAAGTTGCTGCGACATAGAACGCACAAATCCCATAATGGCTCCTTTAGTTGATGAATAATCTACCAACTTCTTATGTCCTCTATACGCGTTAATGGACGCATCGCTGACGATGCAGTCTCCTTCGTGCATATGCTTCAACGCAGCTCTTGTCACTCTAAATTGTGAAAGGATATTCACATCAAAGGTGTCTTCAATTTGCTTGTCATCAAGATCTTTCAAATCGTCAACTGGATTCTGGATGGCAGCGTTGAGAATCAGGATGTTAAGTTTTCCAAACTCCTTGACTGTTTGTTCGACAATGGACTCACAGTACTTCTTGTCTCGTAAGTCTCCAGGGAGCAGCAAGCACTTTCGTCCTTCTTTCTCAATCATTTTTTTGGTATCTTCGGCGTCTTCTTTCTCTTTTGGTACGTAGCAAAGTGCAATATCAGCACCTTCGCGAGCGAAGTGTACGCAAACTGATCGGCCGATACCGCTGTCACCGCCTGTAACTAAGGCGACTTTGTCTTTGAGCTTGTCGCTGCCTTTGTAACCGTCACGAATGAATTTTGGTTTTACTTGCATCTCTTTTTCAATGCCAGGCTGAGAGTCTTGTTGCTCTGGTGGGAAGTTGTCGGATTTTTTGTCTTTTTCCATTGTGATGTAAGAGGGATGATTTGTCTATGTTTGTATGTAGATTATAATTTGGATGAGTCTTTGGCTTAAATAGGAAATGAATTTGGAAGAATCCGCTAAAATCAGCATAAAACTCTCAACAGCGAGCTAGCAACCACAAAATCGTAAATAACCCTAGATAGTTCAATTCTATTCGATGTTTTCGTATAGTAAAGTTCTAAATTAGAATATTCGACAAATCATTCTAAATCTTTTTAGAAAATTTATTATTCTATTCTTCCTTGTAACATCTTGTAACAGTGGTTTTCTCTATGAATAAGGACTGATAGAACTCGAAAAAGCGACGTTTAAGACCAAGTTTCTTGAATGCTTGTTCCTTGCCTTTGTATTGTCACAATTTAATACATTATGAAATAGTTTGAACATGGTCTTGTAATATGTGCTTGCAGAATAATTGAATTTCATTGCGAGCCTAAAAACGGAAGCTTTGGATATCATAATAATGCATACATATCGATCGTTGATTAGCAAGTCTCTATTTTCCCGCGATTGCACCAATCTATACATAGTTCACTTCATATCCACTATCAATCTCTATCAAATTCTATCAATCTCATAAATGTCATAAATGGTCACCTATTTTTCAAGTTATTCATTTCTTTTTCATTTTTTCTTCATTGTTTTAAACTCGACTCCGACGTTGCAAGAGGTTAATAAAAAAGTGGAAAGCATACACAAAACAGCTCGTTATTCCTAATGATCAATAAATCTTGTTGATTGTTGTAAATAAAGATCATCTCTTTTCCAAATTCATCTAAACTGGTGTTGTCCCTCTAGTTGTACAAGAAATCTCAAGAAAGAATCAGGAGGAAGCTATATGCAAGAAGATAGGAAAAAATATGTTCAGGATTAGCAACTATTCTCCTGAAATGCTATTTCCTCAAAAAAGCTTATTATTTGGCATAAATTTTCGTAATTTGATCATTTCTTTTTATGCAATCTTAGATTTATGAAACTCTAACACAAATAACTACTTCAGTACTCGAACGTACGACCTATAAATTGCATGGTTAGATACAAATCTCTTCTATCATACAAATCTCTCTCCTATCTTAGAAATAATAATTTCTCACCCACCAATTAGGCTTGTCTGGCGAAGGTGCTTTGGCGTTTCTGATCATATATTTTCTACATTCGTCGTAGACCATCTGCAGAACCGCAAATGGAACGCAGGCCCAGCCGTACTGAAGGAACGTCACGTCTCGAGTTCCGAACGCTCTTTGGATAGGAATCAAATAAGCAAGGAGAACTGTCAAGATGAGTTCTGAGCCCACACCGATAGGGAGCATGTAATTATTGAAGCCCTGATAATAAATTGAAAGCTTCTTTGTTTTCACCGAGACAATATTAACGTATTGACCGATAACAATGGCAAAGAAAAAGCTCGTTTGAGCATATTTCAGGAGCTCTGTGGTGTGGCAGACTGGAAGATCAGTAATAGGACTGAGCATTCTGACACGGCATTCGGAGAATTCTCTGTTAGTTTGGACAGCACCTTTACCATCACATTCGATGTAGTTGTTCCTTATGTCATTATATGCATGATTTGTGTATAGCCAATCAATCTTTTCAAGCGCCTCGTCTGGGAATGGGTATGGTTCGTCACTGGTCGCCTCGCACATATTTCCAACTTTTGAGTTTCCAAGATCATAGCGGTAAGGATCATATGGGTCAGTTTTTGAAGAAAGAAGAGCTGGTTTGAACTGCAAGTAGAAATTTGACCAGAATGGTATTCCGAAATCGGCCATTACATAGAAATAGGTCAAGAAGGCACCAAAGACCTGCAGTGATCCCATCTGGGCGTACGCCATCGTCAATAGCTTCAAAGTGAAAAGATGGTCCGTTTTTCCTCTTGGCTTACGAGTCATCAAATCCAGTTCTCCTTGTTCGAAAGCTTGAGCGAATCCAGGGAACATATCAGTTCCAAGATCAATACAAAGGACGAGTACTGTTGATAATGGGAGAGGGAAACCGAAAATAACCATTGACATAAAAGGCGTCATCTCGGGAATGTTAGAACTCATGCTGTAGACAAGGCATTTTTTCAGGTTGTCCATGACTTTTCTTCCTTCTTCAACACCAACGACAATTGCAGAGAAATCGTCTGTGAGCAGAACCATATCAGCAGCGTCTTTTGCTACATCAGAACCTGTGATACCCATAGCAACTCCAATGTCTGCCTTTTTGATAGCTGGAGAATCATTCACACCGTCTCCTGTAACAGCGACAATATTGCCCAGTTTCTGACATCCTTGTACAATGATGAGCTTTTGTGCTGGGGTGGTTCTTGCAAAGACGACTTGGGGCTTGGATAACCATGATGCAAGCTTTTTACCACGTTCTCCTATAAATTACAAAAAAGGTTGAGTTTATCTCGTTTGAGGATGGTAGTATTACTCTCAGGAAGCTCTTCATCCTCATTCATGGCTTTGGTGATCATGTCTCCATGAACAACAATCGCATCACTCATGTCCATAGCCTCTTCAATGCTAATGCCTTTTTCCTCAGCGATTTCATTCACAGTCTTAACATTTTCGTTAAATATGTGGACTTTTCTTGCGATCGCAGCAGCAGTAATAGGCTGATCTCCTGTGACCATGATAACTTGAATACCAGCAGACTGACATTTATCGACTGAGAAAGGAACAATTTCTCTAAAAAATTGATGAATTTATTGGTCTACTCACATAGTAGTATTGTATATTTACCTTGGAGGATCAATCAGAGAGATCAATCCGCAGAATGAAAATCTATCCATTGGGAAGTTGAAGTTGTCAACATTTTTCACGTTATAGATGAAGTTTTCTCTGAATCTCTCATTTGGAAGATGATATTTCGCGAATCCGAGCACTCTTTCACCATTTTTACCAAAATGGAGGTTGACTTTCTTGAATGCATCTCTCCAGTAGTCATCAATAGGGACACTCTTTCCTTCAAATTCGATATGAGAGCAAAGGTCCCATATTTTTTCTGGTGCTCCCTATGAAAATAATTCGTTAGTTTAAGGAATAAATCAGTTTGTTTACCTTAATGAATGCACAATGGTGTGACTCTTCAGTTTCATACTGAGTTATATTGATGGCAAACTTGTTGGTCGAGTTGAAAGGCATCTTGGTCAATGATCCATCAGCCATTTTCAGAGATGGATGTCTATTTCTTGTTACATTGATATCTTCGATAGGTTGGAAAAATTTGACCAAAGCAGTTTCAGAAGCATCACCGAACACTGGTCTATCTAGCCAAAGCTTTCCAGCCACTTCCTTTTCCCAGTCTTGTTCTGCTTTTTCCCTTGCTTTCGCTTTTGCTTTTTCATCATGAATATCATTAAGATGCTTTAGCCTTTCGGCTGGAATCGCGTCTTTGAAGAAGGCTTCACTGCTAACAACAGCGCATTCATGAAGGGCTTTAAATCCTGGTTCATTAATATCGTATTCGAATTTATGGTCTGGTTTATTGAATTTCTGTTTGTTATCTCCCTTTCTGATTTTGTTGTCATACCAAATGTTGGCAACGGTCATTCTGTTTTGAGTCAAAGTTCCCGTTTTATCAGAGCAAATCACAGTCGTGCATCCAAGCGTCTCCACAGAGTCCAAGTTCTTCACAAGGACTTTCGCCTTGGCGAGTCTTTGTGCAGCCATACTCACAGCCACTGTTAAAGTACTTAAGAGTCCTTCAGGTACGTTGGACACAACAATACCAATGGCAAAGACGATATTATTCACCGCTGGATAGCCCATGATGAAACCAAGGACAAAGAAGGTAGCTCCCAGAGTGAATGCGATAATTGACATCGCAAAGATGAATCTGTTGATTTCGAGTGTCAATGTGGATGCAGTTGCTCTTGAGGCAGTAGCAAGACCTGCAATTTGTCCAATAACCGTTCTATCACCAGTGGCAATAACAATTGCTTTGGCAGAGCCTTCCTTGCAAAGGGTTCCAAAGAAAGCGAGATTTTGCGTTTCAAGAGGATGTTCTGGATGCGTACACTCTGGAGTTCTGAGCAGCGCATCACTCTCACCAGTAAGAGAAGAATTATCGACTTTCATCTCTTGAGATGAGATTATTCTTATGTCAGCAGGGATCTTGTCTCCTAACTTGACTTCGATGATGTCACCAGGAACCAACTATATACAACAACAAAACGGTTATTATGAAAAGCTTAGTAGGAGAGTTCTTACATTGCTGGCTGGGATATCAGACCAATTTCCATTACGGAGACACTTGGAAATCTGTGGAATAAAGTTTTTAAATCCAGCCATGACATTTTCACTCTTTCTGTTTTGCATGAAGGTACTGGTCGCAATAATGAGTTGTACGATGACCAAGACACAAGCCAAATAAAGCTATGTTGATGTTATTATGAGATAACGAGAAATGAATGAGCATTATTACTGTCGAAGGATCTGATTCGTCGAGTCCATAAGCAAAGAAAGAGAACCCAGCACCTGCCCAGAGCATGAGCGAAAAGAACGTCATGTTTTCGTGGGCGTACTCGACGTACCATGGAGTTCTCTTTTTTTCTGTCAAAACATTTGGACCAAATGTCTTGAACTTCATTTCAACTTCGTTGGTAGTCAACCCTTTCTCATATGTAACTCCCATTCTTTGATAGAGATCCTCAAGCTTGATCTTATGCTCGTCCTGGAAAATCACAGTAGTTTTGGCTAAATGCAATTTTGAGGATGCTTACCATAGATCTGAATTTTTCTGAAGCAGCGGCACTTTTCGCTTCTTGTGAGCTTTTTTTCTTTTTCTTTGCTTCAAGATGGCTCGCTCGGATCCTACTACGAGTGATCTTGTCTTGTTTGATCTTTCCAAGTCTCTTTTCTTGGACTTCTATATCCAATGCATGCCTAAATATTGATAATTAGCTTATTTCCGACATTTTGTTGCTCACTTGGCTTCAATAAACGATGCGATGATCGCAGAATTTGAACGTTGTTGTGAACTCATCCTTTTTAAGGAAGAATTTTAGGGAGAGAATTTGAATTGATTTGAATTATTTGAATTGTTGCTGGTACTTAAATAGTGTGAGGTACTGCCGAAAATTCCAAAGTATTGAATGCCGTTTTTGGGACAGTGAAATATTCGCGTTTCCATTCAACAATGCAAGCCACAGTTATATGGTAGCTGACAAACCAAAAAGACCTCTGGCAGCAAACTGTACTCAGTTTTTTGTCCATTGACTCTACTGTTTATCCTTTCAAAGAAAATGACGTCATTTGGATCTGTTCTAAATATTTTCAGAACAGTGCGGTTCTGAGTTTCTCTGCCAACGCTCAACTCTACTTAACAAATGAGTCCTATCTAGATAATATCTTCGAGATTCAATCATTATAACACAGATAAAAGCATATTATGAATGAATTTTTTTTTTTCTTCCTTCCAACTAAAAGCTTACTGAACATACTTAGGAAAAATTGGCTGAATAAAATTAATAATTTCTGAGGAAGCTTGATCAAGAAGGAACAGACATTTTTTCAAGAAAGTCTGGTTCATCAGTTGATCATGGTCTCATAGCAAAATAAGTGGAACGTTTAAGATGGAACAATTTTTGAAAAATCAGGGCGGTAAAGAAAATTTTCAAATTTCGAAAAATTGCGTTTTAAGTAGGTTTTTTTTTTTTGAATTTATACTGTTATTCAATGTGTAATGCAAGCCGCTGGAAGATTAGCTAACTGGAGTTCATGAGTTGCGCAGAGCTTTTTAAGTAAAAGCTAACAAATTGAAAGGGAATGTAAGATAATTCAGTTAGTTTCGATAAAGTTGATCGCATTAGAATAGGAATTAATAATTTCATGTCAGCAATCTTGTTTATTTTGAATCGATCGCGGATGAGTAGTTTTGGAAATTGAAATTAACAACCGTTGAGATAAATGAAATGTCTGTTGAACATCAAAGTTCATCAATCAATTATCATTATAAAAAAGAGAAGTTGAGTCTCTCTTTAAAATTCAATGATATTGAGAAACTCATGAACACTCACTTATAAAAAATTAGACAATATTAAATCATTTATCAGTACTTCTGAAATTTTTTTTTTTCTGTTTTATCAGTTCTCTGTCCATTTTTCGATCGATGGACTGTTTGTGATAAGTGCTTACTCTGTATAAGAATCTATTCGATTTGAATGAGTAAATTTCAATTTTGCATCATGATCGCAGCATAATAGCACTCATGGCAAATCAAGAGGAATGGTGAAGAATTCTTTTCTACAAATAAATGCTGTTCCAGGTGATAATATGACTCATTGCATAAAACTTCAAAGCATGTAAATAGTCCGATAGAAATTTATATTAGTCTATGAAAGCGCCAGTGCAAATTATGTCAAGGATAATTAAATTTTCTGGAGTCAACTGGAATGAGCATAAAATTAACCAAAAATCGCGCAAGTGAATCGCTTTTTTACGGCAAATGCAAGAAAATTTATTGAATTTCATGCCAGCGGTGCTATATTATTCTGAGAGAGATTTTACGGCAGTTTCAATGATTGGGCCAGCCAATTATGACCTATTGCTAAGACTAAAATTACGATAAATCATACTTTATTGTTGTTGCTCTCATTCTTGATTGAAAGCGGCTTATCAGCCCTCTTGATTGTTCGTTCATCATCATCCAGTCGTAATGCTCAAACCAATTGTTCTGACAAACTATAAATCAAATGAGACAGAAGAAGCAGATTCTTTAGTGACATTTGTTTATTTTCCCAAAACTCAACTTTTTTTATCCATGCTACTTAAAGCAATGGCAATAAAGACATATCTTTCCGTTTGAATCGAATTTCATTAAGAATAAGCAAAAGAAATTGTTAGAGAGTGCGAGGAAGACCATTGATGTTCATACAAGGCGTTATTGTTTCTACGAAAGTATTTTCAAAATGAAAACCAACAAAATGTTCACTCACAATATACGATATTTAATAACAGATCCTATATCTATCATATCTTTTCGACTGCAGGAAAAACAGAGCAGTGCAGAACTTCAAATCAAATTTTTCAAAGGATTAAATGCTGCATCACTTCAAAATTATACAGTAATGAAGAGCGCAGCACGTAAATGGAGACTGACTCAAATCTACTCCTGATAGCTTTACGACAGAGGGGATCGAACTACATTTAGAATTGCTTCCCCACCTTGATTTAGGTGAAAACCGCTTGGGGAGAAATTCATAAAAAGCAATCAATCTGATTGAGAAGGTCCATTCCCTGTGTATTGAAGGTCCTGATTTATCCCACTCTCATTCTGAAACTCCCAGCTGATTCTGATCTAATTTCTGTCATCTCTTAAAGCACCAGCTTTTTGGTTTGATATTGCAAATTTTCAGCATTACAGAAACATATACTTTCTGGCGTGTATTGCATCAGGTTTGCGTATGGATCAAATTCTTCAGCAGAAAATGTGGTACGCCATACACACAGTTCACATGCATGAGATTTTTTCAAGAAAGCAGTTTTGATGTCCTTTTTCTCGGTCAAAGATTTAAAGAAATTAACGAAGATATTTGATTTATTGAACTAGAAAATCGTCCGCGGCAAAGTGGTTTGAGAAGCGCATTTAAGGATCTCATTTACACCTTGATAATACCACTTCTTTGTGTGGTTGGTTCCCTTTTTATTTGAAATTATGGAAAGACGACGAGCTATCCTAGAAAATGAGAACTCTTTATTCAGAGAGGGAATCTTGAACATTATTCACACTTAAAAATGTTCTCTCCCAAACCTATTATCATAAAATAATGAGAGAACATATAGCTTCAAAAAAATGCTTTTTGAGTTAATTACCGTTTGATTTCACCGTTTTTCTGATCGAAAATAAATAAAAATATTTATACTCAGCTAAAAAAAATTTCACGGATCCAAAGAATGCAAAGAGGGTCTAAGGGAGGTCCAGAGTATATAAATATCCCAAATGCCACAAGCGGCAATGGTGGAATGCCTGAGATTTCTAAAAGAAAGAGAAGATGTTGCACAAGACCTGCGATGGTCTTATATGCCATGGGAGTCCTGATTCTCATTATTGCAATCATTTCGGCAGTGACTTTATCTGACACTGTACGGCTTGTGCTCTGCTTTTCGAGCGTTGTTTTGGGTGTGTCTCTCATCGTCGCTGGAATAATCTTCGACTGTATTGGAGAACTTTAAAGCTTCTTTCAAATCAGCAATGAAAAACCTGAGCTCATTCTCATATTCTTATGCTGAGATAGTGAAGGTGCACTAATTCCGAGGATCACAATGTAGCAATATACAGAGGGAAGTCAGTTGATCATTTTTTCATGCAAAGTTAGTGTACATATGGCATTAGCTGTTGGTTCTTTTTTTTTTTACAAAAGCTCATTTATACAGGGTTTACATTCATCAATATCCAATAAACCTTGGAGGTCCATAATACAAGAAACGCATTTTTTTTTTCATGAGGTCAAAGTTAGTAGGAATAGCAGCTTAGAACAATCCTCTAAATCAGAATTGAGTGCTGATAATGCATTATGCAGAACTTTCATCTATTCGCTATCAAAACTTGGACTTGATCTTGTGAATGAAAGGTAATCTCAACAAGTCCAAGATTTATTGAATTCTGCTTTTAATTTTGATGTTTATTATGAGAGAGAAGGGGGAAAAAGAGAAGGAAGCAGTTTCAAAAAATAATCAGACAATTCATGATTTGTTCAATTATCTATGTATGAAATTAGACATATACGCCTAACCATTATATAAGTACATATTGATTGACCAATTCTAAACACCTCTGTTTATTACGGAAAATTAGCAGATAGAGTAATTATGTAGACTGCTCTAATCTAAGTAAAAAATACGAGGTAGAAAAAGAAACACCTATCAAGCAGCGGTCTTCCCCATGCCGGGAGATTTAGACCTTGACTGACTTCTCTTCTCTGGCGTTGTCAGACCCGCAACGCATTCTTCATACCGACTTCGAAGCTTGTCAAGGTCTGTGATCTTACCCATTAACTGCTTCTGTGTTTCATCAACTTGAATATTATGCTGCGAGAGAAGCTCCTTGATATTCCCTAATTCTTCCGTCGAGCTCTTATTTTGAATCTCAAGCTCTTTGATTCTGTTCTCTAATCTCAATACCTTTGCTTCATGCGCAGTCCGTTCAGCTTCAAATCTCACCGATACTTCTTGAACTTCTAACACATGTTTTTTCAACGCTTCGTAAATATCTACGAGCTCATCGAATTCCGCGTCTTTTGCCTCTTGGTTTTTCAATTTCTCTTGCAGGTCTTTTATTAGAGTATTCAGTCTCTCGATTTCTTGCTGCAATTCAGCGACGTTGGTCTCTAGCTCGTTATTCTTACTCGTTAAATCCTGAATAGCTGCTTGGCCTTTATCTCGTTCTTCTTCCAACTGCGCTTTCTCGGTTTCTAAAGTGCTGACTTGAGTAGTGAGCGTGGCGATTGTCATGTTCATTTCATTAATTTCCTTTTGCTTTTCTTCGATAGAGCCCGTAAGTTTTTCGTTTTCTGAATGAAGATGCTCGTTCTCAGCCTTTATATTCTCAATGTAGATAGTCTGCTGTTGAACTTGCTCCTCAAGCTCGGTTATCCTCTTCTTCAGGTCTTCAATGGTTGAATCCAATTGCGCCTTTTCAGCTTGATGCGAGGCGGCAAGATTTTCAAGTAGTTTGTCAATTTCTGCTTTAAGCGCCGTTTCCAAAGCGGCTTTTTCTACTTCTACAGTTTTTACTACCTCTGCTTTCATCTTTTCTTTTTCGTCTTCTTGGTCGTCTTTCTGCTTTTGCATAGAGACATCCAATGACTCATTAGGTTTAGTTGTCATTGAAGCAACATCGTCTTCGTGTTGTTGTTGCAGTGCTCTCGCCCGATTCTCAAGATCAGCGATTTGTGCTTCTTTCTGTTGACTGATTTCGAACTGTCTATCAAACTCGGCCATTATCATCACAAGACGGATGGTTAACTCTTCGCAATTAGTTTTCACAAACTCAGATTCTTGTTTTACACGCTCTTTCTCTTCTTTAAGTTCATCTATTTGCTGGTTATGCAATCGGTTTTCTTCCTCGGCTTTGGCTTTCAAGTCATCAAGCTCTTTCTGGAGCTGCGATTTCTCATTCGCAAACTTCTCGAAATCTGTTGAGGTCTCTTTGATCTGCTTCTCCAGATCAGCCTGCAATTGAGTCTTTTCTGTATCGAGTGCAGCAATCTGGCCCTTCAGATGCTCAATTTCGTCCTCAAGTCTATGGATTTCGGCTTTATTCTCTTCAGTGATTTTCTCTATTTGGTCTTGGAGAATTTTGTCTTTCTCTGTCTCTATTTGCGATTGTTGCTCTGCTAGTTCTTTTTGTTTTTGCTCTTCAAGTTCTTCCAACTGTCGTTGAAGATTCTTTATGTTTTGGTTAAGTTCGTCTCGACCGATAGCAAGGCCTTGCATTTCTTTTTCTCTCTCGTTTAAGAGTTGATGGAGTCTCTCGAGCTGTCCAAGAGTATCAACAAGCTTCGCTTCAAGCTCCTCCTGCTGCAATTGATGAGTACTGATTTTTTCCTTCAGATCATCAGCTTCTTTTTTCTGCTCTTCTTCCTTCTCAGCTGGTTCTTTTGGACTACTTTCATACTTCGCACGCAATCTTTCAAGTTCCCACCGTAAATCGCGTTCTTTGGTGGCATACTGTCCATTTTCTTTCTCAAGATTGTCTAAATGCTCTTGTATTTTATTTAAACGGTCAGTCAAGTCCTTTAACTGTGCTTTCTGAGCTTCAACATGCTGCTCTAGAGTCGTTTTATCAGTCGTTAAGGAACGGATGGTACTTTGGTTTTGCTCGTTTTGTTGATCAGCTGAAGATAGATTATTCCCGAGTCTCTCTATTTCAATCATCAGCATCATTACTTTGATATCTAAGTTAACAGCATCTTCATGAGACAATTCGAATCTCTCATGGTTCGCACTTCCTTCTCTTGAAAAAGGATCATCGACTCGAGGTTGCCCTGCTCTTCCTGCCATTGATGGAGAAGTTTGCGTTGCAGCGTGGTCACGAGTTCGATCAGGAGCCATGGACCTCTCCTGATTGCCTGCAGTCTGCTCTTCGGCTGCTGTTGCTAAAAAGTGAGCAGTTGGTCTTTCTCGAGGAAAAACTTTCAAGTGCTCAGATGATGTGTCTGGTCGCTCTTGTGTGAACTTTTCTTCTTCTTCGATGATTGGTTGGGTTTCGAAGACACTTCCTCGTGCTTTTTTAGTCTCTGGCTTGTGGATTGGCTTGAGAGCTTCCGTAGAAATAATTCCAGCTTTTCGGGTGTCAGAAGAAGCTCTAATCTCCCTTTCAACTCCTGAGACTCCACCTAGGATGCTCTCTTCTTCCTGGACCCTCTGAGAGTCATATTCACTTGTAGGGGTTACAGATTTTGGCTCGATCTGCTGAGAAGTGCCTGTAAGACTTGGACGAGTTTTGTCTAGAGGCTCCTTAGGGGTTGTTACGCGTTTTGGCTCCTTCCGCCCGAGAAGGTCAGCTTTTACGTCAGAAAACTTTTGGAATAGATCCCTCGATCGCACAGGAGATTCTCTCGTAGGTGGAATGAACTTTCCTCTGTCAGGATCGGTGTTTTCTCTTGGCATATCCCCCAGTCCTGGCGAAACTTCGCGTTCTTCTCCCTTTGGACCTCGGACGAGATTCCCATCTTCCTTGTGAGTCGGACGTAAATACACCAATTCTTCAGATGGATCAAACCTCGAACGCATACCCGACATTCTCTCTGACTCAGGAGCTCCAACGTCCTTTCCTGTCCTCGACGGTGTCTTGAAAGAAATTTCTCCGCTTTCAACCGCTTTTTGCTCGGAAGACCTTGGGGTTCTTTTCTTTAAGGAAATCTCTTTTGGAGCACTCGATTGTGCTTGCTGTTGCTGCCTTAGCAAATCTTCAGGCTTGCCGAATAAGCGCTCACCTCTTTCAGCTTCTGCTCCTTGCTGGCTCGGAGTCTCTGGTCTTTCGAACACTTGTAAAGTGATCTTAGGAATGGTTTCTTCGTCTTTTCTTTTTCGGTCTCTTAATTCTTGTTGCAAGGCCAGATCGAATTCATTTTTCAAGCGTTCAATCTCAAAGACATGCTTTTGCTGCTGTTGTTGATATTTGTCTCTCCACATATCGCTTTCTAGCCCCTTCTCCAAATTATCTCTTTTTAAGTCTTGATTTTCTTTAAACAGATGTAGATTTAGACCAAGTTGCTCTTCGTAGCCCGCCTTGTAAATCGCCGCTTGTTCCGATATAGGTTTTTGACTGGCATTGACGACATCTTCTTCTGTAATTTCTACTAATCTAGGGTCTTTCGCCTTGGACAGCCCTTCTGTAGGGATAGGAACTCCTTCGATGGCAGCTCTGGACTCAAGCAGCCGATATTTGTTCTTCCAACTGTCAGCTTCAGCGAGATTACGGTGCTCTCGCTTCGTCGACTCTCTCAGTTGGTTTTTGAGGTTCGTGAGCTCCTTTTCGAGCTCCATCACTCTGTTGTTTTGAGTTTCAATGAGCATATTCACATAGTTCCGTTCCGCTCTTCTCGGAGAATCTGGATCGTCTTTGAGGAGTTGCACCGCAATATTTTTATTATATTCAATTTCAGTTTTCAACGTACCGATTTCGCTATTTCTCTTCTTCTCAAGCCCGTCATACTCATCCTTCCATTTTTCCGCCTCTAATAAGGTTTGATCTAACTCCAATCTCAGAGTTTTATTCTGGTCTTGCAGCTGAATTGTATGTTTCTCAAGCTCATCGATTCGGGTTCGATATTCAGCCAACTTCTTTTTCAGCAATTCTGAATTCGAGTCAGTGCCTTGGGCTCCTTCGACTTGTTCTTTTAGCACTTCCATTTGCTTGATATGCTCTTCCTCCATCGCCAAGTATCGATGCTGCCACAGCTCGGCGTCTTTAACAAACTCGTCTATTACTGAGTGAAGTCGCTCTATTTCAGTCATGAAAAGGATGCATCGTATTTCCGCACCGAACCCTTTGCTCTGGAACTCTCGCAGTCTTTTATCAGCGTCTGCTTTATCAGCAGCAAATTTGGTTGCTAGAGCATCAACTCTCTTATCAAATTCAGCTTTTAAGTCTTCTCCTGGAACTTCTTTGAGATCTTTCAATTCTAATTGATGGGCTAACTGTAGAGTTGACAACTGCGCTTTTAACGCATCGTTTTCTTCTAAGGTAGTCTTATGATCTCGGCTTAACGCATCCAACTCATCTTCTAATTCCCTCGCTCGAGCTTGAGCCTGCTTTAGCAGGTTAACAGTGACTTCAGCAGTTGATGAAGGAGATTTTGGTTGTGAGACCTGGCCCGATCGTTCGTTTTCAAAGTTTTCTATGATAACCATCAACTTATCAATTTCGTTCAATTTATCAGCAAGCAGAGTGTGCACTCGCTCTAGTTCTATCGAGAGCAATACCGTTCGAATCTCACACTCTTCACTTAACTGCTGGCATGAGCGTGTGAGATCATTTATTTTCTCTCTTTGCTGCGTCGATAGCGCTCGGAGCTCCGCTTCGAGTTTTGTAATCTCTTTCGATTTCGTTAAAAGAAGTGACTTGACAGGCTCCAATTCGTTCTGGAGTTCCAAATTGTCTCCTTCGGAACGGATTTCCTTGTTGTTGGCTTTATCTATCTGCTTCTGGAGTCGCTGGATCTGGTTTTCTAAATCTTCTCTCGCTTTGTTTAAATTAATCACCTCGTTGTCAAGCAGGCCTTTTTCATCTTGGAGTCTTGCGTTGACTAAATCCTGCACCAGCAGCTTCCCTTGATTTTCTTTGCGTAGTGTATCAAGCTGATTCTGTAAACGCTCGATTTTGAGTCCTAATTCAGCCTCCGAATCAGCTTTTTTCGCTGCCATCTCCTGAAGTTCTTCGAGGAGAGTCTTATATTGTACCTCAAAATAAAGTCTCTCTTGCGTGAGCTGCTCAATTTCATTGCTAGCAGGAGTATCTCCTCTATCAGCCACTTTTTTCTTCAACAGCTCGTTTTCAGACTCTGCTTTTATGCGATTTGCTCGCTCATTCTTCAAATCACCTTCAGCTTTGTGAAGAAGGTCGCTCACGTGAAGAGCTTCGTGTTTAATGCCGCTCAGGTCGCTTCGGAGCATCTGGTTCTCGTTGATGAGCTGGTCGTTCTCTTGAATCAGATTGTTGTAGAATTTCCGCAACTGCTCGTGAATCTGGACGAGATTCGCATGCTCATCGACCAAATTGCCATGCTCTCTGGCTTTTTCATCGAGCAGTCTTCGAAGTTTAGCAAACTCAGCCTTGAGAGTCTCGTGTGCGATGATAAGAGATTGTTTTTCGGGGAATTCGGCCGATGGGTGAAGAGAGGAGTCACGTTCCACAGGTTTATTGGAAGGAAGGCTGAGTAGGCTTAGACGTTCTGGTTCGACCAGGGGCAGTGGATTGTGCGTTGGAATGTGTTTTGCAAGAATGTATTCTGATTTAGAAATAGTTGTGTTTTCGCTATGAGCGCCGCTTTGGGAGAGTCGTCTCTGCATTTATTGAAAGTTATGGATAGATCTTAGGTAAATCTTCTAAAAAATTGCAGTGGATATGATTGGGTGGGTAGTGTCTTTGCTTTTTTTTGAAGCAAAAAGAATATCTTGAAGACACAACGATCTTTAATAAAATTTTATTATTTAGATTTATTTCCGCGAATTAATTAACTTGAAAGTCATAAAGCGGTTGAACCACATCCAATCGAAGCGCTGAAAGGAAAATTGGCTTCAGATGGTATCTCAGTAAATGATGCCATTACTATAGTGCTCCATTAATAAAAGTTTGGCGAACATGAAGCTGAATGCAGTATATCCTTTCCAATCGAAAACACAATGTATTAGCCTAAGACGAATACAGACTTTCTCTATCATGAGCAGAAAACACTTGGAGGAATATTAAATCAAGGTTCCCAATAATTTGAGAGGTAAGTCTCCTCATTAATATCTTATTTGGTGGAATCATAAGTCCTGCTTTTCGATATTCTTGCGGTTTGAGGGAGATCTCAAGATAGAACGGTGGAGCGTAAAAAATTCTTCAGTCGGCATTCTCATAGCTCATCTTGCCTTTGAAGAGAATTTGATGGTTATAGAATTGTTTTTGTAGTCCAGAAGAAATAATAGCATTGTTTAAAAAGAAATCAGAAATGGGAGACCTCTATCTAGAGAAAGAAAAAATTATTTGGACCCGTATAGCTTATTGAAACTCTCTGTTGTTATCTCAATACCATAAACTGAAGCAAGAAACCTTTTCAAATTCGACTCATCTAATGACTCAGCAATTATTGAGAGGAATGTGCAGTTACTGACGTTCAGGCTCTATCGACTACTCTTATTCCTGGAAAAAATCAAAAATTTTGGAAAGTTAAGTCTGAGCCTAGATGCTTTTTTTCAAAACGATCGCATACCGGAAAATGATGAACCCAAACTCCGCATCAGCAATTATTATGATACATTTCTTTACAACCAATTGAATTCAATCTCTTCAACATTGTATCGCAGATGTTT
>ENA-UOUE01000169-UOUE01000169.1-compost-metagenome-genome-assembly--contig:-NODE-169-length-53163-cov-9.459443_pt1 | contig 53163 bp, 40 predicted proteins | sample MGYA00238146_ERZ747223 | MGnify/ENA primary metagenome ERZ747223 (study PRJEB28781, sample SAMN06268865) | compost metagenome | isolation source: single cell | place: USA: California, Emeryville, Joint... | reverse complement strand
AATAACATGCGCTCATAATAAATAAGGTGGAGGAGGGCTCCTTGGGAACTCTGGTGGTGGTCTTCTTGGTGGTGGAGGAGGACTCCTTGGGAACTCCGGCGGCAGTCTTCTCGGAGGAGGAGGACTCTTGGGTAATCAAGGAGTAAATTATTGTTTCTTTGAAAAAATCAAGCTCAAATGATTGATTTTCCTAGAATGGAGGAGGCCTATTCAGTGGTCTTGGAGGTGGTAGTCTTTTAGGGAACAACAATAGCGGAGGTCTTCTCGGCGGTGGAGGCGGACTCCTTGGGAACTCCGGCGGCAGTCTCCTTGGTGGCGGAAACAGTCTTCTCGGTGGCGGAGGTGGCCTCTTTTCGGGACTCAACAGTAAGAAAAACATTATGATTAATGAAATCTAACAATTAAACAGATAGCGGAAGTGGAGGAGGCCTTTTCTCCAATTTGGGAGGCAACAATCAAGGCGGAGGTCTCTTTTCCAACTTAGGAGGTGGAGGAGGCGGTGGCCTTTTCTCCAACTTGGGAGGCAATAATCAAGGAGGTGGTCTCTTCTCGAATTTAGGTGGAAACAATGGAGGAGGGCTATTCAGCTCTCTTAACCAACAAGGAGGTTTACTCAGTGGAAACAACGGAGGCGGCCTCTTTTCAGGGTTAAACGGCAATAACAACGCTAACGCGCTGCAGATGCAAAATCAGATGATGCAGCAAATGAATCAGATGACCGCTATGATGGCTCCAGTGATGTCGATGATGCTCCCTATGATGATGAACCCTCAATTTATTCAAAATATGCAGGAATCGATGGGCAAAACGCAAAATCAAACTCCTGGCTCTAATTCAGCGACAACAACATCAACCACCAACTCAGGCCAACCAATCATGAATCAGAATTGGAATACCCAAGCTTACAGCTTGAAAGGTCTCAACAACGCAACCAAAGATACCTTTGAAACTACTAATAGAACACCAGGTGAAAGCTTATTCTCTTTAACGATGAATGCAGGAGCAAAATATCCATATAATCCATTCCAGAGAGATTATAGCCTCCAAAAAACTTCACCAGGAAGCCTAAAGTCGAGTCAACCTCGCTCATCTCCTTTGCTAAGCTCGAGCTATCATAAAAAGAAAGATGATGATCTTGGTTTTCTGTTCAAGAAGAACGATGGTTATGACGACGAAGATGATGACTTCAATAGCCTCAGAGACACTTGCAGTCGACTGTCTCGCGATGTTTCTACACCCACAAATCGATCTCCTCTGTTTAGATCAGTAATCGAAAGTAAAGAGCTCTTTTCTTTTAAGGTCGACTATAATGAATTCATTTCGAAGGAAACAATAAACTGAACTTTACGGTTATCTATGAAAACGAACATCACGAAGAATTGCAGGTCTATGTTGATACATCCATGAGATCTCAAATTTTCGATCTAAAAAGAGAAGTCCTCAAAGAAGTAATAAATTTTTCTCCCTTCAGGTTCATCTCATCTAACTGTAACAAATGAATAGATCTTCGGAAATCGGGACATTGAAGAATCTAAATACAAGCTCATGGTAGGAAAATTCATCCTCGATGATTATGCGATCGTTTCGGAGACGCCACTCGCCGATCATGATTGCCTTCATGTAATATTCTTCCTTTCGATCCTTAATCACTGTTCAAAGTTGGTAGTTGATGCAAGCTCAGAAAGCGCGATCAAGTCAGAAAAGCACTCTCCTTTAATAAAGGCGCATTCTTCTGATATGGCTCCTATTTATATTCTACCTCAACTGAAACGCTCAGAATATGAGACTGAGCCTCCGATGGTTAAAATTATGAGAATGACGGAGTACGAACTGGAGAATGTCAAAGATTTTGCCATCAAAAACAAGAATGGCAAAATCCATTTTGAAGGATATACTGATCTAAGAGGGCTTGATCTTGACGAAATTGTGACCATCGAGAATAAGACTGTAAACCTTACAATTATTTTATTCATTGAAAGCTTATTTCTTTTTTCTCTCTCTTAGATTGAGGTTTACCCTGATGGCAACAATATTCCTTCTATTGGACAAGGACTTAATAAACCTGCTACTATCACATTCTATAACTGGCAGCTCCCCCGAAAATATGACCAAGCTGTTGACGAATATAAGGCTAAATTAAAAAAATGGGCAGAATCAAAGGATGCGAAGTTTGTGTACTATGATCCACGAAAAGGTGAACTATGCATTCAAGTCGAGCATTTCTGAAACACATCTGCTCTGAAGTACTAGTGATTGATTGATAACTAAAATATTACTCGCCAATAATCTGATAGAAAAGTGAAATAACATTAACTTTACCACCCAATACATATATCTAATACAAAAAACAAATATTTTAGTGTGGCATATATATTAACCTTGCCGCGTAAGAAATTCATATATCCACTTTTTTCTATGAATTTAACTCTTAATCAAGTCCGTTGGCAACATAATTCTAAAAAATGTTCGGAGAGGAGTAGGATTTTGTGTTACTTCAAAAGAATTTTTTTGGCTTGAATAGACGGTGGATCTTGCTACGACAGAGCTCACTTACTATATGCTTCAAGCAATATTATAATGAACTAATATTTACACGAAGAGCATACAAATATCTCTCTTAAGTTATTTTCTCCAAAAGCAGCCTTTTATGAGAGATAAAAGTTTGTCGTTTTTTTGGTAAGTTTAGACCTCCTTAAGTTAATAACTATTGTTTTCACATATCTGGGAAAGAAGATGTGAAAGCTCTATAAACTAATGATGATTAGCGATATCTCTTTCAGATGTCCTATTTTTTTTCCTATAAAATGGATCACTTTTATGCCAATCTCTTTTCCTCCTACCATAGCAAACAATTTGAAATCAAGTAGCCTCTTATCCATTTGAATTCTGAGTAAGTCCAAACCCAAATTATAAACTGAAAAATGTAGTCATTTCATGACATCTTATCAAAAAAAAAAGAGAAATAAACTCAAAGTCTCTTGTTGACTTCATGTTTATTTAGGAGGCTCTGATTTGATGTGAAAAGATTATTTTGATTTAACTAACACTTTGTGGAAATCTCCTTCGTCCTGTGCGATTTTCTTGAGTTTGTCCTTATTTAATAAGAGCTCCTTCGTGTCCATCAACGGGTTCTTTCCTCTCGTTGAATCCATTTGCTGTTTGAGGTACTCGGCATTCTTCTTATTAGTTTCTCTCAACGCTTCGAGTCTTTTCATTTCTTGTTGACGGAAATCCTCAGTATCCTTTTTCCAAAGCTCTGCTTGTCTTTTATTGAATTCCTCTTCCTCTCTCCTTCTCAGTTCCTTTTCGTACTTCTGCTTATCAAGAACCCGTCTCAGCTCTTGCTTTGCCTCGTTCGCCCTTTGAATTTTTTTCTGTTCTTCTGTCAGCTCTTTGTTCTCTTTTTCTTTGTAATACTTCAGAAGATTTCTTTCCTCTTCCAGGATTTGCTCTTTCTGGTCTTTGATAACAGTGTCCACCATCACTGACATCAATTTTTTCGCTCTCTCCTCTCGAGCTCTGAATTCAGCTGCTCTCTTCGCTTCCTTTTCTTCTTCAATTCTTGCGTATTCTTTTTGTGCTCGGATGTCAGCCTCTCTCTCACGCTTAGCTTCTTGTGCCATTTTCTTTTTGTACTCAAGGTTTTCTTGCAATACCTTTTTCAGTTGCTGTTTCTCCTCTTCTCTTCTCTTAGCAGCAGCCCGCGTCTCTGCTTCCGCTTCTTCTTGGATCTTTTTAGCGATGAGTTCATTTCTTTCTTTCTCAGCCTTAGCTTCCTTTTTCTTGCGTAAATTTTCATCCATCAGTTGCTTGTCTCTTAACAGTTTTTCTTGCATTATTTTATTCTTCATCTCTTCCTCCTTCTTTTTCTCACGAAGCTCTTGGCTTTTCATTTGTTCCTGCAAGGATTGAATGTAAGCATTTTCTTCTTGTGCCATAGCTTTTTTGAGTCTCTTTTTTTCCAACACCTGTCGATCAAGTTCTTCTTTTATTTTAGCCTTGAGGTCTTGACTCTTCTTAACTTCAAGCTCCTTCTCTTTCTTATAAAGCTTGGCATCATAATTGAGCAGAGCTGCCCATTCATTTCCTTGTCCGTCCTGGACGTAGACTGATTTCCTTTCCTGGGAAGAACTATTCGAGTGTCTATCCTCATTTCGAGCGCCTTGATTGTTTGCCGCCTGTTCTTGGTTTTTACCTTTATTGATAGCGGGAAGGGAGACGCCACCCTTATTTCCCTTAGGATTCTTAGCTTTAGCGCCTTCTTTATTTTTCTGCTCAAGCTTTTTCAGGTTCTCTTTAGTGAGCTTTACTGGCTTGACAGGCTCAGCGGCATTCTGCTTTTTTGCTTGCTCTCTCTCTTTCTCTTTTTCTTGGGGTGTTTTTTCTTCGTACTTGTCAATGAATTTACTAATAAGCAGCCCTTTTAATTGCTCTCTTTGTTGAATTGCAAGGAGACGCTCTCTTTTCTCTTCGCTGAGACGAGAGTTGGCGTTTGATTGGAGGTTGCCAGCACTTTTAGAGCTTGCAGCGGGTTTTTTTGGGTAGGACATCTTCAAGCAGTTATAAATTTTTGTTTTGTAGGTATTTAATAAATGTAAATTATTGACTCGATATGCTGATACATGATATACATTCCCTCCTAAAAGGTGCAACCAATTAAATATAAATAGAAATAAGGATCCAATCTCTTCATAGTCCAATTCTAACTTTAAGTCCTCACCAAGGATCAACTAAAGGCCCAATTTGACAGAAATTTTGAACGAAAATAATCAAAATTGAAATTATGAATCACTGAAAGGGATTTTGCATGATTCTTTCTATCATGAGGTTGAAGTGCTGCTGTTCAAAAGAAGTTCTCTCTAATTTGTTATTATCAGGCTGCTCTGGTCAAGACGAGATTTAATTCAGTTGCCAATGAGGAGTCAGTGCAATAGTTTAAATTGGATAGAAGAAAAAAAAATCAGATTGTATGTATCAGTAGGAAAAAATTAGATTTTTTGCTCGCTTAGTTTATCGAACCCAAATTCTTTACCGAAGATTAATTTTGGAGACGAAGAGCGTGTGATTAAATGGCATTCAACCTGAACAATTATTTTAAATATAACCAACCTATCCAGCTAAAAGCCATCATTACTTCCACTCGACCGTTTCCGCTACTGGTGAGTGTCTTCAGATAATAAGGATCAAAAATTGAACATACTGTTTTTTCTCATTTACTCCTGAAATCCCCCAATTATTAACTCAATTTCAATACAACAGCTAGAAAAAATGTTGCAGTAACAGTTGTTATTTTGTAAAAATTGAAAAAAGAGTACTCTCACCAGGAGTGATAATTTGTTAATCTCCATTTCAAATAGTTTTCTTGCTAACTTTCAATTCTCATTTTCAATTGTATTCGTTCTGCCGGTTGGAAATTACTTTTTCGTGAATTGTGACCCATTATATTCGCTTCAAGTATTGAACTAAGGCATAATTGTTTCTCCGCACACAAATAAAACTATAAAAGCAATAAAAATTGAGAAAATAAGTATAAAGTTACATTTTCCTAATAAAAAGTTAATTGCGCTGACTTTCGCAGTCACTAATTTTTATGTTTGATCCATCACTTCTACCACGCCCAGACGAACAAATTGACCGACTCCTTAATGGAGTGATTGCAGGATCTCGAGCCTCAAAAGAAGACTTTGAAGTAAAATTCATGATTTCGCGTTCAGCTTTCCAATACAAATAAGCTCATCAAACAATCTCTCGATAGATCACAGAAAAAATTTGCTGAAGCTATTGAGAAAGCACCAACTGTCTCAGAATATTTTCAAAATCTTTGGACCTCTAAAGAAATCAAGGAGAACGTCCAAGAAGTAATTTAATCATAACATACTCGGACTAAGATCTGGAATAGTATGTGGTTGAGGCGTTAGAAGAGAAAGAGCAAGAGAATCTTCAAGCTGTGTTGACTGGAAAGCTCATCACCAGAGAGGTAGCATTATTCAACTTTGTTGGTGAAGCCATTGGTATTAATTAGAACCCGCTCGATATCGAAGAACAAATCCTTCCAAACTCTAAGATAGGGAAGTTCACTCGGAACAGATTTGATGAAAAAGGGAAACAGTTAGCAAGATACAGCGAGAGTCCAAATGAAAAGAGGTATCTCTCTTCGGAGATCTACAACAGCGAATATGCCGAGGTCATGAAATATGTATCAAAGCCAGTAAATCCTAGCTCGAAAACCGCAAGACTTACGCCAATCATGCATTACAATTCTGTGGGGAACCTCATGGTCGGGGCTAGTGAAGAGATTGAGGTCATCAGACAGCAACAAGCTGAAGAGTTTGTAAAAAGAATTCATGAAGAAAAAGAGCAGTTTGAGAAGAAGATCAAAGAACTCGAAGCTCGTATGGAGCAAAAAGAAAAGACTGAATTAGAAAGACTTCGTGAATACGAAGAGAAAAAGGAGCTTCAAAGACTGCAGAAAAAGAAACAAGAGCTCGAAAAAACTCTGAATGACATCAAGGCAAGACAAGCTGAACGTCAAAAAAGAAAAGAAGAGTGGGAGAATGTCTACAAAGCGTACAAAGAGAAGAAACCTCTCTACGCTCAGATACAAGAACGCTATGAGAAGGAAATTAGTAAAAAAACTAAGGAGGAAGAAGAAAAAAGGCTAAAGGAAATTCATGAATATTATAAGCCAGTGAATCGCAAAGAGCTGGATGAGCACGAAAAGAAATTCCTGAATCTTTTGGAAGAGAAGCGAAGTCAAAGGGAATCTCTGAGACCGTTAAGGACTTCTTCTACACCGATGAATCCCATGGTTGCGGAGATGCTTAAGCAACAAAGAGCTCAAAAAGAAGAATTACTCGACGAGAAAAGAAGAATCAGAGAGAAACTCCAGAAGTTTAACTTGAAAGTGAGCAAGCATCGGATAACCATTGACCCTGCGAAGGAAGAAGAAATGAAGCAGCTCATTCAAAAGTTGCAAGAGCAATCCCGCAGCAAGAGGTCCACTAAAGGCGAAGATCCCGTCAAACTTCCAGACGAGAACGAGCTTCGGATGCAGCGGACAAGGAAGTTACAGAACCTGGTTATTGCTAAGAACATGCGAAAGTATCAAACAGCAGAGGACGAGCGCGAGGCCAAGAAATTGGAAACGAAGGAAGAGCTACCTTTTGTTTATCCAAATTATTGGAATGACGTTAAGAGAAAGCTGCGTATTAAAGCGCCCTCGGACGAGTGGAAACATATTGTTTCTTCAAGAGACCTTAATAGAAAGGATAAAACGGAAGCTGTGTTGATTGAAGCTGATAAGCTGGAAGAAAAAGCCAGAATGAAAGAAAGGCTTTGGAGAGTGAGAAAAGGCAAGCCAGATAGCTTGATACATTATGTAGAAGAGGCTGACGAGGTTGATGATTTCTATATCAACTCAATAAAAGCAAAATTATCTCTCCTCAGCGATCAGGCCGCGCCTAAAAAGCCGAACTCTAGAGCGAAAAATTTTGATTTTCCAAGTCAAAATCGAAGTATGCAAGATCGATCTCTTCATGATAGCAGCATGCAGCAATATTCAGGGTCAAAACATGATGATATTGACAATAGACACCTGAAAACGAATTATGAACCGCAAATTCGGGCTTAGACTCGAGACCTGTTAACATTCTTTCTCGAACAAAAGCATGATGGTCTACTCCTCTTGAATGATCATTAAATTCGTCAGTATATGACCAATTTATATGGCTGAACGTTTGCAATAATTTTGTAGTTGTATTTGTTTAACAAAAATTCACAGAACTTTCAACAATTTTAGGAACTATTTACAAACTGTTTAGTTTCGAAAAAAGAGAAAATGGAGAATTTGTTATGTCTTGAGTTCATTTCACAAATGTAAATTCAGCTTGTGGCTCGATCAATTCATGCGGAAACTAGCTGATAGTCTAGATAGTTCAAATTTCAACTTAGATGAATGTATGTGCAGTCATTCAAAATCATCTATTAATATGCTTTTCATAAGTTCATTGACAACCAGAAATTAGAAAGTGTTGAGTAAAATATTAGGTATATGCTGCAGCCTGATCAATCTCTCAAAATCAATTGCTTAATCGCAACCTAGAGGGTCAGTAAAATGATTAGTTGTTTTTTATTTAGCAATTGTAATAATAAAATAACTTACCGTAATTTAACCAAGCATCTGAAGAACGTGATTGAGAAATAGACGTGATTAAGTTGCACTTTATTATCAACTGTAAAATTGGTTTTTGGTCGCAAACACAATTAAGCAGGATTATGAATAAGAGATTACATTTGCTGATTTAATAAATTAAATGTTTAAAAATTTTGATATACACTCAGCCAACAAAGAGAAACCCTCATTTGTTGGCAAAAATAATTTTGTTAAAACCCAATTATTGAGTTTTCGAGATGACTTTAAGTTTAAATCCATCTCGATTTCTAGTTTAAAGAAATAAATTCTTTTCGCTTAAACCTCGAAACGTAACTCCTTGGAGCCAAAAATAATGAACTCTCATTTTATTGGTTGGTTATCTTGAATGAAGGAGTGATTGGTTCATCTCGCATCGCGACATGACCAAATAAACTTTTCATTGGGAAACTGTGATCAGTGCTCGTATCCTCTCTCGATTTGTCACTATTCCTACTATAGTTATGTAAACTATCTGAACCTTTTCGGCTGTTAGTAGCTGTCGTCCTCGTTGATTCAGGCTGCTCTGAGCGTTTCCTTCTGGGAACGGAGCCCGTTCTTTTCTCAGAAGATTTCGAAGAGGTTCTCTTCTGTTTATGAGAATCTTTTGCATTTTCACTTTTAATTTTCAAAAAGAATCCAGAAAAACTTGTGCTGTCTTTATTTGGAGTCAATATGTTAAAAGAAGATACTCTTGATTTTCTCGGTTTCGACTCTTTGCTATCAGGTAATTCTTTCTGACTCTTGCTGTTCCTCTTTAACGTTGCACTTTTCACACCGTCTTCACTAAAAGGCGTATTGAGCGTTGGGCTTTCGATTTTAAAAGTCCTCAGTTTCGCTGAAATGGGCTCAAGGTCTTCAGGGATAAAGTCATCCAGTTCGCTGCCACTCTCACCCTTGGATTTGGCAGTGACTATGTTATTGTTGCTTGTAGATTTTTGATCGCTGATCAACTCAAGTCTGGTTAACTCTTCACCGATCGATTGCTCTTTGAGATAGAATGACTTCATACTGCTATTAATCTATCAGATAAGTAATATGTTTTCTGAGCGGGGAACTGAAAAAGAAGTTATTTACATTTGATGCTTTGGTAGACGTGTGCTTCGTGAAGATAAAACTCTGAACACTTTCGTGGCTGCTCACATTCGAATAGGTATCTTGATTTTCGCTCAGATTTCGTGACTTATCCAAATGTATGAAGATATCAATGCTCCTTTTCAGAATCCGCTTGTGTAGCTTCGAAGAATTTGAAAAATGAATCGGATTGCTCTTATCGGAATGCGATTTTCCAGGATCAACTTCTAATTTTATGACATCAAGACTCTGTCTGCGAGGCTCAGAGCTATCCATGGTCATTACTTTCTTCTCGCTTGTCCTCTCCGACCCTTTTCTCGTTCTGTAAAATAATTAATTTCCAAAATTTAGTGGTAATCTTACGGTTTATGACGCTGAAGTTCGAGTTGCTTATCCTTTGGGAGCAATATCCAAAACCATTCGTGTTTCAGAATTGAAGATGGTTTCAGTCGCTTCTCTGGCTTATCCTGTAGCAACCGAAAACATAAATCTCGAGCTATATTTTGATATTATCGATAAATAAGAGTTTTTTGCCATGGGTACAATACCTTCATATGACTTCGTGCCCCAATGCTTCCGAACAAACCTGATATGCGCTTCTTTGTTCTTCTTCAGGATTTTTGCGGTATCCTCAGCTCCAAAAGGAGCCCTTGCAGTCAGCCTGAACATTCATTGATGCCATCAGCAAAAATTTATATCGATAAAGTTACATCGCATAGATCACAACACCCAAGCTAAAATAATCAACAGTATGGTCATAGTCTTGGTTTCTTAGGATCTCTGGTGCAACATAGCCAGGTGTGCCACACTTCTTTAAAGAGTTAATATTCGAGACATAGCAGCTTAATCCAAAATCAATGATTTTGGTTTCGTGAGTTTGGGTGTCGTAAATAATATTCTCAAGTTTAATGTCTCGATGCACAATTTGCTTCTTATGGATGTAAAGGAGCCCTTCAACGACTTTTTTGACAATTGCGGCAGCTTCTTTTTCTGCAAATGGTTTGTTTTTCACATGCTCTAATAAATTCTTCCCATGAGCGAGATCCATGATGAAAATCAGCTGCGTAGGGGACTCAAACACTTCGTGCAACTGTGCAATCGAAGGGAACTCCATATCGCGATTTATTCTTATTTCATTCAACAGTCGCTCCTAATCAATACGTTTTAGTGTGTCTAGCTAGTCTAGAACAAAGCTACCACAGTCTTCTCTTGATCAACAAAATTTTCTTTTGTGAAGCACTTTGCTGCAAATTTCTTTCTAGTCTCAATCTGTTCTGCCTGATACACCTGCGCGTTATTTTTGGGATATTACAATCAGAAAATACGACTCGTATTCTCACCTTTCCAAAGTTTCCAGATCCTATTTGCTCTTGGAGGATGTATTTGCTCTCAAAATTTGTTTGTATACAGTATTTTCCAATTTTCTTGACTAAGCTGTTTCGGAGCTCTTGGGATGCTAGGAAATACTCTTTGGTAGCTCCACAGCAATCAATACGAAGCCCACATGGGTACTTTGGATTATCGTTTGTTATTTCAACGATTAGACAAATATCGATATCCAAGTTGATCATTTTGCAACCCTTTTTAGGGGTAAATTCAGTTTCATTCTAGTCATTACATGAGGTTTGCCTGAAATGCAAAGTATTACGCTTGTAAGGACGATCGTCTTGCCAATTAAGTGAAGTTGCAATGGTTTATAGTTTCCGGTTTTCGAAGATTTGCCGAAAATTGGAAAAGAGCATGTAATTGTTGAAGCATTAGCGTCTTCAGAGAGTTCTTTCCATGGAGATAGTTCCACAACAGGAGATTGGTCCAGAATTGATCTCATGCGAAAAATTTTCGAAAGGATTGTTTTTCAGAAACACTTTGCCTCGGATTAATGATTAAAAACCGCTCGAGATCTAAGCTTGAATTATTTGATTTTAATCATGCTGCCAAAAATCAATTAAAACTCACAAGATTTAAAATATCAGAATTTAGTATGCATTAATGGCACTATTCTTGAGAAGCTCTTTCTCGCTCAGATAACATCCTAAAACATCTTTCTGAGTTTGGGTTGCGCATTGTAGGATCCTAAGAGAGTTCAAGCTAGCTTGAAAAATCGGTTTGTTGAGGCATCTAGTGGGAAATGCGGATTGATTATTTCTTATTTAGGGAGTCGTTTTCACATACTTTTTTAATTCCTTCTAATTCACGCGAATTAAAGAAACTTTTAGAACTTTTTCAAATTAATTAGACACTAATTTTCCAAATTTCAGAAATTTTATTAAAACTTCGGAAGCATTTGTGATTAAGATATGATTAATAAATACGAAAAGCGCTATCTGAACGTTTTAAAAAACGCAAAATACTGCTTTAATAAATCTGTATTGGGTTTGGAGCAAGTAGTAGAGCACAAAAAAATGCTTACTTGAACTTGCTGGTCACTTTAGAAAAGAAATATTGAGAGTGATTTTGAGTTGTTTCATCATTTCAAAAGCTGATGTTTCTGAGCTAAATCAAAAAAATTTTCACGTTTAGTACTCGTTATCCTACGCTATCCTAAGGCTGACCCAGAATGGAGATCTAATCATAAAAATTGATATTGATGATGTTGTCTGTAAACGAAGCTATGGCAAATATTGAAAGTACAGGGATTTTCTGTCAATTTAACAGCATTGGGACTAGCTACTTATGCTGAACGCTGTGGGAGCTCAAAACCAAGCTAATTTGAGCACTTTTGAAAGCTGAATTCTTGTGCCTCTCAAAATGTTAGTGGACCTAGCAAGAGTTCTAAAGTACTATAAAAACAAAAATCGAAGTCAAATCAATTGCCTTCCTCTCACCATTGCATTAAAGTGTAAAGAAGTCTAAAACCTGAAATGAGAAAGACGCTTGTAGTTGTGCTTTCGCTTCTTTCAGTGAGTCTTCCCCACATCTAATTCTTTTTTTACCAACAAATTTGATCATCACACTAACTTGGGGAAGTAACTGATATCCTTTTGAGAGAATAGGAAATTTCGATAAGGAGGGTATGGCGTCATTTTTGTATGAACCCTTAAAAGAAGAAAAGAAACAAAGCCAAGCAGATTTATTGTTGTAAACCCAGAATTTTCTGAATAAATTGATTTTATTCTTCAAGTAAATGATCCTTGCCACTGTCAGAACATTTCGAAGATGACTTTGCGGGTAATGAAAAAAAAGAGTTTTGTAAATGCCAAAAAGAATCATGAAATAAAAAAAATTTATAAATAGCTCCTCATACTTCAGTGCAATAAGCTTGCATTGATAAAACGCATGCAGTCGCAGTCAATGTTGTTAAACCATTCATGTAGCAAATCAATAGAATTTCTATGAATCAACAAAGTTGTAGAGCTGTTTGGTCGTATGTTGTGAGTTAACACGAGATTTGAAACAAGGCAGGGTCTTAGCACAAATGAATATATTTAGTAGACTTTTTGAAATAAAGTAGTTTTTATCGATAACTATTCTCACAGACTGAAAATTTCCGCTTACATTTCTGCAATTATCAAATAATTTTGTTCGTTGATTAAACAAAAATAACAATGGGTAACTGTAATGCATTGTGCTGTAAGCAGCCCCAGGCTTCAGATGCCAAAGCAATTGATGCGCTCAATCCAACACGGAACCCAGACACAGATGTGGACAACATCCACATTCATCACACTCACGAGCAGGGCCAAGGCCAGGGAGGACATAATAGGGATCAATCCAAAAAGCATGTAAGCAGCAATTTGAAGGAATCTCAGACTATCGAAGAAAACGAAAACCACTCAGGACGAAATTCTGGTCCGAATAACCAATACGACCATACACTTTCGACACTCATTGCTAACTCAGCCAAGCTCATCATGTCCACAGTCGGGAAATCAGAACGTGTTGAACTGCCTCCAATTACGTTAGAAAATGGAGCTGTGTACGTCGGTCATTGGAGAAATGGCCTGAGAGACGGGTATGGAATCCAGAACTGGTCTGATGGCTCGAGATATGAGGGAGAATGGAAGAATGACAAAGCAAATGGCAAAGGAAAACTCATCCATGCTGATGGGGATATCTATGAAGGTGATTGGGTCGATGACAAAGCAAACGGAGAAGGTGAATATTTCCATTGTAACGGTGCAAGGTATATAGGGACGTGGAAGGATGACAAACAGCATGGAAAAGGAAAAGAAACGTGGCCTGATGGAGCAAAATATGAAGGTGACTATTTGGACGGAAAGAAGCAAGGGATAGGAACTCTGTATTTCGCTGACGGTTCACAATACACAGGTGAGTTCTACAATAATGACATTCATGGAAGAGGTGTCTATACTTGGCCTGACGAACGGCGATATGAAGGTCAGTGGGTAAAAAATAAAATGCACGGTAAAGGAAAAATCACTTGGGCTGATGGTAGAATGTACGAAGGTGATTATGAAGATGATAAAAAACATGGCGAAGGTACTTTTGTTTGGGCTGATGGTAGAAAGTATATTGGACAGTGGCGAAAAGGAAAGCAGCATGGAAGAGGGATTTATATCACTGCAACTGGAAGTAAAAAGGTTGGCGAATGGGAAGATGGAAAACGGGTAAAGTGGATAGAAGAAGACGGGGCATCAAGCCCGTCGAGGCGATAAACGGTTTTTTTCTAAAAAAAATGCTCTATCAAATCGTGGTGTTCCTCCCATCCCATTCAGCAAGGTCCTATTGCTATTTGAATGTATGAACTAAATAATAGTCTAACTTTTCGTAGATTTCAATAAGCGCACGATCTATTCTGCTGCTATCTTATTGCTTTGCGTGTTTTTTTTTTTCGTTTTGTTAAAATAGTCTCATAAATTTTGTTTCATTGAGCAAGTCATATGTTAAAAGTTTTCGAAGCATCATATTCGTTAGCCCTTACTCTAGGGGCAAAATTTTTGGTTTATCACAGGTAAACATTCGAAAGGAAGCAACAGAAGTGGGAATCATGATGTAGTATTTGATTATTTCATGCTCTTAGTTCTCTATATTCGGAATTTTCGATGGACTCGAGTTTCTTTTCATCCTTGAAAATTCAGTCCTCGTGTGATGGTAAACTCAGCTTATGTTTTCATGCATTCCACGAAAGTCTTTTTTGCATCTGCTTTATTCATCAAAAAGCTCCATCCACACTTTTTAAATTCGAATTCAATCTGATTAGTTCGTGCTGAATCAATACTGATTATTTGCTTCTCATCAGTAACAATGGACCCTCGCCTCGGCTTTAATTTAGAACATTGTCCTGTTCTCTGAACCGAGTAGAATTCTATTGTCATTCTTCATTTAGATTATTAGTTGAAGTTTCTCCTCAATCCTCCATATCTCAATTATTGTGGCAACTTTCAGTCGGAGAAAAATTCTCTGAATTGGGAATACGCTCTTTTCTTTCTATTTGAAGATCATTTCATTTGTTCCAAAGAAGCCCTAAAGCATCCATGTTTTTTCGTATCTGATTGAATCCAAATGGATTGTGGTGTTTGTTGGCTCTTAAAGACTGGCTAACGCTTCAATGTAAATTTATGATCAGAAGCTATTAGATGCGAATTAAGAGATTTATATGCTGGCAAGATTCAGTTTAGGGATTCAATATATAATATTTTAGTGATTTTACTGCAAAAACGGCTCAGCTTTGAAAGGCTAATTAACTTCAAAAAAAAAGAACAATGCAAATTTTCCAAATAGCTGTTAATTGGATTGAACTGATCAAATAGAAAATTATCCGTCAATAATATTACTGACCTCGTCGAGGCTCTCCTTTGAGATCATTTAAGTTCGTGACCATCAAAAAAAAATTAGAAAATATCTACACATGCAACAAGAAACAGTACTACCCAAGAACGCCAAACTTACTCTCTCAGATTTCGAAGAAACTCTTCACCCTGTGAAAAAAACATCAGCTCTTGGAAAAGGAAGCTATGGTATCGTTAAACTTGTCCGAGAGAAAGGAAACCCGAAGAGTCCACTCTATGCGCTGAAAGCCGTAAATAACAATCATGAATTAATCTGCAATTAACTCATTTACCCTATTCCAGATCAACAAGAAGCTCGTGGCAGAGAGCGGCGCGTCTGGTATTTTGAACAGAGAAATTCGAATTCATCAGAAGCTTGAGCATCCACATGTCATTAAACTTCACTATGCATTTGAAGATGCTCAAAACTTGTATCTCATTCTGGACTACGCTGAAAATGGAAGTCTTTTTCATTACCTCAGAAAAAAGAAAAAATTCACAGAAAAAGAAGCATTTATTTTTTTCTTTCAAACTGCTCTGGGTATCGACTACCTGCATAAGAAAAATATTCTGCACCGAGACCTCAAGGTATAGAGCAGCAATTCTTAACTCTTTTTAATATTTTGCATAGCCAGAGAACCTGCTGCTTGACCGAAAAGGAAATATAAAAGTATGCGATTTCGGGTGGAGTGCCGAGGACTCAGACAGCAGGTAAACCATTCTCTTGTAAATTCATTGCTGCAACCATAATAAATTAAATAGGAACACTTTCTGTGGAACGATAGATTACATGGCTCCTGAGATGGTTGACCGAAAGAATCACGATTATCGAGTGGACATTTGGTCTTTGGGCATACTTTTATATGAATTGCTCCACGGCCATGAACCTTTCAGAGCCAAGACTCCGAACCAAAAATTTAAACAGATTCTTAACAATGACTTCAAAATCAATCCGGAGATTAGCCCATTAGCCCAAGACTTAATTCAAAAGTTGCTTCGAGCAGACCCTGAAGAAAGATTGAACTTCGAACAAATTTTTGAGCATGGTTGGCTCAAAAAGTATGAACAAGAACTCAAAATTAACATTCGAAAATATATCTACGATTCTTCGAAACGAGTGAAAAGTACTAAAGATGAGACTATGAAACCTACTCGCTCACGAACAAGAGAAGCAGATGACGCCGATGACACGAGTTTAAATGTCAGTGTTGTCGACTTTGAACCCGTCTCATTAAAAAACCACAAAATGGGCCTTGTAGTCTGCAAAAGTGAAAACACGCTTCCGGAATCAAGTGATTTCGACTTGCAAGTCTCTCAAACTGCGGTGACAAATAGCAAGTCATTAATTATGATCCCGAACTCTCCGAAATCAAACTCTAAACGCAGTCATTCCCAAAACTCGGTAACCCCTAAAAAAGACACCATTCTTGACGAAGATCTCAAAACGGCCGAAGAAATTATAACACCAACGTTGAAAGTGCTGACTCTGACGGACCTGAGAGACCGAAGCCCTGACCTCTCTAATAATGAGGGGTTAGCGAACAATAACTCGCACCTCAGCACCACTCCATTGAAAAAGTCTAAAAGCATCTTTACAGAAAATGAGAAGATGATCAGCGATATCCAGCAAATGATAAAGGCCACTGAGACCAAGGAGCATGCAAGGAATAAGAGTGAAAACATTTTGTCAAGTAGAAAACCAGCCGGCCAGAATACGAATAACAGAGCGACACCTGAAACCTCATGCCCACTGAATAGTAAGACTCTTGATGAGATTCCAGGCCACCATCAGATCGAGAATCGAGAGACCAATGAGAAGGTTCGTCTGACAGATATCGACAAATACTTCGATGATCTCCTCGACAGTAAAGACGAGACCTTCCAAGTACTCAGCAAGGTGGAAGCCGTTTCAAAGACCTCTCTGGAGAACGAAACACGAGGCAAGAGTAGACAGAATAAATTCAAGGATACCGAATCCAAAACCGATAGATCTGATAATTCTGATAATACTGGTCAGGGCAGAACTCAAAATGATGAAACTTCAAGGAAGAGCACCACAAGCATCGAAATGCATTGCCACCAAGAGATCAGTGAGATTGATTTGAATTTAAGTAGGATGGATGAGCCTCTTTCAGATGAAGTTAAATCGATGATTGGGTCAACGCCACCAAAATCAAGTTCCAAGCTTGCTGTGGAACGAGGCTTCACATTTGGAGGGAAACCTTCTCACGGAAGCTCTAATTGCAAAAGCATCCCGACTCCTGTCTTTACGGAAGCCAACAAGGAAAAAGCCCAAAGTAACGAGAGCAAACAAGTTGAAAGCAAAGTGAACGCTTTGAAAAAAGAGCTGATGTCTGAGAGTTCAGAACATGATGATGAGAGCGAGGCAGACTCTCATCACACTAACGTGAAGCAAAGCAATGCTAAAGCTCCGGCTAAGAACATGAACTATAAGATTTCAGAGAAAGGCAGTGAGCTCGAGCAGAGCCCGGAAGCAATCGCAAAAACAACGGATTTGCAGAAAGAGCAATTACAAAATTATTACAAGCACGAAATGAAGAAACTTCAAAGTGCATATGATGAAGAGCTATCCCGCATTGAGGCGCTGGTCCTGGAAAACGAATCCCCTTCAACAGATTCGAGCAAGTTTTCTCAAAGTTCTCGGTTAAAGCAAAAAGCTCAAGCACTCTCCAGCCGAAAGCGGTTCTTGTTGGAAGATTCAAGCTCAGAGAGCCCTCAACTCGAACAAAGGTCTAAATTTTCGAAAAAGGGTGAGAAAATTAGTTCAACCGTAAAAGACAAAATTGTAGAGGATCCTGATCAACTACATCATTGGTTATCCAATCGACGCCCAGTAAAAGAGTAAGCCTTTTTTTCTTTCTCTTGCAACAATTTACACTCGTTTTTAGTATGGATCTGAGTTTCTTACCTAAACAATATGTTTATGGACAGAAACAACTCGATAGTTCATCAGACATCCTTTATAAAACCGCACAAAAGTTGGAAGAACTTTCCAAAAAAGATTTCAAGCATCAGCCTCCGAGACAATCCGTACAGGTAACAAAAAAACACTCGTCCATGAATTAATATTGAATTCTCATCTTAGAAACTGGGCCTTGTTGACCGGTTCATCAATATGCTAACCTGCGGAAATAAAAGACACTGTTAAATTGTTTTTTGAGATATTAACATATATCAATATCAAGGTTTTTGGGTTATTAGCACACTGCTAGTATAGAAAGTGTGTTAATTCTGTGTATATAGCCATAATCAATGATTTTTATCAATTGTGGCCGTAAATGACAGGCCAGACGATTTAATTCAACCAATTCACATCATTCAATATTGTTTTTGACTTATAATTTCGGAAATTATGGGTACTTAAAATTTTTTCATTGGAGCGAAACTTAATTCAAAGTTAGCAACTAGACTTGGGTCAAGCACCTTTAACCACCAGTTTCTAATGTTTGCTAGTTTAGAATGAAAAGCAAGGTATACTTTAGCACATAGCAGCTTAGAAGAATTCATTTTAAATTCAAAGCATTGTTTATTCAGCCAAAAATATGTTTCGTAGCCATTGTGAAAGAAGATATTCAAAGTAAATTCAGTTTCAAAGCTGTCTGGGTTTTTATTAATCTCAAAATTTTTTCTTCTCTTGGAGAGGACAAAGAAAATTGCGCTGTATCATCTACATTAGAAAGTAAAGGCGAAAAGAGTGTTGAGCAAGGTCATGATCCTTAATGACTGAAAAAAGAGAAATGAGCTCATTAAATTGAAATTAAAGAATTAGAACAAATCGATTGTGAGCAATATACGTGTATTAGAAATAAAATTCGGATTAAAATCCGGCAACGCAATGCCTATTCATGAACCTCTCGAGCCAAAAGTCATGAATCCAAAAATTTTTCTTTTTCATTGCAAGAACCCTCTGATGAACTCTTGAATGAAAACCAGCTTAGAGCTAAGTCTATGTGTCTAAGGAGCTTTATTTTGTAATCCATGATTGATTAAGACTAGAGAATGATCACTCTTGCTATGTTGAATATTTGTTAATTGTTTAAGGCGTAGATTCTGGGAAGAGACGAAATATTGAGCTAAATTTTGAGAAAATATGCCGTTTGCATTTTTTAGTCTATTTATTGGCTAAAAAAAACAGTAAAATCCAAAAACAGCGTTGCAAAATATATAAGAATTTGCTTTATGCGGAGTTGTTTAATATTGTAAACTTTGACCATACCCGAGCTACCTATGGAGAGTCTGCAAAGATCATATAATCCGTGTTGTCCCTTGAACAAAATTGATGAAGAACCCAGCACTGAGATTGAATCTTCAAAGTGTTTCGTGAAACTTAGCCAAATCGATAAATTTTCGATGAGATCCGATGTTGCAAGCACTTGGGCAGACGACACCGCCTCAATAATGTCTTCTCTGAGCTCAAGTCCAAAACAAGGTTCCAATAAAAGAACGAGTTGCAAGAATGGATCGGAACCCGCTTTCACGCTTAAAGATATCGCCACAAAACGAAAATATATCAAGCGTATCGACCCCAAACCAATGTGCACAGCGGACCTACCAACCAAGAAGGTGAAGAAGCAGGAGGAAGCGCCTCAAACCAAAATAGAGGTTCAACCGATTCAAGAAGACCAAAAAATAATGGTCGTTTGGGAAAACGGAAAGGCTAAGATTGTTGACGTTCAAGAGCAAGTTCAGACGTCCCAGAATGCTGGCTGCTCGGTGAAAGCCTCTAAACACACAACTTCGCATTCATTTAAAAAGTTGAATCATGCACTTCAATGGACTGATGCTGAGACGAAGAAGTTTTATAGGGTAGTGTTATTTTTAACCCTACAATAATATAATTTTCTGCTTGATAGGCTCTTGAGATATTTGGAACTGACTTCTCCATGATAGCAATGATGTTCCCGCAGCGAAATCGACTCCAAATAAAGGTAACACAAAAAATATCATTCATCACCTGAGTTTTTTACCTTCAGAACAAATTCATTAAAGAAGAAAAGCTCAACTCCGCTTATATAAATGAAAGACTCGCAAAATCAGAGTTAAACAGCAAAAGCCGTGCTAGATTTTTTAGAAAAACCAACCTATTGAAAGACAACCTTCCTATGGGAGAGCAAAGTAACTCAGAATTCTACTCATATTATTAATATGTAATAAAATTCATTTTCAGATTCAAGTTCTCTTGAAGGAGCCTTAATGCGACCACGAGCAGAGAGTTTCAACAGCGTTTGTAGCACAACCGAAATCGACAATGTACACTTTCCTAATCTGCTGATCTCTAAAATTTTTGATGTAGGAAATTATAAATGACATTTCATCCTTCTTGGGATGTAACAACTGAAAATTTTTGGTGAAAAAATATATATCCAGTCATTCTATTTCGAACTAGGGTGATTAAACAATTGAGCAATATATTATGAACATTTTCGTGCCTCGCAAACTGGAGCGCTGGTGTTTTGCTTGCTAATTTCAGTAAATTATGAGGAGAATAATTCCTTCTCGGCGTTTTACATAAGTGCATTAAGTTTACTCCAAAGGAGCTGAAAAATACAAAATGTTTGTTCGTTCTCAAGTAGTTTGAAATTTCTGGAGTGTTTTACTGCGGATTCATTAATTTGCTGTCTTTTTTTCTTTTTTAATAGGATTTTAGATTATCAGAACATAAGAGCATAAACCATTTCAAAATAGTAGTCCTATTATCCTATCATAATTAGAAACAGCATTTCAGAAGGGTTCCAATGGCGTCTAATAGACAAGTTGCGTTTCTTTTTGAGGAACAAGCATTTTTGAAGGCAATGAGTCGCGTATCATAGCTGAATATTGAACGACAGATCCACTTGATCAAAGCATAATGAGCTTGTTGTAACATGGAACGATTTTATTGTTTGATATGAATGGAAACAATTTTCTTCGCTTGAATTGCTACTATCTCTCATGAAGATCTTTCCAATTGTTTGGCATGTCAATAAACACCCGCTATATTATTGGATGATCAACTTTAGACGCGCAGAAAGTGTGGATTGAGAACTTCATTTGAACGTAGAGTTGTCCTCATCCCAAGCGAGTCATTATTCACTTTCTTTTTCTTTAGTCGTTTTAAGATTTCCATCGACTTTCTTTAAAATCATCGAGAAAATCTAGAGAATTCTTTATTCGTTAATTCAATCAAAATTTGTTCGTTCAAATGCATTCCTCCATAATGCACTTCCTTCTTCTCTGGCTGCTATGTAATTATTCTTATGATGGTAGTCTGATTTATGCTAGGTGTTTCGGCTCCAAATGCTGTCGTAGAAGCATTTCGTACTCAGAAGAATAAAAATCAAATGGCTTTGCCATCATTCCAGGTATTTTTATTTGCTTTTGGTAGCGATATAGCTAATACAAAATATTTCTGCAAGGCTTCGGAGAAAGAGGTACAAGGATATTTCCGAGGTGATGAATGTACCGAAATTCTTTTACAAAAATAATATTGCTAATCTTGTTTACTGCTGTCAGTGCAAAAAGTTCAATTACAGAAAAATACCATCGAAGAAGAGACACTTTCAAAGGTTTCAATTCATTAATCATCACATGATTTCTGATTGTTCCTGCATGGATAATATAGGACGCTAAACTTAGCTCGAGCCTACCTCAGAAAAGCTTTATAAGAAACGAGTCCTCCGAAGAAGACGTCGAAAATGTTGGAGAAGGTAGGGATCTTTTGATCACAATTTTGAGTTACATCGCTCTGTTATAGCCAAATTCATGACGCTGCTAGAATCTTCAGGCCTTGGTAAACGGGCACTAGTTATATTTCTATTAGCAGTTCTGACGGTGGTCATATGCTGTTTCGTGATGCAGTTAATTGTCACACAAGTAAATTTACATTGGTTGTCTGCAGCAAATAATGTATTTCCTAGTCCAAGGAAGCAAAAAGAAATTTGAGTTCTGCCGGGAAGCAGAAGGTACAAAAGAAAATGAGCCAAGATTACGTTGAGGATCATTTTTCACCAGGTATCTACCAGCCCTCCTCTGCCTAAAATAATTGCTAATCGATGATATTTCTTCATTACATAATCTTACACTTAAAAGATGTATAAAATCAAATCCATTGTTCGTTTTTATGTTATTGCTTTTATAAAATATTCCACCCTTCAAGAATCTATGTTCTTGGTTACTTGAAGAACTAAATGATTTCATTCTCAGGCATTATAGATGCGATCGTGCTCATTGATGATTTTAAGAATTCATTAACTCTATTTTTCAACGAAAATTTTCAAAGGCTTATAAGAGCCAATCACGATACAAAAAAACAATATTCTAAATCTGCATTCATGTCTATTAGCTTCTTCATGTCAGCAAATTGTTTATTTTGTCGATAGGACAAGCTTCATACAGGTCGTTTTGAATATTCTTAGCCTTAGATGACAATGCAAAATAAGTTTTAAAAATTATTCCAGTAGCGAAACTGTTTTTCTGAACAATTTTAATCGAATTTGAAATTCGGAACAATGAAAAACAAAGCCAGATCAATGCACGAGATGCAGGTATATTTCGTTTCCAACATTAAATTTGCTTGTTTTCTGAGTCTTATTATTTACGTTCGATCAAACTGAATGGCTTTATGATGATGATTTGGAAATTAGGCTGATGACAGTGGAGAATGGCAGAAACTCTCATTGAAAGACGGCAGCGAAAGCGGTAGTGACTCTTCTGACGATCGATTTGAAGAAGTACCGTTTGGAGTCTATAAGTATATGACCCCAGCGAATCCCATTGAACTGAACAAAACAGCGCAGCACTTAGAAGTGAAAACTGTCATTAAACTCAAATTCAAGTAACTCGCTTATGCTTGTGTTGCTTCAATGGAAAATTATGCAGCAAATTGCCTGATTTCAACCTAAATTCGCGCAATATCTCAGAAAATATTCAGAATCCTTTAGAAATGATCAATTACGAGCAATTCAATGAAGCAGAAAAGAAATCTGCTCCTCAAGCAGAAGCCGAAATCGACATGAAGAATGTGAAATCTCTTTTTACAGTTTATCCTGAGGGAGACCCAAGGTTGGTTTATCGCAAATTTAAATCGAATACAGCGACAGGAGAGAACAGACTTTTTTCAGGCTATTTGGTGAATTTGCAGAAGCTATCAAAAGGGAAAAATGCATCGCTAACGCAATATAGCAGTCATTCGGAGTTCTCTCAAGCTAATAATGCCACCTATGTCAAAGAGGATCGTTCTAACCTGATTTTTAACTCCGCATTTGAATCAGGAAACCTATTTGCTGCGTACAAAGTACATCATTTCATTGCCAATACGCAAATATGACACAACCATTTGAACATAGATCTCAGATAACGAATATGATTTGGTTCTCCAAAATGATATCAATTCCAAAGGAAATACACAATGGTTCTTCTTTAGCGTCTCAAATGCGGAGAAAGGAACTACGATTAAGTTCAATCTTGTTAATCTAGTAATCGCTACACCTCTCCTTTTTTTTCAAAACATTTCGTATTAGGTCAAACCAGATTCGCTCTTCAATATGGGAATGAAGCCTGTTGTTTACTCCCAGAAGGAAAATCAATGCACTGGAGAAACTTGGAAACGAGAAGGCGTCAATATCTCTTACTATAAAAACAGCATATTGAAAGTAATAACATAACGCATTTTGCATCAACAATATTCATGGCTGAAAATCAAAGGAATGTCAATCAGGCGGAAAAGTCTATTACACTCTTTCATTCAGCTACTTGTTCAAACATGACCAAGACCTTGTCTATTTTGCTCATTGCTATCCCTACACGTTCTCCGATCTGAACAACTACCTAAATAAACTGATTTCGAATCCGATGACAGGCCAGTAACGTACAACCTCTAGCTTTTTGTACTCACACTCTCATGTTAGGTATGTGACTAGAAAGCCTCTATGCAAAACACTCGCTAAGAATGTTTGCGAGTACTTAACCATTACATCAGGGAAAAATATTCAAGTAAAGCTCCGACTCAGGAAATAGGACTAACTTTCATACACTCATAGAATATAAGCAGCAGGTTGGGAATTGTAATCACTGCTCGTCAGCATCCCGGAGAATCTCTTTCGTCTTATATGATGCAAGGCGTCATTGATTTCTTATGCAGCGAAGAGGAAGAAGCTGCTTTCTTGCGGGACTCATGTATATTCAAGCTCATTCCCATGATGAATCCAGACGGAGTGATTCATGGAAACTATCGTACTGGTCTCGCAGGAGTCGATCTGAATCGAAGATGGAAAAAAACGAAGAAGACGCTCTATCCAACCGTCCATGCTGCCAAACATCTTATCCAGAATTTTGGTAGTACTAGACGGTTAGAGCTCATCTGCGATCTCCATGGACATAGCAGAAAGTATATTCATTATTTCTGTGGCTCTTAATTAAATGTTTCCTTCGAATTCTTTCAGGAAAAGCTCCTTCTTTTATGGTTGTACTGACCCCAAAGACCCAACAAAATCCCGGCTACTGCCTTATATCCTCTCGAAGATCACCGATATGTTCTCATTCGAATCATCTCGTTTCACAATACATAAATCAAAGGAAAGCACTGCTCGTGTTGCCCTTTGGAGAGAGTATAAAATCCCAAATATCTTTACCTTGGAAGCTTCCTTTTTTGGCTATGACTCCTCTGATGGAAAAACTCTCCCTTACACTCCAGGAGATTATATGAACATTGGAAGAAGTCTCTGCCGCTCTATTTGCGTCTATATTTCGCACATCAAAGGCATAAACAAAATTGCTGAGATACCATTTCAAGAAGGTGCTCCTTCTAAGAAAGAAAGAGAAAAAGTAGAGAAAGAAGAATCCGCATCTTCTGAGCAGGATCATACTAAAACAGTGACCTTAAACCCAAAAATATTAACTACAGAACTGAAGACCAACGCGATGCTCTTAAAATATGGTGATCTATCGGATGATTCTGGTTCTGATAGCAGCCCCTCTGATGATGAACTCCCAAAGGAGCATCTCATTAAAATTTTACCGAAAGCTATGAAAGCCCGCATTGTCAAAAAGCTTGAAGAGGAGAAGGTTAAGCAACCTAAAAAAATTGAACCCATTCAAACGAAAACCATAGAATGTTTGCCGGAGCCTTTAAAGAAGCCACCTCGGAGCCAAACATCAATTAGACTAAAAACGACTCTTACATTCAAACCTAAAACAGAAAGGCTGATACCGATTCAGCAAGACAACGAAACACAAACCGAAGAGTTCATTTTTGATATGATTGTCAAAATAGAAAAAGGGTATATACAGGCAATAACATCCAGCATTAGCTATCAGGGCGAGCAATTCGTTGTGATTACTCCAAGTAAGAAATGATCGCTTCCGAAAATGATGATTTATTTTTAATAGGGCCAATTGTGAATCTTGAGCTGCCTGGTGAACCTAATTTAAACCATTTTCTCAGAAGATTCGAAAGAAAGACTCCTCTCAATTCCCAGACGCCAAATACGACGGTCAGTACCTCGACAAGATCTCAAAAAAGCTTGTCGATGAAAGGGAACATGCAGCTGTACCCAAAGTCAAATAATGAAAGCAAGAACAACAGCATAGGCACTGATCATCCCCATTCTCAAATTGATATTTCTGGAACGCAATCTACTCGAAACAGAGTTATCGGTAGTGAGAAACATCAGGAGATGATTCTGAAAGGGTTACGGTATGAGCCTGAAAATCCACTCTATGAGAGAAAAGGAGTCAAAGACAAAGAAACGTTAAGCACTCCAAGGCTGTTAGACAATGCCAAAATTATGGTTGCAAAACAGCAGCAAACATCGCCCCGAAATTCAGAGATAATAAATCACTTTTTGTCACCTATGATTCGGAACCAAAAATCATTTGAGTTCAGTAAGTGGTTATTTTGATTTCTGCTTAATAATCGATGAATCTAGACCTGCCGACTAGATTTTATGATAGGCAATACAACTTCCAAAAGTCCGCAAATGTCTCAGAGCAACCCTCCCGAATACAGTTGCCTGGAGATAAGTTACTGGAAAATCCTTCAAAAGAACCCAACCGAGAAAACAAGAATTCTGAGAATCAACCTTATTCGATTGGGATGTTTTCTTCAATGGCCGATGAAGCGATGCCCATTAGCCACCGACCACCGACAAAACCTGTGAATGAGGTTCAAAAAATGTAACAACTCTTCATTTTCGGCATAATTTAATCAATTTTCTTTAGATTCCCTGTAAAACCGCTCACTGTGAAACTGAAGATAATGAACGAGGAATTCCCTGAGCAATTGACTAGCAAAATATATAATAAAGGATTTCGGCAGCCGAAATATTTGACGATACCTCACAGCACTCGTGCTGTTGCAACTAAAGAAACTATTTCTCGCACATACAAACAAATCCCTTTCCCACCCTCTCGAGTTATAATGCAAAATGACAAATTTGTCGAAGATGTTGGACGTGGTGATGAGAAATTGAATCCAGTTCAATCAGAAAAAAATATATCACGAAAGAATGTCGTTGCGAATGTGAAGCGATTTTTGAGCACACAATCAGCAAATTATGATGGAGTGCTCTAGAAATTTTCCTTGCACAACTAAAATACATCTGTTTAAAATGTGTTGATATCTCAACTTAAACTTAAGCTAATGAATGCTGATAGATAATGTAAGGAAGAAAAAAATATATGTAAATTGAAGTTAGCGTTATTTCATCAATACTTTCTGTTCCATAAAGGTTAATTTTCTGCAATTTCATGATGTCAACAATTTTTGAGTTAACCATGAATAAAACCGGTAAATTTTAATTCATGTTGATGCTGCTAGTGGAGTAAGATGATTCTGAGCAACATCAAGCAATAATAAAGAATCAAAACTGCTCGCTTTATAACAAATTGATGTTTAATTATTTGATACATGAAGTGAATGTAGCGCCTTGCTCAATAAGTAATTGAATCTGTTCTTTAATTCACATTAGGCTGTGAAAAACCTCTTCATTTGGCTTTGTGGTGAAGAAAAAATCATTTAGATGATGTGATGACAAACTCAATTTAACGCATCAATAACCCCTATCGATGGTAATAATCGAGCGATTTTCTCTTCTTCTAGCATCATCCTATCTAATTTTAGGTACTACTTGCACACATCCCATAGATTCAAGAAAATAAGTCATTTGTTTGAATGATTGATTTGGTAATTGATTTATTTGGTGCAATTTTATCCTCTGATTAATTCGATCTCAACGGTTTTTTGGAGAGCTAGGAAAAATTATTTAGAGCACTCTTGATGACCCGATCACGAGGTCTGCAATTCCAAATCACCATTGAGTATTTTATGGGCGTAACTCTTGAAGAAGGAGGAATCGATGCAAGACATTTTAGTGCAATATTTACAAAATAGAATTTTTCGAATTTCTCAACTATTCTAAAATTCCCGAAATTTCCTGCAGTTCTTTTTTTTTGTCAAATATCGGAAATTTTGGAACTTGTACAATTAAAAAAGATTTAGTACAATGCAGGATTGGGAAAGAGAATCTAACTCTAACGAAAAACACAATGAATCAGCTAAAGAGAGCCTATTATCAGGCACAAATAGGTTTTCTCAGAAACCTTCAAATGAATATATTGAAAAGGTCGACAAGATTACGAAATGGGAGCACTTCGATTTCAAACCAAAATTATTTTTCAAATTCCTTCTGCTCTGGATCATTTTTTTAATTTTTGGCCCCTTTTCTTCTCTCATATTTTGCTGGAAAAAACATTGGATCACATTTGCCAAAAACGCTAATATCCTCGGCGGGAAAGAAGGAATAGTCAATAATATCCTGTGGTGTTGCCGATGGTATGCAATTCTCATCACAGTACTTCCAGTAACTGAATCGAGATACAGCAATCTCTCGATCAATTTATACCTTGCGCTCACCACAGACATTTCTGTCGGCATCCTATACGCATCCTATTTCAGCAGCTTTAGATACAGTGAAATAAAGCGATTCATGGAGGAACCTGGCTACAAGATGGGAAAGGGTTCCATTTTAAATCAGCTTCATGAACTTATTCAAACAAAAGATGACTCAATGTTCGAGCCAGAAGCAATAGCTATCAACTTCCCTGAAATAGATTTAAACATGTTCTGTTTCACGATTCCTGCGACAGAGAAGGATAAAATTCCTCCTTCGCTGATAAATAAAGAATATTTACGCTGCCTTGAATTCGATGAGGATATAATGGATTGCATCACATTAGATGGAATTGCGGTTTCTAAACAACTCTTAGATGATATTAGAGAAAGCTTCAAGCGCCTGGAAATTGGTTTCCATATTGAAAAGGCAGTTACGAGACTTATAGTGTCTATTCGTATTTTATATCCTTTGGGCTTGCAAATCTATCAAGATATTAAGGAAGTTCAAAAGGATCAGAGATTCAACTGGGAGGAGTTCTTCTCACCGAAGGACATTATGGCACTCGCAGCTTATTTTTGCTTTCTCGTCATCCTCTGTTATTTTTATTTCATTTACGATGTTCTTCTGCTCGGTTTGGGCTTTCAGTACAAGAGGCTCAAGTTGATGAGAGCAATCACCAAGTTAATAGAAAAGAGAACGAAAAGTGGGATTCACGTATCAATGCTTATACCTCAGAATATAACTAATTGGGTTAACCTCAGAATCCTTCTTGCTAATTCATATAAGCAAATCCATACAATCGTCCAAATAAACATATCGTTCATGCTGCTTTTCTTGGTTATGGTCATGTCGTTCATCATCGCAAATTCTCTCGGAAATCTACCTTTTCCAAAATTTTTAAAAGACGCAACTTTCCAGATAATAACGGCGACATACTTATTGCTCATGATATCTATGACTATAATTGGGATGCTGATTGGAACTCAAATTAATGACTACTTCCGAAAACACCAAAATATTCTGCAAAATAGGTTAGATATAGCCAAAAATCTGGCGGATTTTCATTCGAAATATGAGTATCAGCTCAGGAATTTGCATGAGAAACTTTCGGAAAGTCGAGAAAATAAATTTTCTCAAGAACTGGCAGAACTTAAGCAATTTCTAAAGGATGACGATGACAGCAGCGAGAGATACAAGCGGCATCTGAGAAGAGTTATCAAAGTGTTGAAACATTCGATTGAGCGACTAGAGTGGGAAGAAATTGAGAGGCCTAACAAAATCCTTAGCATTAAAACAAATCTCAACTCTTTGCTAACAATTGGTTCCACTTTGACTATCCTCGGAGTTGGTAATCTCAAATTGATTCTTGAGTACGCAAGTGGAAGGCCGATTGATAACCAGCTACTGCACGCTGAATTATGAGTTTGTAAGTCATGTATGTGTGTCAAACGATTTAACTAAAGCAGTACTTTTCTCAGATGATCAGCTACAATAATTTTTTGTTTGATAATAAGCGCGGTATTTCAGGTTCATATTGGTTATGTGAAAATCAAAACGAAATTTCTCTCGGTTCGGACTGTACACCCATAAATAATCAACTAAAAGCTAATTTTATGGTGAATTCGAAAAATATGAACTATATATGATCATATTTATAGGCAAATGAGGATGTTCGAAATTTGAGTAATCAGAAAGGCATCTTATTACAAACATTGGTTCTCTCTTTTCTCTATTTCTTTTTGATTTAGAAACTACTACTTCTACACTAAGACGAAAGTTTTATGGTTATTAAGTCTCATGAAACTATTTTCTCTCATTATGATAGACTTGGTGAGTCATTTGCTGGATCATTATTATTAAATAAGTCTAGATCTAGTTTTGTTTTCTTTTTCACAGGTAACAAGCAACGAGATCGATGAAGCATTCATTATGTTTGGAAACAGCAAAATTACAAATTTCTCATCAGTAATGCAATCAGAATGTTTGAAATTAAGCCTTTGGTGGTGCTTTCTTCAACACTGGAGGGAGCACCAAACTTCTTCCATACCAGAGACCTCTAGGAAGCAAATTGAAATATGCGAAGAGGAAACCGTATCTTGTGAGCAGATAGAACATGGTTCTTGGTTTATCTTGCAAGCCCAAAGCTCCCAAAGTTTCTTCTGGTTCATTTTTATAGTTGAATTCAGCCAACAGCAGATTGTTCTCTCCAATTAAGATTGGGCAGCTGGTGTAGCCATAATATTGTGCAAATTGAGGGTTCTTTGCTTTGTCTCTCCACACAGTCAGAAGGTTATTAACTAAGACTGGAGTCTGACCAGTGATAGCAGCAGCTGTTCTGGATGTTGGAAGGCTTGAACAATCTCCCAATGACCAAATGTTCTTGTACTTCACATGCTGAAGTGTGTTGCTGTCGACGTTAACGAAGCCAGTCTCGTTAACAATCTTTGTCTTCTTCAACCAATCAGGGGTGGTTTGAGGAGGAACGGCATGCAGAAAATCGAATTTGACTTCAACGGAATTTCCAGATTTGGCATCTTTGAAGGTAGCAATGCGACTTCTGCCGTCAACTTTTTCAAGATGGTGTTGTAAGTGAGTTTTAATTTTTCTTTCATCAGCAAGTTGTTGGAGCATAGCAGCGTATTTTGGAACGATAAACATCGCTGGGGTAGATGTGTAAAATTGAATCTCAGCATTCACTCTCTTCTGTTTCCAAGTGTCCCAGCAGAGATGCATGATCTTCTGAGGAGCTCCTGCGCACTTCATTGGTTGAAGAGGTTGTGTGAAAACTGCTCTTCCTCCTGGGAATCCTTCTCTGAGGTTTCTAACTTTCTGTGCAAAGTTGTAATCATAGATTGAACCCACAGGATAAGTTGGCTCTTGAATTGCTTCAAGTAATCCTATTTAAAATAAGGCAAATGGAGGCATAAATAAGTGAAAAATTGGTTTCTGCTACCTGGAATCTTGGCCCAATCCATGACAATACCCGCAGCAACGACCAGCTGCTCATAGGTGTACTCTTGTCCGTCTTCAGTGACAATCAAATTCTTTTCAGGATCAATGCTAACTACAGAAAGACTGGTCAATGCTATTCCTTTTGGGACAAGCTTGTGAGTGTATCTCACAGCTTTGCTAGGTTCTAAAAGTCCTCCGCCGACCATAGTCCATCCGGGTTGGTAATGGTGGAACCTGTTTGGTTCAAAAATTCTAATATGATGCTTGAGAACTCCTTCCTGTCTTGAAAGCTGCCCGGCGACGTTAAGGCCTCCAGTACCTCCACCAATGATACAAATTGGTGTGTGGATCGCAGTACCAAAGAACTTTTTTCCGCTTTGAGAAATGGGTCCCTTTGAGAGGTTTTTGCTGATCATTTATACGAAAAATCTTATTATCAATTTTTCCATCGAAAGTGCATAAATATCCAAAATTAATCGTTAGGGTTTCGTTGTTTTTGAGTTTTTTTTTTTTGGATCTATGATTCAAATGACAGGTTTTTTTGTGATTCAGACAATAAATCCGACTCAAGAGCACCATGGTGCCTCCAATGGAGGTGACGATTGATGATCACTTGCTATCCATCACTAAAAAGACTATTTGGGTATTCAGAAATTTCGACTTAGTTCCAAATCGAATCATAAAATATTCCGAAAGCTAAAATAGAGTTCGAAATTTTGCTTATGGGTCATCGGAGGAGAGGAAGAACAGCAGTTCAAGAGAGCTCTAGTACCCAATATAACCGAGAGGTTCGGATGATTTTCTTATGCAACTTTATAATTTCCTCACTTTAAGATGTAAGATAGACGTAAATATCATAAATTAACGCAATCAAAATATTTCAGAATATTTCAAATTACGCCTTTGCTGGGGCTTTCTTTAAAACTGGTGGGATAACTCCGCTTCTTCCATACCAAATGCCTCGAGGGAGCAAATGGAAGTATGCATAGAGGAAAGCATATCTTTTGAGCCAATAGAACATGGTTCTTGGCTTATCTTGCAAGCCCAAAGCTCCGAAAGTTTCTTCTGGTTCACTTTTGTAATTGAATTCAGCCAAAATCAGCTTGTTCTCTCCAACCAAGATTGGGCAGCTGGTGTAGCCATGATATTGTGCAAAGTGAGGATTCTTTTCTTTGTTCTTCCACACAGACACAAGATTATGAACCAAAACTGGAGTCTGACCAGTAATGGCAGCAGCTGTTTTAGATGTAGGTAGGTTTGCGCAATCTCCCAATGACCAAATGTTCTTATACTTATCATGTTGAAGTGTGTTGCTGTCGACGGTAACGAAGCCGGCCTCGTTAACAATCTTTGTCTTCTTCAACCAAGCAGGGGTAGTTTGATGAGGAACGGCATGCAGAAAATCAAATTTGACTTCAACGGTATTTCCAGATTTGGCGTCTTTGAAGGTAGCAATGCGACTTCTGCCGTCAACTTTTTCGAGGTTGTGCTGTAAGTTAACTTTGATGTTCCTTTCATCTGCAAGTTTTTGGAGCATAGCAGCGTATTTTGGGACTCCAAATATGGCTGGGGCAGCTGAGTAGTACTGAATTTCAGCATTAACTCCCTTCTGTTTCCACGTGTCCCAACTAAGATGCATGATTTTCTGAGGAGCTCCTGCGCATTTGATTGGTTGAGGAGGCTGCGTGAAGACAGCTCTTCCTCCTGGGAATCCTGCTCTGAGGTTTTGAACTTTCTGTGCAAAGTTGTAATCATAGATTGAACCCACAGGATAAGTTGGCTCTTGAATCGCCTCAAGCAATCCTAGACAAATGGAGGCATAAATAAGTGAAAAATTGGTTTTTGCTACCTGGAATCTTGGACCAATCCATGACAATACCCGCAGCAACGACTAGCTGCTCGTAAGTGTACTCTTGTCCATCTTCAGTGACAATCAGGTTCTTCTCAGGATCAATGGTAACCACAGCATTGTTAGTTAATGCTATTCCCTTTGGGACCAGCTTGTGGGTGTATTTCACCACATCTCCTGGCTGGACAAGACCTCCACCGACCATAGTCCAACCCGGTTGGTAGTGATGGAACCGATTTGGTTCAAAAACTCTAATATGATGCTTGAGAACTCCTTCCTGTCTCGACAACTGCGCTGCGACGTTAAGGCCTCCAGTACCTCCACCGATGACACATATTGGAGTGTGGATTGCGGTACTAAAGAATTTTTTGCCGCCCTGGTAGACTGGTCCTTTCGAGAGATTTTTGCTGATCATCTAAAACAACTAATTTATTATGAATTACTTCAACTAAGAAGTATTTAAATTAAAAGTGGGAGTGATTAGAGAGTCACCCAACAAAATAAAGGTTAAGATGGGGGTGCATTGATAGTTTGCTATCACTCATTTAATATTTTGGTACAGTGGGAACTGTAATTGGTTCCAAGTTGAATCATTAATTTTAAACAAAAATAGCATTCAAAATTTAGCTTATTAGTGATCTTATAAGAGAGGTAGGACAGTGGTCCATGTGAGGTTTTAACTTTCAACAAACATGAGAGGCTCTAATGATCGTTGATAAACTCTAAGATGTACGAAAAATACTAAATTTTTAGCAGATACTAACAGACACCTTTATTTACCAGTTATGCTGTTGAGAGTCTAATTAAGAAATAGAAGAAGATTCTTTTTTTTGTTTTTGACAAGAAACTAAGCAGTTCAAAAACGGAATGTCAACAATTCCCGTGCTCAAAGAAACTATTGCTCATGATACTAATTCATTCTCAATACATACATACAGAATCATGCAAGGTCTTGCTAAAGACCTTCCATTTATTTATATCTTCACGATATGTAGATTAGAAAATATAAACGTAGTATTAATACGTACAATCTCATAATTCATTGCTTATAGTCATGGACTTACAGCAACAAAGACACTGAACTGTACATTCATAAGGATGTAGTGAGCAAAAGCATTAAAATTTGAATGGAGCCTCTCTTGACTGAAAAAATGGTTTTTGAAGTATCAGTTTTGCACTCAGACTAACAGTTTGGATCCATCGGCTTCGAGCTCTTTCTCTAAATTTCTTAATTGATCCAAAAACCCTTGGTTCGGAGAAATATAAGGGCTTCGAGCCTCTAAAAATTCATATGCCTCCTTAAACTTCATTTTAAGTTGCATCATCAGGTAAGCGAGAACAATGGTAGCACTTCGGCTTACTCCTGCTTTACAATGAACGAACGTTACTTTCCCAGAGTTGATAAATCTTGTTGCTTCTAAAAACGTCGATTTGATGTCGTGGTCAGCAGCATCCATTAAAGAGAGTCTTTTGTATTCAAACTTCTCTGGAAAAGCGACCTCGAGAAGTTCTCCGGCTACCAAAATGTGTGTGATCCCACATTTATTTAAAACACTTTCATCTAGTGATGCATCTTCGTTGCCTTTTGGTAATAAAGACATAGTTATCGTACCAGCAAAGGAGAATTGATGTACCTATGTATAAGTTGTCAAGAACTTTGTGTATTTCTGGTTGTAAGTTTGATCGATCCTTTTTAAATTGGGTGAGAAATGAAAACGGGTCAAATGATGATATCGGCTTGAATCTGTAGATATCGACTGATTCCTCGAGCTGTCCTTGGCGCTCTGGACTCGTTTAGTCAAAGTGAAAGTGAAAAATACTCTTACGCATGAGTACTGATCTGGGGGGTTTGTTTTATGAGGGTTTATTAATAAATCATAGAGGGTTTTTCATTCAGCTATAAGTTGTGATTACTTTTGATGTGAAAAAACCTTTGTATAAAAAAGCGTGGTCCTCTATATTTTTGCCTAAATGTGACCACAAGCATTAGATGTTATACTTAATCGATGGATTTCTGTAGTATTGGCTATTGCGATCTTGAAATAGAAGGTTACCAGGTAATAATCTTCTTGGGAAGAAAAGAGAATATTAGTTTTTTTCATTTTTCTTGAAAGTGATATTCCCATTGAATAAATTTTGTGAGCTAAATGGCATAGAGAAGGATCATTCAAAAACAAATTTGTGAAAAACATCTTTTCAAAGCATCTTCTAATTTAACAACTCGAGATGCGCTGGCAAAAGGCCAGCAGTGCGGTGGCGTAGCACTCTTCATATATTAGCGTCAAATTTATTTATTCTCGTAGTTTAGTTCTAAAGATCAATTGCTCTAAGGGTTTGGCCTACCTAAGCCTACTGATTCTCGTCAAATTCAAGCATACGCAATCTCGTAGAGTGTTATATTTTATTACGCTTTGACGAGCTAATCCCAAAAAAAAACCAGCAACCAAAAATCATTGACCTCGATATGGATACCCAAAGTTTTACATGCCCTACATGCAAACACGACTTTGATAATGCAGATTTTATTCCACGGCTAATTCCAGCCTGTGGACACACGCTTTGTTCTGTATGCATCAAGAAAGTTCTATCTCAGATGAACAAGGATGATCTTTTTGTGTGCCCTGAGGACCGGTAATCAACTCTCTTGATAGCAATGTTGATCAATGCTGTAAACCAATCGCTAGGACAGGAATGGTGATTTCAGATCTCGATGTTGACCTCTTTCCGAAAAACTATACCTTGATAAGATTACTTGGCAAAAAATCCAAGGGCGTAGAGCAACCGGAACGCAAGAAAGAGCCTAAATTTCTCAGCGAGAGCACCGATTTTTCTTCCAAATCTGAAACAGCAAGTCCTCGACGGCCCACAATAACTGACATCACAAGCGGTACTCCAACTGCAAATACCCACACTTCCTCCACGACTGCATTTAGAAATTCGTTGAATCGCTTATCTCTAAAGTCTCAAGAGGGAAATGCTAGTGTTACATTTAATAACGGGAATTGCAAAGAGCACAATCGCAAACTCGAGTTGGTCTGTATTGATCATAAATGTCGGATATGTGTGGGTTGCGCATTGTTCGGACAGCATAAAGGCCACAACTATCAACCTGAAGAAGAAGTGATTAAAGAAATTGCATCTAAAGCTGAGACACTGATCGATCTCTTCCAAAATATCGAAGAGAATCAAACCAAACTGCTTGATCAGAAAATTCACGACCAAATCTCGGCGAAATTCCACGCCAGACTCAGTGAACTAACAGAGCAGATCCATAATACATTCACAGTAAGGAATCCTTTTATCAAGAAATAGCATACTAATTCATTAACCTTCAAGGATTATATCAACCAATTGAAGGCCAAAGAAAAAAAGCTGATCGATAATGTAAAGAGACAGATAATTGACCTTGAGGATGAATTCAAACAATCAAACAAAGTTCCCTCTGGACTCTTAGATCGCATAATACGATGGAAAATTGAGTAAATACTTAGTCGAAAAATAAATTAATGCAACTAATTTTCTCAGAGCCCAAGAAAAGCTTGCGAATCTAACCGAGAAGACTGATTTTGGAGAACTCGACTTCGATCTCTTTGATGATCCAAATTCCTCTCAAAATATGGATTTAGCCGCACTAGGCTCACAGATTCTGCAAGAATTGAATAAATTCAACGAGATGCCTCAAAGATCGCTCGAGAGCTATATTCAGGGAATTTCTTTGACTTTTAGTGGCGACTTTCCGAAATCGATAGATAATGTTTGCAGAATCATAACTCCAACCGAAATTTCAAAATATAGGACTACTTTGGGGCCAACTCCAGTACAGCAGCCCCAGGAAGCCAAACTTCAATTGGATATCCGAGGCTCTTTAGGTCTCAATCCGATCAACTCCAACAAACAAGGCACTCCAAAATTTGACCAATTTAATAATCGGTTCTCTATCCTAAGCGACGATGAAGACATAAATTTTGATCCTACTAAACTTCCAGACTTAAACGTTCCCAGTACAGAAAGCAAAAAGCCTTCGAATTTGCAGGAAAATAAAGAAAACGGAACCAACAACTCTCATCCTCAAAGCTCCCCCAAATTCGTCCGGGAAAGTTTCGGCGTGGGTTTTGAGACTCCTTCAACGGGACCTGCAAAAAATGAGCGCATTGACGATCCTGTGATTCAAAAGATTGGTCAGAGTCAATCAGCCAAGCAGTTCTCGCCATTAAGTAATTATGAGACCGCACCCTCGAAGTTGTATATAGACACTTCAGACCCAAAGAAAAAGTTGAACTCCTTCCTCAATGTGTCGCCGAAAAATGGTCCGAGGGCTAGTACAGCAATTCATAATAAATCTGCAAGAGACGCTTCTACTCCTTCGCCAAAGCATCAAAGAAGTACTTTAGTCAGCAAAAACAAATCTGCTCTCGATCTGACAGTGAGCACTGAAAAAGGCAAAAAGCCTGGCAGTGGTTCTTTTCAACAGATAGCTACAGAGGAAATTTCTAAAGCAAAATCCGTATCTTCTTCAGCAAGCTTCGCAAAGGCTTCTTTGAGTGCGAAAAAAACGTTCATGGTGAATCCGAAATTTGAATCAATGGTGAATGGCCTAAGAAATGAAACATTAGAGACTGTCGACCTCACTGGCGCAGGTAATAATGCTTCTTATAATTTTACTCTAATTAGTGTTTTAATTACCAGAACTCGGTGACCAAGGTATTGCCTTTATCTCAGATTTTTTGGTTGGGAATAAAACAGTCAAAACTTTGAAACTTTTGAAGAATAAGATCACTGATGAAGGAGCAATGATTCTGGCGCGAGCACTTGCTGATAATTACTCTATTCACACGCTGAATCTTACTCAGAATCTCTTGTCTGAGAGAACAGTTGACGCGTTTTTGAATCTCGCGAAGATAAATCCAACAATTAAATATCTGTACTTTAACCAAAATTCGATGAAGATTAGTAATGTAAAGAACAAGATTAAGGAGCTGCAAAAATATGGAATCAATGCAAGCATCTAGATGAGCATATTTTGTTTGTTTTACAGATTATTTGTATGGTTTTAATATTATTATTCAAATTCAATTGCCATCTTTCTTTTTTAATCTCGGGATGAGTTTATCTACAGTTTTGTATTATCGTTGGGCTGCTTAACCTATTTGAAGACATTTCTTGCGAATCAGCGAGATTGCTTAAAAATTATAGCTTGTAGCACCAAAAGAGAGACTCAAAGCTTTTGAAAATTTTATTTAGTTTGCAGAGATGTAGCCAGGTGTTAATGATTCGGAGGACCAATGATAATACATGTATATACTCTTTTCTGCCATCTTTCCTAAAGCATACTGCTTTAAGGTTCGACGTTCTTGGGTGGTTAATTTTATAATAAAAATCTCAATTTGAGTTCGAATCAGTAAATGTGAAATAAGAATCTAATTTATTTGGTCGAGAAAAAAATGGTTCTGAGGTCAGAAAAAGCAAATTTAGAGTTAGTCAGATGTTCTGCAAAGTTAGCAATTTCAAAATGTCGAATCTACCAGAAACAACTCATCATCTGCTCCTTAAGGCTATGTAGTAAGTTTGCAAACTCTTTGAAAAATATAACAAAATAAAAACATTGTTGTTCTGTCCATTTGCATTCGCTTCTTAGGTCTTAATTAAGCATTTGAGACTTCTCTATCAATCAGAAGTATTTTTTTTTTTTGAGGATATTAGTGAACCTCGTTTGCTTTCTCAAGCATGTTTATCATACAAAGAAAACTAAATTTCATAGGATAAACTTTAGAGAGGCATCTCAAAAGTGAGCAGCGGCAAAATTATTGGCACTTTTAAGCAGGATCGAACTTTTGGTCCTCCAGGGAAAAATATGCAATTTCGGAATTATCAACCGCGAAGCAAATACAATTAAAGTTCTCTTAGCTTGGTTCTTTTAGTAAGGAAAGCTGCTGTATGTAGCATTTAAATGTGTTGCCAAGATACATGGAAAATAGCCATTAAGCGGGTGTTTTGGAAATATTCACAATAATTATTTGCGACTTTTATGATTTCGTATCATGACAACTCTCATTTTTCTCCTGTTTCAAAGGAGCTGAGTGTTGGTCCAAATGCTTCGAAGTCAATCCCCCTAAAATTAAGCCTCATCTTTTGAAAGATTGTTATTAGGTATTTTAGATCATAGTTGAAGAGGGTGGATCGTAAAATATATTGAAGGTAATTAGATCAAATTAATACTGGAAAAAAAATTTTTGAATTTGATTGGAAAAATTAGTATATCAGATCTATTGGTTTAAAATTTCTAATTACAGAACCTAAAAATTGTTGGCTTTGTCGAATTCCATACTCTTTGAGAATTAAAATTTGAAAATTGTCATTTAAATATTTAATAGAATATCAAGTAAAACAATGGGTTGTTCAGCATCAGTACATTCAAAAGCAAGGCTTGCCGAATCACTATGCATTTCTCCGAGACTGAAGCAATCAGATAAAGAAGGACGATTGCTTAGTTATTCAAATTTGGGCACACTTAAGTCCGATTCAACCGACCCCTCATCTTCCTCTTTGATTTTAGAAGCGCTGATTAGGCGACCAAAGAGCCTGAAAGTTTGTGCAAACGAAGAAAATGAATTGAAAAATAACTGGAAACAAGAAAATTTTGAACCTGAGCTTGGTCAAGTGATTTTCAAATTCGACCTCAGGGAATACAAGCTGTATTTTTTTGAAAGAAAAACAATGAAATGGCGAGTTAACGATATCTCGAAAGCAGAAGTCTTCACACATCTTCTCGGTAGAACGAAAGTTTCGAAAGTACTGTTAAATATGCTGCAATGGCACACAGCTATATTCATAAACAGTACTTCAATGAGATTCATTGGGATTAATCACTTCGACTATAATGTCGAAGAAAATTGCTTTTATAAAAGACCTCAGATGAATCACTGCTTGCAAAATCCCCTCGTGGCCTATTCAAAACTGAAGATCTATGCTCTTTCAGGAGAAGCTGCCAATGGAGAAGTCAGCAAAAACTTCGAAGAATATGACCCATGCACTGGAGAATGGACAACACTGGAAGAGTTACCCATGCCACATCATGGAGGAAGTTGCCTTTATTCTGAAAATAGCAACACGCTAGTGGTAATGGGAGGATTCTGTTCAGCAGTTCCTAAGAGCTATAATCCGAACATTAGTATTTTTGATCTTCCCTCAAGGGCATGGAACAAAATTCCACTCGAAGAAATGGCATTACGAATGCCAAGCTTAGCGAATGTTCAAATTGTTGAATACGCAGATGGGAAGCTTCTTGTTTTTGGTACCGATTATCAATACAAATACTACAAGCTAGATTTGAAAAGAAAAACACTTGGAGCTGAAGGGAACCTTCCAATCGAACCTAAGATCGATGATAGCAAGCTACAGGTGGCAATCGATCCGAATTCTCATGAAATTATGATTTCAATTGTCCAAACACAAGCGATTGTACTGTCTGATGAACAAAACTATGGAAACATTCTCTTCTCAAAGCATCCATATCTCAAATGGAGTTGTCTTGAACCACGTAACTAAAACTATTATTTTCAAATTATCTCAAGTATTTGAAGGCATCCATTATATTTTTTGGTATGTTTAAGTTCTTGCATGTTAATAGTTCAAATTATAAATCAGTGTCTAGTTATTTTCCCTCAACTTTTGTATGAATGATCTTAAAAAGTCGCCCAATTTCAATCATTTCAATACTAGCCCCACCGATGACGAGTCAATAGTTGGATGAGAAAGTTTTTGAGAAAATTTTTATTTAGAGAATCCGAAGCTTCCACCGGTCTTTCCCTTTCAATAAATCCATGATCGTTGCTATCTAATCGTTCCATTTTGTGTTCGTATAGTCTGTATTTCGAGAGTTATTATAAGTAGTATTATTTTCACACGTATTTATTAACGACTCGAATATTGAAATACCATTCTGAACAGTAATAGTAGTTATAAAACTTTTTAAATGATGCAGAGTTCGAGTAGCAAGATACGTCTATTTCTTTCGGCGAAAAACTTCCCATCCTCAAATTGTGTTAAAATATCGCTGTATGAAGGCTATAACAGCGCTCCTACTACCACGACAGTCACTGAAAAGGTCGAAGGAAACCCTAATCCGCAATATCTAACTACCGCTGTCATTGATTATCAATTCCACACTTTACAGTCGCTCACTTTTGAGCTTATCGATCTAAATAATACCAGTTCCTCAAAAAAAGTGTCATGTTTGGTTGCTGACTTGCTTCGTGCTCATGTCCAAACGCTTACTCTCGAATTTGCAGATCAAAATAAAAAAGGGCCTTTCCCTTCGTTAATTGTAAAAGCTGAAGCGTCGTCTGGTGGTTCTGAGGTGGTTACTTTGAATTTCGCTGGACAGTATACAAACCCAGGCTGGTGTTGTTTCCGTCCAACTACGCAATTAACTCTATGGAGATCAATGGAAAGCTCAAAAGGCTCGAACTGGCAGAAAGTGGCCGAAACACACCGAATTACATCTTCTATGCCGAATTGGTCGTCTTTGAAAGTGGATTTGGACTTACTCACTGGGAATGACTATTACCGTCCCATCAAAGTGACTGTGACCAAGACACCGTTCTTTGGATTTAGATATGAGCTCGGCTCTTTCGAATTCACATTGAATGACATTTTTGGGCAACCCGGCACCTCAATCACAGAAACTAGCGAAAAATACCCTCTTCTTGCTGAGAAAGACTTAAAATTCTCGATTAATGACCCCAGAGTACAAAATAATGCCCTCAAGCTGAGACTCGCATCTGCCAAGATTGTATCGGTAGTCAAATTTGAGGAGCATCTTATGAAGGGTACAGAAATATCTCTAATAGCTGCGATTGACTTCACAGCCAGCAATATCGGACAACAATACTCACGCTCTCTGCACTACGTCGGAGCAAAGAAGACTCCATACGAACAGGCTTTAGAACCGATCAGTGAAATCCTCGTCAGCTATGATACAGATAAAATGGTTCCTTTGTATGGATTTGGCGCCGGTTCTCCCGGTTCTCCCGTTTCTCATTGTTTCCCCCTCAATGGAGATAAAGACTCTCCTGAAGTATGCGGCGTTAAGGGCATCACGGAAACGTATAGGAATGCACTAAGGAATCTTTCGTTTAGTGGACCAACGAAATTCTCTCCTTTGCTAAGAGAAACGATTGACACAATCAGCAAGGAGTTGAAAGGCTTAAAAAAACTCCGCTATTATGTCTTAGTAATTCTGACGGATGGACAGATATGTGACAGACAGGAGACGATCGACCAGATCGTTAGAGCAACCTACGAAGTTCCACTGTCAATTGTCATTGTTGGAATCGGAAACGGGCCATTTGGCACGATGAACGAACTGGATGCAGATGAGCAACCACTGGTTGACTCGAAAGGAAGAAGGGCGTTATCTGATATTGTTCAATTTGTGGAGTTTAGAAAATTCCAAAATGATGGTACGAGGCTCGCTGCTGAAGTTCTCGAGGAAATTCCAAGGCAGCTTGAAGACTGCTTCGCAAGTAGAAGCATATTCCCCGGTGATAATTGGCATACAAGGAGATCTAAGAACTCAGAGATATCATACAACAAAGGAAAGGCCAAAGCAGAGTAGTGTAACTCTTCATATCCAAACAAATTACATTCTCGACAGATTTGAAAATGAATATTTACATTAAAAAATTCTGAAAGTTGTGTGTATTAAATTAATAGGAGAATTGAATAACTGAAATTAGTGAGGTGTTTGAAACAGTTAATATCCTTGATTCAGATGTTAATCCGTGGCTCTTTTGAAAATGCGAAATTAAATACATAATTCATGATCGGGTTTGTATCTAAAAGGAACTGACAATTTGATTCTCCTATTTTCTCCAAATACTTTAAGAGACACATATTAAATAGATCCATTTTAAGGATCGGTTGGAAAGAAAAACGGGTTTAACAACAGAAAATCAACTCTAATAATAACTGCTCATTAAACTATATACTAGTATATATATCCTCATTAGCTGACATTAACGAATTACAAACCCAAATAATAAATATTCACACAAAAAGTAAAAATAAAAACCTGCTCAAGTAAAAAGAAATAGCTTTTAATCAATCAATCCATAATATAATTATAAATACAATTCTAATCGATCCTATGATACCTTTGTGCTCGACTCTTTATGAGATTGTCGATTGCTTCGAGGACAATGACAACTTCTGAATGAAAATCCCCACAGCATTCTCTATAGATCTCAAGACTTTCATCATATTTTTCAAGAGCTTTGTCAATTTCTCCCTGGCATTTGAGGTTAATAGCCATATTGTACAGGCAATCGGCGACTTTAGGGTTCCATTTACCATAGGTTCTAAGGTAAATATCCATGCTTTCTTCGTACTTTTTTAAAGATTCTTGCATTCGACCCATCTTCTTCAGGATTACTCCAATATTGTTAAGTATCATAGCCACGTTGAAATGATCCGTCCCGTAATAGTTTTTATAGATTGTCAGGCTCTTCTCATAATTGTTCAAGGAATCGAGATAAAGCTCTTTATTTTTGAAAATATCAGCAACCTTCGAGTAGCATTCAGCGATATCCGGGAGAAATTCTCGGCATTTTTTCTTTTTGATGTCGATGGCGTCGTAATATCTTTTTAGGGCCTCATCCTCTTTTCCTTGTGTGTAGTAGACGTCTCCAATACCAATCATACAATCTGCCACTTTGCTGCTCCGGGTTCCATAGGCCACGGAGAACAGCATCATGCTCTCTTCAAAATAATGGATTGCATCAGCAGCGGCATTCTGCTTTGTTAAAATCGTTGCTTTATTGAAGAGACATGTCGCAATGTCAGCGTGATTGTTCCCTACTTTTTGGTTAAAGATCCGCTGAGCTTCCGAATACTTTTGAAAGGCCTCCTCAAGCTGTCCTTGCCTATTAAACACGTTTCCAATGCCAATTAAACAGTGAGCATACAGCGACCGCTCAGTGGCATCATTTAAATCTTTGAACTCCGAGAGACAAGTCTCATAAATATCAAGGGATTTTACATAGTCTCTATTACTAAAGGCGCAATGGGCTGCTTGAAGGAGCGCATGCAATTTCCTTTGTGACTGGAATTCTTCCTCTTCGGACTTCGCTGGCTGTGTCGTGATTGAGTTGAGTTTGTCTTTCAATGCTTCGAGTGAAATTCGATCGTAAGGTGCTTTCGCCAGCATTTCAATCAAAATCAATTTCAATTTCTTGGATTGATCAAAGTTGCTCGATCTGAAGGCCTCAGCTATGAGATTTGACGTGATCATAGGTGAGCACTGCAATGATTTAACTTGCATCTCTGGGATTCCGCGGGCGAATAGGAAGATTAATCCAAGTGAGTAGACATCCGCTTTGCTCAAATCGATATTCTTTAAAGAAGACCCTCGTGTCATTTCAGGTGCCTGAAATGAGCAGTCATTGTAAAATAGCATGTCTCGTGTGATCTTCTTATGCTGGTCTTGGGAGGTTAAACTTCGCTCCCAGCCGCCGAGATGCTCAACTCCATTCAAATATACTATATTCGAAGGCTTTAGATTGTTGTGACTGATATTCAATGTTTGTTTGGCATATAGAAGACCTTTAACCAAATTTTTCAGAAGCTGAATGGCGTTTGCCATGCTGAGAGGAGCGCCTGTATTGAGGATATCTTGGAGAGTTTTGCCCAGCTTTGTGGAATAGCAGATTTCATGTCTTTTTTCGTCATAGAAGGATTTCTCAATTCTCAGAATGTTCTCTCCTACTGAAAGTTTAGAGTTGGCGGTGATCCCAGCCTTGAAGACCTCATAAGTCGCACTACGATTCACTTTGGTGACTTGCAAAAAAACTTGGTCATTGGTTGTCTTGTCTCTCGCTTCATAGGCTGTGGAGAGATTGGTTTCGTGGAGTGTTTCTAAATCGATAAAATTTTCGGTTATCCATTTGTCGATAGGCTTGATATTGCTGTGGTAGAAACCTCCAGATTTTGGGTTGTCTGTCAATTTTTCCATTTATCTTCTTTATTGTGTTGGATTCGGACTGTAGCCTTATTAATTTGATTTTCGAATTAAAATCACTCTGCGCGATGCGAACGCAATTTTCTGATTGACTTTAAAGTTCGCACCTTTTTTTTTATAATAATTCGTTCACGTTCAGTACTTGATAGAGCCGACAAAATTAATTCTCTGTGAGCAATATCTTTCTAGAAAAAAGATAAGCTGTGACGATTTAATTTCTAATGATTCTTTGAATCCAGCACATAAAATGCTAAGTAGTAATTAGTTTCAGTAAAACTGGGATATGTGTCGTTATCAGTTGGAAATTTAAGAAAATCCTTTTCTGCGAAGACTTGAATAGATGGAATTTCGAATAAAGATAGTGTATCTTAAAAAGGGTAAACTTCCTTATAGAATATTTCGAAAATGCTGCTTGTTGTGTGGCAATCATTGTTCCCAATAATATTCATTCTTGTTTGATTAGTGAAGAGATTTCACACCTGATGTGGGATAAAGGAGGCTCCTTAAAATCGACGAAAATCGTGCATCTCTACTAACGATATTTTTTCTGAAAATTGATTACTACCTAGTACGGCAGTGAGACATCAGAATAAATGTAGGAGTTTCATTGTGGTCACTAGATGCATTTTTCCTTTGAAGTTGTTGTGGGATACCTAATTGCATTACTCCTTTCATGAATGCAAAATTTCGTAAAAATTGGTTTTACTCAGCCTCACCACATTATTTCAAGATTGTGCAATGTATCGTTGAATGGTGTTCTGGCAAATGATTTTGACTCTACAAAGCGTGTCTCTACGCTATGACGAGCTTCCTATGATACTCTCCTTTAGGAATACACTAGGGCTCAGGGTATATTAAATAAGTGCTTACGGAATTTGAGGTTTAGTTTTCAAAAAGTTTATTAACCATATCTCTTTCGTGCTGAAACCATGGACATTTACCGTAACGCCTTGTTTTTCAAAATAATTGTGAACGGGCTTAAATTTCAGATTTGATTCATTTTATGCAGAAAAAAGATGGAAGAGACTTGGTAAAAACTTGCAATATCCTTAGATAACTCCACATTTGTTTAAAGTTTTAGATTGTATGACATAGTCCGTCGGCTTTCTGTGAATCATTCTCCCTGATCTCAAACAATTTGAGATTTTAGTGTTAATTCTAATAGAGGACACTATAAATCACACTATGATTTATAAATTTGAACATAGTACATCTATAGTGAGATGTTTTCCCCAGAAATCCTTCTACATTATGACTATGCTTAATCAATGTGAAGTTTGAATATAGTTTTGCATATGAAGTTAATTTCTTGAGCACTGCCTCAGCCTCCAGAAATTGCCTCAAAGGACCTTTTGGAAACCACTATCCAGGCAACGAATTCACATAGCTGATGGAAGTCGAAAGATGATCATTACAGCTTTGGAAAAATGTAAAGATTGCAAAGTCTCTCGATCCTAATTTCAAATTAGGTCAGCTTCTAAGAATACAACTAATTTAAGAACGATTGAGATCAAAAATAAAATTTTTAATCTCAGAATCCCAATTGTTCAAGAGTTCGCGCTTTGCAATCTAATAAACTTCTGGAATTATTAAATAAAAGCCCTATCAATTTCTCAATCTCAACATTTGAAAAATGGCAGCAATAAGAGTACTCTACCAGGTAAAAAGCTTCAAGCAAATGAAGTGATGATTCTTTAATCATCAGCAATAAGTTCTTGGATTCTTTCGCAATATGAGCATCTCCTTTTCTGTCTAAGGAAAAATTTGTTAAGTTGTTTAATGGTGCAAAAGAGCTAGCAATTCAAGCACAATTCAAAGATTGCGAGAGCTTTGTAATTTCATTGTCCGAATATTTTACATTGACAGGCTTATTATTTGAAAACTTTAAATGCGTTTAAAAATTCTCTTCTGGATTGATTAAAGAACTGATTTGCGCAGAATTCATGTATTTCAAGTGATTCAAGGCCAAATTAATTTAGATTACAAAATGAATTTGTTCTCAACCGTTTTTCTGGGCCAATGGGTTCAGTAATAAATTATTTTCCGGAAAGTCTGCATCTAATCAAAATAAATGAAGAATGAATTCATTCTCGGCAGCAAGGAATCAAGGTATGCGAATCCAAGAGAGAAAGTCTCTTTTCACAGACCTTCCTTTTCTGTGAAAGACCTCAAGAGCGCGGAGTTGACCCAAGAGGAGAGTCTCTCACCTCTCCTGACTCTAAACAATATAAAAAGTGAGGGATACGTAAATAAACAAAGAAGACTTTCGCTCGTGCAATCCTTCACAGAGATGCCTGATGACTCAACACGCAAAGGACAAACTCATCTTTCGTTCTCGGATTCAGTGACCAATATAGCAGCACTAAATAATTCAATGAGTTCTGAAACCGCACAGGCTGGCAAAAATGAAAATTTTTCGAGAAGAAGAATGAGCTTGATGGGTTTCGATACACCTAGTCATACTCCTAAGGGATCAATATTCAATATAGGCCAAAACTCACCTCTTTTAAGATTGCCGCCTATTGTTAGGAAAATCATTGAAACAGAAGAAGCAATGAATGTTCCGCTTATTCGGAAGCTCACTGTTGTTAAAAAAGAACCTCTGCCGCTATCTCTTATGGAGCATGTATACTGGATTCCAAGCAAACCGTGGCTTCATATTTTTCAAAGACCTATTTCGACTACTGACTCAACACTTGTTGAATTTGGACACAAAGCATTTTTGTATGGAGGCGCATTGAATGATCGATACTCGAATGAATTATGGTCTTACAATTCTTTTAAGGAAACCTGGAAACGCAGAGAAAGTGGAAATTTGCCAGCGCGAGTTGGTCATTCTGCGAGTATAGTGAAAAGCAATCTATATATTTTTGGAGGAGAGATAATGCATGCGGGTGGAGCGAGGCATTTGTCAAACGATATTTATTGTTACAACCCAAATCTTCGTCGATGGAACGCTGTCAAACCGTCGAGTAAGGAGGTGATTTCTCCACGGAAATATCAAGCGTTATGCCAATACAAAAGTAATTTATTTGTATACGGCGGGCTTGGTGAGCATGATGTGTTTTTGCATGATGTATGGGTATTCAATACAGGTAAGCATGCTTAGAAACGATGTGTTTAATCAGAAATAGATCAAAAATTATGGAAAAATATGAAAGTGAAGCGGGGGAAGTTCGACTCAAAGGGTATTGCATATCATGCAATGGTTAGTGTTTTCGATGAAAGGCAAACTAATCAAGAAAGCTTAGTAAACGCACAATCGCAATGAGAATAGATTTATAATTTTTCATTTATGAATAGGTTAAAGCCGAAGGCTTTTACGTTTTTGGAGGAAGAAATGAGAAGGGTGAAGCATTAGGAATCCTCAAGAAACTGACTTACGATGAGATTTCGCTTGATTTGGTCTGGACATACCCAGAAACGACAGGCAAGGGACCGAGCCCTCGCTTTCAGCACTCTATGTCTTACTACTCTGAGGCTAGTTGCTTGATAGTTTATGGTGGAAAAGGCGAATTGGGTAGTCATCAATCTTATGATGATATTAAGATTCTCTACCTCTACAATTTGACCTGGACAACTCCAGCGATTTCAGGAGACCAATCCTTAAAGGATAGATTTGGCCATTGTGCCTGCATTTTAGACGGACAAATGATGGTGTTTGGTGGCCTTTCGAAGGGAAATCCTGTTGAGAGCAGAGCGGATATTCTCGAGCTAAGTATTAATGAAACTCCTACGAAAATTAACTTATTAATCAATCTTACAGGGATTAATGAAGTCAAAAAGCAGATTCAAAAAGCTTCCCTGGAGGGTGCATCCACTAAATACCAGGAGTCTCAGAAGCTCAAGGAAAAAACCAAGCTTGAGCAGATCATTAAGGAAAGTACGTCTCAAAAAGAAGCCCTTACTCAGGAATCAAAAGTTCAGCAAGGTTAACTTTAATTTATTCATTCAATAAGACTTATTATTACTTAGCCCTAGCAATAGCCTCGCCATCTCAAGGACTCAGAAAAACGCTTGTATCAAGATTCCTAGCGAAGAATAATCGTCGGCCTTTGAAGCCTAAGTTAGAGAAAAGTCTTAGTATGGATCCATCTGGTCACTCTGACCACCACCTCACTGGAAACCCTTATCTTACTTCACAGAAAACTATGAACGTTATTGAAAAAGAAGAGAAAGAACCTTTGAAAAATAGTTCTGCAGAGGTTGAGTTATTGAAGATGAAAGTGGTTCTCGCTGATACTCAAAGTCAAAAGTCAAATTTGAGGACCAGTAAACAGAAATTATTTGATTAAAGCTGAAAATTGGATTAGAAAAAAAGACTCTTACCTTCACCACGGCGAAAGACGTAAACGAGTCGTTAATGAAAAGCAGTAAATTTATGCATTAGTCCGTTCTCAAATATCAATTAGATGTTATGGATGAATCTCAGACTCAGCACTTGATAGGAGAGAACCCAAAACTTCCTCTAAAGACTATTTCTAAAGGAGTTCAGTTTTTGTTAGGTCAAAATCTTACATCTCCTCTTCTGGAGAAGAACAAATTTAAAGCTTATAATCAACGCATCAGCAGTGGTCTCAAGGACGCTCTTAGAATGGAAATATAAAATATTTGAAATTACACTTTTTCTGGGAATAAGAGTTTGGAATTGTCGGCAGACTTTCTGCTCAAGTTAAGTTAATTAACTCCTTCCACATTATATACAATTTTTTCTCTGTTTAGCTCGAAATATTCATCATTTCTTGTATAAAGTCTCTGTTGGCCATAATTATTACTATAACTGTGTTCGGGTCAAAAAATCATTTCAAATTATGAAAGTGGCTCTCTACATGCCGTCCTCCTCGACTTGAAAGGAATTAATAATACAGATGGATGGTTCGCGCCTAGATCTGCGATTGAACGTTTTTAGTAACAATTATCAAGTGTAATTAAAATATTTCCGTGGGTAAATATATGAAAAAGTATGTTATTATGTCAACTTCTCTCAAATAAAGGTGCTCTCATGAATTTGTGCACGAATTAAAGGCGATCTTATTAAAATGTTTAATATAATAAAAAAAATATCATCTTAGCCTCGATATTATTTAAACCATTCCCCTCTCGAACTCCGGCACAACTAAGGCTCTTTGTCGAAAAAGCCTACTGCCAAAAGCTTCTCTTTGATTTCGGCAACCTTTATAGGCTTTGTGCAGAAATAATTCATTCCCGCTGCCTTCGCCCTGTTTTCATCAGCTTGTTGAACAAGAGCAGTACAAGCAATTATTGGTAATTCTCCAATCTCCCCTTTCCTCATCATCTGTGTTAATATCTTTGAGGTTTCAAATCCATCTAGAACTGGCATATTACAATCCAGAAACATTGCTTTGTATTGACAACAAGAGGGGCAACAGCGATTTTGCTGGCGGAATTGCACTTTTTCAATCGCTTCTTGACCATGAAATGCCCAATCGCATGAGATTTGGAGCTTTTGGAGAATCTGCTCCAAAGCAGTTAGATTGAATGGATCGTCATCAACGATTAGAATTTTCGGGCATTTGCAGTGAACCAAGGACACATTTGAACTCACATTGTTAGAATTTTCAAAATTATAGGGCAGTGCAGAGGTCTCTTGCTCAGAGCATATCAAAGCAGCTTTGGTGAACCTTGCGTTTTTAACATGTGTAGACATGGAAGAAATTTCCCTTGTTAATTCGCTGAGGATTTTGAGGTCTATGCCTGTTTCAGAAGAGATTTTATTCAGTGAATCAATCTGGAAATTCTTTTCATTAAATTGTGGAGTATCAGGTGCTGGTTGCTGCCAGTTGAAAATATTAAAATAGAAGCTTGTGCCTACGTCTTCTTCAGAAACGAAGCTGATAATTTTTGATTCATGAGGCGGCAATTCTTCAGGACATAATCTTTGTACCAAGTTATTTGAAATTAATAATCCCAAACCAGTGCCGGTGGCATTTATCGAAGCCTTATTTCCCAGATCGATTTTCTCAAATGCCTGAAATAGCCGCTTTTGATTCTCTTGGCTGATCCCTATTCCAGTATCTTTACATGTTATCCTGACTCCATTCAAAATATTGTCTTGACTGACGAGTTGATTATGAAGCTCCACGCTGATTGGATCCAAAATTAGCTCGACTCCTCCTTTAAAAGTGAATTTCACAGCATTACTTAGAAGATTCAAGATGACTTGTCGAAGTCTGTTATGATCAGTTATCACAATCTCTGAGTCCATATCCAGGTTATTTTGCAACCTAAGTTTCAGATTTTTCTTGCTTGCTTGTATTTCAAGCAGCTCAATACATTCTTTAGCAGTCTCCACAATGTTTCGAGGCTCAAAGACTAATCTTAACTTTCCTGCATGCATCTGAGAAAAGTCGAGGATATCATTGACCAGTAATAGCAGCAGTCGATTGCTTCTGAGAGCAGGAATCAACCACTTCTCCTTCGCTTGATTGGGAATCGTATGATCATTAAGAGTCTGCTCAATGAAATTAATGCTGCCATTGAGAGGAGTTCTCAACTCATGGGAGACAGAAGAAAGTAGTCGACTTTTGTACTCACTACTTGCTTGAGCTGCAATGAGAGAGTCTCTCTCAGTGGTGTCAGTGATGTTGATGACAATGACCTGCTTGTCCATGAAGAGAGAAGCAGTGAACTTGATAAAGAATGCCCTGTGATTTCCTTCTGACTGGTGTCGTTGCTCTTGCTGATGAAAATACGGACTGAAAGGACCGTGCCAGGAGGTTTCTACAGTGACTGAAGATTCCGGTGAAGTTGGATGCAAGAGAATTCCTATGATTCGCTCCAACAAATCATCATCCAAATTATTTTGAAAGTCCTAATAATTTCTTATCATTTAAAAATTGTTAAAATCTTACTTCATGCTCAATCTCCAAATAGCTCTTATTCTTGACTGCGGTCACGCTACTCATTTCTATCCTTGGATATATCGATTTGACACGGAGCTGGGATAATACGCTCCTCAATGCACAGTGACTCTCAGCTTTGAGCATGCCCGTGCGAAGATCAAACATCACATTCGCAGTTTGATTACAATATATAACTTGGCACTCTCGGTCTATTATTATCACGCCTTGGATAATATCATCAAATATTTTCTTTATCGATTCGTAATTCTCGTAAACTTTTCTTTTCTCAAGGAAATCAATCCTTTGATATCTCTCATTGATATAAATAAACACGGAGTAAGTCAGCATAGCCTGAACGGCTAGTGTTATCGTTGTCGTCTTAGACATTTCTCCATCACAAATGGTAACCACAAAATAGAGAACCTGAATTACTGGCCCAATTACTCTCATCCACCAATTCACCAAAAAATAGTAAAGTGAGAAGCAAATTAGACTTGAACACCAAGCTATTAAAAACACCCCAGATTTCCCAAACGCTTCAATCGATTCTTTTCCAAGGAGAGGATACACAATAATTTGATTGATCATCAGACAGATGTCCAACACAATATTAACTAGATGAATATGCCTTCGGATTCGTAGAGCGTTTCGCTTGAGACAGCAGAGGCCACACAATGAGATAAATAACATTACCAATCTGATAATGTAAAAAAATGTTAGATGTATCTTTCGATTAATTGTCATTTGGATTATATTAGCGAGAACAGTTATGAGTGTCCACAGAAGCACCATGATGATTCTTTTATTGGTAAGTAGTTGAAACTCATGAGAGTAGGCTTTTGCATGGTTCTTCTCTTTGAATCGGAGAAAGATGTTCATTGTTGGCTTTGTTTTATTATTTATTAATTTGTAATCTCACTCAGCAAACGAATAAATTCCGAAAAATATTTAAACGTCTAAATTCTGAGTTGCAGCAGAAGAGAAAATTCTCAAAATAAACTGTGCACGAAATAAAGTGAAATATATTCAAAAATTATATCTCGATGGTTAGTAAAGCTCCAAGATTATCCCAATAGCATAATTCATAGGAGAGCTTAGGATTTTTATTCTTAATCGCACTCTTTCAAAGGTTATATGTACTGAGCACCTACTACAATGATTAACAACTGCATCTCTTCTTTGCAAAAAAAAATAAAATAACAAAAATATCATTACCTCTCACCAAGATGTTCAGCGAAAACCATTTAGGCGCGTTTGTGCTGCTACACTTGAGTTTTAAATATCTCTCTATTTCAATGCGATGCCGATTTGATTTGATTTGAGGCTTCTAGTTGTGTTCTCAGACTCTCTCAGATAATCAGAAGCAGCGATTAGAGAAGTATGAATAACTCGATTATAGAAGCTTTATGGAATAAATGATAACCGTTGCGTCTTGACATAGAATTTTCCAAGTTAAAATAATAAATATTTTGAATTAACAATAGAGACGTACGTTAGTATTCAATGAGGAAACAACAGAATTACATATCAAAAAAAACCTACTGAAAACAGCTTCTCTTTAATTACTGCCATCTTTATCGGCTTTGTACAAAATTCATCCAT